>JAABUU010001614.1_pt1 | contig 36742 bp, 37 predicted proteins | sample 5559301 | NCBI WGS metagenome assembly JAABUU01 (sample SAMN10711884, study PRJNA513360) | rock metagenome | isolation source: Antarctica rocks | place: Antarctica: Victoria Land, Richard Nunatak white
GTGGACGGGTCCATGTCGCCTGCGCTCCTGGTCGTGTGAGCAAGACACGCCTAGCTTCAGCATGCCGCACGCGACCCGTCCGTGCCATAGGGCATCCTCTTCCACGGTTTAGTGGGGTGGTACCCGCGTGTATTAGCGGCTAATTAAACCGTATTTGAGGCTACACCTCGCGGATGACCGAGATCACCTTGCCCTGGATACGCACGTCACCCTCGCTGACGACGATCGGCTTCATCGTAGAGTTAGCCGGCTGCAGCCGGATCAGACCGCCCTTCTCGCGGTAGAAACGCTTGAGCGTCGCCTCGCCCACCTCCGTGCTGCCGTTGGTCAGCAGGGCTACGACGGTGTCGCCGTTGTTGGCCGTTTCCTGGGCGCGAATCACGACAATGTCGTTGTCGTCGATCAGATCCTCGATCATCGACTTGCCGCGCACGCGCAACGCGTACACGTCCTCACCACGCGGCAGCGTGCTCGTTATGTCGACGTACTCGTCGCGATCTTCGGTCGCCTCTATCGGAAGACCGGCGGCGATACGGCCGCGCAACGGGATGCGCAACATGCGCGGCGCCTCATCGCGGGCGAGAGTAGCTTCGGCGTTGGCCAGCATGAGGCCACGGCTCTTCTTAGGGTCGTGGATGATGGCGCCTTGGTCGCGCAGAATACGTAGATGGTAGTCGATATGCCCCGTCGATTTGCCGCCCAGGTACTCACCGATCTCCCGATTCGTCGGCGGCCGGTTGTTGCGTGTTGTTAACTCCATGATGCCGTGCATGATCCGCTGCCGCATCACCTCTCCGGCTGCCCTCATCGAGACCTCCTCCCTGGCGTGTTGACGAACGCCTATAACGCCTACATAGGGGGCCAGACACGCCCGCACTATGTCGCTATAGCGTCTTGTGTCCTGCCCTATCGTCACTAGAACAAGTGTTCAATGGCATAATAGCACTGATGTTCGGATACTGTCAAGGGCTGTGTGCACAGCTTGCGCACAAGCTATGCACACCTTATACACAGCCTATGCATGATAAGCTGTTGACAGTGGCGCGTACTCCCCACGGCTCATTATTCGTCAAGTGGCTGACGGCTGTCAGCTGATAGCTGATAGCCCCCGAAAGGCTCTATGTCCAGCCCAATCTATGTGCTCGGTCACAAGAACCCGGACTCCGACGCGATCTGCTCGGCGGTCGGGTATGCCGCGTTGCTGCGCCTGCGTGGCCAGGCCAATGCCGTCGCCGCACGGCAAGGGGCGCTGCGCCGCGAGACCGCCTACATCCTGAACCGCTTCGAGATACCCACGCCGCCCCTCGTCACCGACGTGCGCCCCCGTGTGGCCGACGTCATGACCAGCCCGGCCGTCTCCGTGCACCAAGATACATCGCTCTACGAAGCCGGCCAGTTGTTGCAGGACCGCGGCATCCGCGTCGTGCCCGTCGTCGACGACGACAATTGTCTGAGCGGCGTCATCGGCATCGAAGACCTGGCCCGCTCCTTTATCGACGGCCTCGATCCCGACGCGATCGACCGCGTGCGCCTGGACCTCACCAACGTCCTGCGCGCCCTCGGCGGCACGGTGCTCGTCGCGGCGCCCGAGCGCGCCCTGCGTGACCGCGTAATGGTCGGGGCGATGCAGATAGACTCGATGCTGAACCGCATCGAGCCCGACATCCTGCTCGTGATGGGCGACCGCGTCGACGCGCAACGCGCGGCCATCGAGTTCGGCGTCGGCGCGCTCGTGGTCACAGGCGACCATCCGGTCAACCAGGAGATCATCGACCTTGCCCGCGAGCGCCGCGTCACCCTTATCGCCGTCCCGCACCATACCTATACCACCGTGCGCCTGATCAACCTCAGCACGGCCGTCCGCCACGTCATGCGCAGGGAGGCGCGCACCTGCTACCCCGACGACCTCGTCGACGATGTACGCGAGACCTTGCAGGGCGGCGCCACGCGTTCACTCGTGGTGGTCGAGCGCGACGGCGCCGTGGCGGGGCTGATCAGCCGCAGTAACCTGCTGCGGGCGGTCCACCGCCAGGTCGTGCTGGTAGACCACAACGAGCGCGGCCAGTCCGTCGCCGGCATCGAGGAGGCCGAAGTCATCGGCGTGATCGACCACCACCGCGTGGCCAACTTCCAGACGCGCACCCCGCCCTACATGCGCGTCGAGCCGGTCGGCTCGACCAGCACGATCGTGGGCAAGCTCTTCGCCGAGGAAGGCGTCGAGGTTCCCGCGCCCATCGCGGGCGCCTTGCTCAGCGGCATCCTGGCCGACACGCTGCTATTTCGCGGTCCCACCACCACATCCGAAGATCATCGCGTCGCCGCGCTCCTAGCCACGCGCGCGGGCGTCGACATGGACCAACTGGGCGCCCACATCCTGACATTGGCCTCGGATGTCGCGGACCGCTCGGCCGAGGATTTGCTCACGACCGACTTCAAGGACTTCACGATCGACGGCCGCGACCTGGGCATCGGCGTGATCGAAACGACGAATGGGTCTGATGTGCTGGCCCGGCGGGACGACCTGCTGGCGGCAATGGAACGGCTGCGCGACGAGCACGGCTACGCCAGCATGCTCTTCGCGGTGATCGACATCCTGCGCGAGGAAACGACCATCCTGATCGTCGGGCACGAGGCCGAGGTCGCGGCCACCTTCGACGCACCGCTGCGCGCGGCGCACGCCATCGCGCTGCCCGGCATCCTCTCGCGCAAGAAACACATCGTGCCCGCCCTCAGCGCCCTTGGCCGCTATCTGGATAGCAGCAAGTAGTCAGTCTTACCCGATTCCTCCTGACGGACCAACGCCTCCTGGAGGAGGGCGCGCCGGGGGTACCGCGAACAGCGCAAGATTCGAGAAGTCCTGGTAGAATATCCGTGCTATAGTACGGGCGTGGCCGGTCGTTGACCGTGCCGAGTCGCGCCAGTCGGCCGAGCACGTTGAACAGAAGCTGGGTACAATACGTACACAGCGCATACAAATAGGAGATCCTTCATGGTGGTAACTCCGGGAAGAGGCGCCGACGTGAGTTCGTGGCCGAGGGGTATTGGCGCCATCACGTTGTTCGTCGAGGATGTGGAGGCCGCGAAGCGCTTCTATCGGGAGGTTTTCGGCCTGCCGCTAGCGTTCGCGGACGACAACTCGGCCGTGTTTGACTTCGGAAACACAATCATCAACCTGCTGCAGGCCACAGCAGCGCGGGAACTCATCGAGCCTGCCGTTGTGGCGCGTCGCGAGGCCGGATCACGCTTTCAACTCACCATCAAGGTGGATGACGTGGATGCCATGTGCGCGGAGTTGGCTACACGCGGAGTGGAGTTGCTGAACGGCCCGATGGATCGGCCGTGGGGCGTGCGCACCGCCAGCTTCAGCGATCCCGGCGGCCACATTTGGGAGATTGCGCAGTAGCCGGTCGCCCTGGATGTCAAAAGGGTTCTCCCCTTCGTAAATAATGCGGGATAGCGGCGCGAGCCTAGAAGGTGGGCGCGCTGTTCACCGGCAACAGCATGGCGTACAGCGAGGTCGTCGCGCAGATAAATAGCCGGTTCCGTTTCGGTCCCCCGAACACCACGTTGGCCACCGGCTCGGGCACGCGCACCTTGCCGATGAGCGTCCCATCGGGGTCATAGCAATGGACGCCGTCGCCCGCGCTCGTCCAGACGCGCCCCGCGTCGTCCAGCCGGAAGCCGTCGAACGCGCCCACCGTACATGTGGCGAAGACGCGGCCATCACGTAGACTCCCATCCTCGGTCACGTCGAAGACGCGGATATGGCGCGGACCGTCCGGCGTATGGCTGGCCCCCGTATCCGCGATGTAGAGCCGCCGCTCGTCGGGCGAGAAAGCCAGTCCGTTCGGCTGGACGAAGTCGTCGGCGACGATGCGGCACGCGCCATCACGCGGGTCGACGCGATAGACGTGACAAACCCCGATCTCGCTCACGGCGCGGTGGCCTTCGTAGTCGCTGTCGATGCCGTACGTCGGGTCGGTGAACCAGATTGAGCCATCCGACCGCACGACCACATCGTTAGGGCTATTCAGGCGCTTGCCGTCGAAGCGATCCGCGATCACTGTGAGCGCCCCGTTGTGCTCGGTACGGGTGACCCGGCGGTGGCCGTGCTCGCAAGTGACGAGGCGGCCCTGGCGGTCGACCGTGTTGCCATTGGCGTAGCCGGCCGGTTGGCGGAACGGGCCGGCGGCGCCGGTCACCTCATCCCAGCGCAACAGGCGGTCGTTGGGGATGTCGCTCCACACCAGATAGCGTCCGGCGGGGAAGTAGGCGGGGCCTTCGGCCCAGCGGCACCCCTCGTACAGGCGCTCCAGACGCGCGCTGCCCTTGACGCAGGCTCTGAACCGCTCATCCAGGACATCGAAGGGCCTGCGTTCACGCTCCATCATGGCTAGTCCTTTATCGACTATCGGCCATCGACTATCGACTATCGACGTCGTGAGTGGTGCGCACGAAGTGGCCCGCGCCGAAGACGCCGTGCTTGGGCGTGACATCGACGATGCGCAGCGACACCCTGGGCGTGAGCGTGGTGAAGTGGCGCTGTACGAAGTAGCCGACCGGCTGCGCCACGGCCAGCGCGCCGAGCGAGGCCAGCACGCCGCGGCTGTAGCGGTTGCGCTGCGGCGGGATCTGACCCGCCGCGACGGCGCCGACGCCAGCCATCACGGCCGCCACGGCCAGGTTGGTGCCGCAGCGCGGGTGGATTGCCATGCCCGGCTCGCTCGTGCGCAGCCGTTGCAGCGCTTCGTCGGCCGCCTTACGCACGGCCTCCGGCGCGACCTGTCCCCACACATAGAAGCCGTTGGCGGTGGAGCGGCCCGTGAAGACGACCTTGGGGTGGCGCGGCGAGAGCAGGGCAATAGTGGCGTGCTCCAGGGCGTGGTTCTGGCGCACGCGCGGCCCCAGCAAGAGTTGATCGGAGATGTCGCGAATGGTGCTCATTAGTTCTCCAGTGATGAGTATCTAGTGTTTAGTGTCTAGTTCAGGATACCTCCAACTAAACACTAGACACTCATCACTAAACACTCACGGCTGTATCTTCAGCAGCTTGACCGCGCCGGGGTCGGCGATATAAAGGGCGCCGTCCGGCCCGATGGCGACGCCGCTGGGCTGCGTGAGCGCGCCGGCCGTTCCCACCACTCCGCTGCCGAGGGCGTGGATAGTGACGCCTGTCGTCGCGTCGAGCTCTAGCACATGGTTGACGTGGGGCGTATTTGCCGGCGCGTCGGTGGCAAAGAGATGTCCCTTATTGTCCACGGCAAGGTACGGCTCCTGATAGTCCTGCGCCACCCAGCCGGTGAGCGGGTAGGAGCTCAGATACTTGCCGTCCAGGGTGAAGCGCTGCACGCGCTTGTTCCAGTAGTCAGCCACGTAGACGACGCCGCTGTTGTCCACGGCCAGGCCCGAAGGCTCATCGAAGCTGCCAGGCGCCGTCATCTGCGCCGCGACGTGCGAACCGGTCCCGATGTTGAATAGATGCGTGCCCGTGGGGCTGTACACCTGGATACGCTCATTGCCCGTGTCGGCGATGTAGAGGTTGCCGTTCGGCGCCACGGCCAGCTGGCGCGGGCCGTAGAACGAACTGGCTGTCACCACCTTGCCCTGGTTACCGGCTCCGAACTGGCGCACGAAGGCGCCCCCGGGCGTGAACTCCTGGATACGCGTCCAGTCGGACACGTAGATATCGCCGTCTTTCCCCACCACGATCCCGGCCGGGTCGACACCCGCGTACAGCGTGCTGAACTGGCCCGCGCCCGTCCCGGGGGCGCCCCACGCCGTGACGTAGCGCCCGGAGCGGTCGAACTTGACGACGCGCTGCGCCCCGGCGTCAGCCACGTAAATATTGCCGGCCGCGTCTACGGCCATATCGCGCATCGTGCCCATGGGCCGCGCCAACGTCGCCCCATTGATGGTCAGGCGGGGCGCGACGGGCCGCGTCAGCGCAGCCGCGACGTCGTTCTGGAGCGGGGCTGGCGCCACGCCGCTGGCGGCCTGCGCGGCGCGCCGGCGCGCCGCGTCCCAGCCGTGGCCGACGTACTTGGTGACGTAGGGCTTGACGAGGTCGGTGCGCACGTAGACGTAGAAGGGGTAGACGTTGGTCCAGTTCGTGAAGTCCGTCTGCTCGAACGGCGTGCGCGTGGCCCACCAATTGAGCAGACTGCCCCACGACGAGGGCTGCGCCGCCTGCCCCAGGAAGCCTTTGACGCCCGTCGTCTCCCACGCCTTGTAGCCTTCTTCGGGGAACCACCAGCGCAGCTTAAACTCATAGGCCGTGTAGTTGGCGAACGAGGCCAGCTTGCCGTCACGCGCCATGGCGTCGTGATTCTCCTGGCTCAGGAAGATGGCTGGATAGCGCTGTTGCGCGGCCGAGGACGCGTCGGCTTCGGTGGTCCCTAGCGCATAGGGCTCGCCGTGCAGATACCAGGCCCAGGGCCAGGTGTCATTATTATCGACCCACACGCGCTCTTGCGCGCCCGTCGTGAGCGGCATCAACGGGATGCGGTGGATCACCGTGGAGACGGCCGGCACGTCCTGCGATGTTTGCGTGTAGACGAGCATCTCGGTGGGGTTGGCCCCATCGACGTAGGCCAGCGCCACCGCGGAGCGGAATGAGACCAGCGCCGTGACCGCCAGCAGCCCGGCCGTAATGAGCCATTTCTTGCTAAGGCGCGGGGCTGAGTGGAAGAGGTGGCCGATGTAGAGTGCGGCCAGCACCATCGTCGGCAGCAGGATGTGCAGGGTCAGCCAGGGCATCTTCTCACCGGCAAAGGTGTAGAGGCCCCACGTCGTGACGGTCCACCACAGGAACAGGTTGACCAGGAGCGAGCGCGGCCGCGACACGAACAGCGCGGCGCCGCTCACGATCATCAACAGCGTCGCCAGCTTTTGTAGCCCCGGCGCCCCGCCCGTGAACAGCGTCAGCGCCGTGCACACGAGGAAAGCCGCGCCGCTGACCGTCGAGAAGAGCGTGCGCCGGCGCAGGAAGTAGTAGACGAGCGCGGCCACGCCGAAGACGACCGCGACTTGCTCGTAGAGCGGGATGACCAGGAAATAGTAGTACCAGGGCTGCCCGCCGCGGCTCTCGTGCTGCTGCTGCAGCCAATACTGGATGCCGCCGGTGAAGGCGTCCGTATTGTAGGTGGCCTGGTGCGTCGTGGGGTAGGTCAGGGTGACGGGCACGGTGTGCGCGCCGGGAAGAGGGCTGGGCAGGAAGCCCCACTGCCAGGGATCGCCGATCGGCCAGTACAGCACAAGGATGATCACGGCCATCACGCCCACGGCGTAGGCCCAGGCGCGCGCGGGCGTGCCACGGAAGGCGGCGAGCAGCGGCGGCAGGTTGGCGCGCGCGAACTCGCCCAGGGCCGCCACGAGCGGATGCTCGAGCGCGCGCGGCGCTCCACCCCCCTTACCGGCGGGACGGCTCGTAGCGTGGCGTGGCGCCAGGAATTGGTAGACGTAGCCGACGACGAAGATACCGATGACGAAGCCAAGCACGATCGGCGTGGTCACGAAGGCGGTGCTTTCCTTGGTCGCCCACGAGAGCGCGAAGCCGGCCGCGGCCACGATCAGCCAGCGCTGCGCGCCCGGACCACCGCGCGCGTCGAGCCAGCGGATGAAGCCAACGAAGAACAGCATTGTCCACAGCGCGAAGTAGATGTCCTCGCGCGTGAAGCGTGAGTAGTAGAGGAAGGCCGGCGAGAAGGCCAGCAAGCCGGAGAGGACCAGCGACGAGACGCGGCCCAACTGGCGGCGCAGCAGGAAGGGCAGGGCGATGAGCGCGGTTCCGCAGAGGGCGGCGTTGAGACGCGCGGCCCAGTCGCTTGGCCCGAAGATCAGGTACATCAGAGCGTTGCCATGAAATTGGTAGGGGCCGTGCATCATGGGGTCGTAGTGGTACTCGGCGGTGGGACTGTTCCCCGTCAGCCGTTGCCACAGATACCACGAGTAGGTGGCGTGGAGGCTCTCATCGTGGTGCAGGGCGCGCGAACCCAGGTCCCAGAAGCGCATAATCGCGCCGATAAAAAAGAAAGCGCCATACAGCGCCCACTCGACCGTCGACACGCGCGCGCCAACGACATCGCCCGAGAGTGAGCGCGTTTCACCGTCCAACTCGCGCGGCGTCTCCACCGCGGTCGTCTCCGTCCTCACGGGACGCCGCACGGCTCCGCGCGGCCGTACCGCCTGTTCTGTCGCCACTCTTCTCTACCCCTTCGTGATGCGCCCGCTCTACGCCTGACGTCTGTTGTCCGTCCAGTTGCCGTGTCGCGCCTTATACTATCACTAGTATGGGCGGCAATGCTTACAACATGATTATGAGAATATTACACAAATGTGTCGAACTCTGTCGCCGATCGGCCATGAGGATGACCGGGTGGGCTACGATAGCCGCTAAGACCCACTGTACTAACCACTTGGGTATGCGTCAATGAACCGGATGGGCTATGACTAAGAAAATCACCGCGCTGACGGCGCAGCAGGGGCGCGGCCGGCCGCGTCCCCAGAAAAGCGAGCGGCTCAACGTGTTCCTCGACGGCGAGTTCGCCTTCGGGGTGGACGCGGAGGTCGCGGCGCGGAGCGGCCTGCATGTGGGCATGGCGCTGACCGAGGCCGACGTCGCGTCACTGCAAGGCGAGGACGAGCAGGCGGGCTACTACAACGACGCGCTGCGCTTCCTATCGTTCCGTCCACGCAGCATGGTCGAGGTCGAGCGCTACCTGCGTGGCCGCGGCGCCGACGACGTGGCCGTGGCGGGGATCATGGAGCGGCTGGGACGGGCGCGGCTCGTCGACGACGAGGCCTTCGCGCGCTACTGGATCGAGAACCGCGCCGCGTTCAGCCCGCGCGGCGCCCGCTCGCTACAGGCCGAACTGCGCGCCAAGGGCGTCGACCGCGGCCAGATCGACGAGGTATTGGAGGAGAGCGAAGAGGGCGAGGGGGAGCGCGCCTACGCGGCCGGGCTCAAGCGCCTGCGCTTGCTCGCGCGGCTCGACGAGGACGAGTTCCGCCGCCGCATGTACGGCTTCTTGCAGCGTCGCGGCTTCGACTTCGAGACCGTCCGCGCCACGACCGAGCGCCTGTGGCAGGAACGGGACTAGACGGACTCAATTGGGTGACACTCCGCATGGGTTAAAACCCAGCGGCTTCTTGGGCCACGCCCGCAGGTAGCCCTGCCACGTTAGCGCCCAACGGCGGTGTCCCCGCCGGTTGGTGGTCGAGTGTGTCGTGTGCGCGCTTGAGGATGTTAATGGCCGCGTTATGGTCACGGTCGAGCGAGAGGCCGCACGCCTGGCAGGTGACCCAGCGCACCGACAGCGTGATCTCCTGTGTGAACCGCTCACCGCACCCGGAGCATGTTTTCGACGTGTAGGCGGGATCGACAACGCTCACCCAACGGCCGGCGCATGCTGCCTTGCGCATCAGGTGGTCTGCGAGGTAACCCCATCCCGCATCGAGGATGCTTGTGGAGAGGCGGCGGTTACGTGTCATGTTGGTGATACGGAGGTCTTCGATAGCGATCAATTGCACGAGATCGGCCACGAGCTTATTGAGGTAGTCTTTACGCCTGTCGGTGATCCGCTGATGCTGGCGCTGCACCTGGGCGACGGCCTTCTTGCGATTGCTCCCGCCTTTCTGTCGTCGGGCGATGCGTCGTTGGATGATCCGCAGTGTAGCCTGTTCCGCACGATACCAGCGCGGGTTGTCGACCGTTGCACCATCGCTTGTGGTGAGCAGATGCGTCAGTCCAACGTCGATGCCGATAGACGTACCAGTGGCCGGTAACGGTTCCTGGTCTTGCACGACGCACGAGAAGGCGGCATACCACTTGCCCGCCTTCCTGCTAATCCGCACCGTCTTGATCGCGCCCTCGATGGGGCGATGCCAGCGGACAGGGATACGACCGATGCCGTGGACCTTGAGCCGTCGCCCGTCAATCTTGAAGCCGTTTCCAAGCTCCTTCAGTCCGAAACTGGTCCAGCGGCTCGCTGCCCGGAACCGCGGATAGCCGGGTTTCTCTCCCGCACGCACGCGCCGGAAGAACGCCTGAAAGGCTTTATCGAGGTCGTCGACCACGACCTGCAAGATGTGGGAGTGGACGGAGGCGGCGTAGGGATTGGTCGCCTTGCGCTCCTTGACGCGCCGGAGTTGCTGTACTTTGGTGACCCGCTCGCCGCACTCCTCCCACATCTGTGTGCGTTCAGACAGCAAGTTGTTGTAGAAGTAGCGGGTCGTGGTAAGGATCGACTCCATCGCCCGCTCCTGTACGCGGGAGGGATAGAGTCGATACACGAATGCCTGGCGCATGGAGCCTCCGGTTATGGAACACCTGTTCGTAGTATACACCAAGCTTGCGGCTAAAGCCACGCGAGAAACCTGCCTATCCACACGGGATACATCCCGGTGGCTTGCGGCGGGTTACGTTAGGTCAACCAGGCGGGGTAAGGCTTGCGAGGTGGCGTTAGGAGGGCTATCTCCATGTTCTGCAACGACGGATACAGGGCCTCGCTGAGCGCCATATTCCAGAGGTAGCGCGCCAGCGCATCGAGGTCGTCGCGATCCGTAGCCAAACGGTACGCCTGTAAGCATGTCGGCGACACGATACTGCCAAGAACCGCGACATATTTCGCTTGCACTGTTCATGATCTCTTGTTACTATACCAGTGCAATGCCTCAGATGGTCCTCTCCCGACCCTGCGTCGGTGACGAACCCTGGGGCTTTCTTTTTGCCGATCCGGTCGCCCGAAACCATGCCCTGAATCTTCAGTGTAGTATAGCTACTAATTGTACACCCATCCAAGCACGGCCCCATAGGCGACGTGGCGCAGGGCGGCCTGGGCGGCGTAGACGGGGGTGTTGAGGCGCGGCAGCGCGCCCGCCTTGATGGCGGGATGGTAGCGGTCGATCACCAAGGGCACGGCCGGCCACAGCAGCGCGTTCTCGATCTGCCCTAGCAGTAGGCCGCGCACGACAGGCGAGCCGGGCAGGCGGTCGCGCAGCAGCAGCGCGTAGACGACCGCCAGCGCCGTGCCGTTGGCGAAGTGGGTCACTAAACCCGCTATCTGCCAATATGGCGCGCGGCGCGTCGCGGTCATACCCAGCAACTTGAGGTCGTCGCCGGGGTAGCGCAGCAGCTTGAGGTCGACGTATTGCTCGGCGAGGTAGGCGGCCGAGCCGGCCAGCCCGGCCACGACCGCACGGCGTAGCTCGAACGGTTTGTTCATCGTGTTCATACGCTGGAGTATGCCCGCAACAAAACGCCGACGCCCAATGCGCGACCGTCACGCCGGGCCATGCCCCTCCAGGCCGGTCACCGTTGGGCCGGCCGGATGCTCGACGACGAGGTCAACGTTCAACTGCTCCATCCCGCCGGGCGGCACGTTCAACTCCCAGCGCAGCACGCCGAGGTCCGTCTGCTCGGCCGGTCCTGGCTCGACGCGTGAGACGCGCGCCTTGAGCTGTTCATGGCGCGAGACCGGCGTCTGGTCGCGTACCGTCACATGAGCCGCCCGCGCGTGGTTGTTGCGCACGGTAATGCGATAGGAGAGCGACGTGCGGCGATTGCCGCCGATCAGGGTCTTATCGACGGCGCGGCGCGTCAACTCGCGCTCGACCGTGACGCCGTCGTCGACTCCGAGGTAGAGCGTGAACTCCTGCTCCGGGGCCACGACCTCGGTCAACTCGACGGCGCCGACGAAGCGCCCGTCATGGAACACCGACGCCTCTCCGGGGAGCAACACCAACGGACTCACGTTGCGCGCTTCGGCCCGCGTGAAAGCGTGCGGGAGCAAGCGCGGGACGCTCTCGTAGGTGAGCCGCGCCGGCAGATCGGCGAGCGCCACGGTTACCTTGTGCGGCGCCCCGTCCGACGGAATGCCGGCGTGGCCGGGCAGGGTGTAGGACACAACCGCGCCGGACGCCTCGACCGACGCTTCCACGATCGCCGCCGGCAGGTCCGCCTCGGCCCGCGCCGCGAGGAAGGCGTCATCGGACGAGGCGATCGCGCCGGCGGCGGCGGGCACCGGTGGCGGCAGCATCCGCGTACGCGCGGCGTGGCCGCTATCGCGGCGCTGATAGGGCTGCTGAAGGTCGATGTACCAGGGCGTCAGCTTGGGCGGCAGCGTGCCCAGGCTTGGGCGCGCCGTGGAGAGGGTCAGCGCGACATCCGCCCACTCCTCGCCCGTCCGCTGGCTGACCAGCGCCAGCAGGCTCAGGCCGACATGGGGTTCTCCCGCCCCGTCTCCTTCGCCCTCGTCCCGCCGCACATGGATGTCGTACACCGGGACCCATCGCGCGTCGTCGACGACGTAGCTCACCTCGAGTTCCCAGGCGCCGGGAGCGGCCGCGTCCACGCCAACCACGACGTCATGAACGCGCCGTGACTCCGCGGCGCCAAGCGCGGCGAGGTTGCGTTCCGCCGCCGTGAGTTGGGCCGCCAGCGTGCGCCGCTGTTCGTTGACGCCGGCCAACTCGGCGTGAGCCTCCATGATATGGTCGCGCGCGAAGTCCAGCAGCCCCTGGCAATCGGCGAGTTCGACGCGCTTGCGCGCGAGGGCGCAGGCCATGTCCGGCGCGGCCGCGCGCCGCAACTCGTGTACGAAGGAGAGGTCGCCCTCAATCGCCGCGGCGCGCTCACCGAGCCGGGCGTCCTGGTCACGCAACCGCTCACACTCCTCGTCCAGCGCGCGGCGTCCGGCCTCAGCGGCCCGCGCCTGGAAGGCCGCGCGCACGTCGACGCCGGCGAGGCGCACGGCCGTAGGGCCACGCCCACCGGCGCGAACGGAATCGGAGACAAGGCACGCTGGTATACCAGAGAGCACGAGGTCTTGCGGACCCGTTACAAGGTCGACGCGCCCACGGCGCGTAATCAGAGCGCGATCGGTGTAGACGGTCACTTCTTGGATCGGCAGCGTTACAGCGGGCATAGCAACCTCCTCATATAATAAAGGTGTCGTCGACGTGGCGGCCAGCGCCACGTTCGAATCGAGACGCAATGTCTCATCATAGTACGATACGGGCTAGTACGATAGGAGAGCGCCTAGTGATCATCATCATGAAGCATGGCAGTTCGGAGGAAGAGAAGGGCCACGTCATCGACCGGCTGACGGCGCTGGGCTACGGCTCCAACGTATCGGGCGTGGAGCAAACGGTCATCGGCGCCATCGGCGTGCTAGACCGCGACCGCGAGGGCCTGCTTGAGCAACTCGGCGCGCTGCCCTACGTCGAGCGTGTGGTGCCGGTGCTCAAGCGCTACAAGCTGGCCAGCCGCGAGTTCCAAGCCGAGCCCACCGTCGTCAAGGTCGGCAAGGCCGGCCAGGGGGTCACCATTGGCGGCGACAGTCTCGTCGTGATGGCCGGTCCGTGCTCCGTGGAGAGCCGCGAGCAGCTGATGGAAACGGCGCAGGCCGTGCGCGACGCTGGCGCGACGATGCTGCGCGGCGGGGCCTACAAGCCGCGCACGAGCCCCTACGAGTTCCAGGGCTACGGGTTGGAGGGCCTGGAGATCCTGGCCGAGGCGCGTGAGCGCTTCGGGCTGCCCGTCGTGACCGAGGTGATGGACCCGCACGACGTGGAAATGGTCTGCCGCTACGCCGACATGCTACAGATCGGCGCGCGCAACATGCAAAACTACACCCTGCTGCGCGAGGTCGGGCGCGCCCGCACGCCGGTGCTGCTCAAGCGCGGCGGCATGTACCCGACGATCGAAAACTGGCTGCTCGCGGCCGAATATATTTTGGCCGGCGGCAACACTGACGTGGTGCTGTGCGAACGCGGCCTGCCGCCGTACGGTGACACCAACCTGCGCCGCAATGTACTTGACCTCACGGCGATCCCCATCGTCAAAGAACTCAGCCACCTGCCGGTTATCGCCGACCCCAGCCACGGCACGGGCAAGTCCGCGCTGGTGCCGCCGCTGGCCAAGGCGTCCATCACGGTCGGGGCCGACGGCCTGATGATCGAAGTGCATCCGCAACCGGAGCGGGCGCTCTCGGACGGCGCGCAGAGCCTGGATATCCCCGCCTTCGAGCGGTTGATGCGCACTCTACCCGCGCTGGCGGCGGTCGAGGGCCGGCGCATGGCCGGCGCGGGCGTGACGGCATAGGAGACACGTCATGGTAACCAACGAACACGTACCTGATGAGACAGTGACTCGGGAAACCGGGACGACGCCACCCGACGACTGGACGCCGCGCGAGCGTATCAGCTGGTTCCCCGTCCCCGATGAGGCCGACCTTGATCCGCGCGTGGCCGACCTCGTGGCGCGGCAGCGCGCCAAGCTCGGCGCGCCTAACAACGTGGTGCGCGTGCACGCCTGGCGTCCCGAGTTGATGCTGCGCTGGCTCGACTTCTACGAACACATCAGCAAAGGGCCGTCGGGCCTGAGCCGGGCCGAGCGCGAGATGATCGGCGTGGTCGTTTCGGCCGAGAATAAGTGTGTCTTCTGACTGACCAACCACGGCGCCGAGTTGCGGCGCCTATTGGGAGACCCGGTGCTGGCCGAGCGCATCGTACAGGACTACCGGCGCGCCGGGCTCGACGCGCGCACGCGCGCCATGCTCGACTACGCCATCAAGATCACGCGCACGCCGGTCGAAACGAGCGAGGACGACATCGTGGCGCTGCGCGCGCACGGCTTCAGCGACGAGGACATCTACGACATCATCAACACGGCCGCCATCTACAACTTCAACAACCGCGTCGCCGCGGCGGCCGGGCACCTGCCCGACCGCGCCAACCACGGCGTATTTCGTTAGAGCGTGTTATGCGCTTCCGGAAAGTCCACGTGCTGCAACGGGCTACAGAGCCGATGTGTGCAGGACAGGCGCGGCACAGTGCACAGGCGTGGTATCTTGCTAATCCTGAGGAGAACTTCATGAAGATCAAGCGACAGATCATCGTGTTCGACGCCGCCGATCTGGCCGCCGAGAGCGCCTTCTGGGCAGGTCTGCTGGGTGGCACGGTCGTAGCGGAGGACGATTGGCACAGCGTGGTGGTCGACGGTGAGTGGCGGCTCGGCGTCCAGCTCGCGCCGACTCACGTTCCCCCCGAGTGGCCTGACGGAACGCAGCAGCAGCAGATACACCTCGACCTGCATGTCGACGACCTCAAGGCCGCGCACGAGGAAGCAATCTCGCTCGGCGCACGGCTCCTGAAACCGGCTAGCAAACCGGCCGACAACCCCGACGGGGACGAGGTTTTCGCGGTCTACGCGGATCCCGCTGGCCACCCGTTCTGCCTGGGCCGGCACTGACTCCCACCTGGCTTTCGAGTCCGCATGCCCCCACGCTAATGCCCCGAGGACCCAAAGTGCGTAACACGCTCTGCGGCATTGGCGCGGCCATCTTCCATGCCATACGCGAGTGGGCGCGACAAGAGGGCGTCCGGTACCTGGAGTGGCAAGCAAGCCTCTCCGCGGTCCCATTCTACGAGCGCCTGGGCTACACCGGCGACCCGTGCCCCCAACCTGAGTACCCTTACTTCGAGATCGACTTCGCGATCGAATCTTCGTCGGAAATCTCCGTCTTGCGGGACACGACGAGCGACACCTCAACACCGGCCGCATCGAGCAGGCGCGCGGCTCGATCCCAGGCCATGCCCCGATAATCAGTCGCCTCGTAGCGCGAGATGGTACTTGATTCGAGGCCGGCGCTCTCTGCTAACTCCTGCTGCGTCAACTCCTGCCCGACACGTACAGCCGTCAGCAGATACCCAAGCCGCTCCAACGGCAACGCGTCAAAGTCGAGTTTCCGTGCGCGCTCATAGTCATCGACCTCGGTCTGGACCTGTTCAAGCACGGTACGTGGCGACTCCAGCATCATCTCCGTCATCTCCTCGTCGAAGCCTTGCTCTCGGCAAAATGCGAGGGTTGCGATGATAGCCTGTTGAGCTTCCGCGATACGCTGCAAGCTGATCTGGTATTCCTTCTTAGTACGAATCACGTTTTCGTCCTCGCTAATCTAGTCAATGAGCCGTATGATACCTTTCGGGACGCCATCGCGCGTATGACGAAAGAAATGGGGCAGTTGACCGGGGCGCATCATCAACGGTGAGCGGACGACACGAAACAACTCAACCTGGTAAATCCGCCACATGTGCGGGCGCAATTCGCCCTTTTCCTTCACGTATTCCCACGTCGCTTTCTTGGCGACATCGGTTAAGAGCGGATTGATCTGTTCGAGCTTTACATGCTGATCCTGTGGATAAACGAGCGGATCAACGACGTAATACCCGTCGATATCACCAGGCGACGGCTTATTCTGGACGAACGAACCGTCGATGTAGATCTCATCGATGCCAATGCCACGCAATTGCTCGACGAGTTGGGCAAGGTTTTCCACTTGTCGGAGCCGACGCTGATTGTCCCAAGCGGGTATGGCAGGTGACGGCCCAACCACAAGCATTGAGCCTTTGAGTTCGTCTAACGTCAGCAGATGGTCACCGGGCGGCAGCACGCCGTCCGCTGTAAACGGCGGTAATGCGTTTTCCAGTGCCACGCCCGTCCTTTCTTCTTGTCTACCACCCTAGTATACTCTTATTTGGCATATTTGCCAAGAAATCCGTGTTCCGCTGATGCTAGATGATGCTAGGGGATAAACTCGTCACACGCGAGATCGCGGAATGCGGCCAATGCGCGACCGACAAACAGGCCATTGGTCGCTCGCCAGGATAGGGGGACGACGAGTTGTTCGGCAGCTGACCGGCGATAGTCCTCCCAACAGCGCTCCCAACTATAGTGCGTGACGCCGCCCGCCTGGAGGCGCTCATGGTAGCGCCCCACGAGCGCGCGCTCATTGGCTGGCGTGCGGTGCGGATAGCGCAACACGATGGTGTAGGCAAGATCTTGCACGCCGAGACCGGGGCGATACGTCTGCCAGTCGAGCATGTAGGTGTCCCGCGCGGTCGGGTCGCGCGGATAGAGGAAGTTCCAGAAATGCGCGTCGCCATGGAGCAGCGTGCGGTCGCGCGGGTCACTGTCGCTCTCCCACAAGGTGGGCAACGCCGCGAGCAGCCGATCATAGATGCGCCGACCCTTTGCGTCCAAGCGGTCGCCTAGGGCGTCGGCGAACTCGGGGAAGGTGTCGCGGAGGCGGGCAACCTCATCGTGGCGCCGCGCCGCCGACATGAGGTCGCCCATGATCGGTAAGCGCGGATGCCCCCACCAATACGCATGGAACGCGGCGAGGCTATCGACCGTTCGCGTCACGTACAGATCGGCGATCGTGAGATGCCAGGCGGGCTGGTTGTGAGTCGCGGAGAGGTCGGCCAGCAGCAGGTGATAGCCCGGGCTGTCCGGATCGTAGGCGGCATCGTAGCAGGGAATGACGGGCAGATCCCCTCGGTCGCGCTCGATGGCCCGGTACAGCTTGACCTCACGCGCGCCAGCGGCCGCGACCCAGGAATCAGGGGCATGCGGGCGGGGGAGCTTGAGGAATAGGTGGGCCGGTGCGGTCGCTGGGGCGTCGGGCGAGTAGGACGTGGCCAGAAAGTAGCTGATCGAGTGGAGTTGCTCGTCGTGCACGCGCGTGACCGTTGCAGAGATCACCTTACCCGCCGTCAGGTGACCAGCGCGGGTGAGAACATCCGTTAGCCACGTCGGCGTGACGTGCTCCACGATCGCGATGACGCCGCTCATGTGGTCGCGCCCTTTCTGACTAATCGTGCCTCATATAGCCCATTTAATTCACACCAAGCGTTAAAGTCTTTACCGCTGGGGCGCGGTAGCTAGTGGTCCTGGCATGTCATGAATGCGAAATGTCCATGTCTTTTCGTGGCGGTCGTCTAAACGAGCGGCTATCCGATAGGTTCCTTGGCGAGGGAATGCAAAGTCTATATCGAGGGCCATCACAACGCGCTGATCGCTCCCTGGGGGGAGGTTGGCTGGACGGCCGACATTAATAGGCACGGGCGGCCCTTGGAGAACTGCCGCGCCATCGACATCTTCTATGGCGATGGATAAAGTGTGTCCCTGGTTAGTCTGCCCCCATGGCACCAACACGCTAACGCCGATTCCGAAGTGTGTTAGCGGAGTTCCTTGATCAGGCATCGCGCCACGGTTCTGATCTGTCCACCCGCCACCGCTGATATATAGCAGACCGTTAATAGCCTCAACATGGTTCGCCAAGATGAGAAACTCGATTGTAGCGCCTTCGTTCATCTCCATCCGCTTATGCCCCTCTTGTATTCTGTCGTTTACCATTATATGCTATTGTAAACGGCTTGTATACAAGGTATAGTGGGACTGAGGCTGCATGTACATTGAGGAATGGCAGTGGGATGATGGCTACCTCGACCATTTAGCCGAACATGGGGTGACTCGCCACATTGTGGAGCAAGTGTCACTAACCGCGCCTCGCTTTCGCCCTAATCCGCGTAGACTCCCTCATGGCAGGCAGATGATAGGCCCCGACTATGGCGGTGGGATGTGGCTTATTTGTATCGTGCCGATCCAGGGGCATCCAGGGCTGTGGCGCGCATACACGGGTTGGCCCGCCGAACCGGAGGACGAGAAATGGTACAGGAGGAGCACATGAATTCAGAGATGGATGAAGCGGAATTGGCGCGAGAGGCGTACTTGCATCGTCATGATCCTGAAGAGTGGATTGATGAGGAGGAGCAAATCGCGGTTCGCCCTGCTCGAACCGCGGTTATTTCGTGCCGCTTACCTTTGGATGAAATGGAGGCATTAGAGGATGCGGCACGGGAAGCGGGGGAGAAACTTTCTGAATTTGTACGCAAAGCCGTGATCCTGCGTATAGGAGTGCGACATCCTCGCGCTCAAATCTCCGTTGTAACGAACACGGTCACGGAGGAGAATCGCCCGCGAACAACGTGGTCCTATCGGAATACACCTGAAGAGAGTAACGCGCCGTACTCAACCGTAATTCCCGCGCCTGCTTTGGTACCAAGCGGGGACAGTTAAAATGCTGCGTTCTCTGTTTAGAAAGCTCCAACCGGGCGACACGATACGGGTCATCGCCCCAGCGTGCTCTCTAGCCCTCATCGACCGCGCGACCAGGGACATCGCCGATAAGCGCTTCCATGAGATGGGGCTGCGCGTGACCTTCGGCAAACACGTCGAGGAGAGCGATGAGTTCGCCTCGTCGTCGATCCACGCCCGCGTCGAGGATCTACACGAGGCGTTTGCCGACCCGCAGGTCGCGGCTATCCTCACCGTGATCGGCGGGTACAACAGCAATCAGCTATTGCGACACATCGACTGGGAGTTGATCCGCGCGTACCCCAAGATCCTGTGCGGCTTCTCGGACATTACCGCGCTCGGCAACGCTATCTGGGCCAAGACAGACATGATGACCTACTCCGGTCCACACTATTCCACCTTCGGGCAGAAATTGCACGCCGAGTACACAGTCGACTACTTCATGCGTTGCCTGATGTCCGACGCCCCGTTTGCCGTCCAACCGAGCGCACAGTGGAGTGACGACGCGTGGTACAGAGACCAGGATAACCGTGTCCTCGTACCGAACGATGGCTACCTCGTCATCAACGAGGGCGCGGCGGACGGGGTGATCGTGGGCGGCAACCTCTGCACGCTCAACCTGCTGCAAGGGACGGAGTTCATGCCGGATCTGACGGATACCGTCCTCTTCATCGAGGATGACTTGGAATCCTTGCCGCACACCTTCGACCGCGATCTCCAATCGTTGATCCACCAGCGTGGCTTCGAAGGGGTCCGTGGCCTGGCGATTGGGCGCTTCCAAAAAGCCAGCCGGATGACGCCCGATCTGCTGCGCGCGATTATCGGGACGAAACGGGAACTGCGGGGTCTGCCGATCATCGCCGACGTCGACTTCGGTCACACGGACCCCAGGATTACGTTCCCCATCGGCGGCACGGCGCGCCTCATGGCCACGCGCGCGCGGCCCACTTTTGAAATCCTGGAGCACTAAGGATTTGCCGATTGGCAATCGACTATGCTGCTCCTCTACCCTACCGGCGACCGCGCCGCGGACGCTCAGGGCAGACGCGGGCGACGGATATAGTGAAGCCCGGCACGACCGTCCCGCCGTCCAGCGTGTCCACGGCCGTAAGCGTCCGCGGCGCCGTATCGCCCGCCAGCCACGCGTCGACCTCGCGCCGGCGCGGCCAGACGACCCACACCAGGCGGACATCACGGTTAAGATAGCGCCTCGCCTTCTCCGCCATACGCTTACGAGTGTCGCTAGGTGAGGCGATCTCTATAGCAAGATCCGGCGCCACGCGGGGGAAATCATCCGTCGCCGTCAAATGCGCGTTAGCGGACCGTACGAAAGCAACATCGGGCGCCAAGACCGTCTCCCGTCGCTCGCCCAACCGCGTTAGGTTAAAGCCTGTTTCAGCTCCCAAGACGACACCCATGTCGTGCTGCTCCACATAGATGGCGAGGTGGGCGCCAAGCCCCATACTACTACGACCGTGGGTACCACCTGTTGGCGACATTCTCACCAGGTGCCCCTCCACGAGCTCATAACGATGGTCCGGATCATCGGGCATGGACAGGAGCTCGGCGGATGTCCACACTCGCATGCGTTCCAGCGCCGCAACCATCTGGTACCTCTTCTCATCGCTCCGCGGGTTGAAGGCAACCCGCTTTGTACTCATCCGTCTCACGTTGCGCGCCCCACCTATAGCATTCTACGTCATACGCTTCTGCTATCAGTGATGGGCGCCGGAGGGCCGGAAGGATAACCTCCAGGTCCCTCCGGCCAAACGGTCGCTTCTGTGACCACTACCTGACCCTATCGGCGATGGCAAGGGCCTCCTCATACGCGTTGTACGAAGGATGGCAGGGCTGGTCTACCAGCAGCTGCCCGGTCGCGATGAGCAGCCGGCCCACGCGGCGGCGCACAGTGCGCGATTGGCGCCGGTGGATCAAACGCGCCAGGCGGTCTTGCTCCGCCAGGCGTAACAACTCGTCGATGCGCAGCTTATGCGTCGCGAGTACATCGAAATTGGTCATTGCCTGTTACCTCTCTGTCACGCGGCCTATACGGCCTGTTGTGTCTATAAGTGGACCTCGACCGTCGCTTCGGCGACGGGAGGGGTGAGAGAGCGTGGCGGGGACACCATGGCCCGGCCAACGCTGCGCCGTGAAATGCGCTACGTTCGTTAGTACCGCGCCCTGCGACGTTGCAGTCGCTGGCGGTATTGTGTCCGCTGACACTGTGTCCGCCAACGCTCGATGGAAATGCTCGAACCATGGATCCTCCTCCTAGCAATGACTACGTTCTGAAGACACAAAAAACCGTGAGCCGGACTCGTCGTCCTGCCCACGGTCATCGCGATGGCGATGTAGTAGTCGGTCAACTCGACGGCTGACTCCAACCTGGCGTAGGCAGACGGCGGGCGCGCGCGCCCGCGACGTAGAACGGCGCGGCGAGCCGTCCCTTGGCCGTGATCTTCGCGTGCTGCATCATGCCTCTACCTCCACTATCGCTGGCGCGGCTGTGTCATAATCCCGCGCACTGAAAATCGTATAACACGAACCCGGCCCTTGTCAAGCCCTCATCGACGAATTATATTCGCCGCACGTTCGCACGTTGGGGTGCACCACAAGAAAGTTCCCTTGTGCGGCGCGGCAGCCAACTGGCACGGCCGCTGTGCGCGTGCTGGGAACTTTTCTGTGGCGCACCCCGCACGTTGAGTGCTATTGACAATGAGCCGCCGAATGGGTACAGTAAAAATGCCGCCTCCGGGACGCCTTGTATGTGCGTGTCTTTTTCGAGCGGCGCGTCGCTACCCGGTCAAGGCATGTCTTCCATGATATGTGGATTTGTGAGCCAGCGACGCCGGTAGGTGTGGGAAAGGAGGTGGGGCATGGACGCCGGGCCCAGTAGTAGTCGCTATATGATGATCGTACGGAATATACAGGACTATGACGACCAACAGACGTTATCCCGCCGGATGGCCGCCGCCCGCGTCATCTCCTCCCGCCGCCCGGACCACGCGCTGACCCCCTAAGCGCCCTACAGGTCCACGACCGTACATAGTGGTACGGCGCGCGGCGCTTACAGAGACGCCGCGCGCTTGAGCCTTCCAGGCGCCTTGTCACTATCGACATCGGACTTGGAGGTGATACCCATGCCTTTCTACACCGAACTGGTCGGCCGCCCCGTGGTCGACAGCGGCAACCGTCCCGTCGGCAAGCTCGCCGACATGCTCGTCGCCAACGACGCCAAGTACCCCGTCATCACCGCCGTCACCGTGACCCCGCGCCGCAGCAAGGACCCCGTCACCGTGCCGTGGGACCAGATCGTTTCGCTCGACGAGCCGGTCGTGCTGCGCCATGCCCTCGATCAGATCCCGCCGTACCAGGCGGGCGACGACGAGTTGAGCATCGGCGCGCAGATCCTCGACCGCCAGATCGTCGACGTGGAGGGCCATAAAGTTGTGCGCGCCAACGACCTGCAGCTCGCGCGCACCAACGGCCACTACCGCCTCATCGGCGTAGACATCGGCGGGCAGGCGCTGCTGCGCCGCCTCGGCCTGCAACCGCTGACCAAGCGCCTGGGCCTGAGCAACCGCGAGAACTTCATCGCCTGGGAAGACGTCGATCCGCTGGCCAGCAGCGACGCCGCTGGCATCAAGCTGCGCGTGTCGCATCAGAGCCTCTCCAAGCTGCACCCTGCCGACATCGCCGAGATCGTGGAAGACCTCTCCATCAACGAGGCCGCCGCCCTGCTCGCGCGCATGGACGACGAGGCCGCCGCCGACGCGCTCGAAGAGGTCGCGCCCGAGAAGCAGGTCTCACTGCTCGAGCAGATGGAGCGCGGCCGCGCCGCCGATATCCTCGAAGAGATGGACCCCGACGACGCTGCCGACGTGCTCGGCGACATGCCGGAGCGCACCCAGCAGGAACTGCTGGAGCAGATGGAACCCGAGGAGCGCGGCGAGGTGCGCGAGTTGCTGGGTTATCGCGAAGACTCCGTGGGCGGCATCATGACCACGGAATACCTGGCCGTGCCCTCCACGTACACCGTCGAGCAGACGATGGAGCGCGTGCGCGCCGAGGCGCAGGAGATCGATCTCATCAACTACGTTTACGTCGTGACGGACCTGACCACGGAGGAATTGCTCGGCGTCGTCTCGCTGCGCGACCTGCTGGTGACCGCGCCGGTCGCGCCGGTCGCCGATATCATGACTGGCAACCCCGTGACGCTGCACGTCGAGGACGACCAGGAGAACGCCGCGCGCATGATCGCCAAGTACAACCTGATCGCCGCCCCCGTCGTCGACGACCACAACCGCCTACAGGGCATCGTCACCGTCGACGACGCCATCGACATCATCCTGCCCATGGCATGGAAGAAGCGGCTGCCGCGCATGTTCGCCTGATAGCTGTCAGCCGTCAGCGATCAGCTTTTACGGTGTGATCATGAAGCGCGCCGAGCCGATGTCGACGCCATTAACGGCAACGTTGCAGCGGAACTTGCCGCCGGGCGTCTTGAACTGTGGATGCTCGTAGTAGTAGATCGTGAAATCCCCAGGTTGACGGGGGATAGCTTGTTGCCAGAGGAAGGCGTTCGGCTGGTCGTTATACCATGTGAACGTTACGGAACCTTGCACGGGTAGGACCGTATTACGGGCTAAGCAATAGACCGACGGAAAGCCGTCTCTAATCGGGACACTCGCCGCCGAAAGACTCGTCGCGCCCTTGGTATCGCTCGCCGACAAAGCCACGATCACTTTGGGCGGCGTGTTGGGGGTAGGGGAAGGACGCGGCGTGGGACGCGTCGTCGCCGTGGCCTTCGCGACCGCGCCCGCGCGTCGCGTCGGCGTGGCGGGCGGTATCGTCGGGCGCTCTATGATCGGCCGTGGCGTGGCCGTCGGCAGCGGCGCGGACGCCGAACTGGTGAACGCGCCGAACACGCGGAAGCCGCCCCACAGAAACACGGCTCCCAGGGCCAGCACCAGCAGCAGGTTAATCAGTGTGCGAAATTGACCGTAGATCACGATGGGAGAGTACGGCGCGCGGGCCTAAAAGTCAAGGGGACGGGCCGGCGCGCCGGCCCTCTGAATCGCCCCAGCGTGGTACACGCCACACGATAATGCTATCCTACAAGGTGTCCCCCTTTTCCTGTTGTTCGTATAGTCACAAAGGACGAAGGACACTCTATGCGTCATTTCTTGCGCTGGGGGCTGGCCGGGGCGCTGCTCCTGCTGACGCCGGGCGCCGCCCTCGCGGCGAAGACTCCGCCCAAAACTACGCCTACGCATAAGGCCGCGCCCAAAGCCACGTCTACCCCCAAGGCTAAGGCCGCGCCCAAAGCCACATCCACCCCTAAAGCAACGGCCACGCCCAAGGCCGCGACTGTTCCGTCGATCAGCGGCCATATCACCTATGTTGGAGCGAACGGGAACATCTTTGTCGCGCGGCCCGACGGGACGGATAAGCGCGCCCTGACCAACAACGGCCCAACCGATCCGTCGTACAACGCGCCCCTGTCGTCGCCCACAGGCGCCGGTATCCTGGCCGTGCGCTTCGCGGCGGGGCTGGCAGCCTTCAAGGGCAGTGACACGGCGGGGCTATGGCTGATCGCCCAGTCAGGCGGCGCGCGCCGGTTGAGTCCCAACGTGTCGCGCGGCTACGCCTGGACGCCCGACGGCGCCCGCATCGTCTACGAGGAGGGCTATCTCTCGGAAACGTCCCTCATCGTACTCGACCCGCGTACAGGGCAGAAGCACACGCTGGCCTGCAACCCCGCGTTTCGCCTCATCGGCGTCACGGATGTCGGGAATCGCGCTATTGGCGTGCAGGGGCATGACATCGTCGCCGAGAGCCTCGCCGACGGCACGACGCAGGGGCTGACGAACTACGGCGCCAAGAGCGGTGTGTGGCAAGGCGTCGCCGCGGTCAGCCCCTCCGCGCGCGCGGTCCTCTACGCGGAAGCGCCGGGGACGACGCTCGTGTCGATCGACCTGCGCACCGGGCGCGCCACGCGCACGTCCCTCGCCGCCGCGGCCGGCAACATCGCGCCCTCGCCGGACGCCGCCACGTATGTCTACGCCACGAGCGGAGCGGGGAGCGCGCTGCAGACCGCGCTCCACACGGGCAAGGGCGTCACGAGCTTGCGCGGCGACGTGTCGTTCACGGCGCACGCCTTCGCGCCGAACGGCGCCGCATTCGTCTACGCGGCGGGGGGCAATCTACCCTACGTCTTCGTCGCGCCCGTTTCGTGCGCGGCGACGTGCGCGACGCGCCTCGATTTCGGGCGCGACGCCGCCTGGGGTCCATAGCGGCGACCCTCACCCCCCATCCCATGGCGCGCTAGCCCGTCGCCCTAGCCGCGGGATCGACGGTCCAGCGCGCCTCGCCCTGACGCGGGAGAGGGGGAGCCGCCCTGTGTGCGGCCTAATTCTTGCTAACAGACTGCGATGCATCATCGCGCCGCGTAAGAATCGCGCATAACCGTAACTTTTTTGCGCTCAGTGTATTATACGGTTAGGATAGAGGCGACATGTCTTAACGCCTACGCAAGAAGGAGGTGGGCCGCGCGGCGAGTTGACCCCTGGTGAGGCGTCCCCTGGCTACCCTGTCACGGCCGCACCTCATACCTCTCGCGGCGCCGACCGCGCGGCTGTTCCCGGCCCGGACAGGATTCGCAGACACAGGCAGATACCCGGCATCGATCATTTGCTGTTAATGGAGGAGCTTTTAGTGGACAACGAGATTCTAGCTAACTCGGCCTCGCGCCGCAACTTTCTCAAGACGCTGGCCGCAGCCAGCGCCGGTGTCGCCCTTGGCGGCGCGGCCTTCCCCTTGGCGGCGCACGCCGCTACCGACGATCCAGGGTCAATCCTCAACGTCGCGCTCGTGGCCGAGTACCTCGCCGTCACGTTCCAGACCAACGCCCTCGCTAATGCGGGGACCATTGGTCTGACCCAGGCCGAGATCACGACGATCCAGGGTGTCGTGGCCGCGGAAGCCATCCATGTCGAGTACCTGCAGGCCTACGGCGCCGCCGCGCCCTACCAGGGCCCCTTCGCCTTCCCGGCCGGTACGTTCACCAGCCGTAATGGCTACGCGAGCACGGCCGTGATCCTGGAGACGGCCTTCGTGACGGCCTACATGGCCGCGACGCGCGAGTTCGCCGCCGACGCGCGGGGCGACCTGGCGCAGTTTACCTTCCAGGTCGGCGCCGTCGAGGCCGAGCACCGCGCGCTCTCGCGTGCGGTCGGCAACTTCCTGCCCTACGCGGATCTCGCGTTCGAGACCAACCTGATCCCGAACGTCGCCACCGCGGCCACGGTGTTGACCAACCTGGGCTTCCTCTCACCGACCACCGGCAATAGCTACGCCTACACCGCCGCCAACCAGCAGCAGGCGATGAGCTACGTCCCCCTGCTCACGCAGACCACGCCGTAAGCTCGGTTCACTCGCCACTCATACACAACGAGGGGGGACGCCGGTTGGCGTCCCCCCTCGTTGTGTATGAGTGGCGAGTGGCGAATAATGACGATACGACAAGTAGATAGGCGTGCTGCGTGAGGTTATCCAAAGGGCTATGTGCCTGCTGCCTGCTGTTCGCACTGGGCGCGACGCTCGGTCCCGCCGCGCACGCAGGCGCGACGGGCGCGCCCGGCCCCGCCGTCGCCGTGTACCTGACGACGGCCGACCTCTCCAGCCGGGTGGCGCGGCAGCCCACCCTGCGCTTCATGCCCGCGCCGGTGTCTGGCCGGTCCGCGTCGCGGATTGTCACCCCGACGATCAATGTCGACGAGACCAAAACGTACCAGCGGATCGATGGCTTCGGCGGGGCCATGACCGACTCGTCGGCGTGGCTGCTCGCCACGAAGCTGCAGCCGGCGGCGCGCGACAGGGTCATGTTCGACCTCTTCGACCCCGCGCATGGCCTGGGCCTTAGCCTCGTGCGCGTGCCGATGGGCGCGTCGGACTTCACCAGAGACGGCGCGGTGTACTCGTACGACGACACACCCGACGGCAGCCCCGACCCCACCCTCGCCGGCTTCTCTATCACGCACGACATGACGGAGATCGTGCCCATGTTGCGCGAGGCGCTGCACTTTAACCCCGGTCTCAAGCTGATCGCCACGCCGTGGGTGCTGCCGAGTTGGATGCAGACGGGTATGACCAGTCCCTTCGCGGGGAGCATACCTCCATCGTCCTACGGCTCGCTGGCGGCCTACTTCGTCAAGTTTATCCAGGCGTATGGGGCGCAGGGGCTGCCGATCTACGCCATGACGCCGCACAACGAGCCGGGGCAGGACGCGGGCTATCCGGGGATCAACTTCCCCGCCCTGGCCGAGGCGCAGTTCATCGGCCGCTACCTCGGCCCCGCCCTCGCCGCCGCCGACCTGCCCACGCGCATCCTGGCCTACGACGGGTTCTGGGACACCACGCTCACCACGCCGGACTACCCGTTCCTGGTTCTGAGTGACCCCGTGGCGGGGCCATACGTCGCCGGGACGGCGTGGCACTGCTACTCGGGCGGTCCGGATATCATGGCGCAATCGCACGCGTTGTATCCGACAAAGGACAACTACGTGACCGAGTGCTCCAGCGGCTTCACGCACGGCGATGTCTCCGAGCTCATCATCGCATCGATGCGCGACTGGGCCAAGGGCGTGCTGCTGTGGAATCTGGCCCTGGACCAGACCGGCGGCCCTCCGCGGCCGGGCACGACCGGCTGCCCCAACTGTATCGCTCCGGTCAAAATTTTCACCGATACGGGTACGGTCGCGTACACGACCGACTACTACCAACTCGCGCAGGCCAGCCGCTTCATCCACCCAGGCGCCTACCGCGTCGCCTCCACCTCGACCGTGCCCCACTACAGCGACGTGGGGCTGGGCTGCGGCAGCGGGACGAGCTACGGCGCGCAGACAATTGACGACGTGGCCTTCAAGAACCCCGACGGTTCTATGGCGTTGCTAGCCTACAACCCCGGCGGCCGCCCCCGTCCGTTCACCATGCGTTGGCGCGGCCAGACGTTCAGCTACGCCCTCGCGCCCTGCGCCACGGCCACGTTCGTGTGGTCGGGCACGCGACACTAGAAGGCTGCTATGGCATGGGCGTCGAGACGTCGGGCGACGTCGAGCGCGGGTGGTCTTCGCCCTCCGCGGCTTCTTCCGCGGGTCCGGCCAGGACGGCGCGCACCTTGGCGATGCGCGTGCCCTCCATGCGCTCGACCGTGAAGAGAAGGCCGTCGACGCGTATCTCGTCTCCGACCAGCGGGACGTGGCCCACATGGTGGAACACGAGACCGCCAACCGTGTCGAACTCCTCGAATTCTTCGGATTCCGTATCTTTGTCGAATAGATCGAACGCCTCGTCGATGGCGGTACGCCCGTCGAGCACGTACTCGTTTGGGCCGACCTGCTGGATGTACTGCGGCTCGCCGGGGTCGTGCTCGTCGGTGATCTCGCCGACGATCTGCTCCAGCAGGTCCTCGATCGTGACGATGCCCGCCGTTCCGCCGTACTCGTCGAGCAGGATGGCCATGTGTACGCGGCGCAGCTGCAGCTCGCGGAACAACTCGCCGATGCTCTTGCTCTCGGGCACGGCATAGGCCGGGCGCATGATCTGGCTGATCGGCACGTCGTAGCGGTTGGCGCGCGCATAGCGCAGCATGTCCCACACGTAGAGCACGCCCACGATACTGTCGACGGTCTTCTCGTATACGGGGATACGCGAGTGCCCCGCCTGCAGGGCCAGGTCAATCGCGTCGGCCAGATTCGTCTCGATAGAGACGGCGGTCATGTCGACGCGCGGGACCATCACTTCGTGCGCCGCGATGTCCTCGAATTCCACGACCGCCTCGATACGCCGGCGCTCCTCCTCGCGGAACACGCCCTGCTCCTCGCCAATCGTAGCCAGCACCAGCAGTTGCTCATCGCTGACGAAGGGGCCCGGCGCCGCGGTCACGCCGAAGACGCGCATGGCCAGGTTGGTGATGGCGCGGAAAAAGTAGACGAAGGGGCTCAACACCCGCGCCAGCAAGGCGATGGTGGGGGCGACACGCAGCGCGGTCTTCTCGGCCGTGCGGATCGCCAGCGACTTGGGGATAATCTCGGCCACGATCAGCACGACGACCGAGAAGACGAGCGATACGACGATCGCGGAGAACCCACTGCCGGCTCCAGGGCCGAACACCTCGCCGGCCAGGACCGTGGCCAGCCCCGAGGCCACGATGATCGTGACCATGTTCAGGATCAGGATCGCGGTCAGGAACTGGTTGGGGTCGTGCATCAGGCGGTCGACCACGCGGCTGCCCGGCGCGTTGTGTTCGGCCAGGTTGCGGATGCGCAGCTTCTCGACCGACGTGAGCGCTGTCTCGGACCCCGAGGCGAACGCGGCCAGGAGCAGCAGGACGATCAGGAAGAGGACTTGCCCCCAATTAGCAGATGACCACTGTAGCGCGCCCAGGGGGGCGATGGCAATAGCATGGGCAAAGGGGGATAGGGGAATGTTACCGTGGGCAAAAAGGCTATGGGGACCCCAACTAGGAGGTTCCAAAAGAATCAACTCCTTCGGCGCGCCCGATGATGACTCATCAACATGATAGCTGATTGCTTTTATGTAAAGAGCGCGCTCACCGATTCTCCTTCATGGATACGTTTAATGGTCTCGGCGAGCAGCGGCGCGACCGTCAATACCTCTATTTTATCATCTCGCTGCTCCAACGAGAGGGGGATGGTGTTGGTGACCACGAGCCGGTGCAACGGACTGTGTACGATCAGGTCGATCGCCTCGGGGGTCATGGCGGCGTGCGTGGCATACATATAGACATCGCGGGCGCCGCGGTCGAGGATCATGCGCGCGGCTTCCACCGCCGTGCCGCCGGTCGAGAGCAGGTCGTCGACGAGCACAGCCGTCTTGCCGCGCACGTCGCCGACCATCTCGAAAGCCTCGGCTACATCGGGGCGCGGGCGCTGCTTGGCGATAATAGCCAGCGAGGCGCCCACGCGCGCGCGGAATTCGTTGGCGCGCAGCACGCCACCCGCGTCGGGCGAAACGACTACCACGTCGTCGAGGTCCTGCTTGCGCAGGTGCGCGGCGAGCACGCCGCCCGCGCGCAGGTGATCGACCGGGATGTCGAAGAAGCCCTCGATGGCGGGAGCGTGCAGGTCCATGGTGAGCACGCGGTCGGCGCCGGCCGTGGTGATGAGGTTGGCCACGAGCTTGGCCGAGATGGGTTCGCGGCCAGCCGTCTTCTTTTCCTGCTTGGCGTAGCCGTAGTAGGGGATGACGGCGGTGATGCGCTGGGCCGAGGCGCGCCGCAGCGCGTCGATCATCAGCAGCAACTCGATGATATTGTGGTCCGTCGGCTTGCAGGTCGGCTGCACCACGAACACATCGGCCCCACGCACGTTGTCCTCGACGCGGATGCGCGTCTCCCCATTTTTGAACGTGCCCACGAGGGCGCGGCCCAGCGGGATGCCCAGCGCGTCGGCGATCTCTTGCGAGAGCATGGGATTGGCGCTGCCGCTGAACACTTGCAAATTCGGATGCATGTTCCCCTCCAGTGTGTACGACCGTCGCCGCTGTCCCCGGCGCGCCATCGGTGTGGGGCCGCTCAAAGCGAGCGGCTCGGACAGCTCGTCCCCGCCGGGCGGATGCCGGTCGGGGCCGATGCCGCCTGGTGTACCCTGTGTGGACCCATCTTCGTTGGACATAGCTATTTCTCGAGTGGACGTGTCAGCGGACGGGCCGGTATCCCGGCCACGGTCGTACCTGGTTCGACATCGCGCGTGACGACGGCGCCGGCGCCGGTCCTGCTGCCATCACCCAGCGTGACGGGCGCGCGCAACAGCGTGCCGACCCCCACAAAGACATTATCGCCGATCATGGTTGGGTTTTTGCGCACGCCATCGTAGTTGGCCGTGATCGTGCCCGCGCCCACGTTGACGTTCGCGCCAATCGTGGTGTCGCCAATGTAGCTGACGTGGTGACTGACCGAGTTGGGGCCGATCGTGCTGTTCTTGACCTCGGCGTAGTTGCCGATGCGCACGTCTTCCGTTAGCACCGCGTTATGGCGCAGGTGTGCGAAGGGGCCGACGTGGCAGCGCGGTCCCACTCGCGCGCCCTCGACGATGGAGCGCGTAATGTGGGCGCCATCCGCGACCGCGCTATCGATCACCTCGGCGTCCGGCCCGATGACGCAGCCGGCGCCGATCATGGTGTTTCCACGTAGATGCGTGTTGGGCAGAATCGTCGTGTCCATGCCGATGCTGACACCGGGCTCGATGTAGGTCGTGGCCGGGTCGACGATCGTGACGCCGGCGAGCATGTGGTCGCGGTTGAGGCGCGCCCGCACGATGGCATCGGCGGCGGCGAGCTGCACGCGCGTGTTGACACCTTGCGCTTCGGCTGTCTCCGCACCGGCGATCTCGTCGAGGCGCACGACCGCTACGCCGCGCGCCTCGCCGGCATCGGTAGAGAGGGCGATGGACACGAGGTCGGGCAGATAGTACTCGCCGTCGGGGTGCGCGGGCAGCGCACGCACGGCGCGGCGCAGCCAGGCGAGGTCGGCGCAGTAGACGCCCACGTTGATCTCGTCGACGTCTTCCTCGCCGGGCGCCAACTCTTTCTGCTCCTTGACGCCGGTCACGCGCCCGCTGGCGTCGCGCAGGACGCGGCCGTAGCCGAAGGGGTCGGGCGTAATGGCGCTGAGCAGGGTCAGCGGGTAGGGCGCGCGGGCATGCGCGTCGCGCAGGGCGCGCAGCGTCGCGTCGCGTAGGAGAGGCATGTCGCCGTAGAGGATCAGAGCTGTCTCCTCCTTCTCCTCCACGTCGCCGAGCAATGCGTCGAGGGCGACGCGCACGGCGTGGCCCGTGCCCAACTGCGGCTCCTGCACGACGGTCAGCGTCTCCATCGGTAGCGCGGCGCGGACGGCGCCGGCCTCGTGGCCGAGCACGACAATGGCTCGCTGGGCCCCGGCTCCGTGGGTCGCCGCCAGCACATGCGCGATCATGGAACGCCCGGCCAGGGTATGCAACACCTTGGGACGCGCCGAGCGCATGCGTGTGCCCTTACCGGCGGCGAGAACGATGGCGATAGCGCTAATGGGGGCGACTCCCTCTCTAAGGTGTGAGGCGGACCGAGCGCCGCAGCGTTTCAAAGGCGCCATCGAGGGGCGCGATAGCGTCCGCGGGCCCAAACAGGGCGAGCACAAGGACGCCGGGACCGGGTCGGACCAGCGCGACACGCTTGACGATGTCCAGGTACTCGTGCCCAGCGCCGGCGCCGCCACCGCGCGGCAGCGGGGCGCGTCCACGCACGAGCAGGCGACACCAGGCGAAATCGTCCTCGCGTTGCTCTCCGAGGCGTTCGATGACGGGTCCCTGCATATCGCGGGTAAGGAAGAATAGACCTGTACGCAGCAACGGTTCCAGCGCCATGCCGGTCTCGGGGAGAGTCATCAGGGCGACGCCGGCCGGATAAGCAGCCGCATGCGCGGCGGGGTGATAGAACTCGGTCACGCCCACCGGACGATTCTCGCGCACGAACCACTCCGCCGGATAATCCAGGCGGAAGAAGTCACGGGTATACGTTAGATGCTCACTGACGGCCATACCAGAATTATAGCAGGGCTGGGTTTTGCAATTGTGATGGCGCCCGTCGCGGCCTGACCTTAAAAGGTCATGGCAGGGACCGGACCTTTTAAGGTCAGGCTGCGTCTCACAATCTCGAGGCGCACCCCTTGAAGATGCGGCGTCACGGTAGCCCCAGGCGGCGCAGCATCGTGGTCGTGAGGCCGACACCGCCGACGACGACAAGCGCCAGCACGACGAGGCTGATCGCGCCGTTGACGCTGGCGGGCTGCACGGCGGCCAGCGGCGAGGAACTCAGGCCGGCGTCGAGAGCGCCCACGACGTAGCGGCGGATCGAGAGCGTGGCCAGCGCCGTGGAGAGACCGGCCGCCGTCCCCTCCCACACCAATACATAGAGGAAGCCCACGATCAAGGCGCGCCGCGGAATCAGCAGGCCCAGCAGCAGAAACAGGCTGGCGTAGGCCAGGGAGCCGCCCAGGCCGCCCAGCAGGATCGCTCCGAGTGTGCCGGCGTCGATCACGCCGCGTACGGCGATCAGGTAGGTCACGGCCAGCGAGAGCTCGACGAGCCCCAACGTTAACACGACAACCGCGCCCAGCTTGGCGACGACGATGGCGAGGCGCGAGACCGGCCGCAGCGTCAGGTAGAGCAGGGTGCGGTCCTCGATTTCGCCGCCCAACGCGCTGGTGGCGAAGACGAGCGCGACCAATGGGAGGATGATCGGCAGCACGAGGCTCCCGAAAAGCTCCACCGCGAAGCGTCCGCCATCGCGGCGCCCCGCGCTGGTAATGTAGGCCACGGCCAGCAGGACCGGGATAACAAGCAGGACGCCGATCGCGAGCAGGCGGCGCCCCTGCCCTAGCGCGCGCAATGTTACCAGAAAGACTGGTTGCATTGCTCACCGTACCAGGTAGCGGAATACGCTTTCGAGGTCCTCGTCCAGGCCCTCGATGCCGTAGAGACGCGTCCCGGTCTCCTGCGCGACGCGCGGCACGGCGTGGTGGAACTCGATGGGCGCGGCGGTCTCGACGACCACCGCGCCGTCTTCCACCTGCAGGCTGCGCGTGCCCGCGAGCGCGACCAGGCGCGCGGCCAGCGCGCGCGGATCGGTACAACTGACGCGCACGCGGCGCGGCCGGTCGTCCATCAGCGCGCGGATGGCGTGGAAGTCGCCCTCGGCCGCCAGCTTGCCGTTGATCAGCACCAGCACATTCGAGCCCATGCGCTCGACCTCATAATAGAGGATGTGCGACGATATGAGCACGGTCTTGCCGTCCGCGCCTAGTCGCGTAAAGGTCTCCATCAGGGCCAGCCTCTGCCGTGGGTCGGCTCCCGTCAGCGGCTCATCGAGAAAAAGGATCGTGGGGTCGTGTACGAGCGCCTGCGCGACCTTGACGCGCTGGCGCATGCCCTTGGAGAAGCCGCCTACCTTGCGTCCCGCCGCGTCGAGCAACTCGACGGCGCGTAGCGCGGCCACGCGCGGATCGGGCAGGCGATGCAGCCGGGCGGCGAGTTCGACGAATTCGCGCGCGGTGAGGAATGGGTAAATGCCTTCTTGTTCGGGGACCAGGCCGATGCGCCGGTAGAGCGGCGGGTTGTCGAAGACGGGCTGCCCCAGCACGCGGATACGGCCACGGCTGGGCTGGAGCAGCCCTGTGAGCATCTTGAGCGTGGTCGACTTGCCGGCCCCGTTGGGGCCGAGCAACGCGGTGACGCCCGGTCCCAGCGCGAACGAGAGGTCGGAGACGGCGACCTTGTCGCCGAACCACTTGCTGACGTTCGCCACCTCGATGGTCGCCCCCTCAGCCGCGCGCGGCGCCCTGTCGGACGCCGGCGCCACGGAAACGGCTGTGACGGGCGGTGTCGTGTCGACGTTCATCAGTCGCGCAACCTCACGTAGCGCCAGACCAACAGCCCCAGGCTCACGACGATGACGGCCAGGGAGGCGCCCAGGTAGCCCCAGATGTTGATCGGGTCGTTGTTTATCCCACCTCCGCCGCTGCCGCCGGCGAACAGCAGGTCGACCGCGCGCACCGGCAGCGCCACCAGCCCCAGCAACTCGATCCACTCGTGGCCTTTATAGCCCAACGTGCGCAGGAGGACGCCGACCGCCGCGGCGCTGACGAGCAACAGGCCCAGGTAGGCTCCCGTGGCGTAGGCGTGCCGGTCGGTGAAAGCGGAAACGGCCAGGGCCACGGCGCCGTAGTAGAGCGCGAGCAGCCCTCCGCTGGCGCCGAGGCGCCACAGGTCGCCGGCGTGACTTTGGACGTACCCGGCGGCGGAGTCGGCCAGCAGCGCGCTGCCGGAAAACAGGAGCAGCAGCGGGACCAGCGTCAAGAGGAGCAGGACCAGGATCATGCCTATGATCCGCGCCCCCACGTAGTGCAGGCGCGTGATCGGCGCGGCAAAGTAGAGCGAGAGCACGCGCTGGCGGCGGTCGGGACACAGCAGGTCCGGCGCGATGGTGGCGGCGAACAAGACGAACAGGATGGAGGTTTGGTTGTACAGCGTGGCGTACCCCGGCAGCGGGGCGACGCCATGCAAGAGGATGCGTATCGCCAGGAGGATGACCGCCGGGGCGAACGCGGCGAGGATGAGCAGCCACGGCAGGATTTTGGCGCGCACCGGCATGCGGACGCCCAGGGCGCGGCGCGCGGTGGCCCCTGTCATGACCCAGAGCGCGTGGCGCGGCCCCAGCCGCGCCCCCGTGTAGTGTTGGTAGCCGCGGTCGACGATGCGCGCGCCCGCTGACGGCCCGGCCGCTCCATGCTCGCTCATACGGGCGCCGCCTCTCGCGCGCCTGTCGCGCCCGCATCCTGCTCGGAGGCTGGACCCGCTTCCTGTCCGGTCAGGTAAATGTCTTCGAGCGAGAGGACGCGCCGCTTGAGGTAGACGATGGCGCTGCTGGTCTCCACGGCGGCGTCGCGGACGGCGTCGTAGACCTCGTCGGCGTCATAGTCCACGCGCAGTTCGCGCCCATCCTCGCGCACCGTGTAGCTGCGGCCGCGCAGCGCCGTCGCCAGCGCCGCCGTCCCGTCTTGCGTGCGTACCGTGACGGCGGCTGTCGTGGTCATCAGCTCGCGCAGCGCCCCCTGAGCGACGACGTGGCCGCCGCTCAAGATGACGACGGTGTCGGCCACGCGTTCGATGTCGGCGAGCAGGTGTGAGGAGAGGATGACGTCGATGCCCATCTCGTGGGCGATGCGTCCGATGAGGACCAGCATCTCATCGCGCCCCTCGGGGTCGAGGCCATTGGTCGGTTCGTCGAGCAGCATCACGCGTGGGTCGTGCACGAGCGCCTGCGCCAGCTTGACGCGCTGCTTCATACCAGTGGAGAAGCCGCCGATGGCGCGGTAGCGCTCCTCGCCCAGCCCGACGTGATAGAGGGTGTCGCTGGCGCGGCCGATGGCGACGCGCGCCGGCAGGCCGTGCAGCTCAGCCGTGTAGCGCACGAAGTCCTGCGCCAGCCAGTCGAGCGGCAGGCAATCATGTTCCGGCATGTATCCAACCACGGCGCGCAGGGCCAGCGGCTCACGCGCGGCGTCGTAGCCGGCCACGCGCGCCGCGCCACGGTCGGGCGTGAGCAGGCCCAGCAGCAGCTTGATCAGCGTGCTCTTACCAGCGCCGTTCGGACCCAACAGACCCGTGCACCCCTGCGGCACGGCCAGTGAGGCGCCGTCGAGCGCCTGTACCGTCCCAAAGCGTTTGCTCAGGTCGGTCGTGCTCACGACCAGATCGACCCGATCGCTCGGTGTTTCCAGCGTTTCCGGCGCGACCGATGCTGATAGTTGAGGCTGTGCTGTCCTGCTCATGACCACAGTCTGTACCACATGATAGGGAAAGGTCAAGCCGTTGATCAGCCGCACCCTGGCCGCGCTCGACCAACAAGGACTCCTTGAGAAAGTCCGCCTCCTCCTGGTCGAGCCCACGGCGCGTAGCGTCCGGCCTGCCAGGCGCTTATAAATTTTCCGTTTGTGCCCGCGCGGCCCGCAGCGCTCCAGTTCCTCCTCGGCCCGACGGGTGCGCTCCTCGGCGTCCTGACGCGCCATCTCCTCCCGCGTCAACTGCTCCTGGAGACCCCTGACCTGCTCCCGCGCGGCTTGATAGTCTTGCCGCACCTCGTCGCCCACGCGGATCGGCGCGCCGGTCGCCGGGTCGATCACCCGCAGGTACACCCCCGCCGGCTCCCACTCCGTGTTCGGTGTCACCATGGGCCGCAACTCCGCCTTCA
>JAABUU010001615.1_pt1 | contig 36740 bp, 34 predicted proteins | sample 5559301 | NCBI WGS metagenome assembly JAABUU01 (sample SAMN10711884, study PRJNA513360) | rock metagenome | isolation source: Antarctica rocks | place: Antarctica: Victoria Land, Richard Nunatak white
GACAGACCAAACAGACGTTGCCAACGTTTGTCGTCGTGCTGTATACTATCGAAACAACGCGGGTGTAACTCAGTTGGCAGAGTGCTTGCTTCCCAAGCATAAAAGCTACTACCGTCCTCTCCACGGGCTCCCGTCCTCTCCGCTCCACCGCCTCCATCGGGGCGGTTTTTTCATGTCCTCTCCACGGCGTCATGCGCCCTCCGGTAGACGTGCGGGTAGACAGACGGCGACCGCTCCCTCACACGATCCAGCCCTTCCCAGCAACCTCGGACCTACGTGGTACGATGGTGTTATGTAAATATACAACCATGAACAACGAGGACTGGAACGTGAACAAAGAGACGACGACGGGGACCACGGATAGTGCATCGGTGCCGATGCGAGCCACAGCGTACGCGGGCGAGACCGGGGCGGTCCGTGCGTACATGGCGATCCAGGACGTGCTGCGCGAGGATGAGCGCGTGGACATCTCGGTGTATCGCCTGATGCTCCCGCTGGGGGATGATGTGAGGCACTGCGTCGCGGTGGTGGGCGACGTGACCACGCTGGCTCCCGTCGCGTTCGTCGCGGTGCTCGCGGCGTTGGGCGATGGAGCGCCGCTGGTCCTCCCGGAGAGCGTCAAGGCGTACCTCACCGAGCGCGCAGGGCACGCCGCGCGGATGGCCCCGTACGTCGAGGCGCACCACGAGGGCGGCCGGGTGGTGCGGCTGGGCGAGGATGTCGCTCCCGATGGGGGACGCTGATGGACGGTGTGGGCGAATTCGAGCACAATGGCGAGACGTGGTACTCGCTCGGGCAGATCATGGCGACGCCACGCGCGCTCGCCGCGCTGAAGGCATCGGGCGTGTCGCCGTCCCAATTCGTGCGCCTTTGTTCCCCGCACGATTGGGAGCCGATCGATGCCCTCGACGCGCTCCCGGAGGCCACGTTGGAAGCGCTGCTCTCCCTGCTTTCCGTGCACCCCATCGGTCCACCAGGGTTCCCGGTGTTCATCATCGCTACCTCGGAGGACGCGGCTGAATGGATCACGGGTCTCGACGAAGCACGAGCGTCGTAGCCAGGCGGGCAGCAGCTCGGGCTCGTCTACGTTGGGCCGAGTGCCGTCTCGGCGGCCTCATCCATCGTCATTGCCTGCCCTTTCACCCACGCGGCCGCGAACGTGTCGTCGCCCAGCGACGAGCGGGCCGCCGCCAGCGTCCGGTCCCGCATCGGGTGCTCGTCGACCGCGAGGGGGGCGCCGAGTTCGGCGCGTGCGGTGGCGGCCGTCGCGGACAACCGTGTTGCCCGCTGTGGATCGCCTTGGTCGATCGCCACGGCGGCCAGCCCTTCCAGGCAGGTGACGACAGCCACCCGGTCCCCCACTTCCCGGTACAACTCCAAGCTTTGATGATAGAGTGCTGCCCGCTGGTCGGGGTCAGAGTCGTCCGTGAGCGTGGTCGCCACGCCGTAGAGCGAGAGAGCGATCACGCGCTTGTCTCCCATCTCTCGCGCCATGGCGAGGACCTCCGTGTGGAGGGCACGGGCTTTGTTCCGATCGCCCTGGATCAGCGCGATCTGCCCCAGGTTGTGCAACGACGCGGTGATCCCCCATGCGTCTCCGAGTTGCCGCTTGATCGCCAGGCTCTCCTCGTGGTACGCGGCCGCGCGCTGGTACTCGCCCTGCTCACGCGCCAGTTCTCCGAGGTTGTTGAGCGAGATCGAGATGGCCCAGGCGTCCCCGAGATCGCGCTTCAGCGCCAGCGCATCCTCGTGGAGAGCCGTCGCGCGCGGGTAGTCGCCGCGATCCAGCGCGACGTTCCCGAGGTTGGTGAGCGAGGCCGTGACCCCCCATGTGTCGCCGGCCTGTCGCCGGAGCGCCAGCCCCTCCTCCAGCACGGCCTCCGCGCGGTCGTAGTCGCCTTGGCTATGGGCCAACACGCCCGCGCCGTTGCACGCATCGGCCCGGATCGTTGGAGGGGTATCCGCATCCGCCCTTGCCAGCAGTCGGTCCAGCCATCCTCGCCCCTCCGAGAGGTGGCCGTGCATCAGCCAGAAGCGCCACAGCACGCCCGCGATGCGTAGCCCCGCCACGCGGTGCTCCTCCCCGCGGACCGCCCGGCGCAGCACCGCCCGGAGGTTGTCGTGCTCCGCGCCCAAGCGCGCCATCCACGACTCCTGGTCCTGCCCCCGGAGGCCACCCTCGGCTGCCTCCACCATCGCCAGGTAATGCGCGGTGTGCCGCTGCCGGACCGGTTCGCCTTCCCCACTCGTTTCGAGCAGGTCCGCGGCATGCGCGCGGATCGTCTCCAGCATCCCAACCTGGACATCGCCCGCTCGGGCATCGGGCTCCAGGCGTACGAGGTTGGCGTCCACCAGCCCGGCCAACGCCGCCCGGACCGATCTCCGTCCGTTCTCGTCCTCATCCTCGCCGGCAGGCGCGTCCGTGCAGACGGCCTCGACCGAGGACAGCCCCGCGCCCCCCGCGAAGACGCCGAGCCGTCGGTAGAGGCGTTGCTCCCGGGGGCCGAGCAGATCGACCGACCAGGCGACGGCGCGCCAGAGGGAGTGCTGGCGCGCCGGGTGCGCGCCCTCCGGCCCGAGCGGGAGCGCCAGCAGGCTGGGCAGCCGGGATGCCAGGTCACCGGGACGCACGACGTTCGCCCACGCGGCGGCCAACTCGATGGCCAGGGGTAGGCCGTCCAGGCGACGGCACGCCGCGGCGACGTCCCGCGCGACGGCGGGCGAGAGCGTGAACGACGAGACGACGGCCCGCGCCCGCTCCACGAAGAGGGCCACCGCCGGAGAACGCGCGATCGCGTCCGGATCCACCTCTTCCGGTGGTGGTAGCTCCAGCGGGGGCACGACGAAGGTGTGCTCCCCGGGAACGTTGAGCGCCGAGCGGCTGGTCGTCAAGACGCGCAGCCCCGGGCACCCCCCTAGCAGGTCGGTGACGAGGGTGGCGAGCGCGACCGCAACATGCTCCGCGTTGTCGAGCATCAAGAACGCGCGGCGAGGACGTAGGTGCTCGATCAACGCCGTGAGCAGCGGTGTCCCGTCCGCCTGGCTCACCCCGAAGGACGCGGCGATGGCGGGTAGGATACCCTCCGCGTACGCGACCGGGGCCAACCCGGTCACCACCACGACGCCGGGATAGCCGGGGGAAAGGGTTGCTGTCGCGGCGAGGGCGAGGCGCGTCTTGCCGACGCCGGGAGGGCCAACGAGGGTCACGAGGCGTGGGCCACGTCGCAGCAGCGCCGTTACCTCGTGCAGTGCCTTGTCCCGTCCGAGGAACGATGTCGCCTGCGAGGGCATCGTCGCGGGGCGCGCGACGGGGATCGGCGGCAGGGCCACGACCTCCGCGAAGGCGGCCGCCTCGAAGGCATCGCGCTCCGCGGGCGCCAGGCAGAGGGCATCGGCCAGGAGATGGACCGTGTCGCGGCGGTACGAGCGTCCGATCCCACGCTCGATGTCACCGATGGTTCGCGGGCTCACCCCTGCACGACCGGCCAGCTCTTCCTGGGTCAGCCCGGCGGCTCGCCGTTGCCGGCGGAGCAAATCGCCGAAGCGAGGGACCGCATCCGCATCCGTTGCCACCAGCCGCTCCATCTCTAGCTGCTAATTACGTCATCACGCTTCTCAATAATACCAGCATCCGAAAGCCCGTCGGTGGCAACGCCCACATGGCGGCAAATTGCCGATTTGTTGCCGGTATTTCGTGGTCTTTGGTTCGGCAAGGGTTCATACTGACCATGTGCAAGCGGTCGTCGCGCTAGCGCAACGGTTCCGGGATAGTCAAAGGAGAGGCCATGCATCCGGTGGGTCGTATCATCGTAGGGCTAGGCACCATCGTTGGAGGTCTGGGCGTCGTCGGTGCGCCATTGCAGACGCAGGGGTAGCGTGGGGGGCGCGGGGAGCCACGCAGGTGGTCGTGACGGCGACCAACGATCCAGCGCTCCCGAACGTGATCGTGCGAGCACTGGCCTTCGGGGGCGACGGGACGATCGTCGCGATCGGATCGTTCGTATTGCGCTCCAGGTAGGCTGCCGCGGGCGCTACAGTGTTACGTCCGTTACGTCTGTCTCCTGTGCCTCACGCGAGCGCACACGAGAAGCTAGACATACGGGTGTTGGACGCGAAGGGACACGAAGATGATGACTGCATGGATTGGACTAGCCCTGGGTATCGCCTATGTCGCGCCACCCGGCCCCATCAACGTCGCGACACTGCACTGGGGCCTCGTCGGCGGTTTTCGCGCGGCCGTTGGGATTCAGCTCGGCGCTATCGTGGGCGATGCGCTCTACGCCGTCCTCGTCCTTGCAGGAGGCGGGGGCATCTTTGTGCACCCCCAGGCGCGAACGCTCGCGACGGTCGCCGGCACGAGCCTCCTCGTCTACCTCGGCTGGTCCGCGCTGCGCTCCGCATGGCGCAGCTTGCACTCATCCGAGGCGTCCATCCACGTCGAGGGCCGGTATCACTGTGTGGCGAGCCGGAGCCGGGCAACGCCCTGGCGCGCGGTGGCGATGGGGGTGGCCATCGCCACGGTCAATCCCCTCTCGGTTGTCTTCTGGCTGGCGGTCGCGGGTCCACTCACGCGGCTTGACCTGCGCGACGCGGACGCCGCCATCGGCGGATTCATCACGGGCAACCTCGCTTGGGCGGTTGCTTTTCCAGCGGCCGTACGTTGGAGCCGATCCCTCCTACAGGGACGCCTGCTTGACTACGTCTCGGGCCTGTGCGGCGCGGCTCTCATCGCATGCGGCCTGGCGCTTGCGATCGCCCGTGCATATGGTGGAGGATAACATCCCGGTAGGCCCGCGCTGCCATCGCGTCTCGCTGAATCATGCATCGTGGACCGATGCATTCGCGCATCATCGCTATTCGTATCCGTCATTGGTACCATGGTGTCACCGTCGACATGGCGGTGTGTTTGTTCGGTCATCATAGTAGGAGTAGGTAGGACATGCGTTTCAGAGCACTCATCGTTGGCGCCGTTCTTTCGTTGTTCGCCTTGTCATCATCGGTAGCGGTGGGCCACGTCGATGCCGCGAAGTCCAAGCCCAAGCCGAGAGCCCCGTTCGCGACGTACCATGTCAATGAGGTGTACGTCACGATCACCAAGAAGATCGTCATAAACAACAACAGCGACTCCAGCGACATCAGCAACCACCACCACGTCATGCTCCTCTTCTTGTCTGTGCAGAACCGCAACGACGTCATCGTGGTGTTCGATCCGGCAACCCTGTCCTTGACCGACGCTCTCGACCAGCCGGTGCAGTTAGCGGATCTCTGCGCCACCCCCCAGTCCTATATTGACAGCGAGAACACGCGGCTGCTCAAGGCGTACTATCCGCGATTGTGCAGCCAGTCGTTCGTGCAGAACGGCAACCACCTCGCCCCCAACCAAACCGTCAGGGGCAGCATCGGGTTCGACCTTCCAGATGGGCAAAAAACCATCACGATGAAGTGGTCTCCATCCGGAGCGATGGACAACAACATCGCTTGGCCGACCCCGTCCTGGACCATCCACTACTAGTGGGTCACGCCGCATTTAACTGGAGTTGGTCAAGTGCCACCCCCGGCTAGTCAACGGGCGTCACAGGGCGGGTAGCAGCCGCGATGGGCCGCTACGCATCAATCCCAGTTAAATGGGGCGTGACCCACTAGCGATCGTTCATCACCCTACAGCGGAGGCCGTTCCGCGATCGATCGCGGAACGGCCTCCGCTTGATCCGTGATCATGCGGGGAAGATCCGAGGACCGTGCGATGTATTGCGTGGTGTGCGGCGAGGCGATGCCGGACGGCGGGGACTTCTGTGGAGCATGCGGCGCACCCCGCGCCGTGTCAGGAAACCGCGAGACCACATCGGTGCGATGGGAGTATTGTCGACTCTCCTACGAGTTCTTCGCGAAATGGCATCTGGATGGGTTGGATCTTGATCGCGTGACGGTCAATACGCTGGAATCCGGACGCCCCTTTTGGTTGCTCGTCGGAGATCTCGGACGCAATGGGTGGGACTTGTGCGGGGTAGGCGACGACTCCCGGGAGTATTGGTTCAAGCGACCTCTCTCTCCTTGACACCCGCAGAGCAAACTCGCGCAACACGAATGCAAGCCGCCCCCCGCGTACCCATGGGTACGCGGGGGGCGGCTTGCATCGACGAACAGCGCGGTAGCAGCGAGCGTCACCGAGCGCGGCGGCGTGCCTCCTTGACGATCCGCGCGGTACGGCGCTCGTCCGCAGCACGACTGGCGCGATGGCCATGCTCGAGCACCGGGAGCGCCACGATCTGGCGACGACGATCCGCGTCGCGGCGCCGGTCGCGCGCGGCGCCCTTGACGCGCGGGGGAACGTCGTGGTCGAGGTCGTGGTGGCTGGTCACGCTCGTCCTCCTTCCCGGCGCGTCAGGCGGTGGGGGCGACGTTGGCGGCGAGCACCCACCCGACGTGGAGGATGCCGTGCTCCCCGAAGTGGACCAGCGCCCATTCCTGGCCGTGCACCGTCTGGCGTTGCGGCTCGATGGCGATCCCCGCCCCCGCCGGGATCTTCGCGACCACCTTGCTGGCGTGGGACGCGGTGATCTTCAGCGCACATGCCTTGACCACGGTGCCGCGCCGCTCCACCGGCTCCCCCGGCGGCGGCAGGGTGGGGGCGAGGTGCATCGCATCCAACCGGGCCTCCAACGCCTGTGCATGGGTCAGGATGCCGCTCGCGTACGAAGCAGCGGCTGGGATGGACTCGCCGTTGGTCCCGCCGTTGTACCTCGCCAGGCACTGGTGCCACGAGCCGCCCTCGACGAAGAGGTCGTGGTCGAACCACGCCTGCGCCGGGATGGCCCGCGCCGGATCCAGGGCGGCCGGGTGCCAGTCCTCGCCGTCCGGAACTCCGAGGTAGTACCTCGCGACCGGCGGGTACGTCCACTGTGACGCGCCGTATCCACCGTCTGGGCTGACGACGTCGGGGCGGAACGAGGACTCCTGGCACCCCTGGACGAGCAGGAGCGCCAGCGGGACGCCGTGCTCGATCGAGGCCGCTGCGTAGAGGGCCAGGAGTTCGGCGGAACACCGCGCGATGGCACCGCTTGCGTTGGGGACGTCGATGCCAGCGGTGGGAGCGACGAACTCCTGTATGTTCGTCGCGAACGTCTCGTAGGTCAAGGTCGCCATCGAGTCACCTCCAAGAGTCACCGAACGTGCGAGCGGTCGATCCACCCGCAGGACAGCGCGCGCCCCTTCGTGGGGAACGGGCACGCGCGGATCCACCGCGCCGTGATGGGGCCACCGTGACGGTGGGTGAGGTGCCACCCCTTGCGCGCCACGGTGATGGGCCGCGAGGGCACCGAACCAGCGGAGGGACCGCTGCGGAGCGTCGAGGCCACCGTCACCGTGAGGACCGTGGGGCGCGGCGTGGGCGTCGCCGTGGGCCGCACGGTGGGTCGCGCCGTCGGTCGTGGGGTGGGCCGCGTCGGCGTTGCCGAGCGCAAGTGCACCTTCAGCGCCCATCCGTGCCGCCCGTTGAGCGTGTGGACGAACGCCCACCGCGGCGTCCGCGGGTCGGTGGCCAGGCGGTAGACACGCCACCCGGCCCGGAGCAGCGTCGCGGGCTGGGCGTTGCCCGTGCCCGCGCCGGGACCACGCCGGAGGTACGCCGGGACCGTCACGGAGTACAACGAGCGCGCGATGGGATGCGGCGTCGCCGTCGGCCTCGGGCGAGGGGTGGCGGTGGGCCGGGGTCGGGGCGTGGCCGTGGGACGAGGGCGAGCGGTGGCCGTGGGACGAGGGCGAGCGGTGGCCGTGGGACGAGGGCGAGGGGTCGCCGTCGGACGAGGACGCGCCGTGGGGCGCACGGGCACGACGGGCGCCGGGACCGGCCACGAGTACCGCCCCGGCGAGATCACGACCGCCGCCACGATGTGGCTGTACCCGGTCGGCGTGAACCAGATCGATCCGCCCTGCCCGAACGAGGACCCCCAGGTGTTCGCCACGCGCAGGTACACCGCACCCGAAGAAGGGTCCACGTGGTAGCCCGTGATCGTCATCGCGTGGTAGCCAATGAGGGATCCATTGTCGTCGGTGTAGGCCGCGCCCCACCACGTTGAGTTGGCCAGGCTCCACCGTTCCTCGAACAAGCCGCCGACCAGGCGATGCTGGGCCAGCGCGGCCATGATGGGGTAGAGGCCCGACGACCCGGGGTTGCCGTACCAGAGGTAGCGCAGGCTCGCCCCGTACTCGTGGGCGTACCCTTGCTCCCAGGACGCGGGAGTGCTGTAGGAAAACGAGGGATGGACGGAGATCGGGACCACGCCATAGTTGTTGGTCGAAGCCACTTCCTGGTCGAACGACGTGTAGCCGTTGCTCGGTCCGTTGCTGGTGTGCTGGTACGTGTAGAAGCCCGACAACCCGGGCGCTTCCTGCCCAAGCCGCGCGTGCTCCGCGCGGATGAGGCGAACGGTCGTCCACCCCACGCAGGCGTTGGTGTTGCCCTGGTTGCTGCCCGGATCAGCGATCAGGTCGCTGTTGTCCACGTCGAGAGGCAGCGCACCGCCACCCGTCCGCACGGCGGCGGGAGCGATCCGGCGGTGCGGGTCGAAGGTCGCCCCGCCCGCCTTGGTCAGCGCCACGAACGCGGCCACGGAGACGACCGCGAACACGAGGACGCCGATGGCCGCGTGCAGGTGGCCATGGCGCGCCGCCAGGTGACGCACCGAGTGGCCGTGCCCGTGATGCCGTGCCTCCGCGCCGTGGACCAGGAGCGACAGCGCGGCCACGACGATGGCGACCGGGAGCGCGTACGGCGCGATGGGGTAGCCGAGCGCTTGCGAGAGCGCGGTGGCCGCAACGCCGATCACCAGGATCAGCACAGCCAGGACAACGCGAGCGGGGGTGGACGATGGCATCATGGAGCCTCCTCCTATTCGTGGTGGTCGGCGGGTCCCCATGCCAGGGCCCGCTCGATGTGTCGCAATGCGCGGCCGTCGCGCACCATGGCCCCGGTCACGCGCAGGAGCCGGTACCCGAGGCCAGCCGCCAGGCACGTCTTCTCGGCGTCCGTCTCCACGCCCGCGCCCCGGACGTGCCTTCCCCCGGTCCACGTCCCGCCATCCACCTCAAGGATGAGGCGCTGCGTCGGCCAGAAGAAATCCGCCCGGAACCTCCGGGGAAGCGCGAAGACGACCTCCCGCTGCGGTTCGGGGAGACCGGCCGCGCGGATCTGCGCCGCCATCGCTCGCTCCAGGACGCTCTCGGTGCGCGCCATCGCCACCTCCTGGGGTCATCCACCGTGAGCGTTGGGTGCAACGACGTGCCAGCGCGCCCCGGCCTTTGGGCCGGGGCGCGCTGGCACGGGCACGGGAGGATCGAGGATCAGGCAGCGGGAGCAGTGCTCTCCGTGCTGGTCACCGGGACCACGGGGCCGGTCACGGAATGGGCATCGCCCGCGTCGGTCGTGATCGTGACCGTCGCCTGGACGGGAGCCGGGGCGGGAGCAATGGGCGTCGCGGCCTCAACCCGGACGGGAGCGACGGGCTCCGTCGTGAGGGCAACGGGGGCAACGGGCTCCTTGGAAGCCGCGACGGGCACGGACGGAGCAGCGGGAGCCGAGGAAACCGCTGCCGGCGCTCCGACGCTCTTGGCAAGCGCGAGGTTGGCCTCGACGACCGAGGTCAGCTGCCCGAGGACCGTCTGGAGGATGGCCGCCACGTCCGGAGCCGCGGTCGCATCAGTGCTTCCTCCTTGCCCGGAGGTGGCGGCGCTGAACAGATGGTAGCCCCCGGTGGCTCCGAGAAACACGGTGATGCCCGCCGGGATCAGCGCCCACGCGTCGGGCAGCGTGACGCGACCGTCGGCGAACGCATTGCCCACGACGAGCGCGTAGGAAACGACGAACGCCACCACGCGCGTCACGGTGTTCTGCTGGTCGTTCGCCTGGGGGAGGAAGCGGAGGATCACCAACGTCTTCAACGCCTGGACGAGGCCAGCGGCGATGACGATCAGCGTCGCGATGGGCAACGCGTACGAGGTGAGGGCGACGAGCTGGCTGTGGGTCATCGGTGATCTCCTTGCTCTTGCGCCGCACGGCGCGCTCTCGGTGGGTGGTGGTCGTGGTCAGGCGGAGAGCGTCAGGTCCTCCGGTTCGAGGGTGAGAACCTCCTCGCGCGTGGCGAGTTGGATGGGGCAATGGCGAGCGATGGGCGTCTTCGCCGTCACCAGGCATAGGGTCTGGGATGGACACCCGTTGAGGCCGAGGCCGAGGGTGAACTTGGACGCGCCGGGGAGCGACCCGTTGGTGATGCTCGTGCAAAACCCATCCGTCATCATCCCGACGTTGTGCAGGTGCGAGTGGAACGAGCCCCGGAACTTGCGGTGCGTCATGCTCTCCATCTTCGCCCGCGTCTTGAGCGCCGAGATGGGAGCCGGACCGCCACCTCCAGGACGCGGCTGATCACCGTGGAAGGCGATCATGTCGTGTCCATAGAGCTGAAACACCTCGAACCAGTTAGCGCACTCCCGGATCTCGACGTTGCGCGCGCCCGCGATCTGACAATGGAGGCCCAGGAGGTGGGGGACCAGGACCGCGTACGAGTCCGCGTGCTCCGACTGTCCCTTCGGGCCCGCTCCCCGGTCGTGGTTGCCTGGCACGTTGAGCATCCGGAGCAGCCGCACTTCCCGCGCGAGGGGAACGAAGAGGCAGGACGCGACGGCCTCCGCTACCCCGCGCACCTGGAGCGCCAGGCCGAACGTGTCGTGGACCTGGCCCTCGTGCATGTACCTGTGCTCGATCCAGTCGCCGAGGCCGAGGACGAGGAGCTGGTCCACGCGGTGGTTCACCCGGAACTCCCGCAGCAGTGCCACGACCTCGGTGCAGAGGAGCTCGAGGCGCTGGCGTAGGATCGCGCCGTCGAACGACGCAAGGCCGTTGCTCGCCTCGCGCGTGAGCACGAGCCCGTTGTGAAGGTCGGAGAGGGAGAGCACCGCCGTCCCGTCGGGGAGCGTCCGGAGGTCCGGCGCGGGCGGCGCGAACGGGGCTACGGGCGTCGCTGATGATGCGACGATCCCGGAGAGCGCAGCGAGGAAGTCCTCGCCACGCACGGCCTGCCGCCGGAGCGCGCGGTTCTCGCGCTGCGCCTCCGTGAGGAAGTCACGGGTGCGCTGTTCCCGCGCCACGGCCTTCGCCACCAGCACGTCGGCATCGCCGTCCGGCACCTCCACCGTTCCCGACGGCGCGATCGGGCGTACGGGTGGGGTGGCCTCCTGTTCGGGGATGGGGCCACGGGTGCGGCGCAATCGGCGCATCTCCGCGAACTCCTCGCGGGCACGGACCGTCGAGAGATCCGCGCGATAGAGGCGCTGTTCCACCGCCTTGGTGGTCAGATCGTGGCCTCGCTCGCGCAACAGGCGAGCGAGGCCACGGCAGCCGAGGCGGTAATCGCGCTCGATGAACTCGTTGAGTGCCTCGATCGCATCGGGGGTCCAAGGGCTGGCCATGGGGGCTCCTCTGTGAGGCGGGGTAGGTCGGGGCCGCTCCCTGTCGATCGCGGCTGGCCCAGGAGGACCAGGTGCATCCCACCACCACGCCGCGATCGTCGTTGCGTCTCTGCGCTCCCGCAACGCCCATCACGGTGGCGATGCGGCACCATGCGGGTGCGGCGGGGCGTCAGGAGGGGGAGGAGATGGAACCGCTCGTCCCGTCGGAGCTGGTCCAGGTCGAGGTCGTGCCGTCGTGGACGTCGATGGAGACCAGGGGCCCGTCGTGCGCCGCACCATCCTCGGTGCGGCGCCCGCCCTGCTGTGCCGCGAGGCGACGCTCGAGGTCGGCCACCCGGGTCTGTTGCTCGTGGAGGTCTCGCTCGGTGTGGGCGACGCGATCCTGGAGCTGGTCGCGGTCCAGGCGGACGGTCTTCAGCTCGTCGGAGAGTTGCGCGATTTGAACATCGCGCTGGCCGATCTGCTGGCGGTGCTGCTCCTCGATTTGCCGGATGCGTTCCAGCGCCGCCTCGAGCTGCGCGGCAATCCGGGCGTTGCCCGCGATCAGGTCGGGGATCAGCTTGAGCTGCTCGGCCTGCGCGTGGAGCTCCAGCCGGAACCGCTCCTCACCCGCTTGCAGCATGGCGAGTTGCTGGCCTTGGACCGAGATCATATCGACGTACGTCTTGTCGAGGCGGTCCTGCGCCACGACCTGGACCTTCAGCTGCCCGCGATCCGCGAGCCATTTGAGGCCGACGAACAGGGCGGCGGTGGTCGCCAGGAGCACGATGAGGCCACCGAGGATCTCCAGAAGCTGGAGCCACGGTAGCGCGTTGGTTGCGGCGTTGGTCACCGACGGCGTGGCCGTCGGGGCAACCACGCCCACGGCGAGGGAAAGCATCGAGAGCATCGTGAGCCTCCTTGTCAGCCGCGGATGGCGCTTGGCTGCGCGACGAACGCCCAGTACGTCCTCGCGTCTCCCTGCACGGGCGCGCACTCGCTCGTAGAGACCACGAGCGCGCGCCCGTTCGTTGCCTTCCCGTCGAAGGCCTTGGGATCACCGGGAGCGGTGCCAACGTAGTGCGAACAGGCAGAATCCGTCGCGGCGTCCACGCGGCACGCCGGGCACACGGAGGGACGCGGCGAGAGCCGCCGCGTCACGTCGGGATGGCGGCGACGCTCGTCGTCTCGCTCACGGAACCACCGTGGGGATCGGGGCTGGGCTGGGGGAAGCACTGGCGTTGGTGAGGGCATCGGGGGCTGTCCTTTCTGGCTCCGCGGCCGGAGTCGGGGTGGGGCTGGTGGTGCGCGGCGACGGAGCCACGTCGCCTCCGTCGGGAGGCCGCGCCCCGATGGTTGCCTCGGGGCCAATGACCTGGTAGCGCGCCTCGTGGGTCAAGGCCCAGTCGTGGAGCGCCATGATGCGCCCGGTGAACAACGCAGCGCGCTTCCTCGAAGGCACGATGTTCAGGTCGTTCACCTCCGCCTGCGCCCCCTCTTCGTTTCTTTTGCCGCTGAAATTGTACGAGCCATCCACGACGAGCCAGGCGTCGATGACCATGGTTTTCAGGTGCATGATGTGGCCGGTGGGGGACGTGGCGATGACGACGGAGAGGAGCGGGGTGCGCGTCGCTGCCTCGACGAGGCGGAGGACGAGGGGATGCTCGGCGGTCCCGGTGCTCTCGGTGTGATCGAGGACGACGACGACGCGAACACCCTGCGCTGCTTTGGCGATCAGCGCGTCCACGAGGTCGGGCATCGTCAGCCCGTAGTCCGCGATGTAGATCGAGGTCGTGGCCGACGCGATGGCGGCGAGGAGCGCCGCCCGCGCGTCGTCCCACGGCGAGATCAGGGTCTGCACGAGGTCCTGGAGGTCGAAGCCCTCCGGGAGGGCCGGGAGGGGTAAGGGCATCGGGGGAACCTCCGTGCGGTGCGACGATCAGGCGTAGGGCCCAGCGGCCGCGATCTGAACGTTGCCGAGCAGGTGCAGCGCGTTGGCGCTGGTGTCCGTGACCTGCGTCGCGGCTCCGGTGGGCTGCCGCGCCATGTAGTCGCCGTAATCCCCCGACACATCGGCGCTGGGCACGGGCAACCCGAGGTGCGCGCTTTGGCTCAAGCCCTGGACGTGCCGCAGCTTGGAGAACGAGATCGGGCCTCCGGCCGCCGTGGCCAGGTAGTTGCCCGACCCCGCGTTGCCGACCCCGAGGATCCCCGTGAGGGAGGGGCGCGTGGCTGGCACGCCATTGAGGACACTGCTCGACGACGCCGGTGCCAGCGCCACCCCGGACCCGTTGAACACCAGGCCACCGATCACCAGCGTCGAGTTCGTCGCCGAACTCACTTCCCCGCCCCACGTGCACCAGCAGAACTGGTTCAGGGGGATCGCCACGGTGGAGAGATCGAGCGTGCCCGCGACACCGTTGGTGACGCTCTCCAGGACGACGTGCCCGGCGGCGGTGAGCTTGGTCCGGAAGAAGCCGGCGCTCCCGAAATTGTGGTCGCCGATCGTGGTGTCCCCCGTCGGGAGCGCCGTCGCGATGACGAAGAGGCCGAACGTGTCTCCGACCGTGCCCCCCGTCGGGCCAAACAACATGCTGCTGACGCCGCTCACTGATGCACCTCCTGACCACGATTGCGCGTCGAACACGCCGCGCGATGCCGCGCCGCTCCACGATTGCGCGTCGAACACGCCGCGCGATGCCGCGCCACTCCACGACCCGCCCGGAGGCTGGATCGCCACCACGTTGTTGCTCGCCTGGTACGCCCACCACCGCTCGTACGTCGCCATGTAGAGCCCGATGACGTTCTGGCTCGCGGGCTTCGTCACGTTGCCCCAGTTGTTCTCCTGCGTCATGTAGAGGACGGCCGCTCCGTTGTGGACCGGCACGGTGAACAGCACGTATCTGTCCTTGGAGATGTCCACCGCCGTCACGGGGGTGCTGCTTTGCGTTCCCCAGAGGATCGCTGGCGTCAGCGCGGGCAGCGTGTCGGTGTAGAGGACGTTTGCGGACACGCCGTTGTACTGCGTGTACTTCACCGGCGTCGCGGCGTACAGATAGAAGGATGCGGCCGTGTCGGGGCCCGTGCGGGCCAGGAGCCCCGTGGTCTCGTTGAGGATCGCGCTGTACTCCGCCACCGATGGACCTCCTGGCGATGCGATGGACCAGCGGCGGGTGTCACTGGTTGCCGAAGATCTTGAGGATGTGCAGCGCGTACTGGTTGCTCGCGGCGTAGTCCGTCGGCGAGAGCACCGGCCCCAGGTGGGTCGAGAGCGTCGTCTCGGTCTCCGCCCATCCCCCACCGCTCCCCATCTTGATGGAGTGCTTGACGACGTACATGGAGACGCCCGCGTAGGAGTAGCCCTGCACCGCGACCACCGCTCCCGCTCGGTTGGTCTGGAGGATCGACGGAGCCGATGCGGTCAGTGGAACCAGCATGGTGGGACGCAGCCGCCGCAGCGCCGCCTGCGTCGTCACGAACGACGAGGGCACCGTCACCGTCGTCATCGGCACCGACGCGTTGCCGAGCCACGAGAGGACCATGCCGAGCAGGTTGGTGCTGGCCGTCTGGATCGGAACGGACACGTTGGTCTGGAGCTGCGTCAGGCTCTCCGCGCGCTGCCGGTAGATCGGGCAGCCCTGCGCGACGACCCAGTACCACCACTCCCCGCGCCCGTCGAGGCGTCGCTCCACGTAGAAAGACGCCGGGATGGCGGTGGTCTGGAGGTGGGTGTTGTCGGCCGAGAGGTGCGTGGTCGTATTCACCGCGCTCCCCGAGATCGGCGCGGTCGCCTGCGGCCCGATGGTCCGCAAGTTGTTGTGCGGGTACGTCCCCGTGACCGCGTAGACGAGCGACGAGAACGCCACGCCCGCCGAGAGCTTGCCCTTCGTGAGGTCCGACCAGAAGAAGGCCGCGGAGCGCGACTGGAACACCTGCGTCGCGTTGGCCGCGACGAAGACGTTCTCGGACACACCGATGAACGACTGTTGCTGGCCACCCGTGACGCCCTGGATCGCCACGCCGTCCAGGCCGTTCTGGCCGTCGAGGCTCTTCCAGCCCTTCCCGTCCAGGGTCGCGCTCCAATACACGCCGTTGTTGGTGGAGGCGAACACGGAGGTGTACACGCCGTTGAGGGTCAAGCCGAGGCCCACGCACGAGTTCACCTGGAGCGCCTGGCCGGTCGGTCCGACGAGCGAGCCGTCGGCGTTGCCGGCAAGGAAGGATCCCCAGTTCCCCGAGGTATTGACCAAGAAGTAGCAGGGCGATCCCCCGCCGCCGGTCATGGCCCACACGCTGTCCTGCGGCGTGGTGCCGGCGGTGATGACCCGTGAGAGGCTCGTCGCCTTCACCCCGGCGGGCAACGCGTAGGCGGTGGGGACCGGCGTGGCGACCGTCGCCGTCGCGGTGTGCCGGAAGATGTGCCCCTGGTCGGCCTTGGTGATGGTCCAGAACGTCAGGGCGTCGGTCACCACCATGTCGATGATGCTCTCCGAGAGCAGCGTCGCGTCCCAGCCGCCGTAGTCGGATCCGGTCGTGGACGCTCCGCCCGGGTAGCGATAGATCCCATCGTAGCGCTGCGGGTTGGCGTCCCCGAACACGTGGGCGAAGAGCACCGCGTTGCCGGATGCGTCCGGCACCATGGCGAGCCGCGCCACGCGCGCCGAGAGCGAGCCCACCTGCACCCAGGCGCTGGTGTCGGTCGGGCTGGACGGGTGCGAGAACACGCCCAGCGGCGTCCCGATGTAGAGCATCGCGTGCGCGTTGTCGAACGCGATGGAGAGCACTGGCAGCTGCGGGCTGTTCGGCCAGGGCCGGATCGCCCCATCCCCGAACCAGAAATACAAGCCTCCCGAGCGGCCTCCGATGTCGATCCCGAGCAGCACGAGGTTGTCGGTCCACTGGTCGCGGTTGGTCGATTGCCCGGGTGGCGCGGTGTTGATCATCGCGAGCGCCGCCACGCGGTAGCCAGCGGGGAACCCGGCGGCGCTGTTGCCACCGAGGAACGACGCCTCGCTGTAGACGCCCGAGAGGTCGGTGTCCACCACGAGGCCGTCCAGGACGACCCGCGCCTCCACCGTCTCGTCCATGACCGCGCCCTGGTTGCTGCCGTTGAAGGCAAAGCCGCTGTACGGCGTACCTCCGGCGTTGCCCACGATGAGGGCATTGGAGGCGGCGGGTGTCGTCGTCGTGGTGGAGGACGTTGCCGCTGCGTACACCTCGATGCCGTTGATGACCGGGAGTTGCGAGACGCTCACCAGCGAGACGACGATGTGCCCGTTGGCATCGGCGGTCGCCAGGGCGTCCACCGAGTACGCCTTGTACTCGCCGCCCGGCGTGCCCACGGTGTCGAGGTGGGAGAAGACGGTCGTTCCATTGTAGACCACGTTTTCGATGCGGTTGCCCGCCGTGCTGTAGTATAGCTCGCAGAAGTGCGTCCGGACGATGTACTGGACGCCCGGTGTCAGGCCGGGCAGGGTGTACGTGGGCGGGTTGGGGCTGTTGTACGCATAGCTCTGGTAGACCGCTTGCGGGGCCGGATGGGCGGCGGTCGTCAGGTCGATCGCGTTCGCCGTCGCGCTCGACTGCGGAGCCACGTCGTAGTCGCGGTCGGCGACGAAGGCGGTCCCGGCCACCGCCGGGCCGCCGCAGTTGATCGCCAACAAGGCCGTGCCGGTGGCCGTGGGTGGCGGTCCCAGCACTGGCGAGCCAGCCGGGTAGATGATCCAGATCCCCGAGATGGTCGGAAGGTCCGTGACCGCCACGAAGGAGACCGTGATCTTGCCCGACGCATCGGCGGCTGTGTTCGCGTCGAGTTCGCTCGCCGAGAACTCCAGGCTCCCACCAGCCACCCACGGGCAGAAGCTCGTTGCGATGGTGGTTCCGTTCACCACGACGTTGAAGACGCGACCGTTCGTGTTCTCGGTGATCTCCGCGAAGAAGAGCCGGACCTTGTACGTAGCGCCCGCCGTGAGCCCTGGGATCGTGTAGACGAGACCGTTCTGGTAGCTCTCGCTTTGGAACAGCGCCATGGGAGGCGGACTGGTGACCCGAGAGAGGTCGATCGCGGTGCTCGTGTATACGGTGGCGTACGGTCCGCTGTAGTCCGTATCGGCCACGAACGGACTTCCCGTGATGGCCCCGCCGCCGCAGTTGATGGCGACGACGGTTTGGTCGGCCGTCGTGGTCGCGGTCGTGGTGCCAGGCCCGATCGCTGGGAGTCCGAGCACCGCCGAGAGGTTCAGCGGTGCGTCGCTCGTATCCCACACCCCGTGCCCGCGCCCGCCCTGCGGCTGCGCGTCTCCCGCGATGACCACGCCACCGAGCAGCTTGTTGGTCTCCTGGATCGCCTTGAGGACGCTGTCCGCGTAGCTCTCCAGGTTGGTCGCCTGGCCCGCGATGCTCGGATCGAAGAACCCCGAGAAGACGAGGCGTGGCTTGCCCACCCACGAGCCCTTCCCGGGCTGGACGCGCAGGATGCCCGCGACGCCGGGCAGCGTGTTGCCCGACGAGATGCCGTAGTGGGAGGGTTGCAGGGGCACGATCGTACCGGCCGCTCCGGCGATCGCGTCCTGGAACTTCACATCGAGAAAGCTCTGGTACATCACGATGGTGTCCGCGAGCAGCGAGGCGAGGTCGTCGCCGCCGAGGCGGAGCAGGGATCCGTCGGTGCGTGGCTCGCGGACGACGTGCTCGACCAGGTGCCGCACGTCGATCGGGCCCGTGGAACCTTCGAGGCCGAACTCCATGAGGACGGGGAGATACGTCGCGTTATCCGAGCCACCCACCGCCTTCAGCGCCGCCGGCACCGCGTCCGGCTCCGAGAGCGGCACCGACAACGAGATCTTCACGGGGAGATCTAGCTCGTGCTCGATGCTGTAGTCCGCGACGTTCGTCGAGTCCGCGATGATGGTGTCGCCGGAGAGATCCCGGAACCGCACGTACGGCGTGAGTGCTGCCATCGGTCCTCGACCCCCTTGCTTGTCGTCGTCATCATTGCCAGTCGGAGAGCAGGATGAACTTGAACGGGAACAGGTAGGCGTACGTGTTGATCCCCGACTTCAGCGCTTGCGGGGCGCTGATGCACCGCGCGAAGGCTTTGGCCGTCCCAGCGCCGCTCGCCGTTTGGACCGTGAGGTAGCCGACCTCCCCGCTCACGCCCGTCGTGGTGCCCATGGTGTAGGTGCCCCGGAGCGCGGTGCGGATCGCGTTGAACTGCGCCTCGACATCCGCGTAGGAGGCCGAGGCGGTCTGCCCGTAGGCCGCCACGAGCAGGTACTCGAACTCGGCGGTGGGGTGGTCGTAGGGCGCTTGGGAGAGCCCGTAGTGATCGAACGGGTAGGGCGCGCCGGTGTGCGCCATGGCCACCACGCGATCGTCGCTGATGCGCACGACCGACGCTCGCGTGGGGTCCAGGGTGGGGAGGTTGGCGAACGAGACGATGCCTCCGAAGGGGCTGCTGGCCATCGCTGGTCCTCCTCTCCTTCTTCCCGTTAGATCGGCCGCCCGAACCCGTGCGAGCGGAACGGATCCGGCGCGACGGGGGCAGGGCGGGTGATGCGGGACGCGACCGTGCGGGTCGCGTCCCGGGTGGCGGTCTCGACGACGAGTTGCTGATCGCCGCGCACGTTGGCTTTCCGAAGCTCCGCGATGGTCTGCTCGTCCTGGGCGACCTTCTCCTCGAGGTAGCGGACCATCCTCGCCAGCGCGTCGTTCTGCGGGCCGAACGACGCGCTGGTCGTCCCGTAGCTCGCGGCCTGGCCGGGCGTGACCCGGGAGACCAGGCCGAAGCGGCCATGCACGAGGCCGGACGCAAGGTGCGCCCGGAGGTAGCCCTGCTGCGTCCCCGTAGACACCGCGTCCGTCAGGGACTGGCCCAGCGCCTTCGCCAGGGTGTCGGCTTGGCTGGCGCTGCCGGTGCGGAGCAACTCGTACTGTCGATCGAGACCGACGATGCGCGCGATGTCCCCGGGGACGGCCCCACGGTTGAACCGCTTGTCGTGGCGTTCCTGGGACTGCGCCCCGACGAGCGCGGTGTGCAGGCGCCCCAGGGCCGCCGTGTGGTCCACCCGCTGCTGGTGGGCCACCGTGTGCGCCTTCGTCGTCGCCGCGTGGTGCGCCGCGTGTTGCGCTTGCGTGGCGGCTTGGAGGTGCTGGCGCTGGTCGTAGGCCTTGAGATCGTCCGTGTAGCGCAACGCCCGATCCGTGAGGTGCCCCGCCCGCTCGTCCTTCGAGATGGCCGCGATGTCGGAGAGGATCCTTGTCTCCGGCAGGAGCCCCTGCCGGAACAGCGCCAGATCCGCCTGGTACCGGTTGGTGTCGGTGGTCTCATCCGCCGCGTAGTCGTGGCCACCCACGACGCCGCGCTTGCCGTGTCTGCCGGGCCGGTGCTCCGCATGGTAAATCGCCGCGTTCATCGCCTGCGTCAGCGCGTACGTCGTGTCCGTGAGGTGGCCCTTGCGCTCGGTGCGTCCGATGGTGGCGATGTCGTCGCGGAGCGTGCGCTGCATCGCCGCGTTGAGCGGGTTGGTCCCGAAGCGAGATCGGTCGCCCTGGTACCGCACCTTCTCACGGGCCAGGTCCACGTTGTAGTCGTGGCCGCCGACCACGCCCTTCTTGGACTTGTTGAGGGAGCGGATGAACGCCTCCGTCGCTGCCGAGAGGTGACCGCGCGGCGTCTTGTCTCCGCGCCCCATGAGCCCATCCTTGCTCGAAGACGGAGTGGACGCCTTGGTGAGGGCGAGCGTCAGCGCGTCGAGGGACGTGGTGAGCGCCGTCTTGCCCGTGCCCACCAGGTGGTGGTGGACGACGGTGTGGTGATGGGAAGATCCAGCGCCAGCGCTCGGGTCCGCGCCCGCCGCGACGACGGCCTGGATGGCCTGGTGCACGCCGGGGATCTTCCCAACGAGGGACAGGAGCTTCCCGAAGAACCCGAGCAAGCCCTGGATCTGCTGCGACACCCAATGCAGCGCGTCACCGAGGACGCTGCGCAGCGTCCCGGTGATCGTGCTGATCGCCGGTCCGAACGTGGAGCCGAGGAAGCCCGCGACCTTGCCGAGCCATCCCCAGAGGGTGCTCATGGCCGGAACGAGGATCTTGGTGACCGAGTTCTCGGCCAGGTGGAACGCCCACACCGCCACGGCCCACTCGACCTTCCATGCACCCCCGAGGAACCCCGCGACGAGACGGAGCGCCCCGGTGAGCGGCCCCTTGAGGGCACCGCCGACCGTGCCGATCACCGAGGCCACCGGGCCGGACAGGAACGACCACACCGCGTGGAACGCCGGGACCACGACGCCAGAGATCAGCGCCGACACGCCTTGGAACGCGCTGGTGAGAGGGCCCTTCAGCACGCCCCACAGCCCGTTCACCGCGTTGTGGAACCAGCCGACCTTCTCGTACGCGATCACCGCGATCGCGATGAGGCCAACGATGGCCGTGATGACGAGCCCAACGGGGTTCGCCGCCATGGCGAGGTTGAGCGCGATCTGCGCGTCCCTCCACGCCGTGATGATGCCGACGATGATCCCCACCGTGCGGAACGCCGCCACCATCGGAACGACCACGGCGGCCACGTATAGCATGGCCTTCGCGACGGTGCCGATGGTCCTGGCGTGATCGTGCAGGAACCGCGTGACGGTGCCGATGGTGCGCTGCCACGACGCCATGTGCGCGGAGACGAACGCGATCGCCTTTCCGAGAACACCGTTGAACGCCGTCGCCACCTGCGTGGCCGCGGGGAGCAACGCCGTCCCGAGACGGATCCCGAGCACCTCCACCTGCCTCTTCGCACGCTCGAGCTGGAACGCGAGGGTGGTCTGGGTCGCACCAAACGCCTTGATCGTCGGCGTGATCCGTCCCGTGATCGTCCCGTGCAGGCTGGTCAGGATGGTGCCGTAGTCCTTGGCGCCCGTGCCGGTCAGGGCCATCGCGCCCTGGCCACCACGCAGCGCGGGGATCAGCTGGAAGATCTCCGCGACGTTGCCGTGGGTCGCGATGGCGAGGTCGTGGAGGACGCCCGTGAGGCCTTTTGCCTTCAGGCCGGCGGGGGTAAAGTCGGCCAGCAGGTCGATGCCGGACGACTGCGACAGGCGCGCCAACTCCACGCGGGCTGCCTTCGCCGGGTTGATGATCTTGCTCATCATGCCGACGATGTTGGTCGCGGCCGTGGCGGGGTCCTGACCGTGGCGGGTCAGAGCGGCGTACGCGGCCGCGACCTGGTCCACCGGGACGTGCAGGTTGGCCGCGATGCCGATGGCCTTGCCGCCCTGCTCCACGAACTGCTCCAGGGTCATGTTGCCCTGCGCCGCCGCGTAGTGCAACGTGTCCATGACGCGCGCCGCCTGGCCGGCGGGGATGTTGTACTCGTGCATGACGTTGCCGAGGGTTTGGAACACGTCGCTCGCGTTGGCGCCCGTGGACACCGCGCTCTTGATGGCGGCGTTGGCGATCTTCGTGGCGTCGGCCATGGAGTAGCCGTAGTTCGTGACGTGCTGGTAGCCCTGGGCGATGCTGTCCGTGGACGCTCCGCTGTACGCAGCGAGGTCGAGGACGTGGCCGCGCATGCTGGCCAGGTCGGCGTTGGTCATCGTGGTGTTGTTGGCGACCGACTGCGTCATGCTCTGGAAATGCTGGGCGAGCACAAGGGGAGCAGCGACGACGCCGGCGGCGATGGCCCCACCCATGAGGACGGCACCAGCGCTGGGGATCATCGAGCGGCGCGAGGACGTGATCGCGTCCTGCTCGGCGGTGGAGCGACGGATGGCCGCGTCCTTCTCGGCACCGGAACGACGGATGGCCGCGACTTGCTCCGCGCCTCCGATGCGGGTGGCCTCGGTCGCCAGGGCAGCCGAACGACGGATGGCGTTGGCCTGCTCGGTCGCACCGATGCGGGTGGCCTCCAGTTCCTGCGCGGCGGCCAGGCGAACGATACGGATCTGCTCGCTGGTGGCTGCTCCGATGGCCTCGGTCTGCCGCGCCACTCCCCTCCGGACCTCGAGGATCTGGGCGCGGACCGTGGCCTGCGTGGCCCTGCTCTCCCCGACGCCCGCCTGACGCCAGACCTCGGTAAGCCTGGCGGCCTCGACGCGCGCCGCCGTGACCTGCGCCCGTCCGGCCTGGGCGAGCGCTTCCGTGTCCCGCGCCGCGCCCTCACGGATCGCCAGCGTCCGGGCACGCGCGCCCTCGGCCGTGGCCGTGGTGTTCTTGGCCGCGCCTTCACCGATCGCCAGCGTCTGGGCGCGCGCGCCCTCACGGGCGGCCGCGATGGCCTGGGCCTGCTGCATGCGGGAGTCCGAGAGCTGCGATGCAGCGGCCGCGTGCAGCGACGCCCCGGACGAGGCGAGCCCGGCCTGGGTGAGGTTGCGCGCGCGGATCGCGAGGTACAGGTTGCTCGTCAGGTCCGACACGTGTTAGCCCTCCCCGTCCTCGTCGCCGCCCATGGCGGCCGCCCGGCGCTCGTCGATCAACGCTTTGAACGCCAGGACGCGATCGAGCCGTCCGGGGTGCTCCCGTTCGGCCCGGTCGATCTCGTCGAACGTCCAGCGCGCCTGGAAGACCAACACGTAGTCCAGCGCGGTCTCACGCGCCAGGCGCCCCGTCTGCCTTGGCAGCGCTCCGTGCGCCAGCAGCCTTAGCTGGTGCATGAAACGTGGCCCCTTGCGGCGTGCCCTCGTTGGTCACGCTCTGCGCCAGCACGAAGTCCCCGAGGCCGTGGGCCTCGAAGTCCGCCTCCAAGGGCTGGAGGTAGTGCACGGGCAGGTCCGCGATGGCCTCGGACGTGACGGGCACGATGTCGCCCGGCTGTCCGGCGGCTTCCTGCTCCTCCGTCGGGGTGTCTCGGAGGGTCCAGGAGACGATGTACTCCTCCAGGATGGCCCGAGAGAACGCCGAGGGATCGCCCTTGTACTCCCCCGCCACGCGGAGCCGTTCGGTCTCGTCCATCGACAGGAGCTTGGCGCGCACGTCGTTGGGGATCGGGTTGGCGGCTTCCTGCGCGCGGCTGAACATGGCTCCCGTGACGCGTGGGCGCACGGTCACGCTCTCGCCCTCGTCCCACGACGGGTGGGTGATGACGCGGGTGGTGGCTCGACGGTTGAACGCTGGCATGCGATGATCTCCCAGGGAAAGCCGCTCCGACGCGGCACGCTGGAGGGCGGCGAAACGCGCCGCCCTCCGTGGATCAGACCGTGGTGTAGACCGTCGCATCGCTGTTCACGACCGTGAGGGTCAGCGGCGGCGAGGCGAAGCTGTGATCGGTCTCGAAGTCGAAGTCCTCGACGACGCTGGCACCCGATGGGTTCTTCCAGGTGTGCTTCGGGTAGAACGCGCCGGGGATGCCGAGGACGATGCTGCGCGCCGTCGTGAGGCCCATGCCGAACCCGAGCACGCCCGGCTGCTGCGCGGCCGCACGGAACAGGTTGTACTCGTCGCGGTTGGCAAAAACCTTCGTGAATTTCCCCTTGATGTCCGCCTCCGCCACCGTGAGATAGGTCGGGAAGCCGGCGCCGCCCGCGCCCCGGAACTCGTCGATGGTGAAGTCCACGTCCACCTCGATGTCGTCGATGTCCTGCGACGTGTTCGACGCGAGGTTGAGGAGCCGGACCGGCTGGAGATCGGCGGGCCCGTAGGTGTAGTCCCGCGTGTAGGTCGGGGTGAGCGGCGCCGCGTCCGTCGGGCGCTTCAGCCCCACGAAGTCCACCTCGTACTCGGCGACCTTCTTGCTGCTGGCGGTGAGCTTGAGGGTCTTGGCGATCTGCCCCGCGTACAGCTCGCACTGCCCGGCGCGCTGGATGTAGATGGAGACGTACTTGGGGATCGTGATCGTGCCCGCGTGGGTGTAGGGCGCGGCGGTCGTGGTGTTGGTCGTCGGGAGCGCGCCCGCAGGAACGGCCGCGCCGGTGTCGACGTACGACGTGCCCGCGACACCGCTCGCCAGGAGCAGCTCGCCGCCGGACGTGCGGCCGTACACGTTGTAGGACGCGGCTCCGGACACCGCTCCCCAGTTGATGGTGTTGGCGCTGGTGCTGCCCGTCGTCACGACGGTGACCTCCGCCGAGGGCAGCGTCGTCCCGGTCGTGCCGTTGGCCGCGACGCGGTAGCCGAACGTTCCGGCCACGAGCGTGCCACCGGTCGTGGCCGTCGTCACGCTGGAGATCGTCGGGGTGGCGAGGGGGCCCGACGCCGTCACGGCGTCCTTGAACCCGCAGAGGAACAGCAACTGCTGGCACTGGATGTCGGTCAGCGGGCCGCGCAGCTTGACGCTCACCGAGGCGTCCTTGTCGGTCACGCGGCGCTTGTTGAAGATCGAGCCGGCGGCCAGCTTCTCGGTGGAACGCTTGGGGTCGAACGCGCCCTCGACGCCATCGGGGTCGAAATCGATGAAAAACGAGGCAGGAACGGCGACACCCGGCGTGGTCTCGATGCCGATGCCGACGACGACCTGCGAGCCGCTCGCGGTGGGAAAGTTGGAGGTGGTGGGCATGTGCTATCTCCTGTCGGCCCCGATGGAACGGGAGCCGCGATGGTGTCGGGTGGCGTCGTCGCGCGCTACGTCATCAGGAGACGACGTAGATCGGGTTCTCCAGGACGTAGATGACGGCCTTCCAGCCCATCCGTTCCTTGCTCCGGTAGGTGATCCAGGGCCCTTCCTCGCCGTACATCATGGTGACGTGGAACCCGGCGCTCATGGCCTGCGGGGTGACCCCATCGGACGCGTAGAGCTTCTGGGTTTTCTGCACCCGGAAGACGGCTTGCAGGTGATCTCCGCGCTGGAACATCTCCAGCGCGGCGGTGTTGGTGGGGACGCCTCGCGTGCTGGCCATCTGCTCCAGGTAGGTGGCGGAGTAGAGGTTCGGTGGCGCGGCGCCCGACCCGGTGGAGAAGTTGCCGCGCTGGCCACCGTTCTGGATCTCCTCGTCACGGTAGACGTTGAGGATGAGGCAGGGAAACACCATGGTCGCATCGTCCTCCGGGCCCGCGTACACGGTGACGGAGGCGAGGCCAGCGGCGGCCGCGTAGGCGTTCATCGCGGACGAGATCGCGCCTTGGAGCGCCAGAAGCGTCGCGTGGGTCTTGAGGAACGGCGTCACGGCATCCCTCCTCCTCCCCCGGCTAGCCCGGCTTTGTCGATGGAGACGGCGAGCTTCTCGGCTTCGAGGGCGAGGAGCCCGTGGAACGCGGCCACGATCAGCTCGGGCTGCCGATCGAGCAGGTCCACCATCCGCGCGTTGGCGGTCGTGCCCGGATGCTCCACGACCCGGGCGAACATCGGCTGCCCCGCCGCGACCCAGGAGAGAACCGAGCCGAAGCGCGGGCGGATCTCGTGCGGCGCGGTGTTGGCCAGGAGGAACGGGACGGAGGGCGCATCGTTGCCGACCGTCGCCCCGTCCTCGCTGGGCTGGGCCGTCCAGGAGTCCGCCGCGTGGGCCATGGTGTCACCGTTGGCGTCCTGGCGGTCGTCGCCGCGCGGGGTAACGGCCGCTAGCTCTTCCGCGACCCGCTTCGCCTCGGACAGAGCCAGGGCACGGACCTTCGCTTCCATGCCGAGCGCGGCGCGCGCCATGACGTCCGCCGCGCCCCCGAAGCCCACCGGGTCGATCACCAAGGCAACGTCGCTCACGTGTCCGCTCCCTTCAACACGATCTCCAGCAGGGGGAGCGGCGACGGCTTGGCGTGGACCGTCATGATCTCGGCGGTGAACGGCTCCGGAAGCGCCGGAACTCCGTCGAACGACACGACGGTCACCAGGTCCCCCTGGTGCCAGGCAGACGACGGAGTGTCGTAGAAACGCGCGGTGATGATCTGACCTTCCGGACCGAGCGCGTCCTGCGGCGTTGGCCATATCCATTGGACGCGACGTACCGCGTAGCCCGTGGCGATGATCGCCGCTGGGTTGCCGCGGGTGCCCTTGATGGTGGCGTTGAGGAAGACCAGCATCATCGCCCCGTCCTCCCTCCCCGTCCTTGTGCCGCGGCCCGGCGAAATCAGATGATGGTGATCAAGGTCCGGCGCACGTGCCGCTCGAGCTTACCGGCTGCCTGCTGCGCGAGGAGACCGCCGTAGCCCATCGGGTTGAGTTCGAAGCGTGGGGGCGGGCGACGGTAGACGACCTCCTGGTCGGCGCTCTTGATGCGCTCCACGTCTCCCGCCCGCGTGTTGGTGGGATCCGCGTTTTGCGTCGCCTCGTAGGCGAGCCGCTCGCGCACCAGCAACAGCGCCGCCTGGCGGATGTCGTTGGGGAGCGGTGGCGCTCCGTAGGAAACGCCGCCCGGCAACGTCGGATCCGAGACGCCCGTGGCGTACCCCGCCGCGTAGGTCGCGGTGTACCCCGTGGCGTACAGGCCATCGCTCATCGGCGCGTAGCCGAAGCCGATGCTGCCTCCCAGGAGCGCCTCGACCGCGCCGGGGGACAAGGCATAGACCTGGGCGGTCGTGTGATTCATTGTCACGAAGTCGAGGCCCACGTTCGTGGGGATCTGCGAGGCCAGCGCGTAGGTGAGCTGCAACGAGGAGAAGATAGTCGAGGCTGGTCCGGGCACGAGCGGCGCGTGTTGGAGCTGGAGGTAGTACCGGCCGCGATACACACCCGTCGTGTTGTAGCGGGCGATGCCTTCCTCCGTGTGCACCTGCAACGTCGGGTCGTAGTTCAAGTAGCTGGCGATCTCGTCCTGGACCGCCTGGAACACGCCGCCCAGGTACGCATCGCCGTATGCGGTCGCGTCGAGCACGTCGGTGCGGTTGGTGAGCGCCGCGAAGGTGGGACGGTCGAGCAATGCCATCAGCGCGTCCTCCTCCTCCTCCTCTGAAGCCAGCCACGAAGGGCGCTACACAGCACGCCATGCCGTCCCATGGGGATCCTCTTTGCCCTCGTCGGAGGGGTCGTCGTCCAGCATCGGGAGGACGATGCCCTCATCCTGGAGGTCGTCGGCGTCTTTGTAGGCGACGTAAAACATGGAGCGCGGCGGTTGGTCGGTGTCGAGCACCGTCCCCGCCGCGAGGAACACGCCGCGCACCTTCGCCGGACGGAGCAAGCGGTAGCGCACGGAAGCCTCCTCGGGTGACCACGGAACCCCAACGAAGAACCAAGAGATCGCGATGGGACCGGCGGGGGGGGGGGGCCCCCCCCCCCCCCCCCACCGCCGGATCACCGAGCCTCTTAGTAGAGGACGTCGCGGCCCACGACGACCGCGGCGGGGTGGTGGGGCTGGATGTCGTGCCGGACGACGGCGCGGAACAGCACCTCCGCCGCCTGGAAGGCGTTCACCTGGGAGCCACCGGCGTCCACGTAGGAAGCCTGGTCGGCCACCGCGATCTCCACCTCGCCACGCTGACCGACGAAGATCTCCGAGAGCTCCATGTACGCGAGGTACGTGGTGTTCCCGGTGCCCGTCGTCGCCAGCGGGATCTGGGTCGTGGTGTAGAATGGACGCCCGAACAGCGTGCCCTCGGCACCCGACAGGGTCGAGTCCTGGGGGTTCAAGTAATCGGCGAAGATGGGCCGCCCCTGCGAATCGACGATCTTGCGGATGGTCCCTTCGAGGTCGGGGGACGACACCCAGATCCGCTTCACGTTGCGGACGTTGGCCTTCTTCAGGCGCGTCTGCATGTCGATCAGGTAGTTGTACGTCACCGCGGTGCCGTTGGTCCCCGCGGCGATCACCTGCACGTCCGAGCGGGTCAGGAGGCCCTGCGGGGCGGTGGTGGAGCCGGCGCCGACGAGGAATTGGTAGTCCTCGGTCAGGGCGAGCTGGCGGCCAAGGTCCTCACGGACCAACGTCTCCACGGCCGGATCAGCGTCGTTCACCAGCTCCCAGCTCATCGGGACCAGGGCCGCGAGGGTCTTGGCCGACAGGTGGAACTGGTCGAAGGTCTGCTGCGAGACGGTGATCGGAGCCGTTTCACCCCGGTAGTAGGCGCGCGCCGTCCCGGAAACCCGGGGCTGGTAAATATCTCGGGCGCCCATCGGGAGCACGGTGACGCCGGCGCGCCGGAGGACGGTGTTGGCGTACAGGTAGCCGATGATCTCCTTCGAGAAGATCGGAGGCACGATGTAGCCACCGGACGGCCCGGCCACGGCATCGACGGCTCCGTTGCCCTCGACGAGGGCCTTGCCGCCCGCACCGGTCTTCATGCCGTTCAGGACCTGGATGCGCCCGATCTCGGACCGGTCGCGGTTGGCCAGAGCCTTCAGGAAGTGGACGAAGTCGTGGGGCTCCTTGTCGCCCGCGTCGGTCGTCACGACCGCGGGGCCGCCCTTGCCACCAGCGGTGGGGTGGACAAAGGTGCGCGTGGGGGTGGCGCCGGTTCCGTTGAGGCCACGGGATTCGAGGACGCGCTCCAGGACGGCCGCGATGCGGTCTTCCTCGCCGTCCGTGTGCTCCTTGACGCCCGCATCGATCGTCGCCTGGAGCTCGCGCTCCGCCTTCTCCTTGCGGAGGGCTTCGAGCTCGTTGCGCTCGCCCTCGACCAGCGTCTCCTGGCCAGCGAGCAGCTGCGTCAGGGTCGCGCTCTTGAGGCCGATCTGGGCCTCGATCTCCTTGCGCTCGTCGCCCGTCGCGGCGTCGCGCTGTGCCTCCAGCCGCGCGATCGCGGCCGCCAGTTCCTTGGGATCCATGGGGCATTACTCCTTCGCCGTGGTGGCGTTGGTTGTGGGGGTGGGGGATGGTGGTGGGTGGTCAGTCGGCAGACGCCACTTGGGCGATCTGCTCGTTGGTGAGCCCGAACGTGTCACGGAGGAGGGCGATCACGCCCAGCACCGCGTCCAGGGTGGCCTTGCTGTGGGTGCGTCCCGCTTTGGTCCCTCGGTCCATCTCCAGGAGGATGGGCAGGGCCGCGCGGAGGCGCTCTCGGAGGTCAGGGTGTGCGGCCAGGAACGCCTTCGCTCCCGCCGTGCCGGTCTTGGTCCCGTCTGCGCTCTCGACGCGCTCACGCGCCGTCCCGCCGGGTGCCGCGCCGCGCGCGGTGGTGGATGCGTTGCGGTTGGCCTTGATCCCCATGGCTCGTCGTTCCAGGGCACACACCGGGCATGCGTTGCCGTCATGGGCTCCCTGGTATTGCGGCGAACGGCCCATCAAGCAGCCGTGCAGGGAGAAGTCGAGGGCCGCCTGCGCGGCCTTCATGAACTCGGTCCATTGCTCCCGGGAGATCGAGTTCGCCGACGACGATTGGTCCTCCAAGACCAAGACGCCCTCCGGCTCGAGCACCTCCAACGTCATGAGATCCTTGACGCCGTACATCGCACGGCTCGACACGCACAGCGGGCATTGCTCGCTGTCGTGCTTGCCCTGGTACTCGGGGGGACGAGCCAGGAGGTGATCGTGGAGCCCGCGGTCGTTGTTCTGCTGGGCCTGGGCCATGGTGTCGCTCCACGCGGAGCGCGGGATCACACCGAGGACGCTCTGCGATTCGAGGCCGTCGTCGGCGTCCACGACGCCCGCCGCGTCGTCGTCCTTGCCACCGATCGTCGGCATCGGCACCGTGCCGACCACCGACGATAGCGCCTTGCTGCCGACGCTGAACACCGCGCTGGGTAGGCACGGGTTATCCGTAATCGACAACTCCGACATACTCCATTGAGCCAAGGCACGACCCACGCGGATGAAGGAGCCTCCAACCGAGTAGCCGCGGATGGCCCCGGCCTTGATGCCGGCGTAGATCTCCGCGAAGCGTCGGCGCTTTGCCTCGCTCTTGAACGCGGGATCCTTGGGGACGAAGCTCTCGACGTAGAGGCCTTGATCGTCCACCTCGTGCTTGACCGCCTTGCCGACGCGCGAGCAGCCGAGGACGGCGTCACGGCCGTGCTGCCACCAGATCACCGGTTCCGCCTCGCCGCCCCACGCATCCGTGATGTCGTGGAAGGCGGTGGTTGCCTGGTATTCCCCGGAGAGATCGATCTCGTTGAACTTGCTGGCGTAGCCCTTGAGGAGCAGGCCGAGCTTGCCATCGATCTCCACCTCTTCCACGGTCTTCACGCCGAAGTCGAGGACCCACGGCGTGATCGCGGCGGCCTCCATGGTGGCACTGGCGGCCACGGGAGGCGCGGCCGTGGACTTCCCACCGATGCCCGTGGCGGTTGCGATGCTGGTCATCCGTGTCCTCCTGTGTGGTGTCGTGGTCTTCCTGTCCGGCGTGGCGGCGATGGATGGCGAGGGGAACGACGAGGACCGATGCGGTTGCATCGGTCCTCGTCGCAGGGCCGCGTTCGTGGCGTTAGTAGACGGCGACCTTGCGGGCCACGCCGTTGATGAGCAGGGTGACGTACCCGGCGGGGGTCGCGGGCAGGGCCGCTCCGGCACCAGCGGCGGGCGCCGTGGTGGCGAACGCGCCGGCCAGCGGGTAGTTGGCGACCCCCTGCGGGTTCATGACGACCGCCGAGATGACGCCAGCCGCCACCGTGACGGTGGCCACCGCCAGCGCGCGGGTGGACGGTGCGACCGCCGCCACGGACCAGGCCGGGATGTCGTCGTTGTTGCCCCACGTGTCGTCGAGCCAGAGCGTGTACGTCCCGGCCACCGTGTTCCCCGGGATGGTCGTCGATGCGAGGTGCTCGTCCGGAGCGCCCAGGAGGGTGCCGTCGGCCAGGAGCGCCCAGGCGGTCGCGGCCACGGTGACGTCCAGCGTCGAGGCGGTGGTCCCGTCGGCCGCCGCAGTGATCCCGGCGTACCCCGAGATGCCAAGGGCTTCATTGACGGCTTCGGGGGTAACGGACTGTACGGATTCCATCGTGGTGCTCCTTCGTGTGCGTGCGGGTCAGCGGTTGGTGGTGGGGGTGGGGGAAGAGGCCACGACGCCAGCGCCGACATCGTGGCCCCAATCGCGGAGGTTCGCGGCCCAGCCGGGCAGCGCCTGGTCGTTCTTGGGTCGCTCGGCTAGGTGGCGCTCGATGTAGCCGATCGCCTTCCGCATGTGCCGGAGGTCCTCGACGCCGAGAGCATCGTCGGGCTTGCCGAGGATCTCGATGATGCGGCGCCCGCTCCGGGTCGCGCCGACGCTCTTCGCGCCGGTGCCTTGGCTTTGGTCGCCCACGGGCTCGGTGGTGGCCTCGCGTGCGGAGAGCCAGCCGTGCAACCCCGTGGGGGAGACGTTGATCAGCTCGCGGAACCGCGCGATGGTCGCCGCGCGCTCCAGGTCGGCCGTGGTCCGTACGATGCCAGTGGCCAGGGATTCCACCGTGCGGGCGCCGGTGCCCACGGGAGCGCGCGGCGTTGCCAGGACGGCGGCGCTGGCTTTGCCTCCAGTGCCGCCTTCAAGGGACGGCGTGGAGAGCCGCGCCGCGCGTTGTGTCCGCTCCTGGGCGCGCCGCGCGGCGGCGGAGAGGAGCATCGGGTTGTACGTGGGCGGTGTCCGTCGCCGCTCGGTGACGGACGGAGGAGGCGCGGCCTTCGCTCCGGCCCGTGGGGCCGGAGGCCGCGCCGTGCGCTTCGTGTTCGTGGAGGCCGCGCCGCGCCGCGCCGGAACGACCGGGACGGACGTGGATGGGGCCGTCCCACCGGGGGCCGGGTTGGGATCGGCGTTGTCCTGCCCGACCTCCTCGTCGTCCTCCGCCGCTTCCTCGTCGAGGTCCTCGGGCGCATCCGTCCGCCGCTCGTCGCGGAATGGGAGTAGCTCGAGCTTCTCGCGGTAGTCCTCGGGGATCAGCGACCAGCCCTTCGGGAGCACGATCGCCTGGCCCGCCGGGTCGTCCTCGTCGAACGGGTCCAGCCCGGCATACACACGGATGTCGTTGATCGTCGCCGCTCCCGTGTTGGCCAGGTGCTGCGCCGCCGTCGAGCGCGCCACGAGGTCGTTGATCTCCTTGGATGGGTGCTCGACGTGGTACGGTCCGAACCGCTCCACGACCAGGTTCCAGACCTTCTCCGACCGGACCAGCAGCGGCGTCATGGTCTCGCTCCAAAAGAACGAGTTCGCCTCCTGCCCATTCCTGTACGTGGTCTGGTCGAAGTCTCCGAGCATCTGCGGGGGAACGCCGATGAGTTGCAGCGCCTGGTTCCGGGTCATCTTTGCCAGGTCCACGAGCGGAATGTTGCCCATCGGCTCTTGGATGGGCTTGTAGTCGGCGCCCGCCCAGAGCATCGCGGTCTTGAACTCGTTGCGGCTGCCGTAGCGCAGCGTCCTCCACTCTTGGAGTTGCCGGTCGTAGTCCTCCTTCGAGACGTACTTCTCCGTCGTGATGACGCCATCCAGGATCGCGCCGCGCCCGAAGTAGTTGCGTTGGAGCTCCATCTGGAGACGCGAGGCGCTGAAGACGGCCTCGCCGGCCTCGACGATCCCGATGCCCCACAAGGGGTTCGCGGGGTTGAAGAACTTGAGGTGGCCCACCTGGTCGCTCGGGAACGCGATCTCGCGCTTTTCGTTGTCGAGGATGACCTCGTACGTGTACGTGATCTCGCCCGTCGGGTCCTGGTATTGCGAGACCTTGTCGGGTGGCAGGCGGAACAGTTCGGTCGGGCGTCCCTTGCCGTCGAGGCTGTCCATGACGAGGAACCAATTCCCGGTCAGGAACAGGTCGTAGGCCAGGCTTTCGCGGAACTCGAAGCCGTTCATCCGGGGGTTCGGGCGCTTCAGCAGCCGCCGGAGCTCCGGGACCTTCGCGAGGTCCACCTCGTTGTCGTCGTCGTCGAGGAGGCGCAACGGCGTCGCCGCGTAGTTGTAGGCGATGAGCGACAGCGCGCTGTACACCACCGGGATGTTCAGTGCGTGGAGGTATTGCCCGAAGTTGTTCATGCGGCGGGTGGTCCCGGCGTCCATCGCGCGCATCATGGAGAAGCCGGGCTGTTGCGTGGCCTTGCCGCCGAAACCGACGCCGTAGTCGGGGTCGTCCTCCGGGCGTCCCCAGGAGAGCACCGGACCCCACGGAACGGGCCCGGACGGAGCAGCGGTCGTCTTGGAGCCACGGCGCAACGCGCGGGGGAGCAACTTCAACGAGGGCACGCGGTCGAACAGCGCCATGCGGTGCCCCCTCTGCGTGGTGACTCGGCCGGTCGGTCAGGAGTAGATCTGGATGGGCACCATCTCCGCGAGGGCGTTGTAGGCGCCGGAGGCCGAGTCCACCTGGTCGTCGTGGCCACCGCCGGGGAACCGCGATAGCTCGTTGAGCCAGTCGCGGTTCCAGGCAGCGCGGAGGATCTTGACGTTCTTTGGCCTTGGCCTGGCCGGACAGGGGGAGCGCGCGGACGACCTTGTTCCCCGACGAGCGGACGCCTTCGAGGTAGAAGCCTCGGAGCACACGGCGGGCGTAGTGGTCGATGACCGACACGCCGCTGCTGCCAGGCTCCTGCTCGATGCGAACGTGCACCGACGGTCCATCGAGTCTCGCCGTCTGGGCGACGAACTCCTCGACGTCCCCTGGAGCGCCGCGCATGCGTCGCACGTCCTCGACGTAGGCCACGCCGTCCGGGGCCAGGGCCATGAGCGTGCCCACGGTCCAGTCGGGGTCACGGTTGCCCTCGTGCACGGGCGTCCCAGCCAGGTCCCAGAAGCGGACCCGCTGGCGCGCCCGCGCGGGGGTGGCGTCCACCACCTCGAACCACTGCGGCTGGAACTGCGTCCCGCGCTCCGTCACCTCCCAGTTCCCGTCGAGGATCTGCGCGCGCAGCACCTCGTCCACCTCGTCCAGCGACCGCACGTAGTCCTCGTAGTCCAGCGCGGGGTTGTCGCTGGCCTTCGCGGGGACGAACACGCGGCCCTTCGACGCGCCCTCGATGAGGAAGCGTTGGCGCACCCACTCGTGACCAACGCCTCCCGGGTTTGCCGCCGAACGCATCCGCACGGGCACCCGTGCGCCCTTCAGCCGCCGGAGGCGCGTGAAGAGGTACGTGTACATGGATTCCGTGAACTGGGTCAATTCGTCGAACCCGACGTACTGGAACGCCGCTCCCTGGTACCTGTACTTGTCGTTCTCGTTGTCGAGGTACCCGAAGGTGAGCGTGGCCCCGCTGGGGAAGTGGTAGCGCTTGTGCTCCGCGTTCCACCGCGCGTCGCTGTCGGCCAGCCAGGCGTGGCAGCGATTGAGGATGCTGTCCTGGAGGTTGAGCTGGGCGAAGGTCCGGCGCAGGATCAGGGCGTTGTAGCCCGGAACGTCCACGAATTGGAGCGAGCCCGCAAGGAGCGCCGATGATTTTCCTCCGCCACCCGCGCCGCCGTAGAAGGCCTCGCGGTACTCATTGACGATCGGGGAGAGGAACGCGCGTTGCTTTTCATTGGGGACCTGCGGGATGTACTTCGTCCACTTCGGCGTCGTCAGCGAGATCATCGTCTCCGTGTCGAGCGAGGGCGAGAACGCCGACGTCCCGGAGGATCTCGAAGACGCTCCGCGCGGTTGGTTCATCGCTCGTCACCTTCACGGCCACGGGGCCGCCCTGCGCGCCCTGGACCTCCTGGCGGGCCGTGGCCTCGCCGGTGTCCAACCTCTCGTCGTCGTTGGCTTGCTTGAGGAGCTTGAAGATGGCGCTGACGACCCGATCGTTGAGGTCTTTGGGATCGAGGTGGTCCAACGCCCGGTCCGCGATGGTGCGCTGCTTGTCCGCGATGGAGATGCGCCGCTTGCGCCGTCGCTCGAGGTCCGCCAGGCGTTCCTTGCGTGCCTGCGCCTCCGCCTCCGCCGCGATCCGTTGATCGTGCTCGCGTGCGCGTTCCACCCAACGGTGCCATCCGCTCCAGCGGTCCATGAGCGTCTTGGACTTACCCAACCGCTGCGCGACCTTGGCCGTACTACGCTCCACTCCCATGTCGCGGTAGATCACGAAGGCTTCGAGGGCCTGCGCGGATTCCGTCGCCGCCATGGAGCACCTCGCCTTCGTTGGGTTCTTGGGTTGCTTGGAGGCGCGGCGGAGGGAGACGAGCCCTGGCGGGCCGTCTCCCTCCGCCGCGCGTTGGGGTGCGGTGGTCAGCCGTTGAGGGCGCGGCCGCGGACGTTGAGGCCCTCGCCGCCGGTGTCCTGGTGACGGTCACCGCGCTCGTTGAGGTCCTTGACGCTGGCGCCCTTGCGGACGGCGTCGGCCACCTCGTGGGCGAGCGGGGACGCGGGGGAACCGCCTTGGTCCTCCTGGTAGAGCTCGCCCAAGATCCGGCGGAGCAGGTCGCGGGCGCGCTCGGTCAGGGTGGAGACGGAGGTGCCGAACACGCGGTCCACGCCACGCATGCCCTCCCTGGCAAGGTCGAAGCCTTCGGCGTGGCCGGTCGTGGCGGCCGTGGCCGGAGCCTCGGCAGCGGGGGAGGTCTCGACGGGAGCGCCGGGCTCCAGCGAGGTACCGGTGCTGGTGGCGTCGGCGCCCTTGGCCGGCTGCGCGGCGTCGTCGTTCGCCTTGATGGTGGTGGTCTTGTCGGTCGCCATGGTGTGTGTGCCTCCTCGGGCTAGGTGTTGGATGTGTCCGCGCCGAAGCCGGGCGGGTGATGGTGCCGTGACGCCCCTCCGGCACCGGAGGGGCGTCACGGCGGGGACGAAGAGCGATCGCGCTGCTGCTGTTGTTGCTGCTCGTCCATCAACGCGTCCATGGCGTTCATGGGGACGTACCAGGCCTTCTCGGTGTGCAGCGCCTCGCGCTGCTCGTCGGTGAGATCAACGCGCGCCCCGATCTCCTCGGTGCGACGGCGGGCGGTGGCGTACACCGACCGCAACGCGCCGAACAGGCGGTCGCGCGCCGCGGCGTCGGGAAGGCACGGCGCGTCGTGGCGCTCCATGGTGTACCGAGCGAGCGCCCAGAACGCATCGTCAAGCCTCGCCGTTCCTTCATCGTCCCAGTGGGCCAGGACGAAGCCGGGGAGCCCGCGCCGTTCCGCCGCGTGGACGGTGGATGCGACGTGGGCACGGACCGTGGCCACGCTCGTCCGGGGCTGCCAGGCGTGCGTCCCGGCGCACGCCCACACCTCGTGGCCCGCGCTCGCGGCCACGTCCAGCCCCGGGTAGTCGAGCATCGCGCGGTAGTCGCTGGGCCAATGCACCAGCACCACGTCGCGGGGGACAGTGGCGAGCAACGTGGGCCAGTGCAGCGCCACGTCGTCCCACATCGCCATGCGACGTCCGTGCGCCCCGAGAATCCGGTGGACCGCGAGGACGTGCGCCGCGTAGAGATCGACGCCCGCGTGGTGGGGGAGCGCCTCGCCGGAGACGTACCCGGACGCGACCGCGTGGCTCCGGGCATCGGTGCCGAGGAGGTCGAACGGCTCGTCGAGGCCCGCGTGTGTAGATTACAGGTAGAAAGTCAGCACGATTCTAGGGTAAAATGCGGCGCCATGCGGGGTCCTTCGCGAGACGTAGCGCGCGCTGTTCCACGGCGACACGGGGACGGCCGCGAGAACTGCGAGGC
>JAABUU010001618.1_pt1 | contig 36697 bp, 37 predicted proteins | sample 5559301 | NCBI WGS metagenome assembly JAABUU01 (sample SAMN10711884, study PRJNA513360) | rock metagenome | isolation source: Antarctica rocks | place: Antarctica: Victoria Land, Richard Nunatak white
ATCTCAAAGAGTCTCTTGATAAAATCAAAATTGTTAGAAAGATTCTGAAGATATTGCATGATCAACATTTGAGACTTATTCAGCTCAATATTTCATTCAGCAAGAGTAGTTAAGAGATTCAAGTCTTTGAAGAGAACTGATGTGAATTTGATATCAAGATTCTGACTCAGTATAATATCGCGAAAGCAATCGTTGTATTCATAATATTTCTCGTCAATATGAGCAGAATTGAGAATTCTGATTGTCACTATTTTGATTCTGTCGAGCTTGTCAGACATGATTGAATAAACTGAGATCACATTTGATGCGTTGAAAAGACAATACTGAAGTACTTGTTTATCATCATTCTGTTGCTCACATTCGCGAAGATTGAACATTGACTTCAACTCAATTGAGCTTCAATCTGTCTTGATGAGAAAGTGATGAAGAGCTACGCTCACATCTGTTGTGTTGAAGAAAATAAACGATTTGACAAGAATGATAGCAGTTCACTTGTCATCATTGATCTGCACTTCAAAGTGATTCTTTGAGTCAAATTGATAATCAAAGCAATTGAAAAGATGCAGCAAATCAACATACTTCTTGTCTATTTTCATGAATGTGATGAGTGCACGCAACTTGCAGAGCAATGTCTGAGTCTTCACAATTAGTGCTCGCTGTGTCTTCATTGACTGTAGTCTAAAGAAATCTTTGATAAGTCAGCACTTTTTGTCATCGCAATAAGTGCATCGATATGACAGATAAATAGTTGAATGATTCTTCTTTGAAGTCACTTGTTCTACTTAAATAATATGCTTGTGATTTTTAGACTGACTGAATCACATGTTGAATGCTGAAAAGTCTCATTTTATTCTGATGCTACTGTTGAATTTTTGATACTGATTCATGAATGTATCTTGTTTGATCGTCGAGATGAAAATCTTCAGCTTGACTGTGAGATCTTCTGACAAATCAAAGACTTTTTTGAGTGTGTTCTTTATATTCTGAAGAACTGATGAATCTTCATGATTCTCAAGCAGAATCGACTAAGTATGAGTTAAGATTGATCTGAAGATAAATTCAAGAAAGATCATTCATTCATCTTGATGCAAATTCTTGATCTTTGAATCATCAATGTTGTATATGAAAAACATGAATTTGAAATAAGAAGTGTGTGACAAAGACATGTTTGAATAGTTCGTAATGATAACTTCGCAAATGTCAGAATTTGAATGTAAGTGAAAGACTCAGTTATGTAAGATGTCATGAACAGAAAGACAACTTTCAAATAATGATGATGTGACTTGATGTAATTTAATGTTGAAGTGAATGCTGAATGTTCAGTTCATCAAGATCTTCATCACAATCTTGCAAGTAACATAAAAACTTTCATTCAAAGAATTGAATGCATCAATTGCTGATTCAACTACTTCATTGATTTCAAAAATTATTTTAGCTTGAAAGATCATAGATTTGATGTTCTGATGCTCAGTTAAATCTGCTTTCTGCATCATCTTCTCATCATTCAAGATGAGAATAGTGAAATTGTCATCATCAAGCTTCATCGCTTGAGATGTGTAATACATGATGTCAGTCGCTGCATCTTTATCTGTTGATGTCACTTTGAACTTTTCTTTAAACATCATGATGAGATGTTTGTTAAAAGATGTAAAGTAATGATGTAAAATGACATTAAGCTGTTAAAGATGAAGAAGCAATAAGAAGCAGTGAAATTGTAAAATGTACAATGATAAAATAAGATGAGATTGCAGAATGTTGAATTCTATACTGATGTGAATTTAAAGTGAATGATTGATCTTGACAATTGCAGCTCAAATTGAAGTTGTTATCTGATTGTGATGAGAGATAAAAAGTGAAATGAGATTGCAGAATGTTAAATTCTATATTGATGTGAATCTAAAGTAAATAATTGATCTTGACAGTTACAGCTTGAATTGAGATTGTTATCTGATTGTGATGAGAGATAAAAAGTGAGATAAAGTTGCAGAATGTAAAATTCTAGACTGATGTGAGTTGAAGCTGAATGATTGATCTTGATGATCGCAGCTTGAATTGAGATTGTTATCTGATTGTGATGAAAGATAGAAAGTCTCTAAGATGAGAATGATTCTGATTCAAAAGATTGAAGCAATTAACTGTTATGATGTTTCGAAAGTTTAGTTTCTTTAAAAAGCACACACTCGAATAAAGTGAGCAAGATATCATTAACAAATTGTATTCTTTTATTAAATATAACTAAAATGTTAGAAGTGTTGATCTCAATTTTGATATTATGATTATCTTTCATTCATAAAACAACAAAGCTGTTATTCATCTTTTATTGAATCATGCTTATCTACACTGTATTTTTCACTATATTCAAGCTAACAATATAAAAGAAATGATACAGTGAATATTGTTTGCATTTTTATTGCTTATCGTGTTTCATTCTGAAACATGAGCAAACAAGCTGCATTGTAAACATCTCAGTCACATCTTCATTGATCTACATATTCTTCATGTTGAGTCTTTCTGTGATGATTATTTGTCAACTTTCATGACTATACTGAAAACGTTCTTCAAGATGAATAAATCAATTCATAGTAAAAATACAATATGTATCTTCATAATTCAATCAAAATCTGTCAAGATAGTCAATTATCTATATCGAATTGAGATTTTCTTTGCTTAGAAAGCATAACTGATCATCTTTTAGCATTATGACATCTGTTAACAAAATCAGTATTGCATTGCAAGTCATAATGCTTTTGAGCGAATCTGTCTGTCATTCTCACTGTTGAAATTCATGAGAATATGATAGCAAGCGCTTTCATAAAAGCGTCGCGAATCACAGCAATTCATCTATTGTCAGTGAGCAGATTAATCATGTAGTTCAATTAAAATGTGTTGCATCTACTCATTTAATGATTGCATAACTTTCACATTACTATCAATCACTTTTTGAATACAGTCATGAAGATAAGCACTCTGTTTGAAGTCTTTCATGAGTAGCACAGCTTTAACATCTTGTTGTGAAGATTACATTCAAGCGTTTGATGATGCAAATCATAGTTCACATGATTGAAAAATGAGATGATGATTATCATAAAGTTACTGAAATGTGATGTTGTTGTCGATTTGACAGCAAAGAAAGTTAAGAAATTTTCTTTGAGTCAAGATGTTAAAGAACAACATTCTCAAATTAAAGCAGATTCAAAGAATCATTATTCAAGTTCATTGAATCTTACGCACTTTAATTTTTCAAATGTATTGCATAATTTCACTTTCTTTTCAATCGCTTTTTGCATTACTTGTGACTTAATAGACATTAAATAACACTATCATGAAGATAATGTTGACTGAACGCATATGAAACATCACGACTAGTGCTAAACAAGCTTTCACTACTTAACATGTTAAAAGACGAAGAAATACTACTTTTGAACTTCATTCATCTTTTGAACCTGTCAAAAAAGCAGTTGTAAAGAGAATATTAAATGTTTTGAAGCAAACAAATAAAACAAAGTCGTGAGATAAACAGTCTAATTTGAAAGATATCAAGTATCTTTTTAAAGATACTGTCTTATTTACTGATCTGAATTCATGATTCAAACATGATACACAGCATCGATTCAAGCAAATCTTGAGTGTCAATGATAACAGTTGAAAGAACAGAATTGATTCTGAAATATATGATGAAGAGACAAATGAGAACATGATCGAGAAGTCTGTAGACTTTCACAATGATGATTCAGATGCATATGATTTGTCTTATGTTGTGAACTGAACAATTGTACTTGATGATAGAAAGATTTCACACGACTCAGATACAAGAGTATTTGATCATGCAAATGAGTTTGACTTTGAGCTTTAACGTAGCGATCAATCTCATTTGATCTTCGACTGATGTATCAACTGAAACTATATGCATTTTTCGCTTTGCAATCAGACTATTGTTTGTTGCTTTGATCAATCAATCGAGATGACAAAGATGTTGAAAAGACGCAACGACTGAAGAAATCTGAAGAATATACTGTTTCATTTGCAGAATAGCGACAAGAGAGAGTTCATCATCGAACTGATCAGTTCATGAATTCACAAAGACTTCAGCAATTATATCACAAATGATGAAACTTCTTTCGAGCTCAAAGTATCAAGAAAAGACAGAAAGATACAAGTGTCAAAAGATGATATCTTAATTATCATTTTGAATTGCTTCTTCTGTATATCAGCTAACTGATTGCTTTCATTCAGATCATCGACATCACTTGTGCAAAGCATTTAAAGAACAAACATAAGAAGCATTTGCAGAAAGATGAGTCATACATACTCAATCTTCTTACTCGTTGACGATGTTATCACGAGCAGTGTAAAAACTTCACTCGCATCTGTTATCATCAAGATATAAATCATTCTCATGAAGCAATAGAATTGAAGATAATACGATATTGAGCAACAGCAATCGCGAAAGATGATGAAGAGATTGACTGCAACAACTCTTCATTCAGTTTAGTCATCAAATGACTTCATTCATTCTCAAGAGATGAAGATTCATTGATGAAATCAAAGTCTTCATCAAGCAGTCAGTTCATTGCAGACATTGTCTATAGTGCAACATCATCAAGTATGCTCTCATTGAAGTCGACGTATGCAGCAACATCTGATTCGTTAATATGTGCATTGTAATCAAACTCATGATTTAACTATTGACAGTAGCAATAGACGAGTTCAATTGAGATGTGTCATCAAATGCATTAAAATTCTTGTCATCATTCAAACAAGCAATCAACATCACATGAAAAATCATCAGATGAGAAGTTCTTTGAAACAAAACTACATCATCTTCAATGTCATCTCATCATCAACAATCATCTTCGTTCGTTACTGTTGCTTATTTGACTGATGAGTTCATCTTTACATTTGTCGATCAGCTGATCTCTTCATCTAAGTTCAAGTCTTTGATCTTCGATACTTAAACTCTCTTAATCTTCATTGTACATCAGATAGCGACGACTATAAAATCTAAGCAGCTTTGCACTTATGATAAGTTCAGAAGAAGCGACGATGAGTTTAAGCGCAATTGACATGCTATCAGAGAGTTTCAAATGAAGATGAAGAAGATAGATGCATAATCATATATTTCTCGAGTTGCTCATCAAGTCATGACAAGAGTGAGATAGATGACAACGATAAGATAAAGTTTGTAAACTTTGAAGATTGCTTCAACTTGAAATATATAGCACTTTAGCAATCATTACTCTCATCTCATAAGAGATTTAGATGATTACATCTTGAGCGACAATAGCTAAATCATGAGAATAGCGATAATATTTGTTCAATCTAAGCGATTGATTTCGTTCTCTTTATGATTTAGCTAAATATAGTTTACATATCTTAACTATCGAGCTCAAATTGAAGTCAATAACTTCTGAGCAAACGTGATTCATTGACTTTGCGATTGACATTTTTTAATTCATCTCGTTACTGACATTTCATGCATAGATAAACAGTCAAGCGTAAAAAATCATTACAATTCATCATTGCTTCGTACAAGTTATATAAAAACACTAATCGAAGACTTACAGATAATGCAGCGCATATGCTCTTCATGTGAGATGAAGATAAACAACATTAGCAAGCTTGAACATCATCTTCATCACTGTCATGTTCGCTTGCATGATTGATCACGAAAGATTCTCTGACGAAAGTTATCATCATTATCAAAATCATCATCATGCGATTCAATGCAACTCATCTGACGCAATCATGAGACTGCAGAATGAGATTCAAACTTGAATGATTCTCACAATGAGAGCGTTCAGATGAACATTGAAGACGAAAATCAAGAATATATGTTAATAAATGATTTTGCAGAAGAGCACATGAATACTGAGATGAATAGCGCTGATTTCAATCAGAATATGAAACATATATCATCAAGAATCAAAATGATACAACTTCAGATTAAACTTCTTTTCACATCATCAGCGCTGCAAGTTGAAATCTTCGTCGAGACAACTGATCGTGATGTCGAAACAATAGTCGACGTGTCAAAGAAAGTATCAGAGTCGTTGAGCTTGAATTCTCAAATAATCAAGAACATAAACAACAATCAATATTATTCATTTTAATGCGAAGCAGATTACGCGTTTGCTCACTGACTTCATCAAATGAAGATTATCAAAGACAGTGTTAATCAATTCTTTCAAGATTCGCGCTTGCGAGTCTTACATCAACATGTCAGCTTTCATGATGTGAACAAGTGATTGACATTTCTACATCAGATTTCATATGATTTTAAAAACAACGAGTGACATTCTTGAACATTCACAGTCAAATTCAGTTACGAAGAAGTTCAAGAAGAGCAGTACTGCATTTTATATTGCAACATCATCAAGACACTTCGATTCTTGTTGAATCACTTATCATTTCAAGATAAGCTGATTTATGCACTCATTTGACATTATAATGTTGACAACTTTCAAGTCTACGACGAGTGACATATTGCTGATTGATGATGAGAAACACAGAAGAAGCTTTCTGATGATGCTATCATGATATCACTGTTAATTTTCATTGATGAGACAGTCTTGACTGAGCATTGAGATGATTTATCTGCATGATTTATATATCTAACGATAGAAAATCTAAATCGATGCACAAGACATGCTTAAAAACGATCGAGATTGATTCTTCTGAAATTTCTTCTCATAGTTGACAATGATGACGACGATATCAAGTCAAAGATTTGACACATGATGTTATCAATCATACTTAAACGTACGTTAAACATATATCATCATGCATTAATACATGATCTCACATGTAACAGTCGTTGAAGCTATGTTCAGAAATGATATTTCTGTTCTTTGTGTAAACAATAAAATAAGACAATGTTATTCAATAATCATCAAGTTCATGATGAACTACGAGAAACAAGTATTAATCACAGACATCAAGATGAATCAACAATGCTTTATCTGTCAAGTGTCATCTCATGAGCGCGAAAATTTAAACAAGACATGATCAATTTGAACGTATGCATTCACTAAAAATCAACAGAGATAACAAAGAAAGAACAATATGATTGAGAATGACTTTGCTTGAATACATTCAGTGAAAAACTTTGCATGATCACATATGTTTATCAATATTCACGAGACAATGATGATAAACATGCTACATCAACTACTTAAGAGAATTATCTCATATCTGATGTTATGACTCAGTCAGATCATCAATGAAAGTGTTTGTACAAGTCAAAGAAGAAAAGAAATTAGATTAGCTTTAAACGATGCATCAGAAACAGCTCAGCTGAATCAAAGATTTCACGTCATTTCATCATTTAAAGACATGAAGAGATTTGTCAAGTACAGTACGATTAAACAATGAATTGATGCAGATCAAAAATCGATTGTATGTCAATTTATATCAGTCATTGCATCGCTTCTGATCACAAGAGCATCTGCAGCGATTCACTTCACTTAAGCAGTGATAGACTTCATGATACTTGCTCAGTATCATTTGCATGACGAAGAAACTCTTCAATATCTTGAACATGCGCTTTTTCAATTGAACAAGCTAAAGAATGTTTTTCATCATTTGCGATCTGAGCATTCAGATACAGACATCGATTATTTCAACATTTCAAAACTACATGCAATGACACATTATGCAAGTCAGATTCGAAGATACGATAGTGCTGATAATTTCAATACAAAGCACAGTGAGATTGTACACAAGCATTTAATAAAGATCTTTTTTGATTGCATCAACAAATGAAAAACGTTTCAAAGACAGTTATTGCATCACAATACTCAACATCTGAATCTTCTTGCAATGAAAGATATTCTTCTTTACAGAGATACAAAACAGAGCAAAATCAATAAGCATGCATTGACTGCTATGATAACACGATTCAGTTGTATCTTTAGTCTTCATAAAATTCAAGATGCACTCATTTGCAAACAATGCAATCAAATACAAGAGACAGAACTCAATTCAAAGTTATGATGTCATGCATTGATCTTAGTTGAAATTCTGAACATAGAGAAGCTTCTTGATGCGTTGACAGTCTTCATGCGTGAGTGTCACAACATAGTTGACGAGAAAGTTGTATCAGATAGAGAGTTAGATAAAAAGAAAAAAGGCTCGATCTGAGTGAAATCATACTATGTAAGCGTTCATGAGTCACTTCAATGCTGAAAACGAGACGAAAAAGATGTCGACGACTTAGAGAATCTTGTCAGTAATAAAGTATACTGCTCATTGAACTGACAGAGAAAGAAGAGAGTTTAAAGACGTGACTATGTTCTGATTCAGAAGAGATTGAAAGAAATGATTGAAGTTTCAACTTTGCTAAACAATCGACTATCTGATCAGCTACGACTTATTCTTTTCATTATAGATTCATTGCGTTGAGACAACAAGAATAATGAGCTACGACATAATGATGTTCTCATCGAACTACTCAAACTTCGCAATAAGAGAACTCAACATGCTGTGCATGAAATGATTGAGATAGAGCACTGATCTAAAGATAACGTCAAAAATTCTCGTTCACTCAAAGTTAGTCGATTTTTTTATTTGCATACAATTCTGAGAAGTGTGCATGTTGTATCAGCAAACAATATTTCTAGCGAGTCAAACAAAAACAAGTTCTTCTACATTAATAACTTCAGCGACTGAAATTCATACAATTCAATATATGAGAAGAATTTCTTGCATAAAGAAACAAGAGTAGCAAAATACTACTTCAAATGCAAAAGCTGAAGATATTTGAAACTGACTCAATTTCATTGCAGACAAAAATCAAACTATGTATATGTATTATATTTATGTTTCAGAGCATATACAGAATCATCGAAGTCAACGATGCTACACGACTAAGCAACTAAGAAATATAATCATCTTTTGACTTTGCTCAATCAAATTTCTCTTGATGAACAGAAATCTCAGCTATGAATTAATGAGAACTAAAGTCAAGATCTAATCTCACAAGAACTTTGTTCTTATGAAATATACATAGCAAACAAAGCTTTGCTCGTTACAAGTGTAACATCAGCTACAAATTTGATATCATGAAGTCAATCAGTCAAAGTCAACTGTATCAATGAATTGATCTGAATGATTGCAAGTGATTGTATTACAAAAGAATGTGAGTGACTCAGTAGTAAACTTTAAATAATTGATATGTATTTCATAAATCTAGTTGAAAGCTTAAGCAGTAAGTAGATCACTGAAAGCTGATGTCAGTTATCACATGAATAAGATGCAGCAAGTGTGACATCAATCAAATTCTGAAGTTATGAATTGCTGATGCTAAAGTTTTTTGTGATAAGCGCAGTCATTAGTCACAGACATGAAAATATTCAACAAACATCAAGTCTTCTCTTTAGTATAATGAATGCATTGTCAAAGATGTCATGTAAAGAGTATATATATTACAAATGATTAATAAACAGAGTGAAAGAAGAACTCAGCATTGACGAGTCTGAATACACGTAATTGAAGACGTGAATATGAAATCAGATGAGATTTCTTCAGCTTATAAAATGAAAGCTAAATATAAACAAGTCAAAAGAGATCATCAGATTGACATTTGAAGTCATATATTATGAGTTTCATATTATATTCAACGATGTCACGAGATCAAGAAGTGATTCTATATTAATGTTCATGACACAGCGATCAAATTACAATGTAAGAAGATGACTCAGAATCAAAGAAATACAATGAAACAATCTCAAGTACAATTCTTCATCATCTCTTCAATTGAAGACACACTCACATCTTTTGAGTTATGTTGTCTGCAATGAACAAGATCTCAAGAGATCTCAATCAGTATCAGTCAGAGCAGTCAAAATTCTCATAATACAGATCAGTCATGATCTCAATCATAGCATATGCTGCAGATCACAAGATCTTCTTAAACATGAATCAGTGAAGAACTTGATTTGCATTGATGACATGAAATATGACAGATTTATAAAGCTGATTAAGAATGAGCTGAATTACAACTGTGTCACAGATATGATGATATACAATTAAGCTGAATTCGCAAGAATATATATCAGCAACGAGCGCAAATGAAAAACAGCATTGAAAGAAATGCATGCAGAAAAGTTTATTCACTTTCTTTTTACAATTCAGTCTGTTGCAAACAACAATTGTAGATTTCAGATTTCTTGTGATACTTGATTCAAGCAGCTTATCACTGAAGAAATTATGTAGAATGTTCATAAAGAACATGTTCATGCTCAAGACTCTCAGTATAAGATGACATAGCGAGATCGTGTCATAATTGAAAAATCTCAAGAATCAATGACAAGACTTATAGTTCATTCAACATCAATAAAGATTCAATGAACTTTTATCAAGATTAAATGAACTATTCTTAGTGCTCGAAATAAGGTAAATTTTTCTCTTATCATAAGAAAAAATCATTCGCAATCTGACATTCTCTTTTATTCTTCTTCTCAATTATTTGTTGCATAGATTTTCTTGATGATCATACATTGTTAAGTCACATTAAATGATTCTTGTCTTGAATGCAACATGAAGATACATCAATCTTTATAATGATGAGTTTATCAAGATACTAAGTGACATTACAGAAAAAACGTCATCACATGAGCAACTTCAAGACATCATCATCATCAAAGCACAGTGCAGTTGAACACACAGAGATTCACAACGACAACGAGATTGCAACAGACTCAAGCGACAGCGATTCTGTAAAAAAAGTCTTCAATAAAGACAGACGTGTCACTCTTGAAGTAATAACTCGCTTAAGAATTCAAAAAAATTAATGACTAATTTGAAAAAAGACAGAATTGAATGCTGTCAAAGCATTCAGTGAAAGTATCTTCGTGAAGTCATCATGACATTTCAAAAACTCGATGTATGCAACATTAAACAGCTTGATTCTTTTCAATTAATCAATAATAAACATACTAGAATTGATTTTGATGATGATGATGTCAACGATGCAAACTGAAAATCAATAACATCATATTTATGAGAAAAGACATCACGTTGAACTAAATGCAACTTCATTGTTGATCATGAGTCAATTGTTGAAGTTTGCACTCATTATTTACTTGCGTGAATATTGAGTGATCATGTTGATAGCAATAGCAGTTCATGATCGAACTTCAAAAAGAAATGACTTAATGAGAAAATGAAAGAAGCATGAAATAATATCACAAATCATCTAGACAAGAAGTCAGATCACAAACATTCTGAAGTAGAGAACATTTCAATGATGAAAGAGATTCAAAAGATAATACACTCAGATCTTTCGTTGCGAATAAGACTCATAATAAATAGATGTATGACATCTTTGAGACATGATAATCTAGTGTACTGAGTCAAGTATGAATCATAGTCGAGAGTGAATATGATTGACAGAAGCAATTCACAAGAAAAGAATAAAAGAATAAAAGAATTTGATAAAAAGTCTGCTAAATAATGATGACTTTGCATGTGAAAAGATATGTACTAATCAAAGATTGCAACATTGTTTAATGTGAAAAGACTTCTTGAGACAGATTTTGCGCAAGAATCATAGTGAATGTATTGACTCAGAAGATTTACTGCAAAGTCAGAAATGAGATAGCATATCAAGAATACTCGAAGATATTCTTTGATTCACTTTCTACTAATGTTGTTCTCATTACAGTGACAATGATCACTCATTGTATACAAGAATATGAATCAGAAGAGCACAGATTAGACAAGTTTGAAAGATTAAATGTGAAGAGTAAGTGAACATTTGCATATATCAGTGATTAAAGTGATTGAAGCGAAGCTGAACTTGATAACATGCAGCGACATGAATGCGCATCAATGCAACATGAAATCAATAAGCTCGTAAGCATCAACAATTAATATTGAAGATTCTGCTATGTTGTATCAAGCAACAGATCAATAATAATGATATCAAAGTGACTATGAACATTCAAGCTGTACTCAATGTATACATCAATTGTCTCAATGATCTCTCAGTATACAAGTTAGAAAATGACGTGCAACTCAATTCAAACGCAAGTCATAAGAAAACATTCTTGAGTTCAAAAAGCATTTTCATCTTTCAATCTTTGAAACTAACGTTGCTTGTCTTTGATGTAGTATTATTGAATGAAGCTGTAAATATTGCAACTTGTAATTAAATCTTCAATCACTGACGCTGTGTAAAAGAGATTGATCGAATTGAACACAGAGAATGAATCGTCGACTGATGATGTTCAAGTCAGCAAGAAGCAAACTCTTAGCAAGAGATTTCACTCTACATCACAAACTAAAGATCAATCACGTATCATATTGCAAAGCGATGAATATGAGCTCATGATAGCACAACAGAATGATGTCAAGTTGATAATGATTAAGATCAGCTGAGAATGAAAGTTTAATGACTTGTAAGATGCTTTAAACATGAAGAAGAACGAATGTTTGTGATATAAAGCAGACAAGACAGACAAGATTCTAAGCGACGAGAAGAAATATGAAAGCTTCATGAACATAACTCATGAAAAGAAAGAAATTAGAGAAGAATAGAACTTAAGCACAGTAGTCACTATAATCAAATGATTTGAACAAAGCGAATATTTTGCTTCATACTGCGAAAGCACTTCTGTCGCATGTGCTTACATGAGAAAACATGATACTGATAGTGATGCAAGCGCACTGATTGAACACTTTGAACATCTTGCTCAAGAATGCGCAAGCGCTTATGTTGCAGATGTTGTCATGAGAGAACATAGTGCTAGAAGTAATGCAAATGCACAATAAGAAAAGAGTGACAATATTGAGAAGAACGATCAAGACGTCTATGATGACATTTATTACTAAAGAACAAAAGATACACTGAACACTTTGAGCAATCTGTGTGACATTAGAGCTATGTTTGCAATGTATGATAATCACGCAGTTGACAGCTTGATCGTTGATGATGATTCTAACAAAGAAAGATCATGCAGAGATAAGAGTGAATTACAAGCTTCAATGATATTATTCGACATTGCGATTCTAATTGCTACAAATGTCAAGATCGTATTTGTTGAATTAAACGATAAAGGCGCATACTGCGCTCATGAAAATGCTAGAAATGTTGAAAATGTTGAGAATATTGACGCTTTTATGAATATGTCTCAGCTAAAAGTGACGCAAATCTGAAACATGAGATTAAATAAATATTCGAAATATTGATCGCTAAAAGCGCTAAAATCTGTCACTGTCACTGTTTACAAATTGCGAATATACTCAAAGATGACTGCAAACAACTGATTGTAAAAGATTTCAATCTACATCACTTTCATTGAAAGAAATAAAGATGCTTCACTCAACATGCAACAATCAACAGTTTACTTGACATCATTACTAATGCTAAGCTGAAATTATTGCTGAAATCAGACATTATTACTTGTAAAACTTATAATCAATTTACAACTATTGATCTAGTTTTTAACAGCGAGAAAATACAGTTCATAACATGCAAGTGCAAAGTACACATTGATCTGCATCAAGAATTGAATCATCTTTTAATTGTTACAGAACTGTATTTACAAACAACTTCAGTACAGTCTTCAACTTGATGATTATGAAAGAAAATAAACACAGAAACATTGAGTGCATATCTGCATATGCATCTTTCGTTGAATCGTTCTTTGAACAGCAAGATGATGATGAATGAAAGAATGTGCAAAGTTATCAAGATATTATAAAAAGTCATTGAGAAATTTATTCTTTTGACAAAGTCATCAAGTTGAGCAAAGAACTTCTGAAATTCAAACTGCTCAAAGATAGTAATGAAATCAAGACAACTGCAAATTATATGAAAAACACAGAGCACACTAGATGTGTGAAATGAATATCTGAAACATAATGATCATAAAAACAAGATCATTTAACAAGCAAAGCGTGCACATTTCAGATCACAAATGCATAAGCTGAGTGATGCACTTAAGTTGATATGATGCTTCGCAAAATGAATCAGAATCGAAAGTCAGCTATCTAAAAAACTTTCTCAGTTTTTGTCATTAAAGTGAAGTAACATTGATCAAATGACAATGATGTTTGAGAAAAAAATCGAAATATTGCAAGAAAAATTCTTTTCTTCATTCTCTCAGACAAATGTCAATGACATCACAGATTTATTTATATTTTTAACAGTGTCATCTGATTCATGCATTTCAGAAAATGAAGTGAGACAGACAATCAAAAGAATAAAAGTAAACAAAGCATTAAACATTTCAAACATTTCAAACAGAGTGTTGCAGACAAATCTTGCAAAACTAACTTTGATATTAATGAGTTTATTCAATGCATGTGTAACACATGAATATCATTCGAAGCAGTTTAAAAAAGCTTAAATGATAGTACTATATAAATTGAAGAAGAATGATTATACTGATTCAAAAACATATTGATTCATTGCTTTGCTTGATATCATGAGCAAAGCTTTGAAGTCGATCATGACTAAGAAACTGAGCAATATAGCTGAGACTCATCACATGCTATCTGATGCTCAAATGAAAGTGAGATGTAAGTGATTCATGATCTCGACATTAAATCTACTAATAGATCAGATTCACACAGTATGAGACTGCAAGATTAAATATGTAACGTTCATGCTAAGTTTAAATGTTGTCAAAGCATTCAATTGAGTCTTGCACATCAGACTTCTGCATACTTTAAAAATGAAAAGAACTTCAGACTACATAATTGAATGAGTTATGCAGCTTTCTTGAAGATCGAGAAACATTGCTGAGATTCAATGAGCAAACGAGTGACATGCACAAGATAAACGCAAACATATTGCAAAGATCTTTCATTTCATTGATTCTTTTTCTATTCTTCAACGCAAGTTTAATTGAGAAGTGCAAAGTATTGAGAATTAAAATCAAAATGCTCAACTTCATAAACAACATTAACATTCTAGCATATGATAAATTCATCAAAGAAATCTGCAAAACACTTAGCAGAATGTACAATGTTTATGCAAAATGAGTTCATACTCATGACGTAATATTTGCATCAGAAAAGTATGAATTTACACACTTCATCAGAAAATCAAAGAGATTCAACATGATGACTAGCATATAAATAGAAAGTTCAATTATTAAGTTGAAATCAGATGTGCAAGTTCTGAGAGTACAACTGAACACAAAATTGCAATGAAACATGCATCTTTGTTAAATTGAAGTGAATCACGTCATATGAATGCTAGCACTTAGTTGACTTGAAGTCTTCACATGAAAGACAATTTTCATACAAGCAAGATAAATATATTCAGCAGTAATAAGATCAGAAATTGCATTTGAAGCATCAGTCTGACATCAGCGAGAAAAAGAGAGAAAGTTGTCAGACAAAGAATGCAGACTTGAAATACTACAGAATCAGACTCTGCATCACGTCACAAAAATGTTCAAAAGAGTAAGCATTGAGACTCTAAAAGCAGAAATGTACACAAGCTCGCTGCATATTTATCTGAACATGCTGCAAGACAAGATCACATTACGCAGTTGAATCAATGATCATATGCAGAAAATCAGACAAGCATGCAAATTGATACACGTTCATCTGATGAATGTTAATCACATCATTTCTTGCTCTTTTATCATCAAGAAAATGATGCTTCTGAACAACTCAATTCAAGAAGACGCGAAAATACAGTCAAGATGCAAGCAATTAGTTCTTGCTGCAATGATTTCAACTAATGACAGCATTGCAATAGCACAGTATCACAGAAGTCAGTAAAAGCAATGATGAGAAAAATATAGAAAATGCATCGCAGATGTTTACATCATCTCGACACAAAGATTGCATCTGTTCAACAAAATGATAAAAATGCGAAATGATTTTCAGAAGATTGAAAGCACTCTCATCATTTACATCAGAATTGAATGCATAAATTTGAATACTTATCTGCACTTCAGAAACATTTCAGATGCAGATAGCACATGATGTGACTGTGACTGAAATCATCAGATGACAAAACATGTACTTATGCATTGCTTGAACTGATTGCATTTGCGATCAAGAATGTTACAAGACGTCGACTTCTTAAACTATTGAATAATCATCGCTATCACAAAGAGTTTCAGAGCAGCTGCAAGAATGATGATGAAAACGAAGCTTCTGAAGCAATTTGAAGTAATTGAGTCACTCATTCTCTAACATGCAATCAAACATGAACTAATTTAATACAAAGTTTCATAATAATAGTTTTGACTGCATGAAGCAGTTGTATAAACAGCGAGTAATTTTCTACTTCAGAGAGTTTTGTTCACTCAATATAAATAGCATAAAGTCTTTCATGAGTCAACTTAATTGATGTCACAAAAATGTATGAATTTATTATTATTATTATAAATATTCTTAACAATCAAAATTTAAGATCATCATTGTAAAAAAGAGTTATTTGTATTCAAAGTTCATTGAACATACTCACTATTCTCTTTTATTTTGAGCTGTGAGAAATTTTGATGAATTTTGTTTATCACTTCTTATTTAATTTTCTTCTTTTCAAAATGATGTGAAGAATTTATAAATTATTAAACTTAACTTGAAAAGTCTTCAGAATAAAGACTATCTAAAGATGAACTATGCAAAATGCTTTCGTCAAATAAATTGAAAGTTGTTAACAAACTAGACATTTTATAAAATAGTTTGTATTAACAACAATAGTTGTTAATAACTTGAAAATTTATGTTTTTATTCTTAATGCTCTTGACATCAAGTTTAAGTTCTTAATGAATTAAGTTAAGTTGACTCAATTTCTAGTCAAGTTGAGTTGTATCAAGTTGAAAATGTGAGCAATTCAACTTGATATTGATTCAAGTTTAAAATGTCAACTTGAAACTTAACTTAATGATTAATCTAGTTTTAAAGCTAGAAAAGCAAATGATATTATCATTTGAATGAAAGAGTTTCTTATCTTTGATCATTAACAATTGAAAAAGATGAAGCAGATCATTGAAGTTTAAATCAATAAATATAAATGAAACATCATTTATGAAGTAAACAACTGAGTTTAATTATTCTCTAGAAACATAAAGATAATTAAATCATGTAAAGATTTGAAAGATAAACAGCTAAAACTTTATTAAATCATTGTCAAAGTTGAAATCTTTTATCATCTTCATTTATTAATAAACATGAAGCAGCTGTATTCAATGTTCAGCTTAAAGCTATTACATTCTTATTCTTAAAACTTATTATCAGAACAGCATTTGAAATCTTTTAAATCATTGATAATCAAAAATAATGATCATTGAAAGATAAATAACATTTTGAACTTTAAATGCTATTGAGATTGAATACAATATAAAATCAAATGAACAGAATTAAATTGAAACAATGAATGATACTATGTTGATAAGATCAATAACAAGATTTATCTGTACAAAATGCTGACTATGAATCTTCTGCAAGTTATGCTTGTCAGAAGAGCTAAACAATCTTATCAACATTGACAAAGCAGTAACAGCGCTTTACTTATACATTGAGTTTACACACAGTTGAAAAGCGAAGCAATAACAACGCAGTCATTGATGCATTGAAGCTTATACATACACAGAGTGACAGCAACGTCTTTGCATACATGCTGCAACTTATATACAATATATACATATATATTGCGAAGGCATGACTCAGCTTTTGCACATATAAAGACAGATGTGATGCAGTAAATTGATTAATTTTTCGCATTTTCAGATCGATTTACATGCAGCGCAATCACATACAGAGCAGTAACAGCACTTTATTCACACGTTAAATTTATATATGATATATATACATATATTTCAAAGACACGATTCAGCTTTTGCACATCTACACGTCTGCATGATGCAGTAAATTAATCGATTTTTTGCTTTATCAGATTGATTTACATGCATCGCAATCATATATACAATGAAGACATGACACAGTCTTTGCTTATATACACAGAATAACAGCAACATCTTTGCGCACACGCTGCAACTCATATATGTTACATACATATACATTGCAAAGACATGATTCAGCTTTTCCACATTTACAGACTTGTGTAATGCAGTAAATTGATTGATTTTTCGCTTTATCAGATTGATTTACAATCACATACATTGCAAAGACACAACACAGTCTTTGCTCATATACACAGAATAACAGCAACGTCTTTGCACATGCATTGCAACTCATATACATCACACACATATACACTGCGAAGACACGACTCACCTTTTGCACATCTATAGACTTGCATGATGTAGTAAATCAATTGATTTTTCGCTTTATCAGATTGATTTACATGCATTGCAATCACATACATGACGAAGACATGATACAATCTTTGCTCATATACACAGAATGACAGCAACGTCTCTGTGCACACGTTGCAACTCATATACATCATACACACATACATTGAAAAGACATAACTCAGCTTTTGTGCATTTACAGACTTGCATGATGCAGTAAATCGATTGATTTTTCGCTTTATCAAATCAATTTGCACGCATCGCAATCACATACATTGCAAAGACATGACATAGTCTTTGCTTATATATACAGAATGACAGCAACGTCTTTGCACATACGCTGCAACTTATATACATCACACACATACACATTGTGAAAACATGACTCAGCTTTTGCACATCTACACATCTGCATGATGCAGTAAATTGATTGATTTTTCGCTTTATCAGATTGATTTACATGCATTGCAATCACATACATTGCAAAGACACAACACAGTCTTTGCTCATATACACAAAATGACAGCAACGTCTTTGCACACATGCTGCAACTAATATACAACATTCACACAGTCATTGCAAAGACACAACTCAGCTTTTGCATATATATACATCAATGCAATGCAGTAAATCAATCGATTTTTCGATTTTCTGAGCGATTTACATGCATCACAAATACATACATTGTGAAGACATGACACAATCTTTGCTCATATACATAGAACGATAGCAACGTCTTTGCGCACATGCTGTAACTCATATACATCACACATATACATACTGCGAAGGCATGACTCAGCTTTTGCGCATATACACATCTGTGTGACACAGTAAATTGATCAATTTCGATTTTCTGATCGATTTACATGCATTGCAATCAGATACACTGCAAAGACATGACACAGTCTTTGCTCATATACACAGAACGACAGCAACGTCTTTGCGCACACGCTGCAACTAATATACGACATTCACACAGTCATTGCAAAAGCACAATTCAGCTTTTGCACATATACACATCTGTGCAATGCAGTAAATCAATTGATTTTTCGATTTTCTGATTGATTTACATGCATTGCAAATACATAAATCAAAACTCATTTAATTCATTCAGCTGAATGATCATACAGCGAACTTGAAAGTTCACGTCGAAGTGATCAGCTTTCATCTACATAGATCAAAGCTCATTTAGCTCGCTTAGCTTGATGATCATACAGACAAGTTGAAAGTTTACATTGAAGTGATCAGCTTTCACAATCTTGAGTTGTTTATATAATCACTTGATTATATAGACAGCTTACGCGCTTGTATATGCAAACTATTAATGTGATTGATTAATGAAAAGATATACTGCAGCGATTTTGACTAGATTACATGTAATTTAGCATATATACAACGTCTAGATAGTGTCATAGTCATAGACTGCATGCACTTAATGAAGAAAAAAAAACCTATATTGATAAAGAAGAATTTGAAAGCTCAAAAGAAGTTTTAGTTGAATTTCATAAGCTTTATTCAGACAAGTCATACTAAATTGAAAAATAGTGAAAAAAAATTGCGTTTCATTTGTTTTATTCATGCAAACATGAATTTTCAAAGAGAAAAATAATGTTATGAATGTGTCAGAATTGAATAAGATCAAAGCTTTAACTTTAATCAATTTACAGTGAACATTAACAAGTTTATTGCATATTAATTAGAACTAATCAATGATTTAGTTGAGATCTGATTTAAATTTGACTCAAATTTGATTTAAATTTGATTCAAATAGAAAAAGAATTCAAGACGCACTTAGCGACAACGATCTATCGAAGCATATGATATATCAAATCGATCAACAAGTTATAGAGCACAATCGTACGATCAAAACAAGCTCTCATTCGACTCAATAACTTCACAGATGACTGTGTTGCAAGTCAAAAATCGAAATTTTTCGCGCTCACGCAGATCAAAATCAACGACGAAACGAGAGTTCATCAACGCAGAAGAAAGAATCATCAATTCAGACAGTAATTTGATTGATAAATCGAAGAGCAAACTCACATGAAAAGAACAAGTCATCAATCGACTTTAGAACAGCACAGAAGACTGCGTACTGACGCAAAAATCGAAATTGAACTCTTTTGCGCTTGAAGATTGCACAGAGAACAATGTTGTTTCAGAGAAGTACAGCGTTTCTTATCAAATCACTATCTGTTTTATCTTTTCTTGATATGCATTTTTTTATTTATTTCTTCATTAAGTGCATGCAGTCTATGACTATGACATTGTCTAGACGCTGTATGTATGCTAAGTTACATGTAATCTGGTCAAAGTCGCTGCTTTATATCTTTTCGTTGATCAATCACATCGATAGTTTGCGCATACAAGCGCTTTTTCTCAATTCTCATCATCGTACTTTCGTTTTTCTTTGTTTCTTCGCACTCTTCGCGTTCTACTCTTTCGTTTCTAATAGTCATTTTCTCGTTGTAATTCGAGTATTTTTCAAATACTTTAGTGTTGCAATTCTTTCAATTTTGATGATGAACAGTGTCAATATAGTGTTTGTGTTTTTGAGCTGAACTTTTTTCTTAAGCTTTATCTGCTCTGCTTTATAATGTCTGCAGTTCAGCAGTAAATGCTTCAACGTTTGTCTTGCATTGCATATTTCATAGCATTTGCTCAAATTATTCTCTGATAATCGATGCAAATAGCTCTTGAAATAGTCATGTTTCATTTTCAGCTGAATAAAGATTGAAAACGTTAGTCTATCGATTTTTCTCATCTCTTTTAGTGATTTATGACTTAAATTCACATTCAATATGTGCTTTCAATACTGATTTTCCTTCTTGATGCTGCTTTTTCAGATATTTAACCATTGTAATTTCGTCTCTTTGCAAATTTGCTTTTTGACGAAGCTTATGATGATTGCTTTCATGTTGTCAATAACTGATAATTCTTGAGTAATGCTTTTGATCAATTGATCTGCTTTTTCATTTTCAATAATGCTTTTGCAACTTGATATTCACTGTATGCGAATTTGACACTGATTCTGACGTAAATTGATCAAGTTTTGTCGTATGTCATTGAATAACTTCGCATTGACGTTGCTCTTTGCATTTAGTCTTTGCAAAGTTATTTGACTGTTCATGTACACTCAAATTTCGCTGTTTTTGAGTGCTTTTTCGCTGCATATTGCAATCGCATCGCTAATAGCTTGCAGTTTCGCTTTCGTTGTGATTATTTTGTCGTAAACGCTTGTCGCTTTGCTGTATTTGACGAATTCATGCGTGAATATCACTGTTGTTTCAGTTTCTGTTTCAATCTCTGCTATCTTTTTTCAAATTTGCGATGCGTCGATATACATCACTATGTTTTTCGCCTTTTTGATAATTCTTTCTAATTTTCTGTAGTGCAAATTGATTGTTTCATGAGTTTCGCTTTTTGCAAATTCGATTTGAATTCTTGCTAAATGCTCGATTTCTTGATTTCTTGAAGTGAGAAATTTCAATTTCTTTTATTGAATTCAGTGTTTTTTGTACTTTGTTCAATATTCAATATATTTGCATGAGTCTGTCTTTGCACTTCTTGACTTTTCAAGATAAGTTCTTCTTCATCTTGTTTCAGTTCAGATATTTCAATGTGTTTAGATTTAAATTCAATTTGATAAAGTATTAAGATGAATATGAAATAAAGGTTCTTTTTCTGATAGAGTGTTTTTTCAATAATTCAACTATTCAAATTGCATAGTTCTTGCACTTTTGATTCAATTGCATCTTCACTAACGAGATTTTGACTTTTATTTGCATAGCATCTATCAATGATGTTTGAAATGCATTCAGAATTTTTCGTAATGCAGCGTTTTGCAGTTTGCGAAATTTGACTAAGTAGCTTTTTTGATTATTTCATCATATTTTGACGTCATAATCGCTAATAAATGTGATGCATGTCAGATATAACTGCTTTTCTGATTTGACATTTAATTCTCACTTGCTATTCATTAATCTAAATAACGAGTGTAGCGTTCTTGTGACTGTCGCGATTTTCGTTTGCACATGAACTTTGAAGTTGAGCTTTCGATTCAGTCAGACTTTTAGTCATCATATGCATGTTTTTGATTTTATGATCATGTTATTGAGTAGAATAATCATTTGATTGAATGTTATCTTATGTCTTTCAAAGTGTATCAGTTCAGATTTTGAGTCATTGAATTGCACTGCGTTGTTCTCAGTTCATGTGAAAGTGATTTTTGCTGCGTTTTTCAGTATTTTCACATTCTTGTCAATATTTCTTTTCTCAACATATAGCATCATGTCGTCAATATAGCTGAGTGACTGTAAATTTTCAAACTTTGCGCGAATCTTTAAAAACAGATATCGAATATAAATTAGAAATAAAATGAGCGAGATAGATGAATCTTGTGATATTTCTGTGCTTATTTTCTTTGATTTCTGACGTTCATCGTCAAATGCTAAGTCAATAACTCGATTTTGTAAGAAACATTTTACTCAATTGATTAAATTGACTGATATTTTCAATTTAATCAATATTTTGATCAGCTGTTTCAACGCAACATGATCAAAGACTTCTTTGACATCTAGAAGTAGACAGATAAGCGTGTTTTCTCAACTTTTCGTCATTTGCACATCATGTACTAGGTTTAGTACTGCGTCTATAGCTGATCTTTGTTTTTTGTCTCTCATTTGATCAAAATTCAGCAGCTTATCATTAATTTCAGCTGTGTAAGACAGTTGCACTACTATTATTTTTTCTGCTACTTTGTCTAAACAGTTTAGCAGCGTAATAATTCTGTATGTCTTTGAAATTGAATAATTCAATTTGTTTAATTTTTTTAGAATAAGTTTCGTGCCTTTGCATCATATCTTTGAATGATAGTTATTTTCAATCAAATCTGAATACATTAAATTGAAGATTTTCAATATAGTTTTGTACGCTTGCTGTATGATTATGAATGATATATCGTCTGATTCAAATGCTTTTCTGAGTGCTGAGAAGTTAATAGCGTGCTTGATTTTTTCTTTGATAACTCTTGATCACTGTATACTTTCGTTTGATAGTAATTCTTCATTGATTTGAATTTTCAATGATGATGAGTACATTGCTTTCAGAAATGTCTTGCACTTTTCATTGAATTCAATCTTCAATTCTTTTTGCAAGTTTTGTATCAAGAGTAACTTCTCAATTAGACATGATTTAATGAACTTGTAGATTTGAAACACTTCTTTTTCTTCAACGTTGTTTAAAAAATTGATTCAGAATTGATTTTTGATCAGCTTTATTGCATCATGATATGAATTTCGCATTTGCACTATCTCTGCTCATGCATCGTCATTTCTGCATCTTTTTCAGATTTGCTTTTTTGACAACAACGTCTTTCACATTTCGATGAGCTCATTGTTTCATCAGAGTTTTGATTTTGTGCATATTCGCTGTTTAAATACGAATAATTTCACTGTATTCTTGATGCATTCAGTCAAATAAATGACTTTTGCTTTTAAACTTTTGATTCTTTGCATCTTGACTATCATTTTGTCTTTCGTCTTTTGCGAATGTTCATCAAAGTCTTTTCAGTCGACTTTTTGCAGATTGTATGACGCGTTCAGCGAATTTTCGACCAACTTCACTTTTTTCATAACTATTGTAAATAGAATTACTTCATGATCGAATTCTGTATTTGCATTCTCATCTATATATCAATTTTTGATATGATTGCACATATTCTTTGATGCAAATGTTAAATCAAGTACTGAGCTTGACTGATCTGAATAGCTGTGATATGTGTTTATATCAGAAGTGTTAATCAGATTGCATTGATGTAAATTTACTCACTTTATTAATGCTTTCATTCTAATAAAGTTTGAAATTTTTGTGTTTTATCAGCTATGATGTGCATTAAAGTCTTCAATGATAATAACTTTTTGCTCAGAATTTAGCATAACTTTTGCTAATTCTCGCTCAATCATGTATAATTGCTCATCATCTACGTTTTGTGACTTTTCATTGTAAATATTGAACAATAAAATTTCTTTCTGAATTTTATTGTTTGCTATTAATATCGCTTGCATATCTTTGCTATTGACTATGTCTGATCTTGATGTGCATGTAAATTTCTTTGCATTTTTCGTAACAAATATCAGTACTTTGACATGAGTATTCTGAACATTTGATTTGATGCAGATAAACGACGAATGCGAAATTGTTATATTTTCGTCTTTCATTCATGATTCTTGTAGTATAACAATATCTGTCTTGTTTTTCGCAAATTTTATGCATGCATGTATAATTTGCATTGATCTTGCACAATTGTGTTGTAGAATTCAAATATTCAACGTGTTTGCAAAGCTTTTGTCATTTGCGTTGTTTTGTGACATTTCAAATGCAATACTCATTACAATTTCGTGACTAGATGATTTTTTTGTAAGTTAATAGACTGAGCTGTCTGATATGTTTTGCACATTACGCTATTTGCGAAGTGCACATTTTGACAGTTGCAGCATCTAGAAATCGTGTGATTGCATGATTGCTTATCTTCGCACGTAGATAATTGACATTTATAATTTCAGATTTGATGATTTCGCTCGCAGTACAAGCATCTTGATGATTTGTTACATTTGTTCTGTAAATGCTCAAATGTTTGACATTTTTGACATTGATCATTTGATCAATAGTCTCGATATTCGACTGTTTGATATGTTGATCTCGCAGCTAAAAGTCATTTTTTCAGATGTCTTTGTGCTTTTGCTTCGATTCTAAATGCTAAGATCGTTGATGCATGTCTGTTTCGTGATTGATTTTTACTCTTTGATAATCATATAGAATTGATTATTAGTTTCAATTTAAGATTGTACGACTTTAACTCAGTTTTTAGATTTTTCATTTCAGTTTTCATGTTGTGTCATTTCTCATCTTTCTTAATGCTTTTAACATCAAAGACATGCTTTCATATTGCTCTTTGTGCTAGTAAGACATCTGCTGTGTATTTTTTCAAGATCATCAGAACAATGTTGTTTTTCTTTTGCATTTTGACTATCATGATGACTATTAGATCGATTTTCGCCTTTTTCAATGTATTATTTCTCGAATCTTGCATTTTCATCGTCTTTAAAGTTCAGTTCTCATTTTTGAGATTGACAATGAGTCTTCTTTTGCAATACAATATTTCTTGTGATTTTGGCGAGAATTTCTTGATAATCAGATTTCATTCGTCTGCATTTGCATTCATATTTGCATTTATGTTTGCATTTGCATTTGTGCTTGTGACTTGAGCTGCTTTTTGCACATACGTGAGCTTCTGCGTTGATTTTTGCGAATTTTGCATAACTTGCAACATTTGCGAAATCTGCGTCTTCTGCAAGATTTGCGAATTCTCTGTCATTTGCTTTGTATTGATTTTCTTTTTGATGTTTTCAACATTTTGTTGAATCAATTGTAAAATGATCTTCAGTTTGTTGTTTGTTTAACTTTGAAGTCAATCAATTTGCTTCTGAATTGAGTTTTCTATGCTTTCGTTACATGCTTTTCAAATTTAGATTAAGCTATAATTTATAGTCTCTTTCTGTTTTGATATTGCTTGTCTTAGCTGATTGACTGCAAATTCAATTCTTTCGCGCAGTCTCTTTATTTGCATCTTTTTAGAGATGACATCATAGCACTTGCTCGTACTAACTTCGATGCTAGCTTCTTTTTGCGAACTTTTCATCGTTTTTCGCTTTTTCATTTCTTTGACTTTCACAATCGCGCATGTTTGCTCTTTTTGCTGCGAATTCGCATTTTGCAAATTGATTGTATTCTTGTTGTTCTGCACATTTGCATGTGAATTTAGCATCAATGCATCAAGTGAACTAAACATGTATTGCGTTTTTTTATTTGCTGATGTGAGCGACTTTTGTTGACTGCAAAATAAATCAACAATGTCGTTCTGCAGTTGTTTGCTTGTTGATGAACTCATGCTAAGTTCATCTCATAAATTTGTTTCAATTTCTAATGTTGATCTTTTGATTTCTATCGTTGATCTTTTGAATTCTGACGTTGAACTATTGCTTCTGCTGAGTTTCGCGTTACTATTCGCGAAACAAGACGAAGAAGAGCGCATAAAGCGACTCTTTATATTTCTTTTTATATTGAGTTTTTTCGAGTTTCAAGCTTTGAGCTTCTAGAAAATTCACTTGACACTTCTTAAATATCTTTTTAATCTTTTATTCGAAGCGTTTCATGTAAACAGTAACTTTAGTGTAAAGATTTCTCAATTTCTATCTCAAAATCTGCAATAAATCGTCTTTTATTATCAACTTATGTCAGATGAGAATGATATAAATTTAGTCTGCAAGAATCTAGATTACTCTTTTTGATAGAAAATGCTTGACATAATTGCTTTATATTTCATGTATTGAAGTAGTCATGTTATCTCGCTCAGAATAGTAATGACTGATCTTGACTTATTGTCTTGCACATCAAGAAAAGATAAAACAGATAGTGATTTGATAAGAAATGCTGTACTTCTCTGAAACAACATTGTTTTCTGTGCAATCTTCAAACATAAAAGAATTCGATTTCGATTTTTGTGTTAGTACGCAGTCTTTTGTGCTGTTCTAAAGTCAATTGACGACTTGTTCTTTTCATGTGAGTTTGCTCTTCAATTTATCAATCAAATTACTGTCTGAATTGATGATTCTTTCTTCTGCATTGATGAACTCTCGTTTTGTCGTCGATTTGATCTGCGTAAGCGTGAAAAATTTCAATTTTCGATTTTTGACTTGCAACACAGTCATCTGTGAAGTTATTGAGTCGAATGAGAGCTTGTTTTGATTGTATGATTATGCTTTATAACTTGCTGATCAATTTGATATATCATATGCTTTGATAGATTGCTGTCGTCAGTTGTTTATCTCTTTATACACATTTGTGCAATGCAGTAAATTGATTGATTTTTTCGATTTTCTGATTGATTTACATGCGTCGCAAATACATAGATCAAAACTCATTTAGTTCATTCAGTTGAATAATCATACAGCGAACTTGAAAGCTTACGTTGAAGTGATCAGCTTTCATCTACATAAATCAAAGCTCATTTAGCTCGCTTAGCTTAATAATCATATAAATAAGTTGAAAGTTTATGTCAAAGTGATCAGCTTTCACAATCTTGAGTTGTTTATATGATCATTTGATTATATAAACAGCTCACATGCTTGTATGCACAAACTATTGATATGATTGATTAATGAAAAGATATACTGCAGTGATTTTGACTAGATTACATGTAATTTAGCATATACACAGCGTCTAGATAGTGTCATAGTCATAAACTGCATGCACTTAATGAAGAAAGAAAAAAATTGCAGTCAATTTCTTCTTTAATCATATTGACATGCACTATTGTTCTTTTAAGTTATACAGATGATGTTTTCAACTAAAGATTGATTTTATCATCAAGACATTCAAGAGTCAAAACTCAGTGAAGAAATTAAATTCTTAAAATTAACAGTCATCATCATTATATATCATGTTTCGCAAATGCTTACTTTGCTTGTAAAGTGTGCAACTTATCTGTTTCACATTATTTATAAAAATCTTTTTCATGCAGATTGATCATGTTTTGCAAAAATGTTTATATGCTACACTTTTAATCAAACAGCATAGTTCAATCATTCTTTATTAATTCGCTTGTGTTTCTCTTCTTTTAACAAAGTCTTTTCATCAATGTATCATGTATGTATAAAATGTCTGTATTTGAACATTTGTTAAATGATATTAATGAGATTTTTAAGTTTGCTTATGTTGAATTTAACAAAACTCATGAGTTGTTCATGTTGTAATAATAAACATGCAGTCTTAACAAGATTTATACATAGTTAGCATGTAAATTTAAAGAATGTTCATGATTCAAGTTCTTTTTGCTAATCATTCTTAACAAATCAAACACAAAAGTGTTCTGTCTTAATTCTCATTATCATGATGACAAGATGCTGAATTAAATAATTTTCATAAACGATTTTTCTCGTAGTTCTGCATTTTATTTAACTTTCTCATTTGCATGCAAATTGCTTTTGTAACATGTGCATTAAGATTATCAAAGTTTGCATAATTATGAAAACTCTGCATGCAATCAATGCATAATGCTTCATCATCATGCAACATCTTAATAATAATAATAAATTCATACACTTTTGTGACATCAATTAAGTCGACTCATGAAAGACTTTATGCTATTTATATCGAGTGAACAAAACTTTCTGAGATAGAAAATCACTCACTGTCTATATGATTGCTTCATGCAGTTGAAACTATCATTATGAGACTTTGTATCAAATTAGTTCGCGTTGATCACACGTTAGAGAATGAGTGACTTAGTCACTTTAAATTGCTTCAAAAGCTTCGTTTTCATCATCATTCTTGCAGCTGCTCTGAAACTCTTCATAATAGTGACGATTATTCAATAGTTCAAGAAGTCAACGTCTTGTAACATTCTTAATCGCAGATGCAATCAGTTCAAGCAATGCATAAGTACATGTTTTGTCATCTGATGATTTCAGTCACAGTCATCTATCAAAAATATGTTGCATACGTTGCATGCAACATACATAAGACACAACTTCTATGCTGATTTTTCTCTTAGCAAGAGATAGTTTCTCGCAGCAAATTCATAGTTCAAGATGAATGAGATCTTTCATTACTCAGATTTTGACAGTTTACTTCTTAAGCATGAGTTGCAGACGTTTCGTCTGCAATACACATGCATATCACAGTTGATTTCTTCTTTAATCACATTGACACACACTACTGTTTTCTCAAGCTATACAGATGATGTCTTTGACTAAAGATTGACTTTATCATCAAGACATTCAAGAGTCAGAACTCAGTGAAGAAATAAGATTCTTAAGATTGACAATTGTTGTCATTGTATATCATGCTTCACAGATGCTCACTTCACTTGTAAAACATGTAACTCATCTGTTTTACATTATTTGTAAAGATCTTTCTCATGCAGATTGATCATGTCTTGCAAAAATGTTCATATGCTACACTTTTAATCAGACAGCGTAGTTCAATCATTCTTTATTAACTTGCTTATGCTTCTCTTCTTTTAACGAAGTCTTTTTATCAGCATATTGCTCATGTATAAAATGTCTGTGTCTGAACATCTGTTAAACGATATTAACAAAACTCTCAAGTTTGCTCATGTCAAACTTAATGAGTCTCATAAGTTACTTATGTTGTAGTAACAGACATGCAGTCTTAACAAGACTTACAACATCTTAATGTCATTTAAACTTTTGATAATCTTCAAACTTTACTATAACTAAATAGTAAATTTGTAGTCAGCATTGCATACAGATGAGTTTCATTGCTGATCAATAATATTACAATTTTAATCTTCATTTATTCTTTATTTAATCTTCATCTGATTTCATTTTAATTAAGTTTGGTGAAAATTTAATCTAAAAGTGATGTCATTAAGACTTTGCATTATATATGTAAAACATTAATTCAATCAAGTTTAATACAAAACTGAGAAACATATATATAAGAATTGAGTTTTTTTCTTTAAATACTTTTCTTTCTTAACATTTATTTATTAGTTAAATGACATTTTTATGACTCATTTTAAGTCAATATTTAACAGCACGTAGCAATTGTATAAATAATGAGTGATTTTCTATCTCAGAAAGTTTTGTTCACTCAACATACATAGCATAAAGTCTCTCATGAGTTGATTTAATCAATGTCATAAGAATATTTTTTAAAAAACGCGCGCAAAATCATGAAAATAAATTACTTAAACTATTTAAAGACAAAGCATATCATTGACATGATGCTTACACTTCATTCTGATTATCAAGAGTAGATGAGAAGCATTGTTGACGTGATGTTGATGAGTGAATGAGAAGCAATTATTGCTATTTCACAGAAGAATTCAGTCAAGACAAAAGATATACAGAAGAAATTACATAAGCTGCAAGTACTTTATGAGCTCAACGAACGTAGAAACAACGAACTGATGCTCTGAAAAGAGATGAAAAGTTTGACAAAAATGATAGAAAAGCTGATGTATCAACACATTGCTGCATCAACTATCAATCAGCGCATGAAGAATCAGTTGAAGAGATTGAAAAAGATAATGAGCAGACTTGAAAAAGAGTTCATGAAGAAGAGAAAACACGTTGACAGTTGAGCAAAGAGAGCGAGCATGAAGTCAATAATATCATTTGAGAGTCATTTTGTGTTTAACATCAACATATCATCATCAATGCAAAATCATTGTGAGAAATTTGAAGTAAAGATTTTCATCAAAAAGAAAGAAAAAGTAAAGAGAATCATGATGATAACAACAAAAAACATAGTGAGATGAGTGAGAGAAATTGACATTGACAAGATGTTATCAATGTGTAAAAACATAAAGATGATGAAGAAATAATTGAAATTGTTAATATTTTGAGTTAAAATGAAGAGCAGCAAAAAAATATTGAAGAAAAATAATTTTTGAATCAAAGAAATATTGTTAAACATATGTTTATGTAAAATCAGTTTTAAAGTAGTGATACATGAAATTAAAATTGAAGAAATGTTTAAAAACATAAAGAAGAAAGAAACAAAAATGCTCATTAAGATTAATAAAGACATACATTCAGAAATGATGATCAAGAAGATTGAGTGACTCACAAAAAAGAGTAAGCAGAAGAGATATGTTTTGCTGATGATATATGTAATTAGCGCTGAGATGATAAACAAGCTGATCAATGAGAAAATATGTCATGAGATCAACATAAAGATCATACAGTTTTATGACTTAAGTTGCAGAGTGCATCAATGTTTAAAGTGTCAAGAATATGATCACAAGATGTATGAATGCAAAAATATGCAAAAATGCATTTACTGCATGTTGAATCATCATTTGAAGCATTGTTTTTACAAACAGACTCAAAACATATGAAAATATGAAGCATGTTAAGACATACACAGAGTCTTTGACTCTCAATGTCATAAATGACAAGGTGAAAAAGAAAGAATAAAGAGAATCACAAAGCATAAATCTTTATATCATGTCGTACGAAAGCAGAAAGAATTAAAGACAGCGATGTCAAAGACATTCACAGAAACATTTATCAATTTAAAATTGCTGATAAACAATGACTTAAAGAGAAAGTAAAGACATTCAATGAATGAAAATCATCTGCTCAACGCAATCATCACATCAGAAAACACTATATTGAATCACTTGATTAAAAAGTCAAGATTAAATGAATCAAAGTCAATGTCAGTCACATCATTGTCAGTCAATGTCATATTTTGTTGAGAATCTTACAAGTGAAGCAAATGCTTCGTAAACATTCAAGAGAACATTAAATAGTCTGAAATGTAAACTTTAATGTTTCAGCAAAAGAAGCTTTGAATACTATAGTACAACATTCACAAGTTCAGAAACAAGATGATGATAACACTATTACATGAGAAAAAGATAAAGAATTATAACATTCTGATTCTTTAAGAATTTTGATGATTTGATGATATTTTCAGAGCATATTGCTCAGCAATGATTGACTTCATGCTGAAGAATAATGAAGATAGAATCTGTTTCTAGATAAACAAGAGAATCAACAGCAACATTTAATATTCAACATGATACTTTAAAGATGTAAATACAATTATGTTATAAACATTAACAGACAATGCACAGATGATTCAGAAAGCTATATATATTCATGAAGCATACAATTTATCACTTAAAGATCATGAAATTATTCATGAAAAAGAAAATCTTTCAGACATTAAAAAGACGCTGCACATGTTAAAAGAAAGCATTCTTGTAGAAGATTTCAATCTGCATCACTTCACATGAGAAGAATCATTCTACTCAAGACAACATTTATTGTTGAATGAGTTAATTAAAATGATCACAAATATTGATGCATGACTAGCATTGTCTTAAAGCATAATTATGAAAGATTATCAAGAATTTCAAACAACAATAAATTTAATCTTCACAACAGATGACATTATGAATTGATTAATATGATGCAAAATTGATGAAGAAATGAAAAACTTTTCAGATCATCTGTTGATACAGACAATTATAAATTTCAGAGTCGGCAAAAAGTTGGCGCGAAAATCATGTTGCAACTGAAAGACAATGAATAAAGAGAAATTCTTTAATACTCTGAGAGAACAAATGTTGAAATTATTGTCAAATCATAAGATGAAGTGTTGATGCATAAATGAATACATCAAGCAACTGCTAGATGCATTGAAGAAGATCATTGAGATTTTCACTTTCTGAACAAGATTATATGAAATAATCAAAGCAAAATGAATGAAGAAGTGTACAAAGATCATCAAGAACATGCAATGAATGAGAAGAAGTCGTTGAATCATCAATGACTGAACAGAGTACATTCAAGCATATGATAAGAAGAGCAAGATCATCAGAAAACAAAAATGCAGTGAATATCAAAAGATCATGCAGAATGTTGAATAATTCTTGAGAAAACTGTTCAAAACTGCAAAATGAGCAAGAAATGCAGTTGCAGACATACTGACTCAAGCAACAATTTTTTCTCTGATTAAACTGATTGTCAAGTCAAGTTTCAATATCAATCTTCTGATTCAACTTGAGTACTCGATATCAATCTTCTGACTCGATTCAAATACTCAGTTTCAACATTCTGACTCGATCTGATATTGATCTTGAGTCGATATCAGATTTGAGTTCTTGATTCAACTCGTCAAGAAATCGAATATGACGTCAAGAGAGCTAAATATAGAAATTTTTCCGATTTTTCGCCTTTGCATTACCTTTTTGCATTATTTTTTTGATAGAAAGTCATAAAGAGAAACATGAAGAAAAACATGAAGGCTATTTGATAGAGAGTCATGATAGAAAGTCATAATAGAGAGTCATAATAAAACATTTATCTATCTATCTTCATGTCTTGACGAGTCGAGTCGAGAATTTCGAGTCGATACTTGATTTCAATTCTCTGACTCGACTTGAATACTCAGATCAAACATCTTGATTCAACTTGAATACTTGAATCAAGAATTCTGACATGAATCAAGTCTTGATGAGCTGAATACTCGACTCAAACTTCAGTACTCGACTCGACGCGATCAGTCTATCTCTGATCAAGTTAAAATGCTTTGACATCATCATAACAGCGCAAAATAAAGCGAAAATGATGTTTCAAATTCACTTTTTGTCATTCTTAAAAAATTTCATGCTGAATACAATAAACTTCAAGTACTCATTCTTGATTGAGAATGATGCTTCACTGATGCATCATAAGATTAAAAGAGTCATTTACAAAGTGACATCTGATAAGATGTTAAAACATATGAAATACATAAATAAAATAATGTGCAGACTTGTTAATGATGCATCAGAATAAGTACACTCTTTCTTTGAAAGATGTTTACAGAAGAGAATATAGTCAACTTAATTCAAAAGTACAGTCACAATAGTGATGTAAAAGTCAGACAAGAAAGATTACTTCAACATAAAAATATATAAATCAATTGTGTTATTCAACACATTAAGCAAAGTACTGAAGTTCATTGTATTTGAATATCTGCAAAATATCATAAAAGCTTACAACTTAATATTAAACATTCAGATGAGAGTTTGCAAACACAAATCAATAAATACAACTTTGCAACTAATTATAGAAAAGATACATACTGTGTGAAGTGACATGAGAAGAAAAGTAATTTCATTGCTGAATTTGAATGAGAAGAATGCATTTAACAATGTGATGCACAACAGACTTTTACATGACATGAAGAAGAGAAAAGTTTCTAAACTGCTTTTCAAATTTATGAAAAACTTTCTGAAAGATTAATGCATCATGATCACAATTAATGATTACATGATGAAGAAATGCAGCATGAACATTAATATATTACAAGATTCTTTGCTATCATTGATATTATATTTGTTCTACAATGCAAACTTGTTAGAAGCATGTGATGATATTAAGCTGAAAACTAGCTTTACAAACTTTGTGAATGATGTTAATATCTTGATATACAAAGAATTTATAAAATGCAACTGCAGAGTTTTTAGCAAGATTTATGATAAATGTAAACAGTAATCAAAAACGCATGATATTAAATTCTTGATGACAAAGCATAAGCTGATTCACTTTATGAAAATCTTTAAATGATTTAATATAAAAGTTGATGTAAAGCTGATGAAACATTAGATTGACTCAAAATCAAACATTAAAGTCTTGAAAGTTCAACTGAACTTCAAGCTGAAATGAGTGATTTACATGCATCATGTTGAAGCAAAACTAGTGATTAAACAAAAGATCATGCAAACAATCATTGAATTTACTTGAGACTCATTAATGATGATGAGTAAGTAAATATACTTCGTGATGATGCACTTTCTGCTTAGTCACGAAGTCATTATATGATATACATCACAAAGAGTGAAAGATCATCAAAAGAGTTTAAATGTTAAGCTGAAATCAGTGCAAGAAAGAGCATTATGACAGATCATTAATGTTTATCATGTGATATTAACAAAGATTCTACAAATGAAAATAAACATGATGTTGATAAATATTCACTTACAACAGCTGATACAAAAATCAATAATAAACATGAACTCTTAAAAATCAGATGAAATTATTGAGATGATAATATGTTGAATTTGCAATAACTTGATACTCAAAAGAAATCAAAAATCAAAGCTGTGTAAAACATCTTTACAGTTAAAGTGAAAGTGAATGAAAGAAACATTCAAGTAGATGAAGATGAATTGAAGTCATCTTTATACAGTGACTCTCTGATCAGAATCATTGAAGATAATTATAGTTGCAAACAAGAAAATGTCAATAAGATAACATAATTTTGACATGTTTGCATCAAAGCAAAAAGTTTACTTAAATGATAGTGACAGTAAAGATGATGTTACAGCAATCATGATAAGAATGAATTGAAAGCTAAATAAAAGATTGAAAGAATTGACTTTAGTCATTACTCATCATGATGAGCTGAAAGAATTAGTTGTAAGAGCGAAACATCTTACAGATGTAGTGACAGTGAATCAAGAATATCATGAAAAGATATACAAAGTATACAATGATAATCAGACTTTTCTGAAAACAGTGAAAGCTATGATATCAATAAAAGATCAGACACGTCTGCAACAAGTTTAAATTACACATGAAAGCATTTAATCTTAAAAAGTCATGCTGAAGTTACATTGAGTGATAAAACATGCAGAAGTACTTAAAAATGAAGTGATGAACAAGATGATTAATTATGTATATAATTTGTCTTTATTGTTGATTGAGCATCAACGCACTGAAGTGATGATGAGACTGATGTTCATACAGAAATAGATTAAATAAACTTGAAAAATAATCTGAAAAAAGAAATTCAACGCAGCTCATTTTTGATATCTGATATTAAAGATAATACATCGACATCTGCAACTGCATAAAAGTCATGCAAAGTTTCACAGCACATTATTTGTTATGATTCTAGCTACGCATCTTCGTTGATAGCTATGTTGATGACTATGTTGATGACTATGTTCATGACTATTGTCGATCGCTCGTCACTAGACTATCGAATTGTTTCGAAGTCAACTCTATTCAGAGTTAGCTCATGTTTCTCTGAGTCATATAAATAGTCGACTCTTTTCTTCTAGATACTTTTCTTTCTTAGCATTTATATACTCGTTACATTACACTCATATGACTCGCTCTATGCTGATCTCTAACATTATATAAATGCTTCTTCATTACAGACGAAGAGAAATAATCTGTATCGAGTGCTTCTGCTAGTAGTTCTTCAACCCTTTATCGACTTTGATCTAGCGGCTTGCGTTTGTGCAGCAGCACTCATCTTTCTCTTCTCATGAGCTGATTCAGCGAGAATAAACAAAAGATTCGAACTCGTGCGCTGATCAGCGAGTATAAACAAACGATTGAAACCATTCGACTAGGTCAAAGATCAGCGAATTAATCGTTCATTCAGATTCACAAGAAATTCTTCGAATTTGTTGAACAATCAAACAAGATCAGTCATAGAACTGTGTCAAAGTCTCTATCTCAGAAGCAAATCTCATAGTGAGTCTGCTAAAATGACATCTTTCATCAATGCAATGATTTATCTACTCACATCGCTCTATCTATCAGTGAATCGATCTGTCGACTCATTCACATGCAACTAGTGAGTCTGCTTCAATGACACTTCTACCTTGCATAGTGAGTCTGCTACAATAGACATTTCGATTCTACACAAGACTAAGAGAATACATTCATGTGAACATGAATCATTGAAGAGAAGAAGTAATGTTATGATTCTAGCTACGCATCTTCGTTGATAGCTATGTTGATAGCTATGTTGATGACTATGTTGATGACTATGTTGATGACTATGTTGATGACTATGTTGATGACTATGTTGATGACTATGTTGATGACTATGTTGATGACTATGTTGATGACTATGTTGATGACTATGTT
>JAABUU010001622.1_pt1 | contig 36667 bp, 39 predicted proteins | sample 5559301 | NCBI WGS metagenome assembly JAABUU01 (sample SAMN10711884, study PRJNA513360) | rock metagenome | isolation source: Antarctica rocks | place: Antarctica: Victoria Land, Richard Nunatak white
GAAGAAGAAGCAGCTGATAGTTAAGCTACGGGTCAGACAGCTGGAGCAGAAGCAGAAGCAGAAGCAGCTGATAGTTAAGCTACGGGTCAGACAGCTGGAGCAGGAGCAGGAGCAGAAGCAGGAGCAGAAGCAGGAGCAGGAGCAGGAGCAGGAGCAAAGGAATAACGGGATATCTACAAATGGCCAATCAGGGCGAGGCATGCGTATCAGAAGGGCCCCAAAGAGGTCCTATTAGCTACGTAGTTCACCTAAAACGAATCGTTAAAGCGATAAAAAATGAAATGTGAATTTTCAGCCCTATAGGGCTGTCCCACTGCTAGGTTTAGCCCAGTGCTAGGTGAACCCTTCTACTTGCAAACGTAAATCTCGTGTTGATTGCGTCAGAATAGGCGTAGAAGGCGAAGGAAGCTTCATCCTGAAAGGAAGTGTCATCTTGATTGATTGATCAACTGTCTTTGTAAAAGCGTTAAGATACTCGTACTGGCCATAGTTCTAGTAAGTCGTTAGAGCGGCGTGGAGAAAGTAGCGCACGCTACGTATTAACCCCCTGGAGCACCAAGTACAGTAATTGCTTTAAGAAACGTGGGGTGTAATTTATAATTATCTTTCCACAATTACTGTTATCTTTGTTCCCAAAACGCCTGAATTTGCCTTGAATGCAGACGACCCCATTGAGAAAACAGACTTTCTTATCCGAAGATCCTTGCGATTCTGCAGGTCAATGAACTGGAGCGGTGAGATCTGTGGGACTGACTGTGTACAGTAACATCATGTATCGTTGACCCTTCGAATCCGCCATCAGCGATGAGCAGCCTCGAGCCATTAATTTGTCAGTGATGAACAGCTTGACTGAACGCCTTGTTGAATACTGGAATAGACCGAGCTCCTGCGAACCGCCCAACTCAGCTGCCTACATTGTTGCTGCGAGCGCCAGCCTTGATTTCAATGGCATTACTGGCCACTACCTGGAACAGGCCGATTGGGTCTGAAACCAGCCTGTGGGTGAAGCCCGAGCGTTCTATGTAGCACTACCGTTACACTGTCAATTACCTGGTACGAAAAGGCCATCTGAGGCTGAGAAACAACGATGCGCTGAAAAAATACATACTGTACATCTTGGATCCTTCATCCCGCATAATGTGCTCTAGAACCAAACTACCCCAGACGATGATGCCGATCATGTTCTCCACCATGGCAGATCAAGCGCGTGCAATGATGCCGGGAGGTCCTAAAGGCTGTATCGGCCGCCCTCGAGAGATCAGATATAATACTTCGTTGCTTCCGACACCCATTACTGTCCTGCAAGGCACCAGGTGATCCCTGAATCGTCCAGTAATCTCGCCTCTGGATGTCTAGCGCCGACGTCGTCCTGGACTCAATCTGTCAAAGAAGGTCCTAAGCCCTGTGTTCTATTCTTCGTTGTGAGTATGAGTCTGACATTGTGCATATCTTGGGAACAATAGATACTGTGCCGCGTGGTACTGTGCAACGTCCACTATCTAGTTTACCTAACCTAAAAAATCTTCTCCCCGAGCCCTCGTAGGAATTTCAGTCCAGCCATTCTCCTATACCGAGCCTTTGGTGCGGCTAGCTACATTAGTGCTACATAGCAAGACCCTCTCAATCGATCAACGCAGGTTTCTGATGGCCCGCAACGAGTTTTCGATGAATCCAGAGATTAAAGACCCCAGAGAGCCGCCGAATGTTGCGGTTGTCGGTGCTTTCTTTCTTATAGAACGGACCAAGTGAACCGCACTGATTCACTCCGAATATTAGTTCCTAGCATGTTTATCTCAATATCAGATCTCAAGGTATTGACCTTTGCTACGCTGGACCTTGGTCGTGGATTAGAGTCGATTCTCCGAGCTTACGCTCCTTTCTGGTGTTAGAATTCTCACTCGGGTCCGAAGTGATTCTTTGCATAGCAAGAGCCGTCTAAGCAACCGAATGTCGGGTCCAGAAGGGATGAGCTGACAGCACAGCCGGGTCCAGCGTGTTTGGGCGCAAAAGAAATGACAATGCTGTGCCAGTAAAATCATTGTCCAGTTATTCGATGCACTGCATTTGCCTCTATACATTTTACCCAGAAAATGACTCTAGCCGGCGTTTCCTACAACTTCTTTGACGATCTACAACCAAAAGCCATCTTTGTTCCTCTCCTCTCTCTTCTTATCCTTTCCATATGGTTTCTTCATTCCTACATCCGTCTCCATCACATCCCAGGCCCTTTCTTCGCCTCACTCACAAATCTTTCTCGGGTCTCTTGGATTCTCTCCAATCGAGCGCACGACATTCATGTGAATTTGCATAAAAAATATGGAAGACTGGTCCGCTTTGGCCCGAACATGGTTTCAGTGGGAGATCCCGCAGAAATTCCCAATATTTACAGCTTTACCGGGAAATTCGCCAAGGTGAACACCCTGTTGCTCTTATTATTTCGACTCCCTCATGACACGATGGACATCCTGACCAGAATTACCAGTCTGATTTCTACCATGTGCTCCTTTTCTACGCAAAGGGGAAACCCGTACCGACTATTTTTGCGACACAGGATGAACACCTGCATCGGATGCTGAAGAAACCGATTGCAGGTATATATTCGATGAGTAACATTGTGTCTTTTGAATGTTACGTAGATTCCACCATGCGCGTATTCTCCGATCAACTCGATAAGTTGTTCGTACAGACAGGAGATGTCTGTGACTTGAGTAAATGGTTACAGATGTTTGCATTTGACGTGATGGGAGAAATTACATTTTCTCAGCGCTTAGGGTTCTTAGAAAAGGCCGAGGATGTTGATGGGGTGATGGAGTCGATTTGGCGTTACTTCTGGAAGGCTTCACCTGTTGAGTTGCCCTTTTCGGATTTGGAAAATTGGAAAAAGCGTTGACACTGATAATGAGGTAGATCTCTCAAATTCCCTGGGTCGACTGGCTCTGGACCAAAAACCCCGTCCTCCAACGCCTACGGTCTGTCAGAATGAATCCGATTGTAGGATTCGGCCTTGCCCGGATCCAAGAACGGCAGCTTGACTCGGGGAACGGGAGGGACGATAAACCCTCAGCCAACCGCCGCGACTTCCTCTCGCGCTTCCTCGAAGCTCGGGCCAAAGACTCGTCTATCCCACCTTGGTAATCGCCCCAAAACACCACGTGACAAAACTGAATTCAATTCATCTAACAATCTCCGTAGGGCCATCACAGCCTGGATCACCTCCAACATAACCGCCGGCAGCGACACAACCGCCATTCTCCTCCGCACAGCCATTCACTCCCTCCTCTCGCAACCCAGCACCCTTGATCGCCTCCTCGCCGAACTCTCAACCCTCCCCCCTACGAACGAGCCTGTCTCCTGGAAAGCCGCGCACGATTTACCCTATCTAGACGCCTGCATCAAAGAAGCTGGCCGCTTACACCCTCCTTTCGGCTTACCATTTGAACGTCTAGTGCCGGCCGAGGGAGCTACGATCTGTGGGCAGAACTTCCGGGCTGGGACGGTGGTGGGAATGAGTGCGTGGGTGGTGCATCGAGACCGGGAGGTATTTGGGGAGGATTCGGAGGCGTGGAGGCCAGAGAGATGGCTGTGTGGCGAGGAGAAAAGGCGGAAGATGGAGGCGTCTCTGCTAACGGTGAGTACAACCATGCCAACTTCCGAAATTCCGATGATGCGAGGAAGTTGAATTTTTCCCTCCTCTTTTTAGTTTGGCGCGGGCCATCGCTCCTGCCTCGGCAAGAATATCTCGTATCTGGAGGTGTACAAGCTGATTCCGACATTATTGCGAATGTACGATGTACGTATCCCATCTGGCGCAAAGCCACGGATTGGAATTATGAATCGACTCATCCTCCAATGCCCCACAGATAACGTTCGCGGATCCAGACTGCAACAAGTGGCGGGTGGAAAACCGATGGTTTGTCAATCAGACCGGGCTTAACGTTCGATTGAAGAGACGGGGGAGATAAGGAGGGTATCCGTACTCTTGAAAGTTAGCGACCCCAAACAAAGTCTGCGAGGGAAATCGCCCATGAGTAAGAGTAAAGTAGAGCCCGCACACAAAATGCATGTAAGAGAACCTTTGCTCGGACCAGTGTAGCTAAATCGAAACATCGAGCATATTTCCACCGTGTATCAACAGAATGCAGCCCGTATTTTAAAAAAACAAACCCCCTAAACCATTCATACGTCCTACAGTATGCTACATCGAGAAATACGTGTAGGTAGCCTCCCTCCCATGCATACATATGTAGGCTTCATTCACCCCACATACATATTTCCCTTCAACACGTTTGTGCATCACACAAGTGCCCTTGCACAACATTAGTCGTGAAGCTATTTTCCCCCCTCACAAATGAGGGTATTTTACAGAAAAAAGGGGTTCACACGCATCGTGAAATACCTTTTTACGAGACGAGAATTAAATCCCCATCGTTTCGTGCGTCCTAAACCCTCCACTCTTGCTCGAAACCTTGAAACCCCCATACATTCCAATTCTCCCGCCACCGCCACCCCCAAAAACCCTATTTCCCATACGACGTCCTCATCCTCTCAACCATATGCTCCTCCACCGTCACCGCCTCCCCCCCGGCTTCCGCCCCCAACCGCCCCAACCGACAATCCAAATTGCCATCGAAGAAAAAAACCACCGAATACCGATCCCCCCCGCGGTTCACCACCCGATGCACGCTGCTGCGATACTCCCCGCCCGTCCACATCTGCAGCATATCCCCCACGTTCACCACGTACGCCGCCGGGTCCGGCGCGACGCCGGCCCAGTCCCCGGAACCCGGGTCCTGCACCTCGAGCCCGGCGTGCTCGTCCTGCAGCAGCAGCGTGATGGCGCCGAAGTCCGTGTGCGCGCTGGCGCCGAGCTGGCGTTTTGCGGTCGGTTGCGCGGGGGGGTAGTGCAGCAGGCGGAGCGGGGCGGCGGGGGTGGGGGCGATGAAGGCGTCGAAGATGTGGGGGCCGTGGGGGAGGGTGGCGGCGACTAGATCCAGGATGCGCAGGGCGAGGGCGTGCATGGCGGCATAGTAGGTTTCGGCGGGGTGCTGGAAGGTGGAGGGCGGGAGGAGAGAGGCGGGGGGGTAGACGTTGGGGCCCATGAAGAAGCGGCGGGCGAGGACGAGGGGGGAGGTTGGGGGGAGGGAGGCGCCGATATAGAAACCCTGTGGGGGGTTAGATGGGGAGGTAGATGGGGTGGCAGGGGGAAAGGACTTCTTTGAGGTCGGGCATTACGTCTTCTTCGTAGGATTGCGAGGCGAGGACGTCGTAGCCACGGTGGCCGATGGTGGTTTTGGCGTCGAGTTTCTTTTTTTCTTCGAATGGCAGGGCGAAGAAGGCGGCAGCGGCTTGGAAGATGGAGTCTTGGAGGGAGCGCGGGATGCCGTGGCCGGTGATTTGGAAGAAGCCGGTGGAGATGCAGGCGGCGCGGATGTCTTCGATGATGCTTTCTGCGGCGGGGGAGGTGGGGTCGGCGAGGTAAGGAGCGATGTTGACGGTTGGGACGTAGAAAGGGGTTGGGGGCTTGTTGGCGGTGGGCATGATTGCGGATGGAGTTTGAGCTATCCAAAACGACTTCGTTTGGAATTCAAGTGACGCGGAAGGGTTTTGGTGACGAAAGAGTGAAGACTGGTGTCAAGAAGGCAAGGAACCATAAGGAGACTCGATCAATTAAGCCCATAGGCCGACATCAAGAATACACGTGGTAAGCGTGGACGGAGATCCCTCATAATAAAGGTTGGGCCCCGAGAAGAAACCTGAGTACAAACGGATCTGGCCAACCACCACCATTGCGAGACTATCATCGAGTCTCCAGGACCACGCTATTCCCATATTAGTACTAATGCCCTGTCAAAATGTAGTGCAAGATTTCCTATAGTCAACTAGGAACAGCTGCCAGATCTTTGACCACTTATACAGGAAGAGAATGGGTCTGATGCACACGTTGAAATGCGTTGGAGTTAACAAGGCATGGATATGGAATCGGAATGTACGAGAAAGGAAGAAATAGGGGAAGAGAAACTTGAAAGTGGTTGTTTCTTTTTCTGCTAGTCCAACCATAGCACAGTCGCATCGACTTGCACCAGCACACTTTGAAACCATTGCGAATTAGGCTCGACTTTGTAGGGCTTTCTCCAGATCCATCTATATCGAAACGACCGAGATCCTGTGAGGTGTCATAACGCTCAAGTGTAGCAGCATCGACTCTATTGTGATGCTTGCTACCAGAATAAAATATTAAGAGTCAGAGACCAGTGAAAGCCATATGTAGCTCTACCCCCTCGCCTCAACCCCCCATAAAACGAACATACATACTCCAAACATACCCCTAAATGAACCCCTTAAGCCACTCATACCCCCTCCCAACCGCCTCCTCCGTGTCAACCCCTGGATCCGGGAACGTATCAAATAAATGCTTCGCCCCCTCAATAATCTCAATGCCCGCCCTCACGCCCCTCTCCCGCAGCGCATCATGCACCCTCATACTCTGCTGCCACGGAATCAGATCATCCGGCCTGCCGTGTATCAAAAACGTCGGGGTTCGGTAGGCGCCGCGCAGGATTTGCGCGTAGGGGCTTATGGAGACGATTTGCTCACGGGACGGATAAGGGAGGATGGGGATTTGAGGGGTGGGGTGTTGGGAGTGTGGGAGGCCGGTGAGGAGGAAGGGGAGGGTTTGGGCGCGCCAATTCATATGCAGGACGAAGCGCCAGCGGGGGTCGGAGAGGGACATTAGCATGCCGGGGACGTTTTTGTTGGTGGGGGGGTAGTAGCTTGCGATCTGTGGGGGTTAGGTATTGTTTGGTGCTAGGATTGTACTGGGGACGAGAGGGAAGAAAGGGGTGGTGAAGGGTTAGTGGAGTGGAAGAGAACGGGAGAGTTACCGGTTCATTTTGGATGCCCTCTGAGAGATTATAAGCTTCGTTGGGCGAGGAGACCGAGGCGGTAGGGTAAATGGGGGATTTCCACCCTATGGCGGAATGTGTAAGCTTCGGCCACAAACTAGGGAAATTAAGTTGAACGTGAACTTACAGTCGTCCTCGTAATCCGTTGGGCAGTAGAAGGCTAGAATAGCTTCTGGAGGCGAAAGACCTCGTTGCGGCGCGGTGAAGCCAAGGGTCATAGCCAAATGTCCACCCGTCGACCACCCAACCGCTACAACCTTTTCGCAATCGACCTGCAGCCAGGGTGCCAATTTCTGAGCTACAGACGGTAGCTCATGGCGCACCCAGCGTAGGGCCTCGCAAACATCTGTCATGGGTCCATCGAGGATGTTGAGCTCGGGACAGAAACGGTAGTCGACGCTGACAGGGAGAAAACCATTGGCGATGAGAATTTTGATCTGTTTAAGATTTACTTCCTTTCGGGTAAACATGACGTGACCGCCGCCGTGGATGAGTAGTGCTTGCAAGGGTAAGCTTAGTCGCTGTGCTTGGAGGTTGGGTTATTGGGGGGTACTGTACCAACTGGCCGTTTTTCGGCTTGCGAGCTCTCCGAGGGGAGGTAGATATCAGCGCTTAACGAAGTCCTTCCAACTTGCCTATATACCAACGTTTCAACCTTTGGCTTACGTAGCCCCTTCTTTGGCTTGAACAAATCGCTCTCAGGCTCGGCTGGGAACCCAGCAATGATGCGAAGAGTTCGGGCTTCGTCGGAGGTGCCATCGGTCCATGTGACGTGCTTGAAGCCGGCCTCTCGCATACTACTATCCCAAAACCATTCGTCGGCCAAGACATGTTTCCGCGCGTCTTCGTAGAGCCACCAGCCTTCCAGAAGACCGAAAACGAGGTCGAACCAGAAGATATTTCTTGTAAATTCTACGAGTGCAACGAAGCCGTCAGGACGAAGCATCCGACGTATATTCGTAGTAGACTTGACCAGATCTCGCGTGGCATGAATACAGTTCGTAGATATGATGGTATGAAATTTGTTAAGAAAGCGCTCTGGAGGCGCCTTCTCAATGTCTAGAGTGAGGAAATCCAAAAAATCTCGACCGGCGAATTTCTTTTTTGCAGCAGTGACCAGAGATCCTGAAATGTCAGTGAATGTATATGTGAAAGAAACGTTTTCACGGGCGAGGGCATCAACTATGTATTTCGTGGTACCCCCAGTACCGCCACCAAGTTCCAGGATATGAAATGTACCGCCTTCAATACTTTTAGCATATGCTTTCGAAAGAAAGCTGTGTAGAAGCTTGTTAATAGCTTCATACATGGGTCCGTTGGAGTAAACGTCTTCCAGAAGTTGTTTGTTCTCCTTGCTGCGAAACAAAAGCTGGAGAGGATCGGCGGCACCCGTTAAACATTTAGCTAGTTTAGAACCAGTGATGTGTAAGAGCTTGTGCTCAGAGGCATGATGAGGAGAGGCTTGAAGTATTTGCTGATACATGGTGGTAGATGGTGTACAATCAATTTGTGTATCAGACCGGACCAAGTGAGTAGCATCAGACGTTACCAGCGACGCATCTGTCAATATATTCTGTAATTGATTCACGAGTAAGGTATGCTTAGGAAGGAATTGAACCTGAGGCAGCCTCTGGCCAGGTCGTAGCGATGCAAGGGCGCACCCAAGAGTTGCGAATGCCTCGACGGTATAGGCAAGAACTAGCCGGGATTGTGCAGGATACACCTGTTTCCAGAAGCCTTCAAAACCCGTCTGCTTCGTAAAGACATCATAGTCATACCTGATGGTCTCAAAAGCTTGTTGTGCATGGCCTAGGGCAGCGGGATGGTCAGTTGTTGACACTGAAAGAGATGATTTTGGAAGCACAGGCATTGGAGAGACTGCCGGGAGTTGTGGCAAAACCTTGACATTTGCAGGAGGCACCGCCAACATTTGCTGTGGGGTTATCATATCCAACAAATTGCCAAAAGTCGATTCGCCGTCCAGTAAACTCATGTCAACCACGACACCAAAGATTTTCTGGATATCGTTGGCAAGCTCAATGCTCAGTAGAGAGTCCAAGCCTTCATTGGCAAGATTAGTACCTCGGCTCATGGTGGTTTCGGTCTCTAGATGAGTTGTAATAAGTTTGGCTAGCTCAGAAAAGACATTATCGTTCATTGCCGGCAGGTTCTCGACAGATGTAGCAGCAGTGATGGCGGGAGTTGAGCTGAAAGAGTCGGCGCTACTATCAGATCTTGAAAATGATATCGCGGGCACATCGCGACTACCGCATCCTCTAGCAAGGAGATAGGCGCGCAAAGATTTGATGTCCAGCAAAGTCTGAAAATCCGTGGCGGAGATGTCGAATTCGAAGAACTTGCAAATCTCGCTCATCACTTCAGTAATCATCAACGAGTCAATACCTAGCTCCTCTAAGGTCGAGTCGTCATTGAAAGCATCTACTGGGACATCCGTGACTCTATGAAGGAGTTTACGAATATCTGCGTCAAGATCTGTTGCTGCAATTTCTTTGTGGCTAGGCCTGGCATTGTCACCGATGAAGGAGGTAGCCGCAAGGAGTACAGGATTTTTGTCAGGGATGACCTGGACAGGCATGATCGGCGTATTACTGGTGGCTCTAGAGGTCTCTAATTGATTGGACGTGTTGGCACGAGATAACACTTTGGTTAATGAGCTGACAAGCACCTTCATGAAACGTGCGCCGAGAACGATCAGGACTAGGCTCTTGGTTTTCGTGTCAAAAACAAAAATGTCATTGACAACTTCTCTTTCTCCTGACGGGGTGAAATTGGAGTAGACGATCCATGACCCGGAAGATTCGAATTTGGGCCCGGCTTGTATGTGGTGAACTTTGGTGCAGACGTACACCTCGTTATCGCCACACTCGCTGAGCGTATTCACGTGCAGCCCTGCTACTTGAATGAAGTTGTCAATTGCCAGCGGCTTCGTGACGGTATGTCTCAAGGCACTTTGATCGTGGTCAGGGAGGATGACGTTGCCTGCAACCTCTCGATTTCTTGCATAAACGCTTTTTACGCCTTTATAATAATCTGCGTACTGAACGACCTTGGCAAAAGACTTGTAGACCATGGCGCCTTGTATTATCTCTGATTCAGGATCAAATTTTAGGTCATCGAACCGTTTGTAGCCGATCAACACTTCGTAACGGGCAAAGTCCATGACCATTTTAGGGCTTTCTAGATGAAGAGTGATTCGCCCCGTAGCATGCGAAGAAGGACTGCCTTTGCCTCCATTTCCATGCAGCTGACTGGTCAACTCGAAGGTCCAGGCAGGTAATTCCTTGTCGATTCTTGTCATTTTGATGGTCACGGCGCGGTCCACGTTCATACCGAGAGGAGCTTTGATTTCCAATTCTTCGACGCAGGGAAGATAATCGGATTGCCCAGCCTCCGATTTCAAGACCATGGCAGCCTGAGACACTAGCTCTACATACAATGGTGCAGGACATAGGGGTTCAGCAAGTACCGCATGCCCCAGCACGTAAAGCCTGTATTCTTTACTACGCGGATCGACGCAGAACTCAGCCTCACGCTGTCCCTGGTCTCGAAACCTCACAAATGAAAGCAGCATATGATCCGTCTCCAATTTGGTTGATTCCACTGGAAGAGGGGTCTGGGCTGTGTCTACCCACGGAAGCCAATGTCGCGACTTCTCGAATTGATACGGTGGCAGGTTGATTGCGGGATACTCATGCTTTTGACAGCGATGGAAAAGCCAGAATTGGAATTTGTGACCGCAGGACCAGAGGTTGGTAGTAGCGTCAGCCAAAAATCCTACCGCACTGGCAGTATTCAATTGGATGGACTGAAACAAATGCGAGGATACAATCGAGGTATCCAGACTACGACGGACCATTCCAGTGACCGAAGATCCCGATCCTGCTTCCAGCCACGTACATGGCCCAAGTCGATTTGCGAGTCTTCCAATTGCTTGTCCAAAGTATACTGGCATCCGAGTGTGATCTGCTATCATTTGGGGCCCAATTTGCGCGCAGCTTTGATCATTGGTGCATGTCTCCAGGGGAATCACCGGCTCATTGTAGACGAGTTCTTCTGCAAGCTTTGCCAATGCAGGTAGCAGCGGCTCAGTAAATGCAGAATGGAAACCATGGGTAACGTTGAGTCTCTTGAACTTGATAGAACCTTGAGATAGCTCGTCCTCGAGAGCCTCGATGGAAGAATTGGTCCCAACAAGTACATGGCTGGTCGGTCCGTTGTAGCAGGCGATTTCAACTTTGTAATCGGAGCTAGATGTGTTGACTGATGAAATCAGGTTCAAAACCGTGTTCATATCTGCTTCAATTGAGATCATAGAACCACGCTCTGAACTCCAATGCGTCTGCATAAGGGAGGCCCTGCCGGAGACCAATTTCAAGCCGTCTTCCAAAGATAGAGTGCCAGAAATACAGAGTGTTGTTAACTGACCGAAGCTATGACCAACAAGAGCACTGATCTGCAAGCCAGAATCGACCCATGATTTTGAGCAGGAGTATTGAACCGAAAAAAGTGCACAGTGAAGCTTGACTATGTCCTTCACAGGTTCGGTTTGAAAGACTTCAGGATACAATCCACTTAAGCCAATAGATCGAAGTACGGAGTCACAGTGATCAAGGTGGGAGCGCAGAAGAATCGAAGTGTCGTAAAGGTTCTTGTTGAGGCCAATAGCATTACTGACTTGACCACCAAAAACGAGTACCACGGGTTTTGCTTTAGTATTGACTTGTGGCTGCAGAGTCCCTGATGTCACTGCAGCAAGCTGATTGCTTAGATCGATTGGTTGAGAAACAGTGGTTGCAAAAACATGGGAGAGCGAGCGGTTTTGTTTATCGGCCAGATTGAATGCTAACGTAGATAGCAGATTTTTCTGAGCTGATGAGGACTGAATAAGTGTCTGAAGTGTTTTACAGTACGCCACTAAACTTGCAGTAGAGTTTGCGGAGATGAAGATAGGATATTTGGACAGCGACAGGATTTGGCTGCCTGTGTCACAGCTACGCGAAGCTGCGCCTGGTGGTTGACACACAATCATGGCAGCATTGCTTCCCGCCGCCCCGTAGTTATTGATGCATGCCACTTGACGATCTGTATCCCACTGCTGAGTGTACAATGGAATCGCCATTCGATCTGGCTCTAATGCAGGGATCTTAGGATTCAAGGAAGAAAAGCTAGCCTGTACCGGAATCGTCTTATTCTGCATCATAAGCAAAGTCTTGATAAGTGCGGCGACTCCGGAAGCTCCCTCGAGGTGCCCGATGTTGCCCTTCACCGAAGCAACATGCAGTGATTTGGTACGATTGACGGAACCAAAGACCTGACGGATACTCTCGAATTCAATAGGGTCGCCAACGGGTGTTCCAGTACCGTGGGCCTCAACGAAGGATACGTTCAGAGGATCAATGCAAGAGAGAAAGCAAACTTTTTGATACAATTCAACTTGGGATGGTGAGTGTGGTACAGTGATAGGGGTAGAATTGCTATTTTGATTGACTGCCGATCCAGTGATAACGCCTAGAACAGTGTCTCCATCTGTAAGAGCAGCGGACAACTTCTTCAAGACGACTAATCCCACACCTTCGCCTCGGCAATAACCATCAGCATTGGCGTCAAATGGCTTGGTTGCGCCGGTTGGGCTTAGAAAGGAAGCGGCTGCAAGATTCTGATAGAAATTGGGGCTTGTGTAAAGACTTACGCCGCCGGCTACAGCCTGGGAGCATTCTCCAGACTCAATAGCCTTGCATGCGGAGTGGATTGCAACAGCGGAAGAGGAGCAAGCAGTATCGTATGTTACTGAGGGTCCCTTCCATCCAAAGTAGTGACTTATCTTGCCGCTGAGAAACGCTCGCAGAGTGCCCAGGGATGAAAAAGCATTTGGAGGATGTGAAGCAACATTATCATTGTAATCGTTTGCGCAAACTCCTAAATAGCACCCAATATCGTTCGGAGTAGAAGCTGACAGATTGCCAAAGTATCCAGACGACTCCATAGCTTCATAAGCGACCTGTAGCAGAAGACGCTGCTGTGGATCCATCGTAGCTGCCTCACGAGAGGACTTCTTGAAGAACCGATGATCGAACACATCAATATCGCGCACAAAATTACCCCAAAAGCGAAGTTTGCCATCTTGCGACCGACGAAGACCCTCTGTAGGAAATCTTTCGGCTGGCATCTGCTGAAGCATCGAAGTCCCGGAAGTCAATAGTTGCCAGAACTCGTCGAGGTTGTCGGCACCCGGGAACTTACATGCCATGCCTATAACCGCAATGGCATGGTCGGGATATCGGCAGTCCTCGTGGGCGGACAGCGGCGAGCTCGATGTTCCAAAAGACTTCGAGAATTCGGAGTCAACCAGCCTGCTAGGGAAGAGTTTTGACGATTTGAACTTGCTGACTTTGAGTCCCGACTCCCGTACGATCGAAGAAGGAATAGAATCCACTAATCCAAAAGACATGACCAGTGGGCCTTTCATTTGAATAAGTGGTGAAACCGCCGCCGAAATTGTGAGATGCCAATTTGCGAGGTCAATCATTATGTCACGAAGAGCATGCTGATGTAGAAGGCCTTCGGTTATGGTCTGTGAACTGGCATTGGATCGTACAGGGACTATAAGCTTATCGGCGGCAGGAAATTCCAGGTCATGTCTAGAGCTGCATAACCCGAGAATCTTCGTGAATGCTCCTTCGTGTATGATGGAATGATAGCGACCTTCCAAACCCGTGGACTTCACCGTCATTCCCTGCACCGACAGGTGTTGGGCGAGAGAAGTCACAGCAGTCTTGGGGGCCGTAATATTTACATCTGTTGAATCTCGAATTACGGAGATATATGACTATGGTTACTTGAGTTGGTCGACCACACAAAAGGGAACCTCTGTGTTGAACTTACCTCTGGATAGCTCTTCAAAGTTTCCAAAATTCTATCATGGCCCGCTTCTGACCTCCAGCGAACCGCAAGGGAAGATGTCACATGTGCTTCATCAGCGAAAGCTCCGTCCAGATCAACATACGCTCCGATGCATAGCGCCAATCGTAACGCTACCGCACCGAATGCATTGATATCCTCTTCGTTCTTTGAGCAGGCCACAGCAATTTCAGTAAGAATACCAGTACAGAAGCCTTGCACGCCCCCAAGCTTGATATTATCCAAAACTTCGGTTTGCGATGGGCCATCGTTGCTTCCTATGTAATGAAAGTACTGAATGATGTGTATGATAATGGTAAAGGGCATCAATAAGACATTCGGGGGCACATCAGAGGTCAAAGAGAGCTCTCCGTGATCGATCCATTCCCTCAGATTTTTAAGGCATTCATCTCCTGGTACCGCAGCCAGGGCTGAATCGTGATCTACCAAAGCCTGCCATAGCTCTGGTAGCGCCTTGATAGCGATGAGAAAGGTCCGAAGCCGAGGCTCGAGTAGCAAGACAGCCCTAAGTTGAAAAAGGTATTCAGAGGTAGGCCAGGTTGTCTGAGGCCCAAAAACGAGAAGCGACGGAAGCGTCTTTGCCATAGTTAATGGTAGAAAAATATGCTCCGCTTCTAGAATGGTTGAATAGACTAGTTCCGGAGCCGTTATGTTGAACTCGTACCTGAGTCTCCCAAACTATAAAGATTGGCTGCTGTAGGGTGAACCTCCTTCCATAGATAGTAAGCCGAAGCTGTAGGAGCAATCTATAATCCTTCGATTCGGGTCCTTGACTGCCTCGTGCACTCAAGTCACTTCTGCATTAGCTTGCTGTTATAAATGCAATGTGGGTCCAACCCCAAGGCCCCGGGCTGGATTCTCTTTGAAGTCGGGTCCTGGCTGCAGCGAGTACGAACGTAGCTGTGCATGCCTGCAGATAACCCTGGCAGTAAGGTCTTTTTGGTCATGCCTGGATGCTCGCGTATCGATACCTTATTCTCTAGTCTGGTCACTTTGCCTTCAAGGCTTTATTCGTGGAAAATCATTTCTACTTGCCATACTTCCGGCCATGGCCTCTATTCCAACTGAATTCACTCCCTAATGGTTGGTTCAAGGTTTGGGAACGATAACAAATCAAAGATCAATTTCGGAGAATTACCTTAGCGACGAGCCCTTGTAGTGTGCCACGACTCGGGTCCCTCGTCTAATGGCCCTTACAGGAACGCCCAAAGGCACAGACACACGACTGCAATCGTCTGACAACCCAGACAGATGAGAAATATTGTCCAAACAGTGAGGTCGGACAATCAAACGGACCCGCAATTACCCTGAACTGGGAACTGTGCATTTCTCGTTATATTGCCAGCACTAATAGATGCCCACAAAGGGCCATTAAGACCTTGAAAGCAAAAACATGGCAAAAAAAGAGGCGGTGAACAATGTCTTTATCAAAACTTCGGTATAATGACATGTTAATCAACGTATCCAATACTTCTCCAGTGGTGAATATATAATTGAAGTAATTCACGATTTACCTCGCCGCTGCTTCGCAGCGTTGGTGAGATGTCTCTCGTATGTTTTGTATCCAATATGATGCTACCGCAGGCCATGTGTTTAAATTCTATTTGGAAGAAATCTGCAAGCTTCTTTGCAGGAGCCGCATCGTTGGGGTCATCATGAAACGTACGCACTTTGTCTAGCCAGCTGTCGAATGGAATAAAACCAGCCTTGGGAATGTTCAGCTTCGGGGCTATGGCGACCAAAGCATCGTGCCATGACTGCCTGATTGGGTTCTCGAGATGATAAACCAATTTGGCTGGACCACTGCTCAGAAGGATCTCTGAAAGTACTTCTGCGGCGGAATCAACTGGGAGCCAGGAGAGTGTCTGTCAAGTAATTAGCACAATCACAGGAATGTTCTTCGGAGGAATAAGTAGATTGATATTACCCCTTCTAAGCATGGTAGGCTTCCGACCGCTTGAGATGATTTGAACATTGCTGGCAGATGTTCATCAATGTTCCAATATCCATTCTTTTTAGATCCAGACATTTGACCAACACGGACATAAGCCACTTCAAGTTCGTCGGCAAATTCTTGCTTGGCTTTCTCCAACATCTTTTCACATACAAGCTTCGCCTGTGCATAACCTATTTGATTGGTACATTTCTCGCCGTCTATTACTGATATCTCCGGAACGATCTGCTCCCCCTCGTACAAGTGGGTACCGCCCGACCACTGAAATTGAAGACACAAAGAGAAGTCTAGGCCTGATCAATGGATGAACGAGATGTGCCTCCCTTGCTAAGTTGAGTAGGTTTTGAAGTATCTGAAACTGAAGCTTAAATGACGGTAGCTTCATGTTGAAATCCATCGGCCAAGCATTGTGGAAGATATGTGTCACTCGCCCGCGAACATGCGCATACTCGGCCTCTGTCAGGCCCAAAAAAGGTAAGGCCGCATTAGATTGAAGAACCTCGATCTTAGACCACGCTTCCTCGCCGATGGCGATGCATTTCGACTGAATCGCTTCCAATTGCCGTGCGAAGGCATCCGCATTTGAATTGTGACGATTGAGACAGATAACACGAGTGACGCCCGGCAGACTTGCCAAATGAGCGAGGACGTGGCTTCCTAGGCTGCCAGTACCGCCAGTGAGTAGTATCACCGAGCCTTGCTCTGGTTTACTAGGAGTCCCTACTGCTCTCTTAATGGAAAACATGTCCGCAAACTCGCCGATCAAGCTGTCTTGCATAGGCAGGTCCGCCGAAGCTTTTAGAGCGTTGGCTAATTGGGTAATGGAGGGATACTGATAGACAAAATCACGACTTATCCTATCCGTGGCTGGCTTCGCTGTGGCAGATCGTGGCAGCAACGAAACAAGAAGGCGGCGGAGTTGTACAGCCTGTAGAGAATCCATCCCCAGTTCGAAAAAATCGTCATCGAGTGTCCATTGCTCGGCAGGAACTCTCCAAGTGAGGTTATGTTGGATCACACTCTTAAGATCCGCCTCGAGGTTAACCAGGCTCAAAGAGTAAGTAGCATTATCAGAGATGCTGTTCTCCAAATTTCGATAGGCTTCTGCGATTTCCGACTCAAACATTTTGTAGACCTCCTTCCTCATTATAGACCCCTTATCTGATCTTGGGAGAGTTGTATCAAATGGAACAACGATGATGGCATCCTTCGATGATACACGGGCATGAGCGTCCATGCGGCCTCCAGCTTCGACGATGATAGACCAAATGGATGATTTGAATTCCTCGTGTGCAGTCAAGGTCAGGAACGACGAGGGCTGGATAACAACACCTGGCTCAAATTGGCCGTCACCAAAGGCGATAGCAGTAGTGACCAGCTCGCTTTCGAAGAGCATAGTCTCAAGAATCCTCGGAGTAATTTTCTCTCCTGTAGCAAGCACGATTAGGTCGTCGTTGCGACCAATAGCGCTAAAATCAGAGCTTGGATTCCGAGGGTTGCAGATCAGTTGGTCTTGAAGCGTGAAGGCAGTTTTCCAACCGAATGGATGCGTGATCAAAGTATAACGCTGCACACCATCTTCCACTAGTGGGGCCGGTAGAATTTGTAGATCCATATCTTTTCTCAATCTAAAATAGTGCCAGTCGTAGTCAGGCTTAGGCGAGAATACGGAGGCAAGAGGTCCACTCTCAGTGCTACCGAAATGATTCAACATTTTCACGCCTCCAGCCGCGAGTTTTTCTCCAACCATTGGCTTCAGCGGCCCACCACCGAAAGCAACGAAAAGAAGAGGTGCCAATGTGTCAATTCCTTTACCGGCGGGAAGTAGTGAAATTTCTTCGAGGATGGATGGGACGGACATGAGAGACCGCGCATTTGAAACCTTCAACAGGTCTATAATGAAGGCACCTGTTGGAACAACAGATGGAGGCGGAATGCAGAATGTCTTCCCAACACCAAGCGCGAGAGCTGGAGTAACCAATCCAAAGCCCTAAGTCAGCGTGTCAGCGATTGATTATGCTACTAAGAAACGGAATCTAACATGATAAAGAGGGAGAGTCGACAGATTTAGGCCCAGAGCTTCTTCATCGCTGGAAAAGTCATGGCATGCTGTGAAACACAACAGGTACTTATGCGAATGGTATATTGGCTTCGGCAACCCCGTGGTCCCAGAGGAATGTAATATCAAGACATTACAATCACTCTCACTGATATAGTAGCCTGGTCTGCAAATGCTGCCATGGATGCTTTTGCAATTGGCGTGTGGATTAAGGAAATAATCATAAGGAGCTTGCGAGTAGAGAACAGGGACGGAATCTATCGTCGAGAAGAGTGATAGCCCTTCCTTGCAGTATTTTGCAGCTTGGGCGACGCAACGATGGCGCAGGCGGCAGTCTTCGCCAATAGATGGTGAATGGCAGTTGGGCTCAGTCTAGCAGACAGCAGAAGTACCTCCTAATTATTAGCTCAAACAACCTGGAAGCTCTTGGGGAGATGACGGCGAACAGGAACACCTAAGCTCATCAACGACAACATGTGGAATAGAAGCCCAACATCGCTTTCAACGAAAAGAGCCACAGGCGGACCCTTAGGGGCGATGACTTCATTGCTTTGGTGGGGCAGCTTCAGCTCTGGCACAGTGTTCACAAGCCACTTTGAGCACTGCACTATAGCCTGCCTCAATTGCAGGTGAGATATGTAGACTAGGTCGGGGAAAGCAGCGCTTTGTCCCTGCTTTTTGGCTTGAACACAGAAGATGTGTTTGGGATTGTGAGCTGCATTATGTTCGATTGACTCGCACACCGTCTGGGCATTGATGCTATCCGTAGATTGTAGGTTGATCTTGGCCCTGGTGAACGCCGCGGTTGCGGTTGGGGGCGACACTCGTTTTCGTGGACTGCATTGCCTCAGGACTCAGACGTGTTTCCGTGGCTAAGCCCCTTCGGGTTAACCACTTCCCCTAAGCCCCTTTGGGTTAGGTACCCTCTGGATGACTCCGCAGCCTACGGGTTACACGTCTGAGCCGTAGTAAGCAAGGAGCTAACCCAAAGGGGCTAGGTTCCATCTGCTGTCCTGAGGCAAGGACTGCAAAGGTATGATCGCACGTCCTGAGGAAGAACTTCTCTTTGGCTAAGAATTGAGGCTAATGAGAGAGAACAGCAGATACATGTTACGATCTCAGGGAGATGTGAGTCGCTGTGGATGCTATAACCCTGTCGATAGCATAGTATACACTATGCATACTCAGGTCCTCAAGTCAAACCAGCATAAACACAGGCTCTAACAAAGTCTCCTGCAAGCAGGGGACCGCTATTTCATGAACCATCACTGCGATAGTGCGTGGAGAGCAGAAAACCGCTCTCTAGACCTACAGAGATATTTGCTAATGCACACAGGCGTAAAGCTCCCATGCCGCATTCAGAACAACTCGGGTCTGTGAGATGTCTCCAATCGCTTAGATGCTTGTTCCTGTTGTTCACAACCATGGAATATGCATAACTCTCTAATAGGCAGAGCTATAGCATTCTTCAATACCTGATCGCGTTCTTACTTCTTTTTCCCCTCATCGTTATCCCGTTCCTAAAGTACTAAAACTCCTTCGAACAGCAATCGCTCTCGATCTATTACATTCCTCAGACACCTTCTTAGCCGTTCCTCATTGCGATTCACGGCTATTGTCATGGGGCCCCGCGCTGGTCTCTCTCTTCTCTACAGCCAGTTCTTTGTCAAGCTTCCCGTGCCATCAAAATCCTTCTCTGGCCAAACAATCATCGTCACAGGGTCCAATACTGGTCTCGGTCGCGAGGCCGCGAAATACCTTGTCCGCCTTGGTGCTTCGAAAGTTATATTGGCGGTTAGGACTGTTTCAAAAGGCGAAGAGGCACAAAGGTACATTGAGAAAGAAACAGCCAAGACAGGTGTTGTAGAAGTGTGGGATTTGGATCTGTCGAGCTACGCTTCTGTCAAGGCGTTTGCGCACAGGGCGGAGGGGTTGGACAGGCTCGATGCTATAATAGAGAATGCGGGCATATCGACACATGAATTCGTACTATTCGAGGACAATGAGTGAGTATTCAAGGCTCTACATATGAAACCGAGCAAACACCAATGATCGTCTCCAAGGTCAACCATAACAACAAACGTCGTTTCCACCTTCCTACTCGCTCTCATCCTCCTCCCCAAGCTCCACGAAACAGCCCGACAATTCAACACAACCCCGCGCATCTCCATCGTCAGCTCCTCAGTCCACCACTTCACAAACCTTTCCGCGAAAAGTAGCCCTAAGATTTTCGAAGCCATGAGCGACAGAAGCAGCACCACGGCCAAAATGAACACGCGGTATCTCCCCGTTACCATCATTACACCCCTTCCTCGCCCCCATCACTAACGGAGAATTCTCAACATCAGCTACTTCGACAGCAAACTCCTCGAAATCCTCTACGCTCGCGCCCTCGCCGCCGCCATATCCGCCTCCTCCAAACCAGCCGTCACCCTCAACCTCATCAACCCGGGCTTCTGCGCCTCAGAGCTCGTTCGCGATCCTCCCGCCGCGTACAGAGTGCAGGTAAAGGTGATGGGGAGGACGGCCGAGGAGGGCTCGAGAGCATTGGTTGATGCGGTCGGCAAAGGGAGGCAGTCGCATGGTGAATATTTGAGTGATTGCAAGGTCGCCAAGGTATCGGACTTTACGCTGTCAAAGAAGGGTGCAGAGACGCAGATGAGGGTGTGGGAAGAGCTGAATGAGAAATTGGAGACGATTCAGCCAGGGGTGGCTGGTAATATTTGAGATGGTATGAGCGGGGCGAACGAAAGGAGGAACTGCAGTAGGGATGTGGTAGCGGCGAAAGGAGATATCAAGAGCGTTCCTTCTCCGCCCTTGACTTTGAGCGTGCTGGCTTTCAGAGGCCATGTCTGTCGATGTAAGACTAGAGTGGAAACCTTTACATATACGAATAGAAGGTACAATAGAAAACCCCAAAGCGCCTGTTGAGTATTGTTACAAATGTCAAGAAAGCAACCAGCCAAAAACGTGGCGCTGAGGAGACATGACTGGAAAGAAGTCGTCGTCTTCATCGTCCACGAGAACACAGTTCGGCATACATCTCCTTCATAAGAACATGCGACATCATCCTTTGCAATGATCAATAAGAGACGCCAACTCCAAAGGAAGGAATACATACGTTCACCCAAAAGGAGATGCCCACCAGCAAAATAAAGTATACAAGTTACAAACCTCTAAAGCAAGCAAGTCCAAGCCTTCATGATCCCTTCTTAATATCATCGGCGATCTTCTCTGCCAGCGCATCTGTCCAACATCAGTATCACACTCCCTCTTTCAATAGCCAAAATGAATCAAAAATCAAGGGTACTCACAGACAACAGCGACCGGATGCCCGGGCGGCAGCAACGGAAAACTCGACGCATCCACGATCCTCAGCCCCTTGACCCCCATCACCTTCGCATTCGCATCCACCACCGCCATCGCATCCCCCCGCTTCCCCATCTTACACGTACAACTTGCATGAAACACCGTACTGAAGCTCTTCCTGACAAACGCCAAAATCTCCGCGTCGCTTTTGACACCCAGACCTGGCCCTGGAAAGTACTCGGCGCCCAGTAGGATAAGTTTCATGGCGCTCGTCTCGAAAATTTGTCTAGCGCGCTTGTAGCCGGCGACAGCGACAGCCTGGTCGGTGGGGTGGGTGAGCCAATTGGGGTTAATGAGGGGGGCGTCGGCCATGTTAGCGGAGGTGATGTCGACGGTTCCGCGAGAAAGAGGGGCGACTAAGACGGTGGCTATGGTGGCGTAGTTGTAGCCGTCGTTGGGCGCTTCGAAGATGTAGTTCTGTTGGTAGCCGTAGTAGGCGGATGTGGGGATGTATTCGAGTTCCGGCCAGTCGGGCGGGAAGGTGGCGAGGTCGGCGCGGGTTGTAGAGGAGAAATTCGAACGTAGAGAATTGGGGATTTTTTCAAAAGCTTGGTGTAAGAAGTGAGTTAGGTATAATTATTCGTTGAGGGGGAAGGTGGTCGGAATGAGACCTACCAAGGATATCGGCGCCGCTGTCGGTCAGCATACCTGATGGGTGGTCGCTATTGAATTGCAGGGCTGCCTGGGCGGCGTACTGGGCGTTGCCGAGGGCGGACGTCGTCAGGACACCGACGCGGTAGGAAGGGCCCCCAAGAACATGATCCCACATGTTCTGACCCACGCCAGGCCGGTCTGCAACGACGGGGATATTGTGCTTTTGCAGCGTTGCTGCTGGGCCAACACCGGAGACCATGAGGAGCTGGGGAGATTGAAATGCGCCAGCAGATACGATGACCTCTTTAGTTGCCGAAAGAACAAAAGTAACGCCGCCATGCTCGCCGATATCAATCTCGACTCCGGTGGCTGTCTTACTATCGTCGAAAATAATCCGCTTGGCTAGGGTCGATTGATAAACAATCAGGTTGGACCTGTGAAGCCCATTCTTCTGCAGAAAGCTTGTCTCTGAAGAGTCCCTCGTCATCTGCTTAGGGTCGATAGTCAAGAGCTGATAAGACGACCCAAGAATACTGCCACTCGTGAACCCTTTGGTAGAATTAATGCCAACCTGCTGCATTGCAAGTCGTGCCCACGAAGAGAAGGCTTGAGCGTAATGACCAAATGTGACTGAGAGAGGCCCCTTCCCGGTGCCGACTTTCGTTGGGTCATACTCTGGCGTTGCATTGGCAGGTCGTGTACTAGTATCTGGTTCGGTAAAGTGCAAACTCTGTTCAAAATAGGGCAGGAAGGAGTCCCAGGTGTAGCTTTGGTCGCCGACAGCATCGGCCCATTGCTGCAGCGATTGTTTGGTAGGTCTTTGATACGACAGATAGTTTCTAGCGGAACTTCCACCAAGGCATTTCCCCCGCGCGTAGTGAACAGGTTGGCTGTCAAAGCCCTAAAGCAGGATCAGTCGCAGAACATTTACAGGCCAAATGCTTCCAGATTACCTTCTGCGGTGTCGTAAGGAAAGCCCAATCTACCAAAGGAGCGATATCTTGAGGTGACTTCCCACTAAACGCAGGGCCATAGACGGGGATCTGGCTGAGATTGCTGTTGCCAATCTCGTAGAAGCTACCGGCTTCAATAACAGCAACCTGTTTTGAGGCGTCCTCTGCAAGCCTTGTAGCGATCGCTAGACCAGCAGTACCTCCCCCAACTACGACATAATCAAAGGTCTTGTTCCCAGGAAGCCCAAAAGAAGTGCCCAATAGACGTCGAGCCGCAAGATGGTTTTCAGATGCAGGAGTAGGTGCTGACAGTACAAACGTAGCAGAAGCCACCAAGAGGCACGCGACCCTAATTAAAACGAACATTTCGCGAAAAAATTGTTGTTCTTCTGGGGATGAACTCTGTTATGTTTGGATAAAAATATAAATGTAAGAACGAATGTAAAGGAAGTTTCGAGGTGATCGCTGCCTTTTGAATGAATGAGTGACAGTGGAGGGGGAACTAGGCAAAGCTAATGTGGATTGCAAAGAAAGACCGCAGCTGCCCTTGAAGAACGAATGTGTGGCTGTGGGCTGAACGAGCCAGATGGATGAAATACATTTAAGAGAATGAGGACGAAGGCATATTTGAATATCTCTGGGCTCCTTCACGCCAGACTCGAGGCACGCGAGAATCAATATGGTTGTGCAGACTCGGGTCTTCTTGGGCGAAATTGGAGGCTGCTTTAGCATGGTGTGAACGGCGCGGAAACCTCATGTTCTTGGATCACGGCGTAGGCTTGTTGTACGATGGTTTGATTCTCTTCTCAACTTTATTCGTAAACATAATGTGCCATACGCTGTCAGACGGGCCCTGCGAGCTAGGCAGATTCAAAGTTTGATCGCTCTTCTAAGTGCTGTTCAGATGCGTTGGAAGAGATTCTCTGTAGCCTTGTCGACAGGATCGGCAATGTGTAGGCCAAGTCTGCAGAAGTTCGTACCTGATATGCGAGAAGGGACATTTTCCACGTGGAGGAGGAACCGTACATTAGGTTGGATGCATTGCAGTGCATTAGCATAGGCAGGGCCTAGATCTGAACCGCCTAACCTGTTTCATTTCATACGCTGGATATCGCCCATTGTACTCGGGTCCGCACTGAAGCAGATCGCAACCAGTTGTGTGGCACACCAGAGTTCAGCTCATCTATTATAAGTATTACGGAAAGGCCACGTTCCATATTGGCTGCAGCCACAGCCCCCGAGACCTGCTGATCGCTAATCGCCGGAAATGCCATCCCTGACCGAAATTGCTGAGGGTATACTTGCCGACGCCAAACGACTCGACGGACACACTTCCTCCAAGGGTTTACCATTTACGTCTTTCGCAAATAATACACTTTCTGATCTTCCTGATGATATCGAGGATTGTCGCAAGGCACTGGTGGATTCAACTCAGGAATTTAAACAACTCGTCCACGGGCCAGTGGGCCTATTGATGGAAGTATTGTTCCTGGTGAGTATGCGTTCATGCATGTGACAGCGAAATATTGGTCTGATCATTCCAAGTTCAACGATCTCTTAAGCCTCCGATTTGTATACCATTACAATATTCCTAGATATGTACCTGTAGAAGGTGAAGTCTCGTACGCAGAAATCTCCCGCGCAAGTGGCCTTGATGAGGTTATTCTCCGCCGTTTCATCCAGCATGCCATGATTAATAGGGTATTTGCGGAACCGCGGATTGGCTATGTGAAACACACTGCTGCCTCCCGGTTACTTCGAGAAGATCCTGAGGCCATGGACACAGTTGGATTCTTACTCGAAGACCTTGCTCCTGCCTCTACCAAAGTTGTCGAGGCATTCAAGAAATGGCCAGGATCCGGCGAACCAAATGAAACTGGTTTCAATTTGGAGAACAACACCACCGATCCATTCTACCTCGAACTCGCCAAGACAGCTGAGCGATCTCGTAGATTCGGAGGTGGTATGCGTTTCATGACCCGTGGTTCACTGTACGATATCAATCATCTGATAAATGGCTACGACTGGTCTGCATTAGATAAAGCGGGAAGTACGGTAGTTGACATCGGAGGAGGCCACGGCGGTGTCAGTCGAGCTCTCGCTGGCGCAACTAATCATCTGCACCTCATCGTACAAGATTTGCCAGGCACGGTCAAAGAAGGAGAAAGCCTTCTCCCAGAAGAACTCAAAGAACGTATCACGTTTATGTCACATGACTTTTTCACACCTCAACCCGTGAAGGAAGCAGATGTGTATTTCTTTCGCTTCATCTTGCATAACTGGTCGGACAATTACTGCACCCAGATTTTGAGGAATCTGCTCCCGGCAATGAAGGAAGGCTCCCGAGTTGTGATATATGAATTCCTCATTCCAGAAATGGCAACTACACTTTGGTCGCAGAAACAGGGCCGGTGAGTTCTCCCCTGTTGCCGTTCTTTCAAGACAGTCACTCATTTGCCTTGAAGAAATTTAGACATGATACAAGCCACAGGCTGGAATTCACTGGAGCGTACAACTAGCGACTGGGAGAAGCTTTTCGCTCATGTCGATCCAAGATATGAGTTTCGCGGAACACGAACACCAGAAAGAAGCTCGGTATCTCTGATAGAAGCAGTCTTCAGGCCATGAAATACGCAGAGTTTTGTTCCTGGAGACGGCAGATACACACTTATGCCTGCCATCGTCGTTGCACTATACAACTCTGCTGGTTCTTCAAAAGAGCCGTCATGAGCAGGTCTGGTTGTCCTGCTGAAAATGAATGGAGAGCGTTCTTGGTTGTGTACTCGTGTGCATTTCGCGGTGACCTTATGCTTCAACAAAGGCCAATATGAGCGGCAGGTAGCCTATATCCTTGTATAGCGATTAGATTGCTATGCAGAAAGTGGGGGAGTTTAGCAAGCCCATAAAGACCTATACGCTTACCCTTTTGAAATCTCACCGTTACATTGCTGCAGCACAGATATTGCAAAATTGCGAGGCGGGTGCAGGAAGCTGAAGATTGGTCCAGGTACCAAGGTAAGCGGTAGTTCATGCTTGAGGTGTCTCGTAAGTCAATCTAGATGGCGTATAATGAGACAGATACGGTAGCCATCCGTGCCATCTTGCGAATAGTAGTTTTCGTAGCTTGTGTATAGCAGCTCCGGCATTCACGTGCAGATGCCTTCCAAAAGTATATGAGGTTAAGCCATCTAAGGGATGATTCCATTATATGTAGAGGAAGGAAAGAGGCCTAGATTGCCAGTTGGAAGCTGGGTAGTTGAAGTCGATGGCATTTTCAAACCCCGGTTTGACGAGGATGCAGGTCGGGTGGAGGACACTCGTAAGCGAAGAATGAGCGAAAGTGCGGGGTACGAATATATATTCTATGAGCCCAAATTGTCCCAGTCTTCGACAAAACATCAAAGGTCATACTTTTCCACCGGTCAAATCACTTACACGCTTTTCCACAATTTTCTATGGCGCAGACTTGACCGGGCATCCTGATCATATATCCCAATCTCCAAAGTGACCGTAACACGGGGAAACGTAACATTGATCGTTGCGCTGGCGAAGTTCCGCTCGAAAAACCAGGCCTAAACGAAAAACCATCCCTTGATATTCTTCTCTCCCTCTTTTATTGAACGACAGCATGGTCGGTAGCCTCGTATTTGTCTCTGGACTATCTCGATTTCAGAGAAATGACTGACTCCTCATCGACTAGAATACTCAAGAGCCAATGACGTCATTGGGTGAGGTGGAAAAACTTTACCCTCAACGTGGCTCTTTGGGCTTGCATCGACTTGTCAAGCGCGCAACATTCATTTGCAGTCGCTGCGGCATTGAAAAAACATCAAAGCTAGTCGGTTACGATAAGGACGAACGGGACAAACCCTTGTGCAATGGCTGCTATGGTTATCTCCTTTCCATCTCAGAGAAGCAAGGCGAAGCATCATAAAGATTGGGTTGAATTTTTGTTGGGAAAACGATGTATGAAAACAGTCAAATTCAGGTCTGAAGCTGGCGACTTCGCAATATGGTAATTCTGATCTCCGGCTCTTCACGACCTTTTCTCTTGCGTCAATGACTATGCGAAGCTGGTCGTCCGCTGTCTCGGCTGTCGGGAGGTCTTGGGGGCGCAACTTATCGACGCACATTGCGGGCAGCGTCACTTTTACTAAGCACGGGATCTACTTCCATTTAGGTGTAGCTTGCTACCAAATACATGTAGATTCCCCACCATAAACTGATTACCTATCACATCGCTCATTCAGTATGACTTCCGAGCTTCGCCCACCTTCCGAGCTTCACCAACCTTCCCCCCAAACAACTACGCTCTACCTACCTACCTATCTATCTACCTACCTACCTACCTATCTACCCATCTACCTACCTATCTACCTATCTACCTACCTATCTACCTATCTACCTACCTATCTACATCCACGTCGCCGTCGTCATGCCTACCGTATGGCAACCCCACCCCAATCTGAACCCTAGCCTCATACTCATCATTCAGCGAGCAATCGATAGAATACCCTCGGCTCACCTAGAACCTTCTGCTGACGACGAGCTTTTCGACATACCTAGTGAGGCATATGAAAGACTACAAAACTACGCTTTCAGCCAGAGATTTCAGATAGTCATCGAATTCTGCGAAGTAGACAGAAGAAACTATTCATGCATACATCACAAGACCGATACCAAAAATTATCGAAAGCTCGATGATCATGCTAGCAAAGACGAAAGTACGAATCGCAAGCAGAAACTCACTAAGATCAAAGTCAAACATTGCAAATGACGTTGCTTTATCAGCTATCGATCTGTTGATCACGATGACGAGAATAAAATCTGAATAATGAGAGTACGAGATCAGATTCATAGTCATGATGTTGTCATCAATTCTCTTTTCTACGATAGTCATAAGAAGCGTCAGTCGAAGCAGACAAAGACAATTGAATTGATCAAAACAAATCGCTTAAGCAAGCTTACTTATTGAGCTTCTGAGCGTGTGCTAGAAAACACTCTCAAGAACTACGATCAGAAATTTTATCTATTCAAAAAGCAGTACTACAATTTGATATCTTCTATTACTCGATTCAAAGAGAAAATCATCACAGAACTACTTCAATTGTTGCGATCGTGCACTTCGAGTTAGTCTAACATAGATCGTGTCAGACTATCATAGACTAGTATAGAACTGATGTTGACACGCTAGCGGCCTAGCGTGTCTTCGTGAGTAAAACTCACAACGTGTTGCATCTTCTTTCTTCTTCAGCTTTGAACTTCTAGTTAGAATACACTCATATGATTCGCTCTATGCAGACTCATAACATTAGTTCAAAGCTCATTAACCTTGCTATCGACGTGTAGACAATATAAAAACAAGCTACACAATCTAAATCAGAAGTCGAAATCAGAAATTTCAACAGCAGAATCAGAACTCGAGCTCAGAAAGCTCGATAGAAATCAGAAATTTCTAAAGCAGTGTTAGAACACGACTCGAGTTGAGATAGAAACTACGAGATAGAACGTAGTTTGCAGCATGATGAACTCTGATCTAGTAAAGATCATGATCACGTGCTAGTGATTCGTTGTGAAGAATCATTGAAATCATGAAGTGATTCTCATGATTCAGGGTCTGAGTCAACGAGATCACTCAGCGACTCAGACAATCGCACGAATCTTCTATGTCTATATAACGATGATCGTTCTCTTAGATAGAAGCTTTGTGCTTAACTCATGTAAGTAGTCAATACATATTATTGTCTCAGCTATCTTCAGATCTCAAGTCTAGTAATAGTGATTACTGTTTGATCTCTGTATATACCTTGTGTTGTTAAAGAAACAATCGTTACACTTTGAGCATCACTCTTTCACAAGATATCAGAGATGTTCATTTTCTTCAGTCATGTCTAGTCAGTCAGAACGAGTCACGCTCAGTCAAGAAGCAAGTATCTTCAGCGCAGACAAGATCAAGATCTCAACATCGAACTTGTATCACGATGATCGAAATAAACTCAAAGCATATCTAGTACAGATAGAGCTATACATCAAACGACACTCATTTCAGTTCAAGTTCATCGAGAACAAAGTACTCTTTGCATTCATCTACTTAAGAGATAATGCATTCACATGATTTCATCACTATCTAACGAATTATCTGCAGAGAAAGTCAGAGAAACGAGAAGAAGAAATCAACACGATATTTCATGACTCTCAGATGTTTGAGAAACATCTAAGAAGAGTATTTGAAGACATTGACAAGAAATGTACAGCGAAACGTCAGCTGTACAATCTGCGACAGAAAATCTTCGCAGCAACTTATTCGATCAGCTTTCAGCATATTGCAATGAATACAAAATGAGACGATGCAGCTCTCATCAGTCAGTTCTATCAGAGACTGCGAAAGAAAGTCAAGAATGAAATCGCTAGAATCGATAGATTCATCGACTTGCAGAAGATGATATTCAGAGCGATGATCATTGATAACAGACAGTATGAGAGACGTCTGAAAAAAGATAAAGAATCAGTCATGTCAGTAATATTGAGTCGAAAGTTCAAGAAGAAACGACGACAGTCATACTATGACTCTCAATCTATGAAGTTAGACGCAACTCGAAAGATATCAATGAACGCTCATGATAAAACAGCTCAACAAAGCAAGACATGTTACACATGCAAAAAGCTGAGTCATTACTTCAAGAACTGTACTCAGAATAAGTACAAGAACAAGTCAAAGTCTTATGATAAGCAAGACAGATCTTTCGCAGCAACGAAAGAAGATCAGAAAGACAAGCATCAAGCATTGTCGTGAACAGCATGTTACAAGAACAACTGTTGCACTCATCTGAGCGATAAGAAAGATTCTGAATGATACTTGAAACTCTCGTGAAAGAATCATTTCTACGCAGCAATTCATCATCAATCAGAAGCACATGATGAAGATAGTGATGAAAGTTCATTCACTATGATCGCGAAATCGAAGATTCTCGACAGCGAAGCATATGACTCGAATAGGTCGAATGACATTGAAGAAGTCATTCATCAAGCAGTCAAAGAAGAAAATCGACTTAGCGAAACTCTACGAGCATTCACTATTGCAGCAGAAGACACTCTCAATCAAGAAGAAGATCATCTTGAAGTAAAAGAAGATTTCAGAAAGTTTACAAGTTAAGCAAACTTTATAAGCATGTACAACGAATTGTACACTCTCTTTAAGCAGAAAGAGAAAGATTTTTCACAGCGAATGCAACAGATCAAGAATGATATACATCAAGCTATCTATGACACTATGCAAGATGAGTCGATCACATCGCGCAAAGACATTCAATATTGTGACATAGTCATGAAGAAGTCACTCACAGAAGTCAAGTTCATCAAGCAAGAAGAATATGTACTCTCTGATGAAGATCACATATTCAAAGAGCTTAGACAGATGACAAAAGTCATCAGAGAGAGATTTGATCTGTGTGATTCAAAGAAATATTCACTTAAGAAGATCAATTTGAATTGATTTCAGTACATAAAACAAGTATTGAAAGAAAGAACTTCTAGTTCAAAAAACTAAAAGACTCTTCAATCAACAGATCATTGAAGAAGTCTAGTCAAGAATCGAAAATCAAAAGCATATTTGTTTTCATCAATGATTCATTGCAATTACGAGTCTGAGTCAAAGTTAATGATCACGCAGCACGACTATTCATAGACAGCGACTGCACGAGAAATTACATATTCTCAGAATTTGCTGAAAAAGTGCAAATATCTACGCAGAAGAAGAAAGAATCTTACAATCTGTGAAACTTTGATGAAACATTCATGAAGTACAATAATGAACTAATAGATCAAGAAACTTGATTCATTCATTTGAGACTTAAACAACATTGAGAAAAGTTACGTTTAGATGTTACGAAGCAGTCAGACAGCAATATAGTCTTAGACATATCATGACTTCGTACGATCAATTCAATGATTGATTGAGTCAATGAGACAATTGCATTTCTAGATACAGAAACAACGCGATTGCACTTGATATTGAAATCATCACAAGAAGTGAAGATATTCGTCATGACGAGCGAAGAAATGCGCGAAAAGTTCAGAGAAATCAATGATGCACAGATGTTATGAAGCAGAGAGATTCAGAGCGATCACTCGAAGAATCTCGCTATCGCTATTATTTCTAAAGAATATCAGAAATACAAGATTCTGTTTGAGAAAGAAAGTGATCAGAAGACACTATTCAAACATCAATCATGAAATCACGAGATTAAGCTCGTTGACAACAAGAAATTCACGAAACAGTTCATTTACTCATTGTCAGCAGAGAAACTCGATGCTTTGCAACAATATCTGAAAAAGAACATGTGAAAAGAATTCATTAGAGAATTACAGTCGTCAGCAGAATACTCAATTCTGTTTATTTTGAAATCGAATGAAAGTCTAAGACTATGTGTCGACTATAGAGCACTAAATAACATCACGATTAAAAACAGCTATTCGTTATCGCTTATAGCAGAATTGCAGAATAGATTGCAGAGTGCACAGTGATTTATGAAATTTGATATACTCAAGACATTCAATCGAATATGAATCAAAGAAGAAGACGAGTGAAAGACAGTCTTTTGCACTCGACTAGAACATTATGAGTATTTGATCATGTCTTTCGACTTAATCAATGCTTCAGTCACGTTTCAGATCTTTGTGAATAACGTACTACGACGTTATCTGAATCAATTCATCATAGTATATCTAAACGATATATTAGTATACTCAAAGACGAAGAAAGAACATGTGCAACATGTTAAAAAAGTTCTACAGACTTTGAAGAAAGTTGATCTGCACATCAAGTCAGAAAAAAGTGAATTTCATGTACAGAGTGTACAGTTTTTGAGATTCATAGTCACGTCTCAGAGTCTAAGAATGAATTCAAAGAAGATAAAAGCTGTTACGACTTAATCGATGTCAAAGTCAAAAGTCGAAGTTCAATTCTTTCTAGAATTCGCAAACTTCTATAGACGCTTTATAGAGAAATACTTCAGAATCATCTCGTCACTTACGAATCTTACAAGAAAGAAGATATCGTTCGTGTGAACTGAGAAAGCGAAAGAAGCTTTCAAGAAGCTGAAAGAATTGTTCATCTTTCAGTCAATACTGATCATGTTTGAATCAGAAAAACTCATTACGCTCGAGATGAACGTGTCAAACGAAGCTATTGAAGCATGTATCAGTCAATCAGATGATAAGAAACATCTGCATCTCATTGCATTTCACAGTAGAAAGCTTACAGACGCTGAATTGAACTATGAGATACACGACAAGAAGCTGTTAGTTATTGTCAACTCTTTCAAACAATGAAGAGTATATCTAGAAGAATCTAGACATCAGATTCAAGTATATACAAATCATAAGAATCTGTTATACTTTACGATCATGAAAGTTCTAAATTGAAGACAGATTAGATGATCAAAAGAGTTGTCATCGTACAACTTTCAAATTCAATATCGAAAGAAATCTGAAAACTCAAAGATCGACGTCTTGAGCAGAAGAGCAGATCATATGACAGATAAATCACAGGTAAATCAGACTATCTTGCAAGAGAATTCAGATGATTTGATTGTCTATAATAGACAAAACGCAGCTACTTTACGAATCAACAACAGAGATCTTGAGAAACGAGTAAAGCTAGAGCTAGCAAAGAACTCAGTCGCGCAGAATATTATAAAGAATATCGAGAACAACGCGAACTTTGAAGTTATCAATGAAATACTAACATTTCAAGATCTGATCTACGTTTCAACAAGATGCAGACAAGAAATGATAGATAATCATCACAAGTCAATGATACATGAACATCAGAGTTCAAATAAAATCATTGAGAGAATATCTAGAATCTACTATTTCTCAAAGATGAGAAAACAGATAGAAGATATTATCAGAAAGTGCAATGTGTGTATTTGTATGAAACACAATCGACATAAACTCTATGAACTTTTGAAAAGTCTCAGCACATCAAATCATGCATGAAAAAGCATAGCTTTGAACTTTATAGTCAAGCTATCTAAGTCGAAGAAAAGAGTCATCGAAACAACGTATGACTCTATCTTGATTATAACGAACAGATTAATCAAGTACAAATACTTCTTGTCATACAAGAAAGCGACATTCGCAGAAGATTTGATTTACACGTTTCTAAGAACAATTGTAGCAAATCATGAATTATCAGACGAGATAATTTCGAATAGAGACAAGCTCTTCACATCGAAATTCTGAAAATTCTTGATGAATCAGTTAGAAATTCATCATAAGCTGTCAACAGCTTATCATTCACAAACAGATGAACAAATGAAAAGAATGAATCAGACATTGAAACAGTATCTCAGATGCTATATTAACTATAGGCAAAACGATTGAATACAGCTATTGTCAGTAGCACAGTTGACTTTCAATAGCACAACAACAGAAGTAATCAGCATGTCATCATTCTTTGCAAACTACAAGTTCGAGTCAGAAACTCTTAAGAAATCATGTGAATTTGCACAATTAGCTCAGAAAGTTACGCTACAGATAAAACAATTGCAGCTGCTACAGAAAGAATTACAGAAGAACATACAGTTTCTCAGCAAGCGCATGACTCTGTATGCTAATAAAAGAAGAGATAAGAGATTTACTCTTAAAGAGAGAAACAAAGCGTATCTACTAAGGCGAAACATCAAAACGAAAAGATCAAGTAACAAACTGAATCACATAAAGCTAGAATCTTATAAGATTCTAGAGATCAAAGAATCGATTAACTACAAGCTAGATTTATCAGCATTTATGAGAATGTTACGAACGTGCTCAACTCGATCAGCACTAGTTCTAACTCTATAGAATCAGTCATGATGCTAAGTCTAGTTGAGTCTTGCATCACGCGCTCTCATGACTACTTCGTCATCTATCTCTTCATCTATCTCGTCATCTTTTCCCTTCACTTCTTTGTCTTCACTCTCTTCATCACATTTATCAATTGAGTTTAGCGCAGTCGAAGATCATTGAGTATATTAGAAGAGTCTGTTTTCTCTTCTCTTTTATACACTTAATGTTCTGTTATTACTATCTCTAAATAACAATTACATACATATCAGTTCTGAGCTTCTTAGATTGAGTGATCATTGATACGATTTCAACATTACATTAAGTGTTCGTTTATCTTACGATACAGATAACTATTACTCATTCAACATACTCGTCAGGTGAATCGAGTCTAAAGAAATTCGTTTACCTGATGATCTACGCAAAACACAGCTAGACAGAACAGACATCAGAGAGTCTATAGAATCAAACAGCTCGTAGCAGTTGATTTAGATTGCTAGAAAGCTTCAGCTCATTCAGTACGCACTGCTCAATCGAATTAATAGAACTAGCGATAAAGAATCTTCGCTGATTGCTAGATAATCACTCAAACCTCATCTCATTCGCCTAACTATCTACTGTCGAGTGTCGTTCTTCGCTCGATCTGTTTATTCTTCTATTATCTCATGTCTAGACGAGCTATCGAAGAGTGTTTCGAAGATTTTCAAGCTCGTTTTTTCAAAGCTTCTTCATTCAACGCTTTTGAAGTTAACGAACTCTTCAATTCTTCAGTCAATAACGAATCTACTCTTTCTTTCATCGAAACAACATCTTCTACAACAATGAAATCATCGTTCTCTCAGATTATAGAAGTCTTACAGACATGCATGAAAGAGTTGAAAGCTAGACTACTACAACAAGCTAGAGAATTTACATCTGAATCGACGCTGTTCATCTTCTCTGAACATTCTAGAACTCAAAAGATATCTGATTCTTCACTCTTTTCTGATGATAAAGAGTCTACCTGAAAGAACTGACATGAGAAGGTCAAAGACAAGCTGTCAATTAACGCTGACTTCTTTTCAAATGAACAATTCAAGCTGAGCTATGTATTTTCTCGCTTAGTCGATTCAGCAGCTAAAGTTACTCGAGCTCGACGTAATTCTGATAGCATCAATCTCTACAAGACGATCAAAGAAGTTTCGAAAGAGCTAGTCGATATGTTTGATGATTCGAATAAAGAAGAGAATGTTCGTAGAAAATACGAAGAACTGACTCAGAGAATCAAGAAATTCAGCGAGTTCTTTGCTGAATTTCAGCAATTATTCACCTATCTGAAATACAATGATAAGCAACTGCTTTCTGATCTGAAGAAGAAGATCAATTCTCGACTTCGATTGACCTGAGCAAATCAATCAGAGCTTCGCTTCATTCAGAAGATTCGATCATTCCTCATTCATTTTGACAATGAAGTACGAGTCATGAAGAAGCAGAAGAATAAAGAATCATCTGCAAAAGCTCGACTTGCTTCGAAATCAGTCAGAGTCACTACTCATAAAATCGAATCAACAAAGATGATTGATACGTCAAAATTGCAAGACTCAGTTTGAGCTAGCGTCAAAGATACTAGCGTCAAGAAAAACGATCTACTAATCGAAAACTGCTTCGTATGTCATAAGTCAGGTCATATCTTCAAAGAGTGCTTGAATAGATCTCGTATTAATGCATTAGATGACGAATTTGATCATTCTTCAAGCTCGAACTCGAAATCAAAAAACTAGTCAGCTCTTTCAAAGTCATCGAAGAGATGAAGATCATATCTCTGTGCAATTTAGTCGACGAAGTTTCATCTATCGAAGAGAACTACTTCGACAAGTCTTTTCTAATTGATGCAACGCTGTCTTCACAAGATCAGTTCTATCGACTTTGATCTCTGATAGATAGTGACTCTGCGATCTACGTTCTAGTTCACATCAAGCTAGTCGATCAGATATGTCAGAAGCTCGAAATTCAATCAATTTCACTGGCAAAAGAGAAGCTTATACGAGAATATGATGACAAGCTGACGAAGAAGATCATTACTCATAAGATCTTATCGAATCTGATCATTGAAGATCATAAAGAGCTGACTGTTTCAATGTTAATAGCTGATATTGATCATCACGAGATCATACTAGAAAAGTCGTGAATGAATAAAAACGATCTATTATTAGATATGCGACATGATGAGATCGTTTTTTCGAATCGATTAAATAAGCTCATTTCGATCTTATCTGTTTCGACTAAAGCTAAACAGTCAAATTGATCTCGTTCATCTTCATCTTTCATCAATTCAGCTCTCAAAGTGCTTCAACGATCAGCTATGACGACTCAGAAAAAGAACTTTTCTATGTTCAGCATCGCTGCCGCATCTTTTCATTCACTACTAAAGAAGTCAAAGAAGGCTAAAACTGAAGTGTTTGCTATGTCAATAAAAGATATCAATCGAAAAATCGCTTATAACACTCAATGCGAGCTGAACGCTCTAAACGTCGCTTCTTCTACCATCGATGCCTCTGCTCAGAACATAGAAGACATTAAGATCAAGCTATCTTCGAAATATTTAGATTATCTAAACGTCTTTGATCGAGCTCAGATCGATAAGCTATCTTCTTATCGTTCTTATGATTACAAGATAGAGCTCACTAACGATGCAATTTCTTCTAGATGTCGAGCATATCAAATGTCATCTGTCAAGCTTATTAAGATCAAAGAATATCTGAACGAGAATCTTTCAAAGAACTATATCATTTCTAGTCAGATCTCATACTCGTCATCAGTTCTGTTCGTTCTAAAAGCAAATGATGATCTACGTTTCTGTGTTGACTATCGAAAGCTCAATGTCATTATCAAAAGAAATCGCTATTCTTTATCGCTCATAGATGAGATGATTGACAAGATCATTGACTGCAAGCATTTAATTCAATTGAATATCATTTCGATCTTCAACAAGCTACGTATGCATCTCGATAGCGAGAACTATACAACGTTCATTATCGCTTTAGAAGTCTACAAATTCAAGATGTTATCATTTGAATTAACTAATGATTCG
>JAABUU010001625.1_pt1 | contig 36627 bp, 40 predicted proteins | sample 5559301 | NCBI WGS metagenome assembly JAABUU01 (sample SAMN10711884, study PRJNA513360) | rock metagenome | isolation source: Antarctica rocks | place: Antarctica: Victoria Land, Richard Nunatak white
TGCTGACCAGCGGGGCGGGCGCGACAAGAGGCAGTTGCATCGGAGGGTCTCCCTTTCATGGCACATGGTTCTGGCCTTGCAGGGTAGCAGGGTCCGCCTGCCAGCGCAAATCACAACAGTCGAGGACAGTAGTTTGATAACCATAATTATTACCGGCGACGTAGCGTGAGCATTGATTAGGAGAGGTTTGGCAATGGGTACGATTGTGGGAGCGGGCAACAATAGGGCGCAATCCGCGCACGCGCGCTTTGCGCGAATTCTCGCGCTAGTTTTCGTCGGCGTGGCCGTAACATGGTTGACGAGCAATTTGCGCTATTCCTATAATTCCGTAGGGTCCGGTTACTGGCCTTTGTGGTTTGCCTACGTCATCTTCGCTGTCGCGATCGGCGACTTGTGGGAGAGTATTGGGGCGATCGCGGTCAGTGCAGTCATTACGGGTCTGTTGTTGCATATCGCCTACGGCTTCTATAGCTTCCAGGGAGGTGGTTGGGCCTGGCTTCTCTTCGTACTCTCCGCGGCCGGACTCGTCGCCCTCGCGCATCGGCGTCGCCGCGCGACGCCCGTGCAGGATACTGCTGTTCCGCTCGTTTCAAGCGACATCGAGGACCCAGTGCTGATCATCCGCGGCCATGCGCAAATCCTGCAACAGGGCACGGGCGTCGTGTTCGATACGCGCCAAGGCCGCGGTGCGACGACGGCGGAACTGGCTGGCGTGCGTGTCGCGCGGGGTAACGCGGACGGTGAGTAGCGACGGACGGCTAGATTCCGTATCCACTGGGAGCGCCGGCTTCCAGCCGGCAGTTGGTTGCATTCATGGTGTTCGGCGGCGCCGATTCGCGCGCCCCCGAAGGTATGCCGGCTGGAAGCCGGCGCTCCCAGTAGACACGACCGGGGCCGGCTGGACAGTCAGCGGGCTGACGCCGGCGCCCCCAGTAGACACGACAGGCTATCGGCGGTCGCCGACGCTTCTGATGGGAGTGCTGGCGCTCCTCCTAGCGCTCGTCGTCACGCTAGGGGCGCCGCTCCGTGTGCGGGGGGCGATGGGCGCGGACGCTGCGCCGGGCGTGGTGTGGCGGTTCGCCACCGGCGGTCGGCCGCTCCTCGGCGCGCCGGTGGCCGGCCGCGACGGCACGCTCTACGCGGCGGCGGCCGGCGGTGTGCTCTATGCCGTCGCGTCCAACGGCGTCGTGCGCTGGACCTTGCCTAGCGGTGCCGTGTCCGCGGGCGCGACGACGACACGGCCGGCGATTGGGGCCGACGGCGCGAGTTACTGGAACCTGCAGGGCGGCGTCGTCGCGGTCGACGCGACGGGGCATGTGCGCTGGGTCTTTCTGGCCGGACCCACCAGCGCGCCCGTGCTCTCCCGTGGCCGTGTGCTCGTCGTGGCCGGCGCGTATCTCTATGCTATCGCCGCGACTGGTTCGGGCGCGGGCCGCAGCCTGTGGCGCGCCGCCATTGGCTCCGGCGCCTCTAGCGCTGGCGGTCCGGCCCCGGCGGTTGGGTCGGACGGCACGGCCTATGTCGCCGCGTCCGACGGCTATCTCTACGCTATCGCGTCGACCGGACTGCGGCGCTGGGCCTTCCGGGCCGGGGCGCCGCTCCTGTTCAGCCCTGCCGTGGGGCTCGACGGCGCGGTCTACCTATCCAGTTTCGCCAACGGGCGTGGCGCGCTCGACGCGCTCGCTCCTGACGGTCGTCCGCGCTGGCGCCTCACGATCCCCGCCGGCGGCGATGTCGTGCGCGGACCTGACGGGACGCTGTACGTAGCGGCGCATCTACTGCTGGCCGTTTCGCCGCGCGGGCGTGTGCTGTGGCACCGCGTGGTCGACGCGGTGGCGCCGGTCACCGTCGATGGCTCGCTCGTCGTGGCGCCCTCGCTCTCACCGCCGGCTCTGCTGGCTTTCAGCGCGGATGGCGCCCCGCGCTGGCGCTTGACACTCGCTTCCGCCGCGGTTGGGGCGCCGGCGCGCGGGCCGGGCGGCCGGTTATACAATGGCGATTACACGGGTACGCTGACCGCGTTCGCCCCCGGCGCGCGGGGCGGCGGCCGCCTCATCCAGGGCGCCGCGCGGTCGTCGCCGGCCGTCGACCTTGGGGCGAGCAACCCGCCCTACTCGGCGCGTCACGGCGCCGTGTCCTGGCGGGTTACCCTGGCGGGGTCGGTCGAGCGCGGCGCAAACGGCGCGCACTGGCGCACCGTGCTCTCGCCCGGCGTTTCGCTCCCCGACGCGCGCACCGGGCGCTACCGCAACGCGCGCTACGCGGGCGTCACGTTCCTGGCCACCGATCCCCACAACACGCGCGCGCTGTACGTGGGCACGGTCGGGGCGCTTGGCGGCTACTCATCCGGCGGGCGCGGCGGCGCGGATGGCGGGCTCTATTATAGCCCTGACGGCGCGACAGGTTGGCGCCGCATGACAGCGGGGTTGCCCTTTACGATCGAGCCACGGCTGCGCGCGCCGGCCTACGGGCTCGACTCGCTCGTGCTCGACCCCGTGCGGCGCGGCGTGCTCTACGCGCAGACACCCACGGCGTTCGGCTCGCCCGGCCACGACGCCGGTCTGTACAAGAGTGTCGACGGCGGGACGAGTTGGCGCGAGGCGACGCGCGGCCTACAAGCGACGATCCAGGCCAACGCCCTGCTCGGCGCCTACCGGGCCTACCCACCTGGTTCCCTGTTGGCCGACCCAGCGCGGCCCGGTCGTCCCACCGTGCTGTTCCTAGTTACCTCGAACGGACTTTACCGCAGCGCGAACGCTGCGGGACAGTGGGCGCGCGTCGCGGTCGTGCGCTACACCGACCCCGCGTCGGTCGCGGTCCGACTCGGGCCGGGGGGCGTCGTGCGCGTCTATACCGATCGTGGCCTCTATCGTAGCGGGGACTACGGCGTGCGGTGGATGGGTCGATAGGCGTCAGGCGTCAGTCACGCGCGATTTCCGGTCAGGATTGGTTGTCAGCCGTCGGATATGATGCTCCCTTCGTCTTACTGACGCCTGACGCCTATCGCACGATGGGTAGCGTAAACCAGAAGCGGGCGCCGTGTGGGCTGCTCGTTTCCACGTCGACGCGGCCGCCGTGCGCTTCGACGATGCACCGCACGATGGACAGGCCAAGGCCCGCCCCTGGCGCCGCGCCGGATGTCGCTTCGCTACGATAGAAACGGTCGAACACGCGTCCCTTATCGGTGGGGCTCAGGCCGGAGCCGTGGTCCTCCACGTACACGCGAACCATCGCGCCCTGGACCGTGGCTCCCACCACGATCTCGTCGCCCGCGACCGAGTATTTATTGGCATTGGCCAATAGGTTGACCAGAACCTGCTCGACGCGCCGCTCATCCGCCCATAGTAAGGGAAGCGCGCCGAGGTCGACGCGGACGCGTTGCCCGCGCTCCTCTAGCAGCGGCCGCAACTTCCACACCGCCTGCTCGACGACGTCGCCGAGGTCCAGGGCGTGTGGTGTGACCGTCGGCGCGTCGTCGGTGAAGGTCGAGCGATTCAATAGGTCGTTGAGATCGGTCAGCAGGGTACTAGCGTTGCGCTGTATCGTGTCGAGCAGACCTCTGATACGATCGGCGGGTAGCTGTTCGAAGTCGGCGTCGAGGAAGTGCGCCGCCATCGATATAGCGCAAACGGGTGAGCGCAACTCGTGGAATATGTCGGCCATCAGGGCCGTGCGTATCTGCTCTATGTTGTGGTGATAGGTCAGGTCGATAAAGGTCAGGACAGCGCCCCTCTGGCCGTCGCTATCCTGACGGGGACGCGCGCCCAGGAGAACATCGACGCGGCGTCCTCGTGGATGCAGCGTCGTCTCGCGCGGCTGCTTGCGGCGTTCAGCGCCAGCGACAGCGCGGCGCCAGCGACAACCGCCCTCGTCGACGCAGCACTCCAGCCCCAGGACATCGCAGACGTGTCGCCCTAGCGCATCGTCCGCCCGGTAGTCGGTCAGCCGCTCCGCCTCGGCGTTAAAGAGGGTGATGTCGCAGGCCGGACCGATGGCGATCACGGCCGCCCACGTATCCGTCAAGGCCAGAGCAGGCGCGTTCTCGGCGTCAGACGAACACGGTCCTGTATTAAGCGAGTTCATCATTGTCAACCGCTATAGAACCGCCCTGCCCTATAGCGTTGAGTGCGTAGCCGACGCCTGGGAGCGTGCGGATCGGCTGTGGGGCGCCGGGCAGCTGCAGCATCTTCTCGCGCAGGCGGCGGATGTGCGTCTTGATGACGTTGACATCACTGGCGCTATTGTACCCCCAGATGCGCTCCATGATGCGTTCGGCCGAGAGCACCTGCCCCTCGTGCGCCAGCAAGAGCTGCAGGATGCGGCTCTCCGTCGGCGTCAAGCGTACACGCGCTTCTCCCTCACCCTCCGCCGTCAACTCGTTCGTTTCAGTATCGAGCTCCGCCCCCGCGACGTGATACGCCTGTCTGGTGGCGATCTCCACGGGCTCGATCGTGCGCATCGTCCCGCGGCGCAGCACCGCCTTGACGCGCGTGACGAGCACCTGCATGCTGAAGGGATTAGCCACGTAGTCGTCGGCGCCCTCTCCAAAGCCGGCGATAATGTCCTCATCCTGGGCGCGCGCGGTGAGCATGATCACGGGAATAGTAGAGAATGTGCGCAGAGCGGTCAGCACCTTGAACCCGTTCATGCCGGGGATGTTGACGTCGAGAATGACTAAATCGAACCGTTCCACTCTCACCAGACGTAAGCCTTCGCGCCCGCTGTTCGTCGTCGCAACATCGAAGTTGGCGCGGGTCAGGCCGTAGCGCAGCAAATCGGTCAGATAGTGGTCGTCGTCAATACACAGTACTTTGGACATAGCTATGGCCGCCTCTCCCGCTGTCGCGACATCCCCGCTCACTATGAGGCTCATGAGGCGAACACACGGCCTCTTTTACGCTCCATGCGTAGCGGGATGGCTCTCAGGCAGTATCCTCGGAAAGTAGCGCGGGCTTGAGCGCTCTTGCCGGGCATGAGGTGATAGTACGAGAGTTACTATGAAACTGGCAGGCTGTGTCTATAGCTTACCGTGCATGCGAATGGGGCGCAAGGGTTGTTGGGGACAAGGCAGGGCGCGTGCATTATCGGCCGGCGACGTCTCCACTGGGCAGCGGAGCGAGCCGCCGCGGTTCCCGCGGCCTGTCTGCGCGGCCACGCGCCCCTGGGATTGATAGCATGGCCGGTAACGAGAAGGGGCCAGTGGACGCCCGGCGCTATCTCCTCGGCTATTAATCGAAGAGCAATGGCTCGCCGCGCAGAAAGGCGAGGCATTTTTGTCTAGTGTAGCACGAGGGCCGGCCAGGAACGTTCCAGACCGGCCCTCGTCGCGTCGGGGATGGAGCGGGGTTACGCCGCGACAGCGTGGACTTTGGTGAGCGCGTTGTCGAGCACCTGGGCGATGTCGTCGACGGGGATGAAGGTGAGCGCGCGGCGCAGCTCCTCGGGAATCTCGTCCAGGTCGCGCTCGTTGCGGCGCGGGAAGATGATCGTGGTGATGCCCGCGCGCTGCGCGCCGAGCACCTTCTCCTTGAGCCCGCCGATCGGCAGCACTTTGCCGCGCAGCGTGATCTCGCCCGTCATCGCCACGTCGCTGCGCACCGGCCGCCCCGTCATCAGCGAGGCCAGCGCGGTGGCCATAGTGATGCCGGCCGAAGGGCCGTCCTTGGGTACGGCGACCCTACGTCGCATCCTCGTTCTGTTCTTGTACAGCATCCGGAGTAGATCGTTCATGGCTTGGCGCAAGCTGTATTTGTCTTGACTCCGAAGTGTCGCCGCGCACGTCCCCCACTTGCTGCTGCTGAATAAGGCCGCGCACCTGGGCCGCGACGAGGAATGCGTCCATCTTTTGTCGGTACTCGTCCGGACCGATCTTGAGCGCCTGACCCGCCGCAACCCGCGGCAGGATCTCGTCGTACGCTGCCGTGATCGCGTCGATGCTTAGATGACCCGCTGTGACAAGTGCGAGCACGTCGGCAAGATCGCCAGCGCGTCCGCGGGCAATCTTGGCCAGCGCGGTCGATACCGGATCGAAGGCAAATATCTCAAGCTGGCCCTCGCGTCCGAGGTAGCGATGCCGTTCCTCGACTCCGCGCGGCAAAGGGATGAAGTTAGCCGGAGACACTATCTCAATGGCCATGTTTAACTCGCGGCTCAACCTGCGCACCACTTGGCCGAAGCGGTCTTCCTCTGCCGGCTGGAACTGCGTAGATAGGTCGACATCTTTGGTCGCGGCTTTGAGCTGCTGGTAGATCAGGCCAGTCCCGCCAACGAGCAGCACGCGGCCGGACTGCCGATAGTCGCGCCCTAATCGGGTAAGGAACTGCCGCAGGCGCTCCGGTGTGACGGGATCGTACTGCGACACGTCTACTCCCTTATATTGCTCGTAACGACGCGGGTGTACGAGCCAACCCCAGCTAACTCGCGTAATGTATGCCGCGCTACGTCTTCCCAGCCGTCCACGTAATCGACCGTCCGCAGCCGGTTGGCGATTAGGCGCTGGGCGGCGTCGAGGAGCGGCCGTCCGTTGCCCTCTTCAGGCGTAGGGAGTCCGAGCGGCGCCACAAGGTTGGTGACATTGATAGGTTGATAGGCGGGCAACATGCGCGATAGGTCCGCCCGATGGCGGTGCTGCAAAGCCGCCGCCGCTAGCAGCCGGGCTGTGAGCGCGTGACGTGCTGGGTCGTCCGCCCCCAGGGGTATTAACACGGCGCGTACGATGGCGGCGTACTCGGGATGTCGTAGCAACAACGCGATCAGGGCGTCCCGTAGACGTGGCTCCGGCGCGCGCGATAGATCCCGGATTAGGCGTTCCAGATCAGCATCCAATGGCCCGTGGTAGGGGGATGGCTTCCCCGCGTCGGCGCTCCCGCCCGCCAGATGAGTCACGTTGTGGGCGGCCAGGCGGTCAACCAAATCGTCCCAGACATCCGGATCGAGCCGGGTGCCCTGGCACGCTAGTGTATCCAGGAGGTCGTCGTATGCGTCGAGCGTCACTACGTCCGCGCGCTCCTCCATCTTACTCTCCCTCATTAGTGCCACAGCGTTTTGCCTCCAGTCTACCATCGGTACGCGTGTAGTGTTGGGCACGGGGGTGTTGTCGATACGATAGCAAAGGGCTAAGCGAAGAGCAATGGGTCGCCACGCAGGAAGGCGTGGCATTGATAGGTGACGAATCGGGGGATGCGCTGCTGTAGCCATGAGTGCTCCGACGGGTTCGACAACATGAACACGTAGGCCCCTCTTTGACAACGGCTAATGTCCCCGCGCTGTTTCTTCCTCCAGATAGGCGCGGATAACGCGTGCGAACCGCGCTATACCCACCTGTTCAAGCTTGTCAAGAACCTGCTGAGGCGACGTCGGTCTCTTCTTGAGATCTGCCGCTTGCTCGCGGATGACATGTGCCCGGCGCGAGGTCGTAGAGGCCCGTCAGGAATCCGTCGGGATGCTGGGCCTCGATACCGTACGGCGTCAGGGAAGGTTCGGAGAAGTGTCTGAGATTGTAGGTTACAACGACTTGAGCACGGGCGTGCACCGCTGCCGCGACGATGTGGCGATCCTTCGGATCGTTCGTCATGATGGGGATGAAGCGCTCGTAGCCCGATACGAAGGACCCAGGGAAGCTCCTCTCCACGGCCGAGAGTAGGCGTGTCGCGTCGGCGTCCGTTAAGGGGCGTTCTCTCTCCGTCGGGTCCTTGAGGTGGCGCAAAACCTCATCCCAGATCTCGTAGCTCCACGTTGGGCGATACAGCCCTTTCTCCGCGGCGCGTAGCAACGTGTCGCGCAAGGGCATGCCGTAGAGCGCATTCGCATCGAGCGTGGCGATGAGAAGGGCGGGGGCTAGGATCATGGCGTCTAATCATAGTCCCCGTATTCCTCGGCCAGGGCGGTTAGTTCGCTCAAGGCCGCCCGCCGCTCCGCGTCTTGTTGTTGCTTGTAGGCGATGACGTCGTCGAGGCGTACCCGCCGGTGTGTCTGGGAGCATGTGAAGGGGATAGCGCCATCGTCGAGGAGCTTAATCAGAAATGGCCGCGACACGTTCAACAAGTCCGCGGCCTGCTGCGTGGTCAACTCTCGTTGCAGCGGGACGAGCGCGACCGCGGCGCCCTCAGCCATCTCCTGTGCGGCGTGGAGTAGCACATCGTAGACAGGCTCCGGGATGTCCAGCCTCTCACCGTCTGGGGCAATGAGTTGCGCGCCGCGTGACGCCGACGCACGTAGAAACTCCTGCAACTCCTTGATATGGGGGATATCTCGCTCGTCTGGCATCACTATCTCGTGTTCGACGCGCTCCGCGGCCGCTACCATATCTTGCTCTCCTTACTGATGGGATAGGGTTTTATCCGGCTCTTGCCCTAACGCCACCGATGGTTTTCCATACTCATCAGCCTGCCCTATGCCGATGTCCCCATCTTTGTACAGTGTAGCACGAGGGCCGGCCAGGAACGTTCCTGGCCGGCCCTCGTCGCGTAGGGGATGGAGCGGGGTTACGCCGCGACGGCGTGGACTTTGGTGAGCGCGTTGTCGAGCACCTGGGCGATGTCGTCGACGGGGATGAAGGTGAGCGCGCGGCGCAACTCTTCGGGGATCTCGTCCAGGTCGCGCTCGTTGCGACGCGGGAAGATGATCGTGGTGATGCCCGCGCGCTGCGCGCCGAGCACCTTCTCCTTGAGCCCGCCGATCGGCAGCACTTTGCCGCGCAGCGTGATCTCGCCCGTCATCGCCACGTCGCTGCGCACCGGCCGCCCCGTCATGAGCGAGGCCAGCGCGGTGGCCATGGTGATGCCGGCCGAGGGGCCGTCCTTGGGTATGGCGCCGGCCGGTACATGCACATGCACCGTGGAGTCGTGCCACGCCTCCGCCGGGATGCCCAGCCGCTCCGACTCGGACCGCACCAGCGTCAGCGCGGCCTGCGCCGACTCCTTCATCACGTCGCCGAGCTGGCCGGTCAGGATGAGGTTCTCGCCCTTGCCCGGCACCTTGGCCGCCTCGATGAAGGTGATCTCACCGCCGACGGGCGTGTAGACCATGCCCGTGGCCACGCCGGCTCGCTCGGTGCGCTCGGCCACCTCGGCCTCGTGGACCGGCCGGCCCAGGTACTCCGCGACCAACTCTTCGGTGATGCGGATCGGTCCCTCGGCGATGTCGTACGTGCCGTCAGCGATGCGGCGCGCGGCCTTGCGGCAGAGCGTGCCGATCTGGCGCTCCAGGTTGCGCACGCCGGCCTCGCGCGTGTAGGAGCGGGCGGTCAGGCGCAGCGCGTCGTCGTCGAAGGCGATGTCCTGCTCGTTCAAGCCGTTGGCGCGCATCTGCTTGGGCACGAGATAGCGCTGCGCGATGTGCAGCTTCTCCTCCTCGGTGTAGCCGGAGAGTTGCAGCACCTCCATGCGGTCGAGCAGCGCCGCCGGGATCGTGTCCAATGTGTTGGCCGTGGCGATGAACATGACATGCGAGAGGTCGAACGGGACGTCTAGGTAGTTGTCACGGAAGTCCTTGTTCTGCTCGGGGTCGAGCACCTCTAAGAGGGCGGACGAGGGGTCGCCGCGCCAGTCCGAGCCGACCTTGTCGATCTCGTCGAGCATGAAGACGGGGTCGTTGGTTTCGACGCGGCGCAGCGCCTGGACAAAGCTGCCCGGCAGCGCGCCGATGTAGGTGCGGCGGTGGCCGCGGATCTCGGCCTCGTCGCGCATGCCGCCCAGCGAGAGGCGCTGGAACTTGCGGTTGAGCGCGTGGGCGATGCTTTGCCCCAGGCTGGTCTTGCCGACGCCGGGTGGGCCCACGAAGCACAAGATCGGCTCGCGGCCGGTCTCGGAGTCGACGGGCGTGTCATCGGCGGGCTCGAGGCCCTCGGCGCGCAGCGCGGCGGCGCGGTCCGCCTTCATCTTGCGCACGGCCAGGTATTCCAGGATGCGGTCCTTGATCTTTTCCAGACCGTAGTGATCGTCCTCTAGGATCTGGCGCGCGCGCGGCACGTCGATCTCAGAGCCGGTGCTGGCGTTCCACGGCAGCGTGGCCAGGATATCGAGGTAGGTGCGGATCACGGAGTGCTCTGGTGAGGCGTTGGGGATCTTCTCCAGGCGCGAGAGCTCGCGGTCGGCCTGCTTGCGCGCTTCCACCGGCAGGTTGGCCGCGTCGAGGCGCTGGCGCAGTTCGTTGATCTCGGCCTGCTGCTCGTCCTCCTCGCCGAGCTCGCGCTGGATGGCGCGCATCTGTTCGCGCAGGATATATTCGCGCTGCGACTTGTCGATCTCGTCGCGCGCCTGGCCCTGGATGCGCCGGCCGAGTTCCAGCACTTCGATCTCGCGCGTCATCACGCGGGCCAGGCGCTCCAACTTGGCCGAAACGGGGTTCAGCTCGAGGATTTCCTGGCTCGTCTCCAGATCTATCTGTGTGTTGGACGCCACGAGGTAGGCGAGTTGGCGCGGGTCGTCCAGATTGATCGCCACGGTGGCCAGCTCATCGGGCAGCGACTGGCTGAGGTTGATGTACGTGCGGAACTGTTCGGTAACGGCGCTGCGCAGCCCTTCGATCTCCAAGCCGGTCGCCGTTTCCTCGGGATAAAGCTCGACGTGCGCCTTGAGGTACGGTTGCTCGTCGGTGTATGCGCCGATGCGGATACGATCGAGACCTTGCACGGCGATCATGATGCCGCCGTCAGGGCGGCGCGCCATCTGTAGGATACGGGCGACGGTCCCGACGCCGCGCACCCCATCCGGCGCCACGTTCTCGTTGCTTGGGTCGTACTGCGCGGCGAGGGCGATCAGGCGGTCGTTGCGCATCGCCTCGTCGATCAGGCGGACCGAGCGCTCTTGCCCCACCATGAGGGGCTGCGCCGCGAAGGGGTAGACGACGACGCCGCGCAATGGGAGCACCGGCAAGACATCGGGGATGGCGAGCCGCGGCTCCTGCTCTTCCCCGCCTTCTCGCGTGTCCTCTTCGGTTAAGTTGATTGCCATGAATATCTCCTTGTAGGGGCGGATGACTCCTTGTTGGTAGGGCGTATGGCTACACGCCGTCGTAGGGGCGTATGGCTATACGCCCTAGCTTTCCGCGCCTTGGGTCGCAACCATATCGGCGGATTCGTTTTCGGATAAAGCAGTCGTGCCACGCGCCGTATTAATGCTGATAGCTGACGGCTGATAGCCGACAGCTTTTGGCAGCGTGACGGTGAGTAGACCGTCCTCGAATGACGCCTCGACACCGTCGCGATCGACGTTGGTCATAACCGGGATGGCGATGGTGAAGGAGCCATAGAGGATGCCGGCCAGATGGTAGGCGGCGGTCGCGGCGGTGCGATTCCGTCGTGTGCCCGCGATGTTCAGGTGGTCGGCGAAGAGCGTGATCTCGATGTCTTCCTCGCGGACGCCGGCCAGTTCGACCTGCATCACGAGGCTGTCCTCAGTCTCGTAGACATCGGTCGATGGCTGCCATGAACTGCCCGCGCGCGTCGACGCGCGGGCGAGCAACTGGCTCATCACCTGATGCATCTGCTGCATCTGGTCGATACGGTCGGGTCCTGCTCCGTACGAGACGTAGCGGTAGCGTAGCTTCATTGGTCCTCCTCGCGCCGCGCGGCCAACTCGCGGCGCAGCGTGTGTAACTCGTCGGTTAGGCGCAGCACGACCTCGACGCCGGCTGGGTTGAGACCAAGGTCGCGCGTAAGGCGCGCGACCTTGCGTAGGCGCGCGATATCGGCCTCGCCGTAGAGGGGCGTGCGGCCCCGCCACGCGCGTGGCGCGACGTAGCCAAGGCGCGTGTAGCGCCGCACGGTCGCCGCGGGCAACGCGACCCGCTGGCTGATGATCTCGATGGTGTAGTAGTGTTCGTTCATAACCGTTCAACTAGCCGCGTATGAACGCGTATAAACGCAAATTTAAGAATTAATGTTTTATAGTATGTGCGTTCATTTCGCGTGTATGCGCGGCTAATTCTCCTTATGTCGCGCTAGCATTAGAGGTCTCGCGGACGGCGCCGCGTAATTCGGCCAGCCGCTCAATGAGGTGGCGCTCCTCCTCTGACAAATGCGTGGGTAGGATGACCTGCGCCTTGGCATAGAGGTCGCCGGCCTTGCCTCCCGCGCGCATCGGTGGAAGTCCCTGTCCGTTGAGGCGGAACACGCGCCCATTCTGCGTCTCCGCGGGAATCTTCAGAGCAAGGCGCGTGCCCTTGGGCGTGGGCACGGTTACCTCGCCGCCGAGCAGGCAGACGTGCAACTCGACGGGGATGTCGACATGGACGTCGGCCTCCTTGACCTCGAAGATAGGGTGTGGCGCGACGCGCACGACGAGGTAGAGGTCGCCGTTAGGGCCGCCGTTATAGCCTGGCGCGCCCTGGCCGGAGAGGCGAATGCGCGCGCCCTCGCGCACACCGGGCGGGATCTTGGCCTCGATGCGGCGTGGGCCCGCCTCGTCGGCGTATTGCAGCACGCGGATCGTGCCCTGGATGGCCTCTTGCAAGGTGATATCAACCTGCTGCTCGACATCCTGTCCCGGCATCTGCACGGGCGCGCCGCCCCGCCTGAAGGCGCCGCCGGCGCCCGTGCTGGTACGGCCGGCGCCACCCCGCCCGAAGGACTGGTGGAAGAAATCGGAGAAAGGATCGCCGTCGCCGAAGAGGTCGTGCAGGTCGTCGGCGTTCGTGGAGCGATACTCGTAGCGCGGTCCGCCCGCGCCGCCCCGCGCCCCCGCGCCGGCAAAGCCGGAGGTGGCGCGCAAGAACTCCGCGGGCGTGGCGTCGCCGCCGCCGGAGCGATATTGCTCGTAGTCGCGCCACTTCGGTCCGAGTTGGTCATAGAGCGCGCGTTTCTCGGGATCGGAGAGCACCTCGTTGGCCTCGTTGAGCTCCTTGAAGCGCGCCTCGGCCTCTTTGTTGCCGGGGTTAACGTCGGGGTGATACTGCCGCGCCAGCTTGCGGAAGGCGGAGCGGATCTCCTTCTCGGAGGCGTCCTTCTTCAGTCCGAGCGCGGCGTAATAGTCTTTGAATTCTACAGCCATACCCATCCCTGTGCGTTGACATCGGGGCGGATCACCGCACGCGGCGAACCGGTCACGCTTGTTTTACTCTTTACAGTGTACATCACGCAAACCTTGATAGCAAGCGGCTCAATATTGATTATAGTGCGTCCGAAAGGGATTGGCGCGTGTCGGTGTCGCACGCCTCCCCCGTCAGGGCGATCATGTTGACCCAGTCGGGGGCGTCCAGGACGACGTAGCGGCCCTCGCGCCCCGTCCGCGGCGAGACCATCGTGTTGAGGCGGACCTGAAAGATTTTGTAGTCGGGCCCCGGCTCGCTGTGCGCGAGCCGCCACCCTCCTCGGTCGGTGTCCATCGCATTGTCTCCTGGTCGGCATTAATAGTAGTCCGTGTACAGTAGCGCGGCCCAACTGAGTAGGCACACGGCGGCGGCGAGGAGGCGTTTCGTCAGTAGAGCGCCGGCCCCATTATGGCGTGCGCGCGTCGTAGCGGCGCCATAGAAATAGGCCAGGTAGACGCACTGGCACGCCATGTAGAGGGCGTGGTAGCAGCCGAAAAAGTTCCAGCGCCACGGGCGCGGCATGGTCCAGTTGGTGAGCTTGAACGCGCCCTGATAGACGTGGAAGGCCGCCGTGACACCCAGACCGGCCACGACCGCGCCGACGAGACGACCGCGCGGCGTGGCGTCCCCGTGACCTAGCCCTTTGCCCCAGGCGTCGAGTTGGCGGTCGAGCAGCGCGTTGAGCAGCGGCAGTAAGGTCGAGTCGCCTATAATGGCCGAGCGGTACTGCAACGTCGCCTTGTACTCGCGCACGAGCGGATTGCCCCGCCGCCGCATCCAGATGTGTCCAGCCGCGTTGACCCAGAAGGCGGCGACGCTCGTCGCGCCGAAGATCGCCAGCGCGCGCCGCGTCGCGGTCTCCATGTTACCTCATCTTTCTCGCGCTCAGCCAGATGTCGCGTCTTTTCGTCTTTTGGGGAGGGCGCCCATCTGTCGTTACTCTATAATGGTAGCATGGTCGGCTGGCGGGAAGAGGCTGACGGTGGGGCGGTGATGCCGGTAAAGAGGTCTAGTGTCGCGCGACGGTGGTATGTGATGGTGTGCGTCGTAGCTATGACCATGCTGGGGGCGCCCGACGGACGGGCGACGGCGCATGGCATGCCCCCGCGTTTACGCCATCGCTATCAGCACGCGCGGCGCGCCTGTGGGTTGCTGCTGCCGCGCGCGCGGTTCCCGGCGCACACGACCGATTGGGCAAGCCGGCGGACCGCCGCGAACGTGGGAGCGGTCGCGTCGGGGTTCCAGCAGGCCTATTACCGCTGGGGCTATATACTGGTCACGCCCGACGTATATCGCTCGGCCGCGTCCGCCCAACTCCGCTTTCAGCAGGCGGCGCAAATGCTGCACGGCGATCACCAGATCCGGATCCCCTCGATCGGTCAACAGATGGTGGTGTGGGTCACGGGCGATCAGCTGACTAGTTATACGGTGACCACGATCCTGTTGCGCGCCGGCCGGACCGTCGCCGAGATCAACGTCGGCGCCGGCGGCCCGGTCGTCAATGTGGCGGCCGGTATGGCGCGCGCGTTGAGCGCGTACGCGTGCTGATAGGCGCCAGGCCCTGGCTCATGCACCCCGACAGCTCGGGGATCGCCACGAACCATCCGCCAGCGCCCGGCACGAACTCGATGCGGTCGGGCAACCCCCTGGGAGCGCCAGCGTTTCGCCGGCCAGCACTGGCCGGCGAAACGCCGGCGCTCCCAGGGGGTACGTCAGCGCGCATTAACCAGCGTGTACTTTAACGCGCGGCGCCATGCGCTTGGCGCGCAGTAGGACGACGACGTGGAACGTGTGCGTGGCGTAGGAGGAGAGGCGCCCTATAGTGACGACAACGGTGACGTTGTAGTGGCCGGGCGCCAGGGCCGAGAGCGTCAGGTGGTCGTCCGCTTCGTTGACGCCGCCGTAGGGCGTGTCGGTCACACTATTGCGATAGAAAACGCGCTTGCCCTGCCATACCGTCTCGCGTATGGTCTCGCGCGCCCTGTGTGGCGGGCGCTCGATGCGCCAGGTCGCGCGCCAATACAGCGGGCTACGTGGGCGGAAGACATCGCTGGCCCGCCCGTAGCGCGTGGCCGTGACGAGGCCGATGACCCGTAGTGTGGATACGATTGGCGAGGGCGCCGCGCGCGCCGGCCGCGGGTCGGGGGCCTGTGTCGCCGCCAGACGCAGGCGCGCGCCCGCGACGGAGACGAGCTGTCGCAGCAGGTCGATAGCCGCTTGCTCGCCCGCTTTGTCATACGCGCCCAGGACCGCCACGTAGGGACCCGCCGTGAGCGCGGCCATGACCCACTCTTCGCCGCGCGCGCCCCGTTGTTGGTATGCGAGCGGCGGTCCCGCTTGCTGTCCCATCATCAGCGTGAGGCGCGCCGCACCGGATGTATGGTCGACCGCCGCGCCCTCCCGCGTCAGGAAAGCGTCCGCGTCGGCGCGCGTGCGCAGGAGGGCGACGTACTGCACGACCGCCCGGTCTTGTTGGCGGTAGGCACCGAAGGAACTCGACATAATAGTCGCGCTGTACGCGGCGGTGCGCGCGGTGGCGTCGGCGTTCTCGATGGCATCATCGGCAAGGTAGCCAGGCGGTAGGTCGCCGGCGGTGAGCAGGAGCGTCGTCGGCGCCGGTGGAGGTGGGTTCTGTTGGCTATGTGGGCCCGTTGGGGGCGCCGGTGACCGCCGCTGCTGGCCGGCCGGTAGGGGTAGGTCGCCCAGGACCGCCGGTAAGGCGCCGAGCGGGAGCGCCAGCAGGCACACGGAAATGAGGGGACGGATGAGGCGCGGCATGATGATCCCTCCTGTTATACGCGGTGGCATGGGAGAGGGGCGCCGGGCGCTATGTCCCTTATGGTAACCCAGCAGCGCGGGGTGTGTCAAAGCATCGTGGTATAATAGAATTAGGTAAAGCGCTAGATGAAAGAAAGTGTAAGGTACGAATGGATATCACCGTCCAGTTCTGCGTCGTTTGAGACTACACCCCCGATGCCGTCAGTTTGACGGAAGAGCTTGTCCATACGTATGGGCGTAAGATTAAAAACCTCAACCTGCAGCCCGCCAGCGGCGGCGTGTTCGAGGTTACGTACAACGGTGAGTTGATCTTCTCCAAGAAAAGCCTCGATCGCTTTCCTGAGAAGGGCGAGATCGTGAAGCTGATCAACGAGAGAAAATAGACCTTCGGGGCGCTGGTGGCGTATGAGTCGCTGTAAAGATGTGAGTTTTACATCATGCGCGCCTATTCAGGAGGGACTATGCTGTGGGTGTGTGGACGCGGTCGGGCTGATTTGGGGACGCCAGTCTGGCCGCCGACCACCTAGACCGACCGGCGTCGTCTGATGTTTCAGGCGGCGCCGGTTGTATTTTATCCGCGACTATGGATCGCCAGCGGCAAAGTTGTGAGTTTTGCATCATGCATGCGGGGCTAAAAGGCCGTAAGCTAGACCTGTGTGGGGGCGGTCGGGCCGATTTGGGGACGCCGGTTCGGCCGCCATCCACCTACAAAATGAAGGGGCGCCGCCTGTTATGGGCGGCGTCCTTTCGGCGTTTGACGTAACGCCGTCGCGCGGGTGCGCACCGCTTTGTCGTATCTACTGGGAGCGCCGGCTTCCAGCCGGCAAACGTTTGAGGCGAGCGCATCGCCGCTAGCAGACGTCGTGGCGGCAACCGTAAGCCGGCTGGAAGCCGGCGCTCCCAGTAGATACGGCGCACGCCTGGGTGACCAGCGCGAAAATGTGGCGCGCGCCCTGTCGCGCTATCGTTTTGCGGCGCGACCGCCCTTTGTGTTATCGTGCTCCTCAGCGGCGCTTGGATTGCGGCGCGCTTGACACGAGGGAGTTGCCATGACCGCCGATGAGTTCGACTACCTGGTCGTCGGCGGCGGTACGGCCGGCGCGGTCGTGGCGGCGCGCCTCTCGGAGGACCCCCAGCGGCGCGTGGGCCTGATCGAGGCGGGGCCGAGCGACATCGGACGCAACGACGTGCTCCAACTGCGGCGTTGGCTAGAACTGCTGGAGGGTCCTCTCGACTACGGCTATCGTACGGTCGTGCAGCCCCACGGCAACTCGCACATCGTGCATTCGCGCGCGCGGGTCCTCGGCGGCTGTTCCTCGCACAATACCATGATCTGGTTCAAGCCGCTCCCGGCGGACTGGCGCGACTGGGAACGCCTCGGCGCGACAGGCTGGGGGCCTGCGGCGATGGAGCCGTACTACCGGCGGCTGCCTAACATGCATCAGTTGGTGGCCGCCAAGGACCGCAATGCGATCCTGTTCGACTGGGTCGCGTCGGCCTCCGCCGCCGCGCGTGTGCCGGCCGATCCCGACTGGAACGCCGCGCCGTTCCGCGATGGCGCCGGCTTCCTCGATGTCGGGTACGACTCGGACACCGGCGTGCGCTCCTCCTCCAGCGTGGCCTACCTCCATCCGATCATGGGACGCCGTGAGAACCTGACCGTCATGACCGAGACGCGCGTGCTGCGCGTGGAGGTCGCGGGCGGGCGTGCCGTGGGCGGGCGTGCCGTGGGCGTGCGCGTCGTCGGTGCGGACGGACGGCCGCGCCTCGTGCGCGCGACGGGCGAGGTGATCTTGTGCGGCGGCGCGATCGACACCCCGCGCCTGCTGCTGCACTCGGGCATCGGGCCGGCCGACCAGCTGCGCGGCCTGGGGATCGACGTGGCGCACGACCTGCCCGGTGTCGGCGAGAACCTGCTGGACCACCCCGAGTCGATCATCCTGTGGGAGTTGGCGCGCCCGCTGGGCCCCGAAACGACGATGTACGCGGACTGCGCCCTGTTCGTGAACCGCCTCGGCGAGGACGAGCGCCCCGACCTGATGTACCACACCTACCAGATTCCCTTTACCGTCAACACCGCGCGGCTGGGTTATCAAGTCCCCGACCACGCCATCTGCATGACCCCCAACGTCCCGCGGCCCCGCTCCCAGGGACGTCTGTGGCTCCTGTCCAGCAACCCCGACGTCAAGCCCGCCCTGGACTTCCGCTACTTTACGGACGAGGAAGGCTACGACGCCCGGACCATCGTGGACGGGCTCAAGCTCGCGCGCGAGGTTGCCGCCAGCGGACCGTTCAGGGCGTGGCTCAAGTGCGAGATCGCGCCCGGCCCCGCCATCACGGGCGACGGCGACCTTTCGCGCTACGGCCGCGCCGCGCACCACACCGTCTACCACCCAGCCGGTACCTGCAAGATGGGCGCGCCCAATGACGCCTCCGCCGTGGTCGACCCCGCGCTGCGCGTGCGCGGGCTGGACGGCCTGCGCATCGCCGACGCCTCCATCTTCCCCACCATGCCCACGGTCAATCCGATGGTGGCCATCCTCATGATCGGCGAGAAGGCGGCCGAGCTGATTGCCGGGTGACGATCAAGGATCACGATGTTGAGGAGGCGCCACATGTCCACGCGGGGTAACGGGTACGACGCCGTCGTTATCGGCAGCGGCCCGAACGGGCTCGCTGCGGCGATCACGCTCGCCGAGAAGGGGCGTTCCGTGCTGATACTGGAAGCGCGTGACAAGCTGGGCGGGGCGGTGGCGACGGACGAGCTGACGCTGCCGGGGTTCCGCCACGATACCTTTTCCTCGGTCTACCCCGCCGCCGCGGCCTCGCCCGTCTGGGCGCGCATGCCGCTGGAGCGTTTCGGACTGCGCTGGGTCCACCCGCCGATCGCCATGGCGCACCCGCTGCCGGACGGAGACGCGGTGGCGCTCTACCGCGACGTCGATCGCACCGTCGCTTCGCTGGACCGCCAGGCCCCCGGCGACGGGGCGCGCTGGCGCGCCTTCGTCGCCCCCTATCTCAAGAACTTCGGCGCGGTGCGCGCCACCATGCTCGGCGGTTTCCCGCCTGTCGCCGGTGGCCTGCGCCTGGCCGCCGCCTTCAAGCTCACGGGGACGCTCGAGTTCGCGCGGCTCCTGCTATTGCCGGCGACGGCGCTCGCGGCTGAATTGTTCGAGAGTCCGGGCGCGACTGGGTGGCTGTTCGGGTCCGCCTTGCACGGCGATGTACCGCCCGACGGCGCGGGCAGCGCGATCACAGCCGCCTACCTCAACATGCTGGGCCACGCCGCCGGTTGGCCCAGCCCTGAAGGCGGCGCGGGCCGTTTCGCCGAGGCGCTGGTGGGCTATGTCCAGTCGCTCGGCGGCGCCACACGCGTCGGGGCGCGTGTGGCGCGCGTGGTAACAGCCAACAATAGGGTGCGTGGTGTGTCCCTCTCCGACGGTGAGTTCATCGCTACTCCCCTGGTGATCGCCGACGTCACGCCGCACGCGCTTCTGACCCTGGCGGGCGACGACCTGCCCTCGACCTACATCACGCGCATGCGGCGCTATCGCTACGGGCCGGAGACGGTCAAGCTGGACTGGGCGCTCTCAAGGCCGATCCCGTGGACGGCCGGCGAGCCGCGCCAGGCGGGGACGGTCCACGTCGTCGGCCTGCCTGATGACGCCATGCGGGCCACGGCGCAAGCCGAGGATGGGATACTGCCCGAGCGCCCGCCCCTGCTGCTGGGGCAGCAATCGCTGGCCGACCCTACCCGCGCCCCCGCCGGCCAGCACACGGCCTGGGCCTACACGCACACACCACGGGGCTATCGCTGGGGCGCGGGCGAGCTTGAGCGGCATGTGGAGCGCGTCGAGGCGCGGGTGGAAGAGTTCGCGCCGGGCTTCGGGGAGCGTATCCTGGCCCGGCACGTCATCTCGCCTGTGAGCTTTGAGGAGCGTGACGCCAATCTGGTCGGCGGCGACGTGGGCGGCGGCAGTTACGCGCTGGACCAACTCATCTTCCGTCCGATCCCCGCGCTGTCGCCGTATCATACGCCGCTGCGGGGGCTGTATATCGCCAGCGCCTCGACGTTTCTGGGCGGCGCTGTCCACGGCGTCGCGGGGCACGCCGCCGCGCGCCTGGCGCTGGTCGAGACAGCCCTGCGCCATGTTTGGTCCCTGCCTCGCGCCTAATATTTCAATAGTCTAAAACCCGCGAAGTCTCGTTGAAATATTAGCGTGGCGGCGGCGCGTTGCGCCCAGCGATGAAGATGTAGGGGAGCGCGGCGGCGTATTACGCGCCTGTGCATTCCTGCGTCGCTTATTCTGTGCGGGACGTGGGTGGAAATGGATGCCGTTTTGGGAGAAGGCTCTTCAGGCAGATAGGCGGTAGCCTCTTGGTCGACGACGCGCTGTAAGCCGAAGCCGAGGGTCATCCACGCGGCGCCCATTGCCTGCGACGCAGCCTCGTTGGGGGCACATGCGCCACGCCTGCCCAGTGTCCCACCGAGATCTAAGAGGCGCGCTACACCCCTAAGAAACGGTGTGCCCATCTCTATCTTCATGTGTAACAGTATACGATAAAGAACCTACAGTTAAATCACTTCGATCAAGGCGAGGGGCTTCTGATAGCGGTTGTGGTCTTTCACCACACGAAAGCCAAGACGTTCGTAGAGTTCCCGCGCCCCCACATTAGCCGCGTCCACATACAAGCGTGCCTGAGTGATGCCCGTGACCGCGCAGCCGCGCAAGCATCGCAGGAGGAGGGCGCGGGCGATCCCCTGCCGCTGCCAGGCCTGCCGCACCGCTACGTCGAGGATGAAGCCTTCCCCGGCATACCGTTGGCTTAATACGACGCCGACCACTTCCTCGCCGGCCCAGGCTACTCGACACAGCAGCGCATCGAAGCCTGGCTTGCGTACCGTGTCATTGAGGTAGGTGTCCAGATCGGCCGGTGAAAACGGTAGACCCCTCCAGGCGTCGTGGGCGGCCTCGAAGATCGCTTGGTAGTGGGTAGGGTCGAGAGCGCGTACAACGATCCCCGCGGGGAGCGCCGGTTCGGATAGTCCCCTATCGGTAGTCGTGACCATGTCGCGTATCCGCCACGCCAGTTGGTAGCCCGCATCGTCCACCAGGGCGATCATCTCTTGTTCTATGCTGGCGGCCATGGTCGCGAGCATAGCGGGACGCGGGGACGGATGGGCATGCGCCATGTCCTGGAGCCGGCTTTCCGCCGAGCGCAGCATCGCTTTTTCGATGCCTCTGTCGCGCCAGGCCGGTAGCAGCCAACCGCGGTGAAAATACACGTCGGCCCCGTTCTCATTGGGGAGCCGGATGGCGCGATTGTAGCCAACGACCGTGCCATCGACCTCGACAACGCGCACGGCAGGACTGTTGATGTCCCCCGCGAGACCGCGCGCGAGATCGTCGATTGTTGGGATGGCGTCGAGCGGGGATGCGGGGTCAAGTTGATCGCACGCGCGCACTCCTGCCCTGACCGCGGCAAGGCGCGCGTAGTCGCCGGCCCCTTGGAGGGGGCGAAACAAGACGTCAGGGATACCTGATGTGTTCACGCGTTTCGATCCCCTCTAGTAGTTTGGAACCGCCCCGGCGCGAAGGGCATTAGGTCGAGGGGTAGTGGCTTGCGCTGGAGCAGATCCGCGACCAGCGCCCCCGAGTAGGGGCCAAGTTGCAGCCCCGACGCGCCGTGGCCGGTGGCCAGGTACACGTTGTGCAGGCCGGGCGCCGCCCCCAGGATGGGGAGGTTGTCCGGGCTGGCCGGACGCAACCCAACCCGCGCCTCGCGCAGCGTGGCGGAGGCCAAACCGGGGGCGACGCGCAGCGCCTCGCCGAGCGCTTCGTGCGCCCCGCCCGCGGTGACGCGGTCATCGTACCCGGCGTCGTCCTCGCGGGTGGCTCCGGCCACGACGCGATGGCGCGGGAACGTGAGGATGTAGTGCGCGTGGAACCCCAACACGATCGGCCAGCGGCCCGTCTCTGTCTCGCGCATGTCCAGATGCAGGATCTGGCCGCGCTGGGGATAGACCGGGAGCGCCACGTCCAGCGTTTCCGCGAGTCTGTTCGACCACGCGCCTCCCGCGATGACGACGGCGTCCGTGGGGAGGACGCGCCCATCCACCGTCACCTGGGCGCCTTCGCCGTCGCGCGCCAGCACGGCGTCGCCGCGAAGGATGGCCGCGCCGTGTTTCCGCGCGGCCCGTTGGAGGGCGTCGCGCAGCAGGCGTCCGTCGACCCGCGCCGCCCCCGCCACATGAAAAGCGTCTTCGATATGGCCCAGGGCGGGGAACAGTTCTCTCGCACCCGCGGCGCCCACCCGCGAGACCATGCCGATATGGCTCACGCCCGCCAGCCGGCGCTCCTCGACGAGGCGCTGGACGGCGGGCAAGCGCGCCGCTTCCGCACCGCTGGTTGCCACAAAGAGCGCGCCGGCGACCTCGTACCCCGTCTCTGTCTCGCCATCTTCGGCCAGGTTCGCGAGCAAGGTCGGGTAGTGTTCGACGGCCTTGAAGGACAGCGGGAAGTACGCCGCGGGGGGCGTGACGCTGGTCGCGGGGGAGATGATGCCAGCGCCCGCGGCGGTCGCCTGGCCCCAGTCGGCGCGATCGACCAGGGTAACACTGAGGTTGCCCCGCGCCAGATGATAAGCGGCGCTCGCTCCAACTATCCCGCCGCCGATGACGACCACGTCGCTCATGTTACGCCCTCGCCTTCTCTTTTCAACAAATTGTTTCCCCACTTTGCCTCATTGTACGTCGATCCGTGTTCGTTACCGCGATCCGGCGCCGCGCCTCAGGAGGTCAGGGCTCGTGAATTATCGTTAGCGCGCAGACGTTCTGGGGTCAGGCGGCGAGGAGGGAGGGTAACGTGCGCTGGCGCCACTAGCGGTCCCAGTCGCCGTTGAGGCGCGGGGTGCGCAGGCGCATCAAGGCGACGCTGGTCTCCTCGCTCCAGTGTATGCCCTGGTTCTTCTGGCGGCGCACCACGACCACGACAAAACTGTAGGTCGGGTTAACGCCGGCGCAACACGACCGGCGCGTCGATACCAACGCCGTAGCGCGTGGCGGCATCGCCCTGGTTGATGGCAAGCATCAAGCGCCGGTAGGAATCGACAATGAGCGCCGGTTGGCCGGCGTCGACCAGACCGAAGGATTGCGCGTAGGGGATGCGCAATGTTCGCCCGGCGAGATCCACCGCGATTAGGTCACCCTCGCGCACGTTCCAGCGAGTCACGGGCTCCTCGTCCGTGTTCAGCCGCAGATTACCGAAACGATCGACATAGGAGACGGCGCAGTGCAGAGCGTCGCCCTCCCAACGCGGCTCCGGCAGCGTCAGCGGGACCAGCGTGGCCGGATCGAGCGCGGGGCCAAGGGCGCTCAGGTCATGGCCGTTGACCAGCGCGGCGGCTATCGGCGAAAAGATGTCGCGGCCATGGAAAGTGTTGGAGCGCGACGAGAGCATGAACTGGTCGTTCGCCAACTCGACCGCCGCGACGATCCCGCCCAGCGCCTCAGCGCCGGATGCGAGCAGCCCGTTGTCCGGTCCCACCAAGACATCGCCGCGCGCGACGCGTAGCGCGATGGGCCGCCGCGCCGTCCCCACCCCTGGGTCAACCACACCGACATGCGCGCCGACCGGCATATAGGGCAGCACGTTGCGCCACGTCAGCGCCCCGCGCCGGATGTCGTACGGGGGGATCTCATGCGTTATGTCGATGATCAACGCGTCCGGCGCACGGCCCAGCATGACCCCATGGCAACAGCCCACCGAGTCATCGCGGGTCCCGAAGTCCGTCATGAACGTGATGTATTTTGTCATCTTTGGTGACGCTCCAACGCTAGTTCGACGAGGCGGTCGATGAGGGCGGGGTAGGGCAGGCCGCTGGCGGCCCAAAGCAGCGGGAACATACTCGTCGGCGTGAAGCCGGGGATGGTGTTGATCTCGCTGATGTAGAGGCCGCCGTCGCCGCCGAGCAGGAAGTCCACGCGGGCCATGCCCGCGCCATCTATGGTCAGGAAAGCGCGGCAAGCCGCGTCACGCACGCGTTTGGCAAGCGGGGGCGGCACGTCGGCCGGTATCACCAGATCACTGGCGCCGGCCTGGTACTTGGCGTCATAGTCGTAGAAGGCGGCGTCGCGCACGCGTATCTCGCCCACGGCCGACGCCAGGGGCTCATCGTTGCCCAGCACCCCGCACTCGAGCTCGCGCGGCGCGCGCACCCCCCGCTCCACCAGCAGGCGCCGGTCGTACCGCGCCGCCTCGTCGAGCGCATGCGGGAGGCCGTCAGGCTCATCGACGCGGCTGATGCCGATCGAGGAGCCCATGTTGGCTGGCTTGACGAAGCAGGGATAGCCGATCGTGTCCGCCACGCGCGCTACGATAGCCACCGGCTCGCGCCGCCAGTCGGCGCGGGTCAACGTCACGAAGGGGACGATAGGCAACCCCGCTTGCATGAACAGATTCTTCATCAGGATCTTGTCCATACCCACGGCCGAGCCGGCCACGCCCGCGCCGACGTAGGGTACGCCAGCCAACTCGAACAAGCCCTGCACCGTGCCGTCTTCGCCGTGTGGACCGTGCAGCAAGGGAAACACGACATCGATAGGCTGCCTGCCGCCCGGTCCACCGCGCGGCCCAACGGGCGAGAGGGCTCGCGCGATGCCGGCCACGTCGTGGTTAGGCGCTACCAAAGTCGTCGACGTGGAAGCGTCGGAGCTTTCGGCGTCAACCGGCCCAAGCAGGCCGACGGCAGGCGCGCCGACGAGCCACTCGCCGCCGGGTGTGATGGCAATGGGCAGCACGTCGTAGCGCGCGGGGTCGACGGCGGCCATGACCGAACGCGCCGAAGAGAGCGACACATCGTGTTCGGCCGACTGGCCCCCGAAGACGAGGGCCAGCCGGATCTTACCGTTGGTCACGGGTTACCAGACAATCCAGACAATTCAGGCTACTGACCCACTGGGGTCGCGGGCGGGAATTGGCTGTTCGGGTCCGGCGGGCTGACGCGATTCTTGGTCGCGTCGGTCGCGCTCGTGAACCAGGCCTGGTAGCCCTTCTGCCCGTTCTGCTGTAGGATCGCGTTACGCTCGGTCGTGGTCAGCGTGTGCGTGGCGCGCGCGGTGACCTGGATGACATGGTAGCCGTATGAGCTTTTGACCACACGTACCTCACTCGACTTCATACTCAGGATGGCATTGAGCACTTCGGGTACGAATTGCGTCTGCGGCGTCAGCCACGACGGCTGGTTGGCCACGAACGGTTGGCTGGGGTCACGCAGCCAGCCGCCGTTGTAGGCGCTGCTCTGCTTCTGAGCCGCCAGCGCCTGTGCCTGCTGCGCCTTGGACAGCTTGGAGATCTGTGTCCCGTTGGTCCCATTGTCGATAGAGTACTTTTGAGCTAGCGCGCCGAAGGTCGCGCCGTTGTTGGCCTTGATCGCCGCCGCCAGGTTATCGGCCAGCGTCTTGTTCTGCGCTGTGACCAAGATGTGGCGCGCCTTAGCCTGCGGCTCCGTCTTGGCGACCGTCCCCTGGTAGTGCTTGGTGACGTTCTGCTGTACGACGGCGGGCGTGGCGAAGTACGCGCGGATATCCCCATCCTGTACACCGGTACCGGAGACGAGGCTGGCGTAACCGCTCTGCTTGCGCAGTGTGACCATCTGAGCGTCGAGTTGCGCGGTCGTCGCTTGCGCGCCGATCTTCCGCGCGGCTTGCTGCAACTCCAGCGCCTGTTCCATCTGCGAGAGCGTATAGGCCGGGACGTTCTGCTGGTTGCCCGCCACGGTCGTCTGCTGCGTTTGCAGTTGCTGGATCACTTGCGCGTTGGCCGCCGCGTTCTTGGTATCAGCCTGCAATTGATAGATCTGCGTTTGCAATTGGCTGCTCTGATTGGTGAGCAGCGTAGTCTCAAACTTCTGGAAACGGTTGAAGGAGTCTGTCCGAATAGACTGCCCGTTCACCGTAGCGATCGCCTGACCTGGATAGATAACGTACTCCCACAGGGTGCCGCCGATCAGCGTGATAACGATCAAGGCGACGACGGTGAAGAGCACGGAATACCATAGGCGCTGCTGCCGCGCCTCGCGGGCGAGGCGGACGCTTTGCGCGGGACGCCGTGGCGGCGCGGCCCGGCGGGCCGTGCCAACCGGTGGGACCGCGCCGCCGCCAGCGGTGGCGCGCGGTCTACGCGACGTGGTAGAGGAAGGGGTGGAGTCGGCCATGTTCTTGCTCATCGTCCCATGAAACGCACATGATCAGCGGTGTACGGAAGGAGCGCGAGCTGGCGCGCGCGCTTGAGGGCGGTCGTAAGCCAGCGCTGGTGCTTGGTACACGTCCCCGTCTTACGGCGCGGCTCGATCTTGCCGCGCTCGGACAGGAAACGGCGCAGGCGCGCGGTATCCTTATAGTCGATGTACTGTATGTTGTCCATGCAGAAGCCGCAAACCTTGCGGCGGCCGAAGGCGCCGCGCTCGCCACGGCCGCCAGCGCTGTCGCGCCGGTAGCCGCCAGTGCGCGGCCCACGGTCCCGATCACGGTCGCGGTATTGATTCGGCGAGGCCGAGCCAATGGGGGCCGTGCCGTGCCCCAAACCGGGAGACGGTTGGCCGATGTTCGAACTCTCGGGAGCGTGCATAACGGGGGCGGCCATCGTTTCAGTGGCCACGCGCGCCGGCGGGTCGGTCTGCGCGGTCACCGTTTCGGGGGACTGCGCCATGTCCTCGGTCGGGCGCGTCGCCGGCTCCGGGCCGACAGCCTCGCGGTAATCCTGGCTCTCGTCGTTGGCGTCGGATGGTGTGTTAGACATATTTTCTCCTAAGCAGTCAGCCATCAGCGATCAGCCTTTTGTTCGGAACCAACGGTCCTGTCAGCGGGTAACTAGCTGATCGCTGATGGCTGACTGCTGATCGCTAGAACGGAATATCATCCATGTTATTGTTATTGTTGTCGTCGAAGCTGGCGGCGGGGCGGCTAGCGCTGGCGCTGCTTGCAGCCGGCGCGGCGGAATCACCGCCGCCGTAGTCGCCCCGGTTCTCGCCGGCCTTGTCGAGCATGCGCATCTCACGCGCGCGAACCTCGAGGCTCTGGCGAACCTGACCCTCACGGTTGGTGTACTCGTTTTGTGAGAGCGCGCCCTCGATGTAGACGTAACTGCCCTTATGTAAATACTTCTCGCAGACCTCGCCGAGCTTGTCGAACGCGCTCACACGGAACCATGTCGTCACTTCGGGCTGATTTTGCCGACGCTCACTAGTGGCGACAGTAAAACTGGTCACCGAACTGCCGCTAGGGAGCATACGTGTTTCGGGGTCGCGGCCAACGTTACCGATGATGATGATTTTGTTGTATGTACCAGCCACGGGACCCTCCTTATTATCTATCGATCCTGAACAACCAGCGCGCGCGGTCAGATTGCGTCTGTCCCACCTAGCGCTGTGGCTACTGTGACATTACCCTTGGTCGTCCATGCGGAAGACCAGGTGGCGAATGATGTTATCGTTGATCCGAAGCTGCCCGTCGAGGCCAAAGGCGGCGCCCGGTGTCGTGCGGAACTTGGTCGTCACGTAGTAGCCGTCGCGGTGGTGCTCGATCGGGTAGGCCAGGCGGCGCTTACCGCCCCACGGCTTCAACTCGGTCACCTCGCCGCCCGCCGTCGTAATGAGCGAACTCACGCGCGTGGTCGTCGCCGTTACGTCCTCATCGCCGAGATTGGGGTTTAGAATATAGGTTACTTCGTAGTCGTGCACGAGGATACACCTCTCTCCTTATGGGTTTGCCCCGGCCTTGGTACCCTTGTGGTCGCGCGCGCCGTGGGTGTCAAGGCGCGTACGGGCCCGAGCAAGGAAGAACCGCGAAACGCGGCGCTTAAACACCGCAGCATACGTTGTGCCACGGTCAGGATATATAGTAGCACCTGCGACGCCACGACGCAAAGCAGCCCCGCGATCAATCGCTACGCGAAAGTGGACCACTGGAGCGGGGCGCGCTAAGATATAGGCATGGACATCAGGATCGAGCGCAGCGCGGGGCGCGCCAAGACCGTGAGCGCGCGGCAGGTCGGCGACACCCTGGTGGTGCGCGCCCCGGCCGCTATGGGCGACGACGAACTGGCGCCCATCGTCGAGCGGCTCAAGCGACGCCTGGAGCGGCGCCAGCTCAAGCGCGCGCTCGACGACGACGACCTCGCGCGCGCGGCGCAACGGCTCAACGATAGTATCTTCGGAGGCACGCTCTCCTGGCAGTCCATCGCCTGGGTCACCAACCAGGATGGCCGTTGGGGTAGTTGCACGCCGGACAACGGCACGATCCGCCTCAACCACCGCCTGGCCGAGGTCCCGGCCTGGGTGCGCGACTACGTCATCGTCCACGAACTCGCACACCTGCGCGAGGCCAACCATGGCCCCGGTTTCTGGAAGCTGGTCAATCGCTACCCCAAGACCGAGCGCGCTCGCGGCTACCTGATGGCCCTTGCCGGCGAGGAGCATGAGGGGGATATGTAGGCAGTAGGACCGGCGCCACGCGCACGGCACCGCGTTCCGATGATGTGAAATGTGTGTTGTCGCGGCGACAGGATAGTAATCGCAGGATTGTAATCGCCTGTATCCTACAGCTAGCGGCGGACGTTACTGTATAGGGGCGTCGCACATTCCCCGTGGTGCCGCTAGCCGTCCCTGCCATCTCAAACCATTATGTAAGAAAGGCGCTCTTCGTGTTACGGCGTATCATCCTGGTCCTCATCATCTTCCTATTATTGGCCAGCAGTCTCTCCTATACCTATCGCGGACAAAGCGCGCCGCGCGCGCAAGCGTCACACATGGCGCCCACTCGCGCCGCGTCCGCCACTCCGGCGCACGACAAGAGCAAGACATCGACGCCCACGCATAGCGCAGCGACACGTACCCCGGCCACGCCGACTCCACGGCCACAGACCGGCGCATCGGGCCGCCATACCACGACGCGCGCCACGGCCACGGCCCGTACCGCGCCACGGACCGCGCGCCCGACCCCGACCCAACTGCCCAAGACAGCCACGCCCAGCGTGCCACTGCACCTTGGCGACGCGCAGTTCTCGCTGTTCACGATCAACCCGCGCTTCACGCGACAAGATGTCTCATTCACGCTGTCGGCGCCGGCGCATGTGCGCGTCCGCATCGCCGCGCCGGGCGACGTGCGCCATGTGCGCACGATGGACCTGGGCCAACAGCCGGCCGGAACAGTCAACCTGAGCTGGGACGGCCGCGACAACGCGCACCGCTTGGTCCCTGAAGGCTCCTACACATACACCATCGTGGCGACGGCCGCGCACAGCCAGCGGCAGATCGAGAGCTACAACACGCTCGGCGTCACCTACAAGCGCATCCTCATCTCGCTCTCCAAACAACAGTTGTGGGCGTTCGACGGGTTCCACTACGTGTTGAGTCCGCTGGTCACGACCGGCAACCCCGCGCTGCCCACGCCAACCGGGAATTTCCCCATCCTCGGCAAATACAGCCCCTTCACCTTTGTCAGCCCCTGGCCGCCCGGCTCGACGTACTACTACGCGCCATCCTACACCAACTACGCGCTGCTCTTCGACAACCGCGGCTACTACGTCCACGACGCCCCCTGGCGCACCGACTACGGTCCCGGCACCAACACCACGGTGGGAACGCCGGGCCAGAACTACACGGGGACGCACGGCTGCGTCAACGTGCCCTATGCCGCGGAACAGCAGCTCTTCGCGTGGGCCACGATCGGCACGATCGTCCAAGTCGTGCCGTAAGGATTGAGCCGCTTATGTTCAACGTCTGTCCCCACTGCGGCGAGTATAGTGTCAGTCGAGCGGGTCGGCGAAGATGTCGGCGACGGAATAGGCGAAGCCCGGTACCACATCCTCGCCGTCGAGCACGTCGCCCATACTCAGCGTCGCGGCGGGATGGTCGAGGTTAGCGGGGCGCCACACATCGACCTGTGCCCGCGCGGGCCACACGCCCCACACGAGCCCCGTGCCGCCCTGCAGGTAGATGCGCGCCTTGGCGTCCATGTCGCCTTGCTTTTGTGAGGGCGAGGCGACCTCGACGGCGAGGTCGGGAGCAAAGGGGATGGGCTTGGTCCGATCGACGATAAGGGCGCGGCGCGCGGCGGCGTAGAAGCCGGCATCAGGGAGGAGTCCCGTCTCCGCGCCGAGGAACTTGTACACCCCGTCCGCGCCCGTCGCCACGCCAAGGCGGCGTGGCTGGACATAGACGCGCAACTCCGAGGCGATGGCAAGGCCAATGGTCGCCGCCTCATCCCCACTACCGGCCACGCGAACCAACACCCCGTCGACCAACTCGTAGCGATACCCGTCGTCGTCCGGCCAGTCTAGCAGGTCTTGTACCGTCATGGGATAGGGCGCGGCGTGTACGACCTCGGCCCACGGCGCTACGGGGTCCGGTGGATGCGCGCGTCGTGCTGCCATATATATCGTGCTCCCCGTTCATCAGTCGCGGTCTATGAGCATGTTCATCGTCGAGTCTTTGTGACACTCCGCGGCGCTAAAGCGGCGCGGCTTCTCGTCCCACCGTGGCGAGTGAAGTCTCAGCCCGCAGGCCTTGACACCGAGCCAGTTCCGACGTGTCCAGTCGGCTACTCCGTTTCTCGCCCGCCACGCGGACGAAAGGCCGAAGATACTTTGCATGTACAGGCGGCGTGACCCGCCCCACCTCTCCGTAGCGATAGCGGGAGAAGATATTGGCTGCGCCCACAACGTCGCGGACGCCCCGGAAGCCGCAGGCACGGCACGCGTACACGCGCCCCCTTGGCTTGGCCCGAGTCCCACATGAGGGGCACGTCTGCGTCGTGTAGCTTTCGTCAATCGTATCGTCCACGGCGATGCCCGCCGCCTCAGCCTTGTAGCCGATGTAGCGCCGCATCGCCCCATGCGACCACTGGCTAACCTTCTGCTGCTCGGTGCGCTTCAATCGTTTGCCATCGCCCACGTCGCGCACGTCCCCAATAGCCAACCTGCCGACGCCGTTCTGTTCGGCCCACCCGACGACGGCGCGGCTCGCCTTGTGCAGGAGGTCGCGTTCGCGGCGTTTCTGTTGAGCCAGAAAGCGGTTCTTGCGCCGTTGCAGCCGTTTCCAGCGCGACGATCCCTTCACGAGATGATCCTGCTTCGAGCGCAGCACCGACAGACGTTTGTTGGTGTATTGCACGGTGGAGCGTAGCGACCGACACGACACCGCGGCGGCGCTCGTGCTGTCTGTCAGGGCGGCGGGGTGTATCTCCCCGAGGTCCACGCCGGCCACACCCGTCGCCGTCGTCGGCTTGGGTATTATGCCATCGTCCACCACGACATGCCACATATAGCGGCGCGCCGCCTTGTCCCACACCAAGCGCACCTCTGAGAAAACCGACGCCGACAGCGCGGCCACTGGGGCAGGTAGTGCGGCGCGCACTGCGGGCAACCCTTTGGCGCGAGCGAGCACGAGCACACCGTCCCTGACGCGGATACCTGCTTTCTTCCAAACGGATGTACGATACCACTTACGCTTGTGGGGATGCCGCGCCGCGTGGTCACCCGCGCGTTTCAGGGCTTGCGCCGTCTTGCAGGCTTTGTAGAATCCCTCCTGGACGGCGTCCCGGCTGTGCGCGTGCAGCGTCGTAGGGCCGCCGACGCCATCCTCCACGCGCTTGCCCGCGTACATCGACAGCCAATGGCCCGTCTTGCGGTAGATGCGGTAGTGACGGACGAGCGTATCGGTGTACACGCGCCCGCTCTCGCGGTTCAGGTCGTCCGCTTCCGCTTTCGGGATCGCACACGCAAAGATGTGGGTGCGGATCATCGCGCCTTTTCTTCCCTCCGGGCGGCTTCTCGGATAACGATCTCCAACATGGCGGTGCGGCTGATGCCGCGTGCCTTCGCCAACGCGTCCAAAAGAGCGATAGCCTCTTCGCTCAGGCGAAAATTGGTCGTCTTTTTCACACCCACATTGTGCCATGCTTGTAGGTATGAGGTAAAACGCGCTAAACACTGCGGCTACAGCCGCTAGCGGATAAAAACGCGCCTAACCGCGAGGGTTAAAACCCTGCGGTTTGCGGCGCGTTGTTTATTATTATCGGCAGGATCGATACAGAGGAGGCGATTCAAGCTCCGTGACATCGCACGGTCCGCCCGTCCTACTCCACGGATATTACCAAAGTATAGCAGTAGCCGGCGCGGGCGGTCACACCGCCTGTCCGAGCGCGCGCAGCAAGTACACGTTGAAGTCGACGGCGCGGGGCAAGTCGCTCAGCCGGATGTTCTCGTTAGGCGCGTGCGCGTCGCTGCCGCCGTAGATCGGATTGCCCGGCGCGCCGAGCCCCGGCACGCCCACCAGGTCGCGCAGCGGTCCCAACAATCCGAGCGTGCCGCCCGAGAGCGGTTGCGTCAGCGGCGGGTGGTCGGGGTCGTAGGCGCGCATGATCGCGGCGACACGTTGCGCGAACGGGTCGTCCGAGGGCGTCAGGACGGGCACGGCGTCCCACAGCACCGTCATGCGCACGTCGTCGTACCCGCCGACATCGAGGTGCGCGCGGAGCGCCGCCGCGATCGCCGTGGGGTCCTGGTCGGGCACGAGGCGAAAATCCACTTTGGCCGTGGCGCGGGCCGGCAGCACTCCCATCGCCCCCGCGCCGGTGTAGCCGCCATTGATCCCCGCGATGTTGCAGGTCGGACCGAAGGCGGCGCGCTCGCGCAACGCCGCGCCGCTCAACCCGTCCAGGAACCCCGCGACGCCGTAGGCCGCGCGAGTCCGCTCGGCACGATCCGGCAACGCGGCCAGGGCCGCGCGATGATGTCGCCGAAGTGGACGCTGCCGGTCTCCTCCTCGCCCTCAATGATCCACTTGACGGTAATGGGCAGTTCGCCGTCCCTGTCGCGCAGGGCGTGGACGGCGGCGAGGCGCGCCGCGATGCCGCCCTTGTTGTCGGCGGCGCCACGGGCGTAGAGCTTGCCGTCGCGCTCAACTGGCTCGAACGGCGGCGACGCCCACAGATCCAGCGGGCCGGGCGGCTGCACGTCATAGTGATTGTAGAATAGCAGCGTGAAGGGAGCGCGCCCGCGCTGCTCACCGTAGACAATCGGCGGCGCGTTCGTGACCGCCAGCCGGCGCGTCGCGAAGCCAGCCTCGCGCAGGAGGGTCTCCGTCAGGCCGGCCATCGCGTCGATGCCCGTGCCTTCGGCGGCCATACTGGGCTGGCGGCACAGCCGCTCCAGCAGTTCGCGCGCCCGTCCCGCGTCCTCGTCCATCTCCCGCGCCTCCCTTATCGCCTGTTGTCAGCGGTGTGTACCACTATGATACAGCCACATCCCCTGGGCGCCCTCTCGATTACGCCGCCGTCTTGCTTCGGATGTAGTCGAAGGCGCCGCGCGTCTGGGCGGCTACCTCCAGCCAGTCTGTGAACGATTCGGCGACCCTCGTCCAGCACTCCTTGTGCGCGTCCACGTCGCGCAGGATAACACGGGCGTCACGGATGTTCTCGTAGCAGCCCCAGGTCGGGACGGCGATCACGCAGCCCCGATAGACATCCCCTGCGAGGTCGATGAAGAAGTGGACGAAGTGGCCGTAGTGGCGTTGATCTTCATCTTTCAGCGACAGCATCCCAATAGCGAGCCAACCATGCTCGTAGAGGCTCTGATCGCCGTCCATAGGGATGTCGTACCGGGCCGTGGCCTTGGGACCGTACCCGAAGATGTCGAAGTAGTACGACGGGTCGTCGATGGCGAGGCCACCGTAGTGCGCGACGAAGAACAGGTAGCCCTCTGGCAAATGATGCGGCGCCAGCCAGGTGTCCAGCTCGGACAGATAGGCCGTGATGCCGGCGATGACGCGGTCGGCCCTCTGCGCGGGCGTCTCCCGCGCGAGCAGCGTGTAGCGAGGCTGCGTCGCGAACGCCCGCTCCGCCGACGCGGGCAAGGGGTCCAGGTGGTCGATGATGGCTTGGCGCCCCTGACCGATGCCACGGTCGATGAAGGCGTGGGGCAGCCGACCTATCTCTCCGCCGGCGCTGATGATGCGGTCCCGCAACCGGTCGTCCATGGTGTCCTCCTGTGACCGTCCTATCGGCCAAGCGCGTCGCATCCACATTATTCAGCAAGCGGAGGTTAGGCAGCCCCGCGATGCCAGAGAGTTCCTCCTGCCTGCCCCCCTGCGGCGCAAGGCTCAAGCGCGATCCGATCACGAGCCAACCTGGCTTTATGGCGGCGAGATTGCGCGCGTACTCAAAGGCCGGTATGTCGCCGAACCCGCTGCCTTCGCCGACGACCAAAATGGAAAGACGATACTCCGTTTCTATCTCGCCCCTCGCTTTCAGGCCGCTGCTCTGCTGCGTGACGGCTCCGTACCGTCGACTGCTCGTCGTGGTATCGCTTCCGCCTCTCGCGGTCGCGCCGATCGCGCTCGGCTTGCCCGTCCTGCATATGCTCCATTCTAATCGATCGCGATGCGCTCACGCCCGAGTGGCAAGGACGTGTGGACGCCGATGGCCTCCAGCGCGGCGTCGGTCGTGGGTCCCGGAGCGAAGGGCGAATCTCCCTGTTCTCATACGGTCATGTGTCGTGTGGTCCTCTCGTCCTCATACGGCCGGGCGTGCGGTATATCCCCGTTTGAGCGACACACCGGCGACGCTCGTGGAGACCGCCATCAGGACGATGACGAGGCCGAACTAGGCGGCGCCGAGGTCGTGATCGAACAGGGCTGGCGCATACGCTCTGACACTTGCCCCCATAGGAGCGTGGCCGTTAAGGTCACGGCTATGGCCAGCGTGGCGACCGCGGCCGGGACGAGCGCGAACCGCCAGAGCGCGGCGCCGAGCTCACTCCGCGTGACGGCGAGCGCGACGGCCGCCGCGCTCGCGATGACCGCCAGCCCACACAGCCCTACCCAGGAGAGCGCCAGGACCACGGTGAGCACGGTTGGGACAAACGCGCCGTGGCCGCTAGGAGGCAGTTCATGCGCGACGAGCAGAGTCCAGCCGGTGAGCGCAATCAGGGCGAGGGGTGGGACGGCGCACAGGGACAGGATATCTCGCTGTCGTGTAGCGACGGCGCGCGCCACCATGACGCAACCAATGGGCGCACCACCGGCGAGGATCGCCAGCAGCGCCACGATGGACCCCAACACGACGACGGTAAAAGCGGCCCCAACCTCGCCATGGGCCGCCGCCACGGTGTCGAAGGGGGCTTGGGGGTCGGCCAGCTTCTGCAAGAATCCATAGGCGAGGGCGAAGCACACGTACGCGCAGAAGATGGCGATGGCCGAGGCGCGCAAGCGGGATAGCATGGGCATCCTCCGTCCGGTTCGTTGGTAGGGGTGCAGGTGCGCGTCGAGCGCGCCGATGGCGATGTCGATCACGGCCAGGAGCGAGGGCGCTTGCTGGTCCAGCACCGCCCCGAACTCCTCTTCGTAGAGGGCGCGCCAGGCGCGCGGGCACAGGCGGAGCAGCCACCTCATGCCGTCGCCAGCCTTCGCAAGCCCGTCTTGGCGAACGACCCCAGGTTTGTGAGCTGGTCGCGCAGCGCGGTCGCGCCCTCAGACGTCAGGCGATACGGCTTGCGCCGATCCTCGGCCGGCAGCGGCTCGATCAGGCCGTGATGCTCCAGGCGGTTGAGCGCGGCGTAGAGGGTACCGGCGCGCATCTCCGTCCCCGTCATGGCCTTGATATCCTCCATGATCGCGTACCCGTGCTTGGCCCCCGGCGCCAGGCTGACCAGGATGAGCAGCGCGGGCTCGGAGAAGCGCCCCAACTCAGACAGGTCTAGGCTCATAGACGTCACATTATTCCGTTTCGTTTTATACCGTAAAAGTGTATACCGTACAACGTCATAATAGGCAATGCGCCAAGAGCTGTCAAGTAGGAATGTGGGAGAACGAGGCGCCTATCCCAACCCGACGGGCCGATCCAGCAAGAATTGGCGCAGCCCCTCAACGTCATCGATCATGCGGTCGGTCGTGCACGTCTCAACGGGCACGCGCTTGGAGCGGCCCTGCCCGCGCTGATCGAGGTAGACGACGTGCGCCGTGTCGCCGAGCGGATCGAGGTAGGGGCGCAGCTCACGGTGGTCGAGCTCTGGGCCACCATGCAGCGCCGCCAGGGGCGCGCCCCGCCCCTGCCCCACCTCCGCCACGTAGAAGCCCGCGCCGTCGATTGGTATGTCCACTACGCCGCTACCGGCTGGAAGCGCCGCTCGACCTTCTCCAGCAGATGGAGGACGAAATCCGGCGCGAGGTCGGGTGAGCGGAACCCATGCACGATCACGTCCCGCGCACGCTTCGCCTCCCGTAAGAAATCATAGTCCTCGCGGCTCAACAGACCCACTGAGTACAGCGTGGCGATGACGGCGAGCGGACGCTCGTTCTTCAGCGGGACGCTCTCCCGCCGGGCGAACTGGCGCAGCGCCGCCTCAGCTACGGACCACGCAAGCAGCAACGCGGCCTCCGCTTGAGCCCCCTGCACGAGCTCGTAGACACCCCTCATGCGCGCCCGCAGTTCGTCCTGGTTCAATTCTTCTACGCGCCCGTTTACTGCGGGGAGCACCGTGGGCGGGATCGTGTAGAGATCGACCCTCCACCCCTCCTGCTCGTGTGCGTTGACGGCCGTGGTCAGCGCGGGAAGGCTTGTTGCTTCGCGCAGGGTACCCTGGGTCTTGACCTCGACGGCGGCCTTCTCACCATTTTTGTAGGCGACCATCGCGGGTCGGGTACCACCACACGGAAGTGTGCTCATGCGACCCTCCCCGTTGGTGGGGGCGCGGGGCGGGCGGGGAAGGGGAGGGGACGACTATGATCACGCCTCCGACCGCGCGGCGGTTTGTGGGTGAGGGT
>JAABUU010001633.1_pt1 | contig 36455 bp, 37 predicted proteins | sample 5559301 | NCBI WGS metagenome assembly JAABUU01 (sample SAMN10711884, study PRJNA513360) | rock metagenome | isolation source: Antarctica rocks | place: Antarctica: Victoria Land, Richard Nunatak white
TGGTGGTGCGAGGTGGTGGCTGAGGGGGGGTTCACCATTGTGGCGAGATAGGTGTATCTGTTATGTGAGTATTGAGTATGAGTAGATTCGGTAGGTCAACGATGTGGTTTGTTGATTGTTACATGCGCTGTACTGTAGTTAAGGTGAGATGAGGTGCCGTGCGGAGACCGACCGCTCTTACGTAAGCCAAGTGTACGGGCCAGCTGTCGCAACAACTTTCCCTCTCCAACTACTGTACCCACGCATCGCTCAACCACCAGACCACCTCGCCAACCCACCCTTCCTCAACGAACACCCCGAGCACCGCACTCAATGGCACCGAAACGCAACAACCCCCAATCAACCCCCTCCTCCTCCTCCACCGCCCGCAAACCCGCACCCGCACCCTCAACCTCCAGCCCGGCCGCAACCACAACCACAACCACCAAACAACCCCACACCACCACCGCATCCGCCCCCTCCTCCTCCTCCCGCGCCAGCAAACCCTCCCCCGCCCCGTCGTCCTCGGCACTCTCCCCACACAGCTCCGCGACGGAAATCCTCACCGCGGTCTGGAACAGCTACGTGTCGCGCACGGCGCAGCGCGTCAAGCTGCTCGACGCCTTCATGGCCTTTTTGGTCGCCGTCGGGGTGCTGCAGTTTGCGTATTGTGTTGTTGGCGGGAATTATGTACGTTTTTCTGTTCTCTTTTCCGTCGTCAAATGGGTTTTTAGGATGGGGAAAGGAGGGAGACATGGGGGGATAAGGAGGAAGGAAGGCCGAAGGGGTTGAGGATGGCAGGCAGGCAGCGGATACATGGGGGGGGGGGGCGATAGTCAACGGATGGGGTGTGATGTGGAACGGTGGCTGAAAATCTGAATCTAGCCCTTCAACGCCTTCCTCTCCGGCTTCAGCGCCACGGTCGGCCAGTTCGTCCTCACGGCCAGTTTGCGCATCCAGACGAATGTGGAGAATCGGGCCGAGTTCAAGGCCGTGTCGCATGAGCGGTGAGTGGCACCCTGTTTCCGCCTTGTCTCGGGCTTGCACCCTACCTTTTTTTTTTCTTTTTTTTCTTTTTCTTTTACCACGTCGGGGATCTCTTGCGTGCGCTACTTCGAATGGCGGGCGGTGGGGTAGTTGCGTTCAGAGTTGAGAGTTGAGAGGGATGATTTTGCTGATATGGATGGTCTTGTTGGGTGTAGGGCCTTCGCGGACTACGTGTTTGGGAGCTTGATTTTGCATTTCTTTTGTGTGAATTTCATAAACTGAGCGTCGAGGGATTCCGGGCTGTCTATCGTGCGGTACAATAGCGGGTTGAGACGAGACGGTTGAGTGTGATAGGGTGAAGGAGGCAAGCTGGGGCTGTTCTGAGATGGAAAAAGGGTTGTGGGTCTGGCGAGTGAGTATGCATGGGTTTAGACGGTGCAGATGTGCTATTTACCGGATCGGATATCGTCGGTCGAATCAATCTGGAGGACGGCGAGGATACGGAATGGGAGGTATAGCTTCGCGTCCAATACCGTACACCTGGTCTATATACCCTAATTACTGTCCCGAAAACAACCATATACAGGAACAAGACACACCATCCTGCGCCCTAAGTCCAAATGCCCGAGAGCTAAAGTGAGGACAATGCGTCGGCCGAGACAGGGAAAGAGAGAACCATAAGTCTCAGGAAGGCTCATTCCAGCCCAAACTCCCCCCTCAACGCCTCCCCAAACCTTCGGATCGCCTCCGCAACCAGGTGGCCCGGCGCGGCCGCAAACGTCGCGCGGAAAAACATGCCGTGCCCTTCACCGGTGTATTTCCCAGATTCGATGTCGGCCTTGTCCGGCCTTTCCGCACGGAACAGACTCCCCTTGATCACAAGAACGCCTTTGGCCACTGCGGCTTGCATGATGTCTTCTTCGATCTCGAGGAAGGTTTTGGTGCCGGATCGGTAGTGTGGGTGAAGGGTGTAGTTGATTTGGATCCAGTGCTATCGTTGGTGCGTCGTCGACGTCAGTCTATACTTTGAGTTTGTTTTTGGGGTCTTTGGCGGAGAGAGTGCGGGTTGTGTGATAGTTAAATGGTGAGACAGGAAAGAGGGACAGCGAGGGGACTAACAAACATGCCAGCAGCCGGCGGATTCCAGCTCGCGATTTCTCTCGGCAGAAACGTCTCACACGCATAACAGATATTGTCTCTCCGCTTCGTGTACTGCAGCCGCAGATGGATCAACCAGTCCAGATATCCAGCGTGCCCCCACCCCTCTTCGAGCAACTTGTACAGCACGATCTGCGAGATGCCGCTGGGATGCTGGGTCGAGACCTCGGTGTGCCGGTTCAGCCGTTCGATCATCTGCTCCGAAGCCGTGATCCAGCCGACGCGGGCGCCGGGCGCGATGACTTTGGAGAAGGAATCCATGCGCATGACGCGCCCGTCGACGTCCATGCTCAGCAGCGAGGGGATGAGTGCGCGGATGAACTCCTCGTGCGAGGCCGGTGGCGGCACGTCGGGCGCGTTCGGGCCGGTGTATGGCTGCATCTGGAGGAAGAAGTACGGCTCGTCTTCGAGGATGTAGACGTCGTGTTTCTGCGCCACGGCGTAGATGGCCTTGCGTCTCTCGTGGCCTTGCGTCGCGCCTGTCGGGTTGTGCCCGCTCGGCACCGTGTATAGGAGCCAGGGTTTCTGAGCGCCTCGGGCCTTTTCGTCCCAGTTGCTGAGGATGTGGTCCATGCTGGAGGCCAGCAGGCCTTGCTCGTCCATCTTGATGCCGATCGTTTTGACGCCCATGGGCAATGCCGTCTCCACGGCGGTGGCGAAGGTGTACTCTTCTGACAGGATATACTCACCCCGTGTTATTAGCAAGCGGAAGGCCATGTCGAGGGATGAGGTGCTGGCTGAGGTCAAGATACAGGCCCAGTCTTGGTAGGGAGGGTTGTGGACGATCTGTAAGTGGTTAGCTACATCTATCATTGGTCTGCCTAGTGACTGATACCTCCGTATGCTCGGTGACGAATCGCAGAAGCTGTGCGGCGCCGGCCGCGTGTCCGTAGTTTAATGCTATGTGCAGATCTGAATGAGGTAGATTGTCTCAATCAGCCTGTTGTATCTATCAATACCTCGCTGCCATAGCGAAACATCCTCCATACCATAAAGTCCCTTTCCTTCTGCGTAGTCATGCTTCCCCGCGTGGAGGACCATCCCCGACTCTTTGGTTTCTTCCTCCGAAAAATGGCCGGGCAATGGGACTTTGATGTCAATGCTCTCGATGGGAAAGTATTCGCTCGATGGTAGTCCGCCCCCAAGTGAGATGAGGCCTTGTCAGTCAATCAGTATGCGCTCTATGGCAGAGACCCAAGGTATCCGTACCGGGCTGCATCAGATGCTTAATGGCACCCTTGATCGACGACCCCTATGTTTTCTCTCAGCATGTACCGTTACAACTCAGAGGTCCAATTGCGCCTCATACCTTTCGGCTTGTGCTCTCAGCACTTAGCCTATCTGACTGCCCGTCAACATTCCGGCCTCCACGTCCTCCATAGCATACAACGGACGGACTTACAGTCCCACCTCTGAGCCTTTGGTTTCCCATGCACCTACCCGCATCTCATCGTCAGCACATGTTCCGCGTTTCCCCGTATACTCGTATACTCTAGATCGGAGCCATACCACCGGACCCTTGAACATCTCACTACCCGCATATGTTGCAATGCCACCCGAGATCTTAGGGGCTTTTGCACGTCGGGCTGAAACGCCTGCGACGGTCAATGGCTCGGGCATGATCTTGGATGTGGTTTCTTCATAACCGTTGGTGTGGATTGCTGTTGGCGGCGCCATGATGGGATGGAGTCGGATGTTGTGTTCCCGTGTGATGATCACAGAGTCTGAAGAGAGAAAGGACTGAAGACTGGCAATATCTTGTCGATCCTAGAAAAAAAAGATACTGTAACTATAGAAATGCAACAGGTGTGAAAGAAGGCAGTTGAGGAAAAGACTATGGAAATTAATCTCTATACAGTCATAGTTAACCGCTTTGTACCGTAGATATCCGTCCGATACCTGAATAGTCGATCAGGCTGCCCCACATGGTGCCAATGCACTCAACTCTTTGCACTGTGACGCGGGCCAACCTTTCCCTTCCATCAGATAACGTAAATCTGGACCAGACCATATCAGGCAGCTGAGTGAGAGGGTCTCCCCATCCGCGCCAATTCTTTCAGTCCACAGAGGACGTCGAGCGCTCACGAAAATATAATGATCCGAAATGGTTATTGCTTCCCTATCACAGTCATATAAGTAAATCATGTTGTATAAAGTGGGTAGCTTCTTGAAGTTGCAGAGTGGACGAGGAGACGTCTCGGGATACATTGTGCCGAGGCCCATGAGCTGCCGCCCTAATCTCAAGCCCTGATACACAATTGACAGGACTGTCTTTTCACACGTCATGTGTTATTATACCTAATGTGAGAAGTGACAGGCCTTGAGCACCACTGTCTACACGTCAAACTCAAGTGATGGATCATATGCGGGTTAAGTGACATATCCATTGTCTATTTGTCGGGCCAGAATACGCTTGTGGGACGAAGAAGGGTGACCAAAGTACAGCTGGGCCAGTTTAATACTAAGACTATTGGTACAACTGAGCCGTAGAATCCTTCGACGCGCCTGAACAGATCCACGGGACTGAGATTGCCATCTGGACGAACAATCCTTGTCCTGATAGTTTTCGCACCCTTCAAAACCCTTCAGCTTACAATCTTCCTCAGAACGCTCGTGATTGGAACCCCGAAGACCTCGCAGAAGACACGCACCGTTACGAGTAAAGAGCTCTCAGAACCTATTACCATGGAAGTGTACATGTCGACGACGTGGTATTCGGCACTGCCGGCTGCTGGCCTCGTAGAGCGAACGGGGAATACTTGTACACTGAAAGAAAATTACCCTACTGATTACATGCTTCCACCCCCCTTCAATCTTGCCCTCCTTCGCTGCCATCGTGGTCTGGCCAGAGGTCGTGGCGAGTCGAGCGGGCCGAGATCTCGCCATACCTCAGCCGACGATCGCGAAGCCTCGAGCCGTCGCGGCGTCTCTAGTACGACTCGCTCACGGCGCCGTTGTGGCCGACGCCGACCACGGTCGGGTATACGTTGCTGTAACCGCCGTTGTCGTGCTCCGATGCGTCCATGCCGTGCGGGCTCAGTATGTGGTTCGAGCCATCGGATTGGCCGTGGTAGGCTGGTGCGGCAGACGCATTTGGCCCGGCGCCGGTGCTGCTGGACCCGTTGCCGCCGCCGCCGACTGGTCCGCCGGACCCGTAACTGCTGCCGGGCCGATTCTGGTTCTCGCCCCTTGCGGATTGGGTCTCATCCCACCAATCAATTTCGTTGTTCAGATATTCGTCTTTGTCAAGAGACAGGCGACATACGAGAGGGAGAGGGAGAGTGAGGGTGAGAGGGTGAGTGGATGAGAGTTGAAGAGGAAAGGAAAGGGGACTGGGATGCAAGGACAGACAACTTGATCAACTTACTTCGCGATATTTGGTCAGATAGATTTTCAATGCCTCTGCATAGTTTTCGAACCCCAGCGAGGTCATGGCGAATAGGATGTCTTCGCCGTTGACCGTCTTCCGCTTCTCCTGTTGACATTTCTCTGAAGCTGCAAACGTCCAACGGGCGGGTCAGTAGCCTCGTCCGACGGGCATTCTGGAAAGCAAACCGAACGTGGGCATGGGCAGGGCGGACCTTCGCTTGTGATGAACGAGATGAACTCGCTCACGCACTCCTGCATGCACTCCTTTGCTTCCTTTGCGATCTTCGCGTTCTCTGGCAGGGCCGTCTTCATTATTCGAGCGACTGGTGCGAAATTACGAATGTTAGCATCAGAGGTAAGGCTGTGCGGACTATTCCTAGGTGCATGCTGAGGAGAGATTGACTGCGGGGATTGGCCGGACATGATACACTCTGGGGTGGCGCTGCGTAGTTGACCATAGAGAGAGAGGGATGAGGATTTGCAGATCAGGGACGATAGATGGACGAATAAAAGCGCGTATAGAATGGAGCCTCCGTTGAAGCGACACCAGTAAAATTCACTCATCGCGGGTGCAATTGCGTAGGACCAGGTACGCGCAAATCAGACGCAGACAAGGAGGGTGCATGGGGGACCAACCGTTCGCAATCGGCAGCCATCGGTCCTGCTCTTTCACCTCAAACTCGTAAGCAAGTCCTTGCGCTTGTGGGTCTTGCGGGTCCCTTTCCATGTGCTCCGAGTTGCCAGGCGACTGCGCTGCTGCTGCTTCGACATCCGTCTCCTTCGGTGGGGAAGCCGACATCATGTATTTGGCTACCTGCAGCGGACACCGACTACTCCGTCGAAATTCCTTGGTCGTTTCGCTGGCGTGAGGTGTGTCTGACCACGTCACCGTTGGCTCGGGTCAGGATTGATATGCAACACTGCGCCGACGTGCGTCACGCTGGGCAGCTTCTTGCTTTACACCAGCCCAACGAGTACCCGGGGCGAACGCGCCGTGACCGTGTCACCGGCAGAGCTAGTCGACCCTTATGCGCTGTTCGCTTCTCCCACCGTTATATGGCAACTGCAAGGCTCGCCGTGGATGCGATAGGCGAGGTGACACGTAGTAAACGCGTTTGGGTCGGAACAAACTGACTTTAGTAAGTGAAGGAAGAAGCGGATCCAAGCAGTCTGCCGCCGAGTCGCGCCTGTCGTGTTTGCTGTTCCAACTGAGAATTTTCGGGGGCTGTCCGGGGTCGATTGGGCCGTCAGGACGCTTGAGAAATTTTTATTAAGAGCAGGGCTCCGCGCACACACCCTGAATCGTCTGACTGTATTCCGTCAAAAAGGACAATGCGCCTCAACACCGGTGAACTGTACAACACAGCTGCCAGGAAGAATCTAGCAAGCCTCGAACACGCTTTAGGCGCATATATGATTATAAGCGTGGGGGATGCGAAAGCTCAGCACCAGCGTGTCTCTGGCCAGTGCGAAAGGCCTCGGGCTCAAGCTTCAGAGTAGCGTCGTCAAAGACTCGAGGAGCCCTCTGACACGGTGTACGAAGCTAGTCAGTCGTATTGGTCAATGACAACTCTCTCCTGTTTGAGGCTGATTGGGTATCCTTACCTTTTGCTGTTTCTTCAAGCTTTTGAAACTGCGGCCGAGCCTAGGTGGAAGTCGCCTGTATGGACAGATTGTTGCGACCCGGTGTACCTACCTTACTATCAGGTCGGCTGTGGTCGTTTTGCTGTCTGCTGCTTGCGACAGCAATGCCCCATGAGCGGCGCAACAGTGACTACAGAAGCGCGCTAGCCTTCATTGATCAATTGTCGCCCGACCAGGGGATCCTCCTTTCCAGAGACGCAGCGGCGGCCGACGGGGGTGGTTTTGGGGGTTCCAGGGGTCTGTGGGGCAGAATTTTCCTCCAATGAAGGGACCTAAGGATGACTGGTAGTCTAAGGTACGGTAGTTCCGTATAATGGAACCGGACTTTTCGGGTAAGGCAAAGCAAGGCAAGGGGACAGTGGGGTGAAGGAATCAAAAGGAAAGAAAGATATCTGACTGGTGGATATAATTGTTTGATGATTAAGGTGACTGAGGGTGAATATTACGCAGTGATGGGGAGGCCGAGAGGGAACCGAAACAAAGGCATTGTTACCAATGATTTGAGCCCCAATTTCAGCTTTCTGCGCTACGGTTATTTATTATTATTCATCATTGTTACTGTCCCTGCCTTGTCGACGCCGGGAACGCCCAAATACGCCTAAACGAGACATCGTACCCGCCTTGACCTTGACGTTGGCGGACGGCGTGCTTGACAGCTGCGAGTTACATGTCCCGTGCGGCCTTGCTAATTAAATACAAGACTCCGGTTTTGACTTTCAATTCAATTCTTTTCTGTCGGTATTAGGTATGTATGAGTTCATCCCAATTTGCCAGTCATGTCAACGATCACTCTGCATTGATCTTCTGGAAGCACGCCGCCGCCTCCGCAGCAGCAGCATCATCAGCAGCAGCAGCAGCAGCAGCATCATTGCCCTCTCTGCTCCCTGCTCGAGATCCTTTGGATCCATCCCCCACGGCAACCAGCTCATCAATCCCTGGAGGCGTAAGGTAGGTGTGGGAGGTCTGCACTATAGGGCCAGCTTACTTCGTCTTGGTACGACATGCTTTGTACCAAGATGTCATCCTCTGAGTTGTATCGATACTTGCAACCTAGGGTCGGCGCGCTCTCACTGTAAGCACTTGGTGACGATGGCCCTACAGACCAAGCCGTGGTGAAGGGCCGGACCGTCTGCGACAAAGTGTTATTGATGAAGCCTCATTATTTATCGTTCGTTAGATCTTTTCATTCCGAACAGGACGTCGTGGCAGCCACTCAAAAGCAGACCTCCAGTACTCGTACCTTACTTCGCCCGACACAAGGTATCCTCCTATGAGCAAGATGTCCGCTGCGATGGGTGGTGGGCTGCAATGCGTCCCGATGCTCGCTTTGGTCGTGGACCTATCGGCTTGACGCACCTGCAGGCATACGGCCATCGCCAACTCAGAGCAGCCACACAGACGTGCAGCCTCGCCGTCACGCATGGCTAAGGCTTCCCAAAAAACCTCCTAATCTGGTCGCCGAACGCATGCAACTAGAAAGTAACTGTATATTGGCAGAATATCCCCACAACGAACACTCGGTATGACGTTGTACATCTAAGCTTGTCTCTGCAGTCTCGGTACTTCGTACGCCTCGATGACAAAACTTTGAGAGCAGTGCAAGGTTGGGCATGAATGCATGGTCCAACTCCTCGCTTCCGCTTTAGAATACGATGACATGTGTCTATGTTACGTGGTGGAGCTGCGCACTAAGGGCATCGAGCTTCATCCGGAAAAGGTGTGACATGCTGAGAAACCATTTCCGCCGTATTGCGCCGATTACACGGCACGCCGGCCGCTCGCACCCACCAAAGCTGAGAAGTAAGTGGTCTATTGCTGCACAACTTGGATCTTATTCTTCTTCTATGAGACCCGGAACGTCAGTTTAGGATCCAGCTCTGTCTCATCGTCGCACGCATCACGAAGGGTTCTTTTCGAGTCAGATGAATCGGAAGAAACAACAAACCTTCCACTTCTCCAACTCGTCCTGCTTCACCTTGTACTGTTTCAGCAATTCGTCCAACACCTTCTTCAGCCCATCTGAATTTGTCTTGAGCGCCGGGATCACATCCTTCACTGTTCTTTCGATGAGCACCCCGTTGATCATCCGGAAGCACTTTCGGTCTCGTGGCAAGGGCTCCAAAGTCTCTAGGACGAGCCTGCACGGCGCACGGTCAGCGGTCAGTGAAGCTCCGGTCGTGTGTCTTGTTTGAAGGTGAGTGAAGACTATATGACGGGGCGGCTGCGAGGCATCGGATGGTATCTCTGAACGGGGTTGGAGCAAGTACTTGTGCTCTTCAGCTTCCTGTTCCACATCGCCTATCTTCTGTGCGATCTGCTGTAGGTTGGACTTGTAGTTGGAGTACTGCACTTGTAACTCTTTCGGAGTCATAAGATCAGCAAAATGCTATACAGTAACACGGCACATCTCATGCAAGATAACAGATGCCCACCTTGCTGCTTCTTGCTTGAAACCTGCTGCTGAGCCATCGCGCTGTGTTTTGGCGGGAACTTCTGGAGGCACATGCGTGGAAGATCTCCAAACGCTTCCGTGCGCGGAACAAGCCGCACTTTTATGTTCCCCGACGGTTGAAGATCCAGCGACCTGTAACTACCCTGTCAAGCCTACAATAATATACAGAAATTTTGACGACTCAGCAAAGGCTTGCCACTTGCGGCGAGTCTCCTGTCCTTGATTTAAAAAGATGCATCCCCATCTGCATACCGACGACAACAGAGGTAAGCAGAACGCGTCGTCCTTCATCGGCATGTCTCTGACGTCTCTGTTAACCATTACACGCAGGCTGCGAAGAAGTCATGGCGATCCTCGATGAATGCCACGCCCGGGGCTTCCTCTACAAGGCCGTGGGCGGGTGCAACAAAGCGAAACACAATGTCAACATGTGCTTGCGTGCCGAGAGACTCGAGCGGACAAAGCTGAACCGCGAGCAGGCCAAGGTGGAGAGGCAGAAGATTGTGGAGAAGTGGCAAGAAATCGATGCGAACTCATAAAGTGTGGGACGAGAACGATAAGGGGGACCTTAGCACGGGAAAGGATCGGTTGCGAAGCAGTGTTTGAGTACGGGAGCAGCATCATTTCAGCATAGCGGGGGGCGTTCGGGGGGTCTGTGGGGTAAAATTTACGTCTCTGTGGAGGAGGGTTTGACTACGTTGTCGACTGTGTCAAGGGTCTGAGTGTGCTATATCAGCTAAGAAAGAACACTCTCCATTCGCAGCTTGCTGGTTCAGAAACCCCTCCCTATCCTAGGCGTCAACGGTCTCTTTACCGCGCCTTGCGTTGCGACTCTCTTGATTGCCGATGTCGTCGGCCTCTTTACGGCAGTCTTCGAGTTGTCCGCTTCCCTCGCCAGACGTTGCGCTTCTCGTTCTTTGTCCTCTGCCATTTGCGCCTCGATCTCCATCTTGCGATTGAACTCGTGCTCGGTGACCCGCTTCTCCCGCGCTGAGTATCCCTTCTCCTTCACAGAGTAGAAAACGCCGCCGAGTTCTGCCAGCCACTACAATCAAGTCAGCATGAGATATCAACTGATGTGGTAAGGCTGGCACTTACGTGTGGATCGACAGACGTCACCGTCGACATATACTCCTTCGAGGTTAGAATAAGCTCGTGGTAGACCACGTAATCTGGCAGATACCCTAGGCCATACAGTGCGCTTGTCGGATGCAACTGTACCGTCACGCTGGTTCGTAAGTTAACATATTCTCCGATGCCCTTCACTTTCGCAGCCTGGTGGTAGTATCCCGAACATATACATTTCCTGATGACATCCCAATCCGTGCCGCAGCTTGTTAATACCATTTTCTGCATCTTCATGATATCGTTAAGCTGCTCTCGAATCTCCTTGGCTCGCCGCAGAGCTTTTGGGTGCAGGAAGTGACGTATGCACCAGCCATCAGAGTAGCCGTTGGATTTCCACTGGGTAAAAACATGCAGTAAACTCAGGTGGTCAGATTCGGGCACGAAGAACTTTTCTCGGGCCGCATCGGATTCCTCCTGCCGTTCCTTAGGACGATAGAAGACACTTGGCACCGATAGCATGGAGACTATCGTGAGCATCTCTTCGCTACACCCATAGTCTTCGGATGTGATTATTAATTTGGCAAGAGAAGGATCCATAGGAAATGCGGTCATTCTTTTCCCCATCTGAGTTAGGTCTCCGATGTTGTCCAAAGCGCCTAGAGCCCAGAGGTCGAACAAAGAGGTTGTTATGGTGTCCTGAGGCGGAGGATCCATAAAGTCAAAGTCTAGCAAATCCCTCACTCCCAATGATTTGAGTAAAAGGACTGTATTTGCCAGGTTGGTCCTTTGGATCTCCGGAATGGTTTGAATATAGAACTCGTTTTTGAACGCAGACTCGGTGTAGAGGTGAAAGGATTTACCTGGCCCAGTGCGACCCGCACGGCCTGCTCGTTGGGATGCGTTGGCCTGGGAGATAGGCGTGATCTGTAGGGCGTCCATACCCATTCGGGGGTTATAAACCTTAAGCTTTGAGAACCCAGCATCAACAACGTACATAATACCATCAACCGTCAGACTAGTCTCCGCGATGTTAGTGGCGACTATGACTTTTCTAACGCCTGGTGCTGCCTTCTCGAAGATCTTGGCCTGCAGATCGGCCGGCATCTGACTGTAGATGGGTAAGATGCTGAGTTTCGGGGGATCATTCAACATTTTCAGCCTCTCCTCGACTAGTTCACATGTCGCCTCAATGTCTTCCTGACCAGTCATAAACACCAAGATATCTCCTGCTGGTTGAGAGACGTGGATCGCTAGGACCTGCTTCACCGCGCTATCCACATAGTCTTCACAAGGGGATCGAGAGTATTGGATATCCACTGGAAACGTACGTCCCGGAATGAAGAATTCCGGTGCACCTCCGTAAAAACGGGAGAAGCGCTCAGCGTTCATTGTTGCGGACGTGACAATTAGCTTCAGATCTCGTCGCCGAGCAAGGACTTTCTTGATGAGTCCCATCAAGACATCAGTGTTCAACGCACGCTCATGTGCTTCGTCCATTATAATGCACGAATATTTGTCCAGATCTGGCTCGGCTAGCGATTCCCGTAGGAGGACCCCGTCAGTCATGTACTTGATTGCCGTCTCGTTGCTTGTACAATCCTCGAAGCGTATCGCGTAGCCCACCAATCCACCAAGCTTTACCTCCATCTCCTCACTGACGCGCTTCGCTACACTCATCGCAGCGACTCGCCGTGGCTGGGTACAGCCGATCATACCTCTCTTAGCATAGCCGTCTTCGTAAAGAAACTGTGTAAGCTGAGTAGTTTTCCCCGATCCAGTCTGCCCCACAACAATGACGACCTGGTTGTCGCGAATCACGCGCAGGAGTTCCTCCCGAACTGCAAATGCTGGTAGGTACTCCCTTTGCTCGCGCAAGGTTTTACTCTTGCCAAACACGCTTTGTCCTTCACTTCTCTTGAGATGGTCGGCAAATCTGCTGCCTCCCTTATGTTCCTCCTCTCCGGGAACCGCGGCAGCGCTATCTCCCTCATCGTCCTTCACTCCCATGAGGTTGCCCAATGCTGTGCCGGCCATGTTCGTGGCTTCCTGCGCCTGTTTCTGCCTCTCTTTTTGTTGCCTCCTCTCTTTTAGGACCCTGCTACCCTTGCGACTGAATACGGCCATATCACTCTGCGGGTCCCTTATCGGAGATATCGGGTCCAGCTGCTTCGTGAAAACTTTCCTGCCATCAAGAAATGGTGGTTTTAGATCATGTATAAGCAAGTGGGTCCTTGTAGCCTCCTCGTCGTCCTCGAAATCTGCACCGAAGTCCCGCCGTTGAGCGACTCCAGATGTGAGCATCCGGTTTGTCTCCCAAGCGTCCACATCGCGCTGCTTCTGCACAGCTCTCACGCTTATCCGCTTGCTGTTCATCTTCTCCGCCAGAGCTACCTCTCGCTGGCGATCTGCCCACGAGCTATCGGCGGTGCCAAACGGGTTATGTGTCTCATCACCGAAGGTGTAGCCAAGCTCATCCCCCGCGTACCAGTCCCTATCAAGCGCATTCGAGTCTTCTTCGTTGACCATCGGCTCAGGGCCATCGAACTCGCTCTGACGCGGTGTGGGCGCATAGTGAGAGGTTCGAGGAGTAGATGACCGTGAGGACTGCCCATGCCCGTTAAGTCTGGTGTGACCGTTGTGTTTGTTGAGTCCGTTCCTCGAGATCAAGGGTGTCTGAGCTGATCTTGCTGTCCGCAATGAAGACGGGCGCGAGGGAATGATAAAGCGATCCGAATCGAGCTTTCGCCGTTTGGGGCTGTCTCCTTGGCTCATAGCTGAGGTTCTGCTACTCCAGATATCTTCGCTCTGTTTGTCGTAGTAAGGCAGCTTCCTACTACTTCCCAATCAGGAAAGGTTTAAGCTTAATTCCTACCCGGGATATCCTCCACCGGATTTTATTCACGTACCCAAGGTATTTGTACATTGAATGATCTGGACTTAGAAATCTAGATGTTGTAAAAAAATACGTGTCCGCTTCACGATGTCTATGATAACAGCTACTACATGGGTGCCTCGGGGCTTCGCTGCTCAGTTCCCCACTAAATACGACGTGGATGAGAAGGAACTCGCTCGCATCTCCAAACTTGCGAAATTACAGCTGGATGATGCGAAAGAGGAGCTTGAAGGAGCGCGCAATGGCAATAAGGGAGAAACGAAGACAGAGGATGCATCAGGAGAAGAAGACAATGGCCTGAAACTTCCAAAATCCAATGGGTGCGCACGGCACGCTTTAACGGCCCTATCCAGTGCTCTGGCTGACAATTGCGCCCAGCGACGTTGATGACGATTTGAAGGAGTATGATCTCGAACATTATGATAGCGAAGCTCTTGATGAAGATGGCGAGGCTATGGCCATATTCGGTAACACGAAGTCGCTCGCATATCATGAATCCAACGCCGACGACCCATATATCACGCTACACGAGAACGACGACGAGGACGAAGAACGGGAAGAGCTACAGATATTAGCGACCGATAATCTAGTGGTGGCCGCGAAGGTAGAGGATGAAGTGGCACATCTAGAGGTTTACGTGTATGAAGACGAAGCGGATAATCTTTACGTACACCATGATATATTGCTACCAGCCATACCACTTTGTGTGGAGTGGCTGGATATCAAGGTTGGTAAAGACGCAAGCGAGAGGAATCTGAAGGGAAACTTTGTAGCTGTTGGCACATTCGATCCGGATATTGAGATATGGGATCTTGATACAGTGGATTGTATGTACCCTAACGCTATCCTTGGCCAGGGAGGCGAGCTTGCCGACGAAGAACAGGGAGCAGAGAAAGGTAAGAAGAAGAAGAAGCGGAAAAACTCCAAAAAAGCCAATGATGATTATCACGTCGATGCCATCCTTTCTCTAGCCGCGAACAGGCTGCACCGCAATCTCTTGGCTTCTTCATCGGCCGACAAGACTGTCAAGCTCTGGGACCTCAACACGACAAAGTGTGCACAATCATATTCGTTTCACACGGACAAGGTCTGCTCGACAGCATGGCATCCTCAGGAATCAACGGTTCTTCTTAGTGGTAGTTATGACCGAACGGTGGTCGCTGCGGACATGCGTGCTCCGGCCGCCAAAGCACCAAGATGGGGCGTTGAAAGCGATGTGGAGAGTGTCCGGTGGAACCCTCACGACCCTAACTTCTTCTATGTGACGACCGAGAGTGGCATTATTCATTACCATGATGCGCGAGCTGCACCACCGTCACCAGAGGCATCAAAAGCAGTATGGACGCTTCAGGCTCATGACGAGTCCGTCTCCTCGTTCGATGTCAACCCGGTCATACCCGGGTTTCTCGTGACAGGATCGACAGACAAGGAGGTTAAGCTGTGGAACGTGCAGGCCAGTGGTCCCAGCATGGTCGTGTCCAGGAACTTGGGAGTTGGAAAGGTATTCTCGACAACATTCGCACCCGATCAGGAAGTGGGCTTTAGATTAGCAGTGGCAGGAAGCAAAGGTGCAGTGCAGATATGGGACACTTCGACCAATGCGGCAGTAAGACGAGCTTTCGCACATCGTGTTGCGCCCATAGAAGGTGAGGTCAAAGAGAGGCTGGTGGGCGTGGATGAGGATAGTAGCGATTCGGAGGATGAAGGAGGAGCAGAGCCGGGTGGAGAAGAGGACAAGGGGAACAATGGATGGGAGTCAATGGAAGAGTAGGGTCTGGTTGGGTAGTGTTCATGTACCTCGGTGGCATGGAGAATATGACATGCTCATCTTCGGACGTCGTCATATGGAGAAGGAGGCTTCGAGTGACTGGGCCCTTGGATGATGGACGCGTCCCTGGAGCCCTCCCGTGTGGGGTCAGCTTACCAAGTTGTTCGCCTCCGTCTATGCCAAGGTCCGGTCTGCAATAAGACACCTTGAGGTATTCGTACTTGGTCAAGTCACCAATTTCATTGTCACGGTCAAGGCATTGGAGTTGCAGGTACTGAACTTCCCTCATCATGCCGCTCCTGAATCAAATTTGGAATCTAATCCAGTCCGAGGTTTGAGATATGCAATATTGACCAAAAATCGTGTCGCACCTCCAACCTTTTGAAGCCCTCTCATTAAGGTAGTCGCCGGTAGCATAAGTGCTTCGTAAGGCGTGTTTCGATGTCGGGGATACGATATTGGGAAGGAGTGACGGCCCTGTCCCGCGCCGCCCGTCTGAAACGATCGGCTCCTGTTCCTTTGAAAAGAAAGAACCATCATTGGAGCGTTTCGGTCTCGATATTACCTACCTTAGGTACCTACCTTACCTGGTAACTTAAGGTAGGTACAGTAAGCAATCCTGAGAGGGTCCTGACGCTGATTTACTCGGGGTCCTGAAGTCCTCGCCATCATTTGGAGAAGATTAATCAGGTAAGATTCCCGTCTTCTCCTTCCGCGCTCTGTTAAGGTAATGGTAAGGTAAGTTAAGTTATCATTATCATTATCCGAATGCGATATGGATGTGCTTTGCATAACTAAGATATACCTTAAGGTAGATAACGCCGTACCTAGGTACCTAGGCTTCCATTCAAACTTGGGCCTAGATCAATCCTGATCATTGGATGAGATTCGTCACACTGCCTTAACTTTCTTTTAGTTACATACCTTACGGAGTACCCTTACCTTAATCTGGAGCACGGGGCACGGGAAACAGGCATGTGAAAGCATTAAATGGATTATATAATCTGCATTAAACCCGAAAGTGAGGGGAGACTAAGCGATAAAAATCGCTTGGATCACCCCAACGCATCAGTGCAGGCAAAGGCTCCGCCGTTCGTGTACTAGTAAGTAGGAGGTGACTTTGAACCTTCACCCTTCCTCTTCCTCTTCCTCTTCTTATTCCTTTTCTCCATCATCAACTCACAATCTTTCACATCGGTTCAACCACCTCTTCTCACTCCTTGCATTACATTCCTTTTACTCCCCTGCGTACCTGGTAGTTCGCTCCTTTTTATATCACCTGCTCAACTTGAGAAAACAAATTCACCATCCACATCCACATTCACTCTTTCGGCCACTTTTCGGACCCTCCGACCTTTCCGGACCGCGTCCGCAAACCCGACTCCGAAGCCTTGCTTCGCTGCTACGCATCGCAGAACACCCTCTTTTGAGAAATACTGCCAGTCAGTTCACTATCAGTACATCACACCTTTTCGCGATCATATCACAGTCACCTGTGGTGGCTGTATGATCCTGATCACCTGTCGCACACGTCAAGAACATCGGTCACACAATCGATCAACGAATCAGACGCGTATCTACATCGAAGAGTGACGTCGCAATATAACGTCAGATTCTACGAAGAAAATCAAATAAATATCTAGTGTCAAATAACCGCTGCTACCTACTTAGCCAGCTAAACCACAGACATCTACCATGGCACTCGTCAGGGCATTCACTAAGCGTAGCAAGCGCCCCGACATCGCATCTCCATCGCCGTCTCGCATGGCCAGTGTCAAGCGCTCTGACGGGAGTATTGATAGAAACACCATCTCTTTACCGATTGAGTTGATCTCCACTACCAACGTTCTCCTCCACAACGCGCCGGATATCTATGGCTCATCCTCTTCGACGTCCAGCTCCGACTCAGAAGCCGACAGCTCGTCGGGATCGCTTCACACTGCAGATACCACGCCCGATGGGTCTGTGACCGAGTCTCCTCGCGGCTCGATGGAACCGAATCATCTCTCCCGTTACTTCCAAACGCCAAGTCGCTCCAGCTCATCCGCGAGTTCTTTCCTTCAGACCAATGACTCTCCCGACGTGAACGTGCCAGCCGTCCCTCAACGAGCGTTGTCGCACACCAAAAAGTCGCATCTAAAACTCGCGCGCAAGCGATCTATGTCCAGGATCACACCACCGCCCAACAGTCTCAGCAACACTTCGTATGCTCGCAGCAGCTTTGAGATTTTCACCGGCAAACCTGAACCCAACCATCCTTTCGGCAAAGAGCTGGAACAGGTCAACGAGCTGGCCGAGGACTTTGGCATTAGTGATGTCACCGGGGTGGACGACGAAGAGGAATACCTCACGAGCAATGGTCTGATCAAGTTCGGTGCAGAGGACTATATGATGGAGATTGAAGAACTACTCGGAGGTGTTTTCGAGGACAGGTTGCTTCCCATGGGCTCCGGATGGATTTAGTCATCGAACAAATTTAGGTGTCTGATGGACTCGATGTCAGGACTGGCCTCCTAAATCAGATACATGGTTCCCCTGCCTACAAGATGCCGGAAATCTCTTTAGCAAAGACCAATCTTCTTGTCCATACTTTGTCTCCTTGCGCAAAATACGACCTCGAGTGTTCGAAAGGCTGGCTAGCCGGTGTCATTCCGCTCGGACGGGATGATGGTGTGGGGATGGTGGGAGTTTCGCTCTGGCTTTGGGTCCGCTCCTTTACTTTGCTCCCGTTGCTCTCCTTTTTGCGTGACGAACCAACTACCTACGCTCTTTACGGTTACGAGTGCGAATGAAACAAAACATCTGAAACATAAAGAATCCGCCGCGGCTATGATCGGAAAATGGACGTGTTGTTTTAGGAAAAAGCAGTGTCAGACCGAAGGGGAAATGTCGTGTTTGCTCATAGTAACAAATGTCAAAGCAACATAGAACACATCTGTCACATCGACGTAATTACGTAGCTTCTCCCGTGTAGAACAACAGATCGGCCTCTCAACAGCAGAGGTGCATCTTCCCGATCCTGGGTTATCATAATCCCCCCTCAGCCACTCCGCTCTGCCCTACCCTTTCCTGCCCTACCCTACCTTACCTACCACCGTCTCCCTCACCACCCAACTCTCGGACCCTCTGGCTCATGGGGCTGGCGTGAAGGAGGTGCCCACCGATTGCAGGACAGAGACAAGGCAAGACCAGACCAGACATTATCCGTTAGCTCCTCCCTCAATTGTCTCCTCCCCTTTGCTGCTCTTTTCTCTTCTCTTGCCTCGTCTTCCCTCCTCTTCTATTTTCTCCTTTCTTCTTTTCTTTTCTTTTTTATCTCTTCTGAGGAGATGGTCAGCTAGATCATGTGGGCAGAAAAGTATGAGAGAGAAAAATAGCGGGTAGGAAGGACAAACCATGGATGAGAGGGGGGTGAGGGTGAATCACAAGAAGGAGAGGAAGGAGGCTGGTGCGGGCTCAAAGGGGACAACCTTCACAGGACATCAGGCAGGAGAAGGCAAAGACAGAAATCATCACTGGTCTACCGAAACTCCAAAAGTTCAAATCTCAGATGGAATTTACAAAAGCTCCCCGAAAAAGCAAAAACATACAACAGCAGGTATTCGCTGGTCGTCACCGACCCAACTACTAATCCGCCGATCTAAGGCTTATGTATGGCAGAGCGGACTGGATGCCCAGTTTTCCTTAGTCTGTGGTCGTATGTAGCAGACGATGTTTGGAGAGGAACCTATATCCAAGACATTATTCAAACGGGGTTACGTTCCGATGGTTGAAAGGTTTTGGGATTATTATCGCAACTGTTATCGGGAGCGATCAGGGCCCGGAAACATTCTTTGTTCTACTACTTCACTACCTTACTTGCGCCGATGAGGGCATACAGCCGTGGTAATGGCTGTGTTGATCGGCGCACCGACAAGGTACATAGCAGGGACGAGGGGCCCCAAGGAGACTGGGGAGGGGTACGTCAGGAGTGAGAGGTCTAGCAATCATTGTATATTCATTCACAGACCTACATTCACATGCGCCATCGTGATCATGCTTATAGAGTGAAGCCTCCAGTATCCCATGCTTTTTCAGCATTTCCTCTGATCGCCATATGGAGTCAAGAGAAGGGACCGTATGGGCGGCCAAGAGCCCGCATCTCCAGCCACAACATTATTACCATCCCTACCGCCCGCCGGCAAAGCACCCCCCAAGAGGAAAAGCCAACTGACGAAGGGAAACCCGATATTACGAATCTGGATCGCTAAACCATGCCAAAAGAGATTTGCCCACGCTATGCTTGAAAGGATCGACCGCTTCGAAGATCAGCAAAAAAGGAATGTCCCATATCCCGCGCTTAAACACGAAAAAGATAGCAAACACAGCGATGAAGTCTCGTGTTGGAATATGCCAGGGCTTGGATCCGGCAGGACTCTATCGGCAAGAGTATGTCCCGAGTCATACCAACCACGCAAATCCAGCAAACAACCCCGCAGCCACGATGCCCACGCCGTACGCATCGCCCACGCCGAGCGCCAGCGCGCCGGCCCCGCTCTTGCTACCACTGCCACCGCTCCCCGCCGTCTGAGTAGCCGCCGCTCCTCCAAAGCCAGTGTACACCATAGACCCCGAACTCGCTGCAGCATCGCCGGTAGCAGTAGCCGACATGGTAGACGAAGCCGACGACGACGACGTGTTCACGCGCGGCGGGTCCTGGGCGCCGCAGGGGTGATCCTGACGGCAGGCACTCTGGCAGGCGGAATTAGCGGCGCAGTTGGTGACGCACTGGTTGTTGGCCTCGGTGCAGGTGTAGTAGGGGATGGTGAGGGAGTATTGGGAGGAGTTTGGTTGTTGGCCGGTGCTGCAGACGCAGCTGTATATTAGGGTATTCTGGGCGGGTCAGTCAGTCAGGTGGAAGGTATGTCCGGGCGGGGGTGGGTGTAAGGGCTGACGTACGGCATCACAGGTGTTGTGGAGCGTCGTGGCGGTGGTGTTGGGTAGCTGGAGGCAGATGAGCGGACAGGAGGATTGCTGGTCGTTGCACCATTTCTCTGTTGACTTGTTAGTGTTTGGCCTATGGAGCGGAGGAGGGTGTGCGTCTTACGTCGGGTGGCCAACGGGACGGAGGCCGGGTCGATGGTTTGGGGAGAGGCGAGCCCGACGAGGCCGGCGAGGATTATGGCAATGGCGGTGGAAGAGAGCATCTCGGCTTGATTTCGTACTGCGTTTCGCTCCTGGTGGACTACATTTAGATGTCAGAGAGTGTCAATATGATTCGGCGGGTATGGAGTGTCCCCTCCAGGAACAAATAATTGGACGGTGGGGATGCTGAGATCTTTCCTCACCTATGCTTGTGACTGGTCCCAGCGCTCGAGCACGAAAGGACAGAAACGAAGAGTGAAAGAAAAAAGTAGACGAGCGAGTGACGATGAACGAGAAGTGTTGTCAATAGTCAGTGAATGGGAAGAAGAAAAGGGTCAGAACGGTCGAAGGCGGCAACGGTTTGTCGGAAGGGAGAGGAGGAGGCAGATAGGCACAGGACGCTTGGACTTCGGACATGCATGCAGCACATCATCCCCGACCATTTTCTTCTCTCTTCTCCAATAACTTATGCACTACTTCGTACTATCTATGTACATACATATTCGTTAGACCAAAAAACGAAGATCGATTGCCTATCGCTAGTATATGTAAGGTCTCTGTACTTTGGTTGAGTAAACACACAATCGAAAAAGTACTAATGTAATACACAAAGGCCGATCTCGAAAGCAGTGTCGAATCACATCCGCTGACGACGACATTGGGTTTTTAAGGTCCACGGTTCGTCATTACTAAGCAGCTATGGAGACCTTCCGCGGCGCCTCACAAGCTCGCAGCCGAGACATCGACATGTGAAAGTTCGCCAAAGCTTAGACGTGTGGGTGTGAGGTCAAATGCCGGTAGAACGTTAGATTGATCGCGACTGCCTTAGATGTTATGACCGGTACAGGAGATACTGACTCAAGCGCAGTCATGACCTGATACGCAACAAGGTACGAGCTGCTTCCGGGATATATGTTTGCTCCTAGATACAAACAGACAGCCAATCGACCCAGGACATGAAATCCCTCATATACGGCACAGGATGGAAGACGAAACAACACAGAACGTGTGTGTGGTATCTCCAACTCCCGCTTTCGAAGCAAGGCAAATCATGCAATCAGCTGAAGAAAGATGTGAGAAGAAAGTCGGCGCGGCGGAAGACGAGTCGGACAAGAAAGGAGATGGTATCATTCTGACGCGGAAGGGCAAAAGAAAAGATCGTGTTCGTTGAATTAAATGATTCTAAACAAAGGGATTAAGTAGTCTGCTGAAATGTGCGCATGTTGTTGTGCCCGTGGTCTGGCTTGATGTGATGAAATGCAAGGAGATCACTGGACGGAGCCAGTTCCGGCCAGTTGACAGGAGGATGTGAGCCTTACTACCCGATCATCGGCGGACTGGGGCAAGTGGTGGTGCTCCGTCCATGTTGCCTGTAAGCTCGGCGACACGAGCTTTGATGCGGGCAACGCGCGACTCGATGGCTAGTTCTAATCAGTTCTAATGTCCGCACTCGCCAGTCACGGAAAAGATACTCACTTTCTTCGCCACTGGTATCGCCTTCGTCGGCATTGCCGGTCTGACTTGGCTTGGGTTGCTCCTCACTGAGCCTTGCAGCTCGTTCGGCGGCATTCTTCCGGATTTGTGCCCATCGGTCTTGCAGCGGGGACACCTCCCGCGCCAGCTCGATCGACTTCTCCGATGCATCGTCATGTACCGTATCCTGCAATACCGGGTGCATCCCCGTCTCGGCGGGCGTCGCGAACTCGGAAGAGCCGCGCTCATCAGGAGACTCTTGCGGTAGCACCGCAGGTTGATCGATTAGCGGGCCTTGGTCGAATGATGAGAATTCTTTCTCGGCCTGGCGCTTTTCGTGGGTGTCAATGCCAGAAAGACTTTGCTGGGAGTCGTGCCAGTTCCGTTGGGGAGGCTCGAAAGGTGGTGATTCAAGAGGCGTAGCCTCAGCGCTAGAGGCCTCTGGCTCGTCATCAATGTTATGAATCGGCGGAGCTGGTGAGGGTGCAAAGGGTACTGCGTTCGGTGAGCTCTTCTTTCGAATAGTAGAGAAACGTCGACCAAGAGTTGACTGGGGAGGAACCGTGACGCCGGCCTGTTTAAGAGGCGGGGCTTGCACGGCGGCCCGCGCTGCAGCCAGCGCCGCATTGTTATCTGACTCTGAAGCAACGATGACGCCTGGGACATCCATTCTTTTTCTGCCAAAGAAGCCCTTGAGCCCACCGGGCGCACGCTTCTTTAGTTTATTGCCTGGAGATGACCTGCCGTCAGAGGAGAACCTTGTCGACTGGTATTCGCTCGAGTCACCTCGATTAGGAGACGCAGGTCGAGGGTTTGAAGGCACCAGATCCATTGACGTGTGTGCCTGATTATGATCCAATGGACGTAGGGGCTCCCTTTCCATGGCTGATCCCTTAGGTTGTTCCATGGGTGTAAGCTCGGGAAGGGGGACCTGGGCGGCCTCCGCCGCCACTCCGTTATACTGTTGAGCGGGTCGTGTTGGCAGCGGTGCTGGAGATACAATTGGGGTCTGCTCCTCAGATGGAGTTTCTGGAGCTAGCTTTCTCAGCTTCTCTCGAGGCAAAGCTGGAAGACCCCTTTCACGGGCGGGTTCTCTACTGGAGTCGGTAGAATCCGTTCCAGGCATACCAGGGATAGTACTTGGGAAACCATAATCGTTGCCAGGAGTGACTACTTCTTTTCTTGGTAAGGTAGGTGTTGCTGTGCCGTTAGTACCTGTGCCGTTCGTTCTAGGTCCGCCAGGAGGGAGCATGTCATCCGCCATCCCGCGGCCGGCAAGATCATTTCCGAGGTAAGCCGCGCGAACGGTTTCTTTATCGTAGCTGTTGGCCCACTTCATTGCCGGAGCTGCTTCGCTCATGATGACGGGTTGGAGGGTGAAGACGCTATTGGTCTTCGTCGAGTAAGCGTCATCCTCTCTGCCCCTGCGTAAACCTGCCTTCTCATTATCCTGATGCTTCTGCTTCTGCTGCAAAGCCGCTGCTGCCGCCTGGATTCTTGCATGCTGATCCGGCCCGATGCTAGTTTTGCTCATGATCGAGCTTGGGTTGGTGCTGGTCCTGGCATAAGGGATCTCTGGTGGCACGAATTGGTTCTTCTTACTAGTGGACTTACGTCGTGTCATACGACCCCTCTTTGTGAAGCCAAAGCGGCTCTTCTTCTCTACGATGTATGCTCCTGCCTCGGGCTCTGGTGCAGCACCTTTGACCATTTCTTCCATGACCAGCCATTTCCCTCCAATGATTGTGGTCTCAATGAGAGCACAACGTCCGAAAGCTGCTTTACGTTCCGTAGGCTCCTCGCCAGCCAGACTCGTGATCCAGACCCACCAGAAGGAATCGTCCAAGTTGATTGCGTTGATACTCGCGAGTTCACCCGGCTCGAGATTTGCCTCATCGTTAGCCATGCGCTTGAATGACTGAGAACTTTGACCTCTTGTATTGATTGGCGGTAGAATCTTGTCGGGCGGCAGCAACAGCGGCTTCGGGCCTTTGCTTCCCTCTTCGTCGACAAAGCCAGAGGATAGGAAATCGGCCCAGGAAGGCGTGGTTGGACGACCATAATCCTGTGTCTTCGAGTGCGGAGTTGATCTCAGCCCTTGTGGCGCAGGGCGCTTCTTTCCCAAAGCGGAACCATGTGCCTCACCCTCATTGTCGGAATCATCCAGCAAGCCGCCGAAGCCTATGTCTTCAAAACGTGACCACGAAGCATCTACAAGACCCGTCGAGGCTTTCGAGTTTGACACTTGTGACTGATTGGTTGAAGATATGCATTGCAGCACCCGGCGACATTCGTCGGTCAACGCTTGGACGGGATCTTCAAAGTCCGCAAACTGTTGCAAAGCTCGATCGTCATCTCGATACTCGAAATGCTTAGCACGTCTCAGCAGGGCGAACGGTGTTGGCGAGACCGAGTCCACGATCATGGCCACCTTCGTGGTCTTGGTCTGCAGGATTTCAGGCATTTCGGGAGGGTACTCGGTCTCCTGCGCAAGAGCCTGCAACGATAGAGGCAGCGCCGAAATCCCGTTTATTCCTCGGACCGATTCGGGGCTCAGGGAACGGAGATAGGCGAAGAATAAGTGACTCGTAGCATCCGCAGCACTTGAAGCTTTGTTAGTACACGCTTGCACCAGAACAGGGGTTCAACTGCGCACCATGCCCAAGATTTGTAACCACCGTCGAAGCCATTGCCACCATCCGAATGTTCGAAGGCCCACCAACCAGCATATCTCGAGAGCTTCCGACCTCCTAGACCGTTTGTTCTGCCGTGAGCTGCAATTGCAGCCATGAGGTCGAAGAAATCGAAGATGATGTTCGTCCGTGCGTCGGACTCGACACTGATCGGTATAAATGTAGCGAAAGCGTCGCGTGCCATGTTGGAGTCTGGGGAACACTTTCAGCGGAGCCATGCAAGCCAAAGCTGCGGGAAACTACCTTGTTCACCAATTCGGAAGAGCTCATAAGCCTCCCAAGTCACCACTCCACCCGGTAGCCTACTCCAGCACCATTTCATGACACTGCACAAGACCTGGCCCTGTTAGATAAGTCCTGATGATGAAGGACGATCGGGCTTACCATCGGCTCCGTCAAGCGAAGTTCTTGTAGGAGGCGCTCCCCTTCTAGTAGCCCGCTCCTGTCGATGCCGCGTCCAAAGTAGTTGCGTATAAAAGTGCGTGCCGCGCTTGGATCTGAGGTCGGTCGGAAGGGTAAAAGTAGGAATGGCATGTCAAGAGCTGCGAGAGAAAGCCCCAGATATCGACATCAGCACGTCTATCTCCGACCTGAGGGAGATTGTCAGGCTCAGGGCCAGGGATAATTTGTTACGCACCTCTGGACTTCATCTCATGCGTGCAGCCACGAAGCAGCTCGTGGACTTCCTCCGGCTCCACATCCTTGCGCAACCATGCATCTTCCCATCGTGGCTTTGGTGGCGCAACCAGGGCAGCACTGTTCTGAACCGCGTGCTTTTTGGATTTTGAGGACGTCCCAGCGCCGTCTTTGGACTTGAAGATACTCGAGAAGAACGGCATGTCTGTCAGAGGGGAAGAAAAGATGGATATTTCGAGGGTTGTTAGCGGGGCATTTGCAAGCCGTCACCCCGGTCGACTCGTCTGCCGTTCGTCAATTGTCCAGACCAGCGCGAAGATAGACGGAGGCAATCGGAATACCCAGCTCAGGCGCAGTCGGTGTTTGCTCAGCAAAGAGGGGATCTCTCTGACCGCGAAGGTCTCCTTGCCAAGGATGGGAAATTACGGCGAGTTTCAATAAGGAGCAGGAACGAACGATGCCCGGCAGATACCTAGTAGCTGCCGAAGGCGGTGAGAAAGATAACCTCTACGTACGAATCGTACGAGTAGTTTGATATTCCCTGTATTATCGCTTGAAGGTGGAGGATTGACGGCGCTCAGAATTGAGTCCGGAAGGAGAGGTTCTGAATATATGTGAAAGAAAGAGGAAGAGAAAAAGTTGGAAATTCACAGCGCATCAATAATGTGCCCAAAACACGGTGTGGTGTGTGGTGGAGAGCAGCTGGACCGAACTGGGGCAAGGACGTGTACTTGTATCTTAAGTTATTTAATATTTAATATTGTTTTGACGGACTACCAGTTCGTACTTGACCACATTAGGATACTGACTGCTGTTACTCGAAGGTTTAGGTACAGTACATAGCACTACTAGAGTAGTGCCAACGGAACATCAACCTCCAATTTGCTGCTATGAAAAGACATTTATTACCACCTGTATTATTTGCCACGCCAGCAGATCGAAGATCGACGGCGACTACTCCGTAAAAACAGCGGAACCGGTGCAACTTCCCGACTGTCATCACTATCACTACCACTACAACAATATCACTCTCTCTCTCTCTCTCTCTCTCTTGCTCTCTCACTGTCGCTGTCGCTGTTCTCACTCTATCTAGGTACTTCACCAACTGTACAACCATGACGGGGTAGCGAAGGATAATGACACTATCAGCACGTTTGTACTCGTACAGAGTATGTATGGTCCCACCAGAGAACGTTTCGTCCCGTCAGGGGCAAGGAGAACCCACAAGACCCCGTTCTCTGTGCTAAGGTGCGTTATCATGCAGCCAACCGAAAGTTGCCCCAATCTCTCCGCTGCAGTTCCCACCGACCTACAGTAGCTTTTCCAGCAGTAACGTACAAAATTTGTCCTCCTTTAAACAGATGCCTTTATGTTCATGTTGATGAGTATCGAAGTCATCCATCACGGCCCTTCAATATTCGAAGATAATCTATTCTTTCTTTCTTTCTACCTTTCTCTCTTTCATCATCGTGCCGTATTGGTCCTGATCTGCAAAGACAGTTTGTTGCTACTGCATATGAGGTGAGTCGTAAACTTTTAAACTCCCGAACGCCGCTTCGCTGGCAAGGTTGCTCAACCTCTCGCTTCGTCTAGACCAGTACCCGGGAAATGAGGGCTGAGGTTCTGTCGCCGCTGACAGGCTCCGACGGCCATTGATGACCGTCAAGCCACCTGAATCCGTCTTCCCAATCACCAAAAGGAGGAGATTGGATTGTTCAAAGCGACACATGCCGTGGCAGAAGGCGGCGCTAAACATGCGCTTCGGGTCCTGATGCGAACAGTAGGTAATAGAAGAACCTTTGGTTGCAACGCCGCCTCGGACGAGAAACCTATCCGCTTCGGAAAGCCGTTGGTGAAGATTGGATGTGGCACGACCGAGTTTTCCGAGTAGCAGCGAGATACGGTTCGTACAGACAGTCAAAAATGAAAATTGAGAGAAAAGAATCATCCACTCACTGATCTATGTTTTAATAATAGCCTCTAAACTGAATGTCTAATAGTCTTTTGATAGTAATGTAAATCTATGCAGGGACGTCTTCATGCAGCGAGGCCGATGAGCGAGACCTCTACTTACCTTAGGTGTGGAGCAAGACCTTTGAGCAAGGCCCCTATAAAGTAAGGCCTCTGAGCGAGGCCCCTATGAAGCAAGGCCTCTATGTAGTGAGGTCCCTGAGGAAGGCCCCTCGGCCCTTAAGAACGAGACCCCTGTGTAGTGAGGCCTCTACACAGCGAGGCCTTGCTTCATAGGGCCTCGCTCAGAGGCCTCACGTAAAGGCCCCGCTTATAGGACCCTCGCTCAAAGGCCTTGCTTTATAGGGGCCTTGCTCAGAGGTCTTGCTCCATGGAGATCTCACGCCTCGGTCTCGCTGCATGAAGACCTCGCTGCATGAAGACCTCGCTGCATAGATTACATTACTATCATAAGATTATTAGACATTCAGTTCAAAGTGTATCACTAGACATCTATGCTACCGTCCCGAGCGATTGTCCGCGACGCTCCAATCTCCAACCTGCAGATTCCTTCCTTCAGTGCTCCAATGAAATAGACCTTCTTTATCAGAGCGACCAGTGTAAACCGGGAACTAAAATTCTCCAAGGAGTCGCTGCAGGAGATCGAAATTGAAGCTTAGTACGAGGCTACTGTAGCTAGATAAAACCGTGCAAGGGATCCCCGGAACAAGCGGTTCTCCAAGTGACTGTCTTTGAGGTGCTCTAGCACTTTGAAAACCCTACAATAGATCGCATCGTGTTGAATGTTTCACGCCCATTCTCTCCATACATTCCCATCAAAGTCGGCGCGGCTTGACCATCTGAACGTAATAGACGCCTGCGGGAGCGCAGTCGGATTATACCTCAAGTCGGACAAGTCATGACGTCGTAGTCGTGCGGCTCAATTGTGCCGTAACTCAGGCCCAAACGCAATCGCCTCAATGAATTGATATACCTACCTAGCATCTACTGACAGACAAGCGGTAGCACCGACAACTATCTCAAATCGTACTCAAAATCGTTGGGAACAATAGCAACAATGGTCAAGGACAAGGAAACCGTTATTGAGTGAGTGTGTGCGCCAACACCCCTTCCTCCACAGTTGACACTCAATTGCCGTTCCTAGGGAATTCAATGAACTCGTCAACATGTCGGCGAAGGAATTGGAGGGATGGCTGAAAGGAGAGCAGTCACAGGGCTCAGGGTGGACTAAGGATGACGGTTCCGGCGAAACGGTCGGGCACGAAAGGTACGATCTTCCTTTGGACGGGTCGTGGACTTGATGCAGGGTGAAAGGAGGTCCTGACACTCGGACAGTGGCGGCAAGATCATCGAGATCTTGAACAAGAATCCCTCGAAAGACCCCCCAGGGCTATGAGGAGGAGGACATCGCGCACATGCGCAAGGTGGTCGCTTACTGCAAGAGACATCTGGCGCAAGAGGAGAAGGCCAAACACGACACCAACAGCAAGAGCTACAAGTCGTTGAAGAACTGGGGCCACGATGCTCAAAAGATGTGATATCCACATGTACAGAGTACCGGTCGATAGGGAGCGAGCACATCTCAGCTTGGACGCCTGGGAAGGTCAGCAGGACCTGCCTCTTCACTCTCGTACGGTACTGAGTATCTTGACCTCGTTATGATGGGTCAGCCGAGCCGCATGTAAAGCTCCATGAGCATTATTGACGCGCGCAGATGAAGTTAAACTAAGGCTGTGTAAAAGCACGACGACTTCACCCCCACCTTGACGCTGATAATAGCTTCATCCATCTGAGTTAGATTATTCAGTTGTACCAAGGTCAGGCCTGCTATCCAGAGGAGAGGCGCAGCGTTCTATCTCATGGAAAGGTATAACAGCCTCTTGAAAACAAGATGATTAATACCTGGAGGAAAAAGTTAAGGCACCTCAAGGTTGTAAACGCGGGGAAAGGAAGCGGATTCCTGTATCCAAAAATAGCTCGCCTTCGCGTTCCTTCCACGTGGGAACCCAAACTCTGATCTCGCGGTGCTGTAAGCGCCTGAGCCACAAAGCATCTTACCTTACCTTACACTTCGAACGGTAGACGCAACATCAGCCTTCCTCTCGCAAGGCAACCGGCTCATGATGTGAGACTGGCATCGTGCATTTCTCCCTGGTTCGTTCAATATGCTGGAATCACACGGCGTACGGGCGTTCGAGCTACTCCGCAAAGATCAATACCATCAACCTCGATCCCTCGGCCGTTCTTGATGTATGAACAAGATGTTATAGTAGGTAATACCAAAGTGGGTACTGTAGATACTCCTTCCCTTACTCATAGAATCAGATACCTTAGGTATTCGACCTCTGTCAAGCGGTTCTTACTACATCTTTGATTCACGCGCCTGTTTACTCAAGGCTATGTAAGATGCTTTGTATGCATTGAATCACACAGTCGAAACCGGTATTTAGAATGGTTACAAATACCTCATTCAGGGTAAGACTCAAGTTCAAAAGCTAATTTGCTCTGGGGTCGAAACCAGAAAGGACCTTAAAATAGACATTTATGGACTAATTGTACCCTAATTATGCACGATTCGTCTTAGCCTGTCTTTCTGGCGCTTGGCTGTTCTTCCAACCCCCCCCCACCCCATTAAATATTGACTCTGCAACTTTCAAAACCGTCCAGCAGTGATATATTTAGAACTTCAAGCAGCTAAGCTCTCATCTCGGTAGACCAAAGGATTGTCGCATCTACCACAAGCGCGACTTGTATCGAAGTATATCATCATCACGACCCCCGCTGGAAGAAGAAGAAACAGTGCGGCGGTTGCTATCCGGCTCCTGTTTCAGACAAAGCGATCTACCTGCCTTACAACGACTTGGGAGCGTCGATCGTGTATCCTTGACCCTTCCGTGGCGGAGGCCCAATTTGCCCCAGCTCGGACACTCCATTGACCGACCCCTCGAAGCAAAGCTTGACGGTACACGCGCGCATCTGCTCCAGCAGACGCGATTATGGGTCGCAGGAAGATCGAGATCAAGGCGATCAAGGACGACAGGAACCGTTCCGTGTAAGTGCTCCTCCAACACCCCTTACACGTACACCACCACACCAAATACTCGACCGTATACTGATATGTGATGGTATCAGAACCTTCCTCAAGCGCAAAAGCGGTCTCTTCAAGAAGGCGCACGAGCTTTCTGTCCTGTGTTCGGTCGACGTAGCGGTTATCATCTTCGGACATAACAAAAAGTTATACGAGTTCTCCTCTGGTGATATCAACGAAACAATCGGGCGCCATCAATACGTATGTTCCTGCATAACGCGCGATTCAACTCGGTGAAGAGCACTGACTTTTTTGCAGTACGGTCAAGCCCACGAGCATAAGGGACCCGCCGATTTCAGTGGCAAGCGCGATTTGGACGACGATGACGACGACGACGTGGGCACCACACCACCCGAGGAACAACTCTCGCATGACGCTCCTTTGATTCCTCCCCATCTACAACACCAACCTGGCTATCAACATATCAACCATCACGCGCCGTCGGCCTCCCCACCAATATCCAATGGTGTACCATTTCCCCATCGCCAGCACACCCCTCAGCCGCAGAATGATTCTCGACCGTCGTCCAGGAACAACGTTCGTCGCACCAGCTCCCTAGTACCACAGCATCATCCTCAAGTGTCGCAACCTCCACGCACTCAGAATGGATTCGCTTACATGCCGAACCCGCCCATCTATAACCCTCATAGTATGGCAGCGCCACCCCAAGCCCCACAACCAGGGCAAGCACCCTTTTTCCAATATCCTGCCCATACGGCGCCTCACCATCCGTCGCAACAGCCTCAAATGCAGCATGCGTATTTGCAAGAACAAAGAAGGCAATCCATGCCCCCGGCGTTTCCCCAGCAAGAGCGGCCCCAGCACGGTCTACCTGATTCGTCCCCGCCACAAACTCATGCGGAACAACCACCTCAAGAGCAATCACTCCAGCAGCCAAGACCCATGAATGTGAAATCCAAGAGTATCTTCACTCCGATCGAAGACAATCGATCGCTACTGGCTCAACACAGCTGGGGCATCGGGACCATGACTGCAGAGCCACCAAGGAGCCATACGGTCGTCAAGTCTGAAAATAACAGCATGGCGCAATCCGTTGATGTTGGCAGTGTACAGCGGAACAACGTCACCGCTGCCACGGCACCCACACCGAAGCCTCAGCGAGGAGCGAGCCAATCGCAGCGAAACCAGTCCATCTCTTCCCTTTCGGACTATGCCGCACCATCCCGCACCAATAGTGCACAGCTCGGGGCCAAACGACCTCAATTGAAGGTACAGATCCCGAGCGAGCAATCCGACGGCGGAAGTGCCACGGCGGAGTCTTCGCCCCGCGAATCAGGAGATACGACCGGTGGAACACCAGCCAAGGGGAGCACGGAGGCCAGTCACTCGTCAGGAGTCGTTCTCCCACCACCGTCACCCAGCGCCGGTGCCTTGCTCAGTGCTGGGGCGCAAGGCCCACCGAATCCTTTCGCCAGGCCGCCGCCACCCACGAGCACCGGCAACCAGAACAACAACGCTTATGCCAATAACAACAACATCGAGACGCCCATGTCTGCCCTTCCCTCTCGCTTCGTGGCCGACGGACTCTTGCCGTCACCATCTTCCTTCTACCCCGACTGGGGTTTTGGGAGACCGGGCGGAGACAGCAACATGCTGCCCAGTCCCCTCAACTTTCAGACGCCAGTGGTCAGCACCGGGCCCAGCTTCTTGCGAGACGAGGACGGCGAGCGGAAGAGGAAGAGCCCCGAGGGCGAGGGTGGGCAGGAGATGAGCGGCAGCAGCATCAAACGGGTCAAGACCTGATGAGGACGTGTCACGATAACGGCGGAGGAGCACGGGAGTCGGAGTTTTATCGTTTCTGCCATTTTACATTCAATGTCCCAATACCCCAAGGGCGACGCTCGCTTCAACGTCATACTTTACTGTATCACACTTCTGATTTTTTGCACTTGCGTGCATCATGAACGGTTACGATTTAGGAGCTTTTATCTGATTACTATTGCCATCTATCTGCCATGTTCCAATTCACAGGCACAGGTCACTCTAGACCATCCGACAACGGCTCGATATTTTAGTCAATTGTCAATTATTTGATTGTGAAATTCCAAGATCGAGTCGAATATGTACTGTAATATCTTCAAGGCTCGGTCACATCTAAGGTAGGCCATTTCCGCCATGCGCATAACCTGAGCACAGGTGTGGTGGCCTTTTATGTTTCGATGCGTTGTACGAAGTACTGGTAACGTAGAGGACCGGAGGTAAAGGATCTAATCTGTACCTGATGTGGAAGGGAGATGTGGACCGAGGACGCTAACGAGGTACGATTACCTCATCGATTGCATTTCTCATCCACGTTGAGGGAGACGGAGAAAAGGTTAAGCCCGAAGCACCGAGGTCAATAACTCCAGTTACAGTAGTAACTTATCATGGAGTTCTCCCGTCGTGTATTATTAATATTGGACCTTGATCCAGGCAAACACGACATCCTCCCTTTGCCTTCCCTCATGACCTTGTCATCACTAAACAAGCCTTTCATTGATTTCCATTGTTCACTTTCGGGGAATTTTTCTCACACTGCGCACTCGGGCGATTGTTCCATTGCGCGATCCGTATAATGGCGACGTTGAGGAATGAGGACGCTGCAATGCCTTCTGCAGCCGAACAGCTAGAAGCAGAAGCCGAGGCCGGTGCCGGTGCGGTCGCCACCATGCCTTCGACACGACAGACCGATCCCGAGAAAGCCGATGCTGCCCCTGGCACATCAACATCAGCCTCTTCCGAAACGGTCGTGGTGCCTCCCGAGCAAGAGAAGACCCCCGAAGCGCACCGCAGCCCTACCAAGACCTTTCTCCTCATGTTCCCTCTAGCGGTCAGTGGCCGACAAGCCCGTGTGTGGGAGGAAGATGCGCAACTGTGGGGATTCTGTTTGCTGACACTGAGATCTAGCTGGCTGTTTTCCTGGCCGCTTTAGACATGGTGAGCTCAATGGTTCCAGAATCTCTCTCTGCAAAAGCTGACATTGTGTGCCACAGACAATCGTCACGACCGCCCTCCCTACCATCGTGGCTCATTTCCAAGCTTCGCAAGCGGACTATACCTGGGTCGGATCCGCCTATTTGCTGGCAGCTGCCGCGTCGACTCCGACGTGGGGGAAGATCAGCGACATTTTTGGACGCAAGCCGGTCCTGCTGGTGGCCAACATCGTGTTTCTCGTGGGGAGCTTGATCTGTGCGATTGCGAGCAGCATTAAGATGTTGTTGGCGGGCCGAGTTATTCAGGGTATTGGAGGCGGCGGCTTGATCATATTGGTGAATATCTGCATCAGTGATCTGTTCAGCATTAGGTGGGTCGCGCAAATTCTTTCTACGCAGGATCGACTGAAAAGGAACTTTCGGATGCTGACTTGCGGTGACAGATCTCGCGGCACGTATTTCGGTATTATCGGAATGGTATGGGCGTTGGCAAGTGCTCTTGGACCGGTTCTGGGCGGAGTCTTCACCGAGCGTGTGACTTGGCGATGGTGCTTCTACATCAACTGTATGTCCCTGACAGAGACTCTCTACTCGGAACAGTCTAACCTGATTGACAATTTAGTACCCTGTGACGGCCTGGCCTTTGTAATCCTCTTCTTCTTCCTCGACATCGAAACCCCCAAGACCCCCATCCTCGCCGGCCTCAAAGCCATCGACTGGCTCGGCTCTATCACCATCGTCGGCGGCACCGTCATGTTCCTCATCGGTCTCGAATTCGGCGGCGTGCAATACGCCTGGAACTCTGCCACCGTCGTGTGCCTTATCATCTTCGGCATCGTGATCTGGGGCCTCTTCTTCCTCAACGAGTGGAAAATCGCCCGATACCCGGTCATGCCGCTCCGCCTCTTCACGCGGCTCTCCAACATCGCCGCCCTCGTCGTCTGCTTCTGCCACGGCTTCGTCTTCATCAGCGGCTCCTACTTCCTCCCGCTCTACTTCCAAGCCGTGCTCGGCGCCTCCCCACTCCGCTCGGGTCTCTACCTCTTCCCCTTCGTCCTCTCCCTCTCCTTCATGTCCGCCGCCGTCGGCATCTTCATCCGCAAGACGGGCCAGTACCTCCCCGCCATCTGGGCCGGCATGGCCCTCATGACCCTCGGCTTCGGCCTCTTCATCGACCTCCCGGCCTACCCGTCCTGGGCCCGCATCATCGTCTTCCAGATCATCGCCGGCGTCGGCGTCGGCCCGAACTTCCAGTCCCCCCTCATCGCCCTGCAGTCCCTCGTCGCGCCCAAGGACATCGCCACCGCCACCGCCACCTTCGGCTTCGTCCGCAACCTCGCCACCTCCGTCTCCGTCGTCATCGGCGGCGTCGTCTTCCAGAACGGCATGCAGAAGCACCGCGCCGCCCTGCAGGCCGCCCTCGGCCCCCGCGTCGCCGATGCCCTTGGGGGCGGCTCGGCCGGTGCCAACACCGCCATCGTGGCGTCGCTGCCGCCCGCGCAGAGGGCCGTGGCCACGCAGGCGTACACGGATAGTCTGCGCACCATGTGGATCCTGTACGTGTGCGTCGGCGCGTTCGGGCTGGCGGCGTCGGCGGCGATAGGGAAGCAGACGCTCAGTAAGACGCACGAGGTTACGCGGACGGGGTTGGAGGAGCAGGAGAAGGGGAGGAGGGAGAGGAAGAGTGGGGATGCGGCGAGGAGGGCGGAGAGGGCGAGGGAGCGCGGTGGGGGGAAGGAGGAGGTTTGATTCGGGTCCGGTCGGTTTTAATAGAGCGTGCATGGCATTGTTCAACACTCAAGACGGGAGTTGACCTGGGAACGGGTTTGGTGTTTTCGGGCTCGGGGCACTGGTCCAGCGCAGCGGGCATCCGCGGGTGGGATCTGCTTATAGGTATGGTATGCATATGCGTGGTGTTCTCTCAATTCCGGCACTGGCAGCGTTGAAAGTAAAGGCCAGGTTTGCAGGCATGGAAGTGGCAAGGGGGGGTATCTTTGTTCTTGATAGAAGGCTCATCTGTATATACTCAATGCGTCCTGTAGTTTCCATGAGACATACCTAAGCCTTTTCCATCCATCCATCCATCCATCCATCCATCCATCCCACTAGCCAAGCTTCGATGCGCGGATACAGTGAGACCGCAGCTCTCTCCATTCTCACCCGGGACGCGAGCGGCCACTGGAATGCACGTACTTATACGGGAAGCTCCGAGCTAGTGAAGGTCACCGCTGCCGTAAGATCTCTGCACCAACACAGGCCACAAGTCAGCGACACGATCCCAACCCCGAGCACACCAAGCCCGCCTCCCTTGACCCTCCCCTCCCCTCACCTCTCCCCCGCCCCGCCCGAAACCCCCGCAAATAATAAAACTAAAGGAACCATCCACACTCACCCGACAAAAACTCCTCAAAGCTCAACGTGACAAATCCATCGCGGTCATCATCATAGCGCTTAAAGACATCGGTCATGCGCTTGAGGGAGATGCAGGACTGGACGAAGAGGTCGAAGCCCATGGCGCCCTCGGCGCGCTTGTCGTAGGTGCGGAAGAGCAGGGCGACGAAGGGGGCGGACAGGGTGTAGCCGAAGGCGACGAGGGCGTGGCTGAACTCGGAAAGGCTGATGGTGCCGCTGGCGTCGGCGTCGAAGCGGTCGAAGAGGGTGCGCCACGAGGCGAGGAAGGCCCAGAGGTTGCTGTTGAGGGGGGGGGACAGTTAGCGTGCGTTTCCGCTGGGCTGGGCGGTTTTGTTTGGGTTGGGTTGGTTTTGTTTTGTTTGCTTTGCTTGACGGGCTTGGAGGGTGGAAAGACAGCACAAGAAGGGGTGAGGCGTGCGTGCGTACGTACCGGAACTCAGCAAAGGCAATAGTACCCGAGCGGTCCGTGTCGAACATGCGGATCATCATGCGCACCGTGTAAGGGTCGAAGCTGGTGAAGTCGCCGTTGACGAGTGCGCTGCCGAGCTCGCGCTCCGTCAGCTGGCCGCGGCCTTCCTTGTCGACGGCCTGGAAAAGGGCGAACAGCGAGGCGTCTTCGTCCATCCCTCCTCTCCCTCCGCTGGGCCCGGGCGCCGGTGTCGGCGGTGGCCGCGAGGATGGTGGCGGCCGGTTGTGCGGGTCCGTGGGCCGCGGGCCGAAGCCGTAGTTGGTGGGCGGCGGCGAGTTGCCGTAGTTGAAGGTGGTGTTGTTGTTGTTGTAACTGCTGCTGGGGGAGGGCCGGCGGCC
>JAABUU010001634.1_pt1 | contig 36454 bp, 40 predicted proteins | sample 5559301 | NCBI WGS metagenome assembly JAABUU01 (sample SAMN10711884, study PRJNA513360) | rock metagenome | isolation source: Antarctica rocks | place: Antarctica: Victoria Land, Richard Nunatak white
ATGTAGGGTGGTGAGCATGTAGGGTGGTGAGCATGTAGGGTGGTGAGCATGTAGGGTGGTGAGCATGTAGGGTGGTGAGCATGTAGGGTGGTGAGTAGGGTGATGAACATGTAGGGTGGTGAGTAGGGTGATGAACATGTAGGGTGATGAACATGTAAGGTGGTGAGTATGTTGATGAACATATAGATAGGCGAAGCTTAGACAATGCACATTTATCGATCGCATTCAAAAACATAAAGGTACTACGAGTAATGTGACTTCCTATCAGCCCGAAGCCAGCCCGAGGCCACATTAGCAAAAATCAGCAATTCGATAATGGGTTCCCGAATTTGCCGATGAGACATATGCTGAGATGAACGACGTCGTCAAGATCAACATCAACATGACTCAAGAGCAACGAGAAATTCTCTTCCAACTCGCTCAAAGACCATGTCTCAAGCGACGCTCGCACTTTGAAAGCAAGGGGTCACAGGCGCGAAGAAAGAGTCAACAACGATTGTTGAAGAACGATGCTTTGAATTGAACAAACTCTCACGGCAATTGCGGCTCGTCATGGTCGCACACCGGATTCTACAGTCGAGTCAGAATGTTCAGATTCGAGAAGAACATATAAGAGCGTGGAACAGAAGACTTGAATGCTGACGGAACATGATGGTTTCGATCTTCTCAATTCGGAACAACGACGTGAATTTATCATCAAGTCGTTGATCAAATACGATGTCAAAGCATCGAAAGGACTACTCAGAATATTGATTCAGTGATGATGCAGATTGAGGAAGCGATCGATGTGAGTCTCTGAATCACTTCAACGAATCTATTTTCACCTGAGGTTGACGCCGACTAAAATATTCTGCAGGCGCTTGAAGATGAGCAAGAGGACGAAGATGCGTCCCCGATCACAGACGCGCAACAAGTGACCTTTTACAGGCTTAACGCTACCCTTGCATTCAGTGGAGCGCAAGCAGGTCCGAATGTTCATCTGTCTGCCATTGTTCTTGGGATTGATGAGACAACACCCGACTCGAAGGGGCGCATGACCACCAAACTGCTCAGCAAAGCCGTCTCCCTTTATTCATGGCAGATCAACGGTGTTGTGGATATGTTCCTGAAGACGCTGGGAGTGACGCTAAATCGCACGAGCAACACTTTTCCACAAGACGCCGTAGAAATACAGCCCGTAGAGCTCTCGGGGTATCGTAGGGTAGTCAACGCTCAGGGTGTCTGAAAGAAAAAGCGCCAGGTGGATGGATAGGTAGTGTCTACAATGTACGACTCCCGAAACCTTGATACCATCTCTCATGATGGTGGCGGTTCCGCTTCCGACAGCGTCGACGTCCGGCGAAGTGTTGCCGCGAGCGCTCCGATCCGGGGCACCCCGTACAGGCTTTCTTTCTTCCTCTCCGACGCCACTCTGACGACTCCCTTGGAGTTCTTGATCAGCTGCCCGCTCTCCACGCGACCCTGGATCATCTCGTCGATCATCTTCTGCACCTCGTCTGTGCCGCGCCTCACCCCATCCTTGTCTTTTGGCGGCGAGAGTAATTGGACCGGACTGACGGGAATCGGAAAGGGGCCTACACTACCGTTACTGCAGTGCGGCCGATGCTGGCTTTCCACCCGGATCGCAAGCGGGGTGCTTGTCCTTGAATCCGGTGAAAAGTCTGCAACATCACGTTTGCGGGCTGCAGATCGGAGAGCTTGTAGCATGCGGTCCTTGTCGTCGAGTTTTGCCTGGAGCTCGGCAATTTCTACATCCTTTTCCTGCAGTAGATTCGTCGCACTGGCATCTTCCCCTAGAATGCTAGACATTTTTGGGGACATGGGCGAAAGCGCCAATGACGTTCTCGGTTGGCTTGATCGTCGAGCTTGGAGCAGCCGCTTCTCCAAGGTGGCGATGTATCTGTTTTTGTCTGTCAAGTCTGCTTGGAGAGATCGAATCTGTGCGTTTGATGTGGCGGTGCCATCTCCAAACTCGCCCGCCGAGTCCTCTTCCTCGCCTTCGTTCTCGAATGAGGAGCTCGGTGACTGCGCATTATTGGCTTGGCCACTAATCGTGACCGTTGAGCCTATCGAGACAGTTCTGGCCTTGGATGAATCCATTGCTCCAAGCGTTGAATGGCTTGCTGATGACCGTAACGACCTGGAAGCAGACTCCAATTTGGGGTGCATGCTCAGGGACGACAGTTTCCCGTTCGTGTTGACTCCGGTTGACTTGGAAGACAATATTAAACGATTGAGATGTTCGATTCGTTCCTTCAATGCTGTCCTCGCAAGCTGCATCTCAAGCATCTGCTCTCCATGCCTCTGCTCGGCCTCTTTCTCCAACTTTTTCTCCTCATTCTCAACCTGTATTGTGTTTTGCGTCTCGAGTTGACTGCGTAGGGTCGCTATCTCCATACGGTATCGCTCCAGTAGACCTCTGCTGGCGTCGGGCCCAGTGCCTATGGCTTCCTCTGCCTTCTTTGCATGACTTACGATATTGTTCTTTGCCCTTGCAGCAAACTTCAGGGTATTTAGAGTTTCTCCAGTATGGCCGTTTGCGGCGGCTACACTACCCGTGGATCCAATCTGTATCGTGCAGAGAATACTGACCAGGGAATCCCCGGACAAGGCTGGCTGCAGAAGCCGAGTCAATTTGCTGTCCCTGTACGGTAAATGCTTTCCATCCTTGTCCATTGGATTGCCGTTGTTGTCTTTGTGACCGGAAAGTCGTGCGATGACCGTGCCCAGGGTGAGTAGACTTTTGTTGATGTGGGCACCCTCTGTCCGGCGTTCCTTGTTGTCTGCCGCCCTCTCTGAGCCGGCAAGATCTATCATGCTTAATGTAGAAACCCGGACACCTCCAGGCATCATAGGAGCTCGTTTAATTTCTCCCGCGGTTCCGCTTAACGATGAACGCTCTCTGCTTTCGACTACGATTTGTACGACTGCGTGGCTTCTAGAGCTCTGGGCATTGAACTGAGTACTTCGGGTCCTCCGTGAGTGATCGCCTCTAGCTATGACCCGCAGCAACTGTGTCGGACTCTGCACAATTTCCTCTCTCAGAGGTGAAGCGTAGACGCCTCGTTTGCTGTCTTCACGGAGCTTAATCTCTTCTGGCTGGCTTGCTCCCGGTCCGATACCGCCAACCACTGGCGGGGACAGTAAATCATTAATTTTCTCATTGTAGATCTCAAGGTAGCTAACCCGTAGCAGGAATTCTCGGTGGGGCGTTTCACGAATGTATGAAAATATATCGGTGATTGCCAGAGGTATTACACCAGGAGAATTTGTTGTTCCTTGCATCGAAAAGGTCTTCCCAGTACCTGTCATGCCATAGGCGAAAACCGTTCCATGGTAGCCTTCCATAACCCGTCGCACTAGCCGTTTCGCACATGCATCATAAACTTTGTGATTCTTATCATGAGGCGCAAACACGTTGTCTAAATCATAACTGTCAGTGATGTGACGACGTTCCGAAGCTCGACGACTTACCGTAGTAATAGTTTCCTCCCTCTCTTCCTTTGTAAGCCACTAAGGATTTTCTGCCATCAACCATCCATTCCCCGTCAGACTTCTTGTCGCCGCTAGCAGCCGCATCTGGCCTTACACGAACACTGACTAAAACGTTTCCCTTGCCCTCGTTGGAAGCAGACTGTCTTTTGCCATCTTTTGCCGAATCGTCCGCCTCTGCACGCCCTCTTCTGGCACTTTCGTCTACGTCGTCGAAGGTTGTAGCAGACGTTGAACATGAGCCCTGAGCTGATGAGCTCCTACTGTGGGCTGGCGAAGCCACACTGACCACTCCATCTGAGCCTCTAGTGCCCGGAGCACCGGTTATTGATCTTCCGTCACCACTTCCGTTTGTCAAGCTCAAAGAGGCGGACGCGGCAAACGACCGGCCAAGCGAATCAGGTGATGTCCTTGGCTTTTTCGCTCTTGAGCTGCTAGCAGGTCTACCAGATTCCATTGATTCAGCCGAACCCCGCTTGTTCTGCTCTGACATTGGTGAAGGGGCGTACCGCAGAGACTTGGCGTCTGTAGCGATCCTTCTGCCGATTTTAGGTGGCTGGGGAAAAGCCGCAATACTAATTGACCGTCGAACTTCCTTGCCAGGGGAGCCAAGATCGTGTTCCGGACTCATCGACGAGGATCGCAGCGTCGGAACTTCAGGTGTCGAACTTGTTTGGAGATTTTCTGGGGCAAGAGCCGGCCTGACCAGTCTTGAGGGGGTTCGTAGAGCAAGCTTCACCGGAGTTTGAGACATTGATGCGAATCGAGATGTTGTTGAGGTTGTTGGGAGACCCGAAGGGCTTTTGCGCATCTTCAGAACAGGTAAATTAGGAAGGGCAGAGGTTGGTGGAGGCACAGATAGCTCAGACATCCTGACTGTCGCCATATCGAATGGAGGGAAGGATAACCACGGACAAGTCAGACTTCAATCCACAAAACAAGTTTTGGTTCGGTATTCCTTTGTTCCTAACTCATCAGTGGCTTTAGATCCCACATCTGCTTTTCCTGTGTATACCAGATTTCCGATCCGAGTGTACAAGGGATGTGTTTTTTCTGGTTGTTGATCGGCTCTGTCTGTTGCAGACTTCGCCTTCAAGTATCTCAGCTCCTCCTCAAGCTTAAAAGTGCTTGGATATTGTACCGCGTTATATCGAGCTGGGAACAATTGTGCGGGGATATCGTCCAAACCGTGCCGTTATGTCTCTCGGGTAAGATAAGGTATCTCGCATACACATCCGTACATGCGCCTGCAATGCACGTCCGAGAAGCGATGATTTTCGAGTCGCTGGGATTGACACTCAGTATGTGAAGAACTTTCCCAGCGCAACAATTTTGCACAGGCTGCTCCTGGACAGGGTGATGGTTGAATACGGTTGCGCAATCGCCTTTTCCGATCTCTGTCCCCTTTTAGAATCGTAGTAATGATAGTACACTTTCTCCAATCATGATGTAATATGCTGAAAGTCTTCCTTAATACTTTCCCCGACCTGAAGTCGAATCTCAGTCAGTTGTATGTTGAACGCGGAAGTCGCGGTGGATGGTGTGACTCGCGGATTGTCACACTCTGGTCACTTTAGATACTGTATGCCGCACAAGAAAGTCTGATAGCAGAACAAAGAATCGCAGATTCAGCGACCTTCAATCAAGCCTCCAAGTAACAATGGGTGGAAGGTTATGTTGTTATTATGATTGACCCTTGGATGAGGCAAAGATGAGCGTTGTGAACGTTTTGAGCGTTTTGTCGGCATATGCCACCAAGGGAGCGATAGGCAGTTGTACACTAGCGTTCTGCACGAGAACCCGATCTTTAAGCCTTGTTGGCTACCTACCTTACGTTCCAATGAAACTAAGGAGTAAGGATGATACTGTACTTTTCCCTAGGATAGAGGAGTACTGAGAAGGAACAACTTTGCTGATACCATGTGTCGATTGCGTCAAGCTGGATGCAAAGAATGAAGAGTACCTCTACCTGGTAAGAACCACCCCTGACGACGAGGAGATGATATATATTTTGATGCCATACACGGTAGCTGGGGCGGTACCTACTGCGGTACTAGGGCTAACTCCAGGTAGTACAATTTCCACTACCATGCACCATCTCACCGTACCAGTGGACCAATGGACCCTTGGCTATGGAAAGGGGTATCTCTAGTAGTACCGTGGTCTGTACCCGTACCGTATGATCAACTGTTGACCATTTTAATGTTTCTCCGTACTACGGTACCTTACTCAGGGCAATGCTTCGATACGAACCTTAATCTTTTTCAATGCAAGCACCAACTCCAACTCCACGTCCCGGCCAACCAACCGAACGCTCCCCACGAAACAGGGGATTAAAAACAAGAAAGATGTGTTGGATCAGTATGTGGCTTTCACTTGTTAACTTCATACTGGTCTGAATTCAGTCTCCTGCGCTCTTTGTGATGAATGCAGTCCAATGCGCAACGGCCCAAATGCATGCACATTAAGCTTTTTGAATTGGCTCGACGTGGGGATGAGGTGGATTTTCTGCACAAAAAAGTGAAAGAGTTCTGATTTTCCAATTGGGACCGCCCCCTGCAATGATCGCCATCACCTCTCCTTACCCATGCACTCAATCCTTGCGCCTTGCCCCGAAACAAAGACGCATGGACCATTGTTGGTTCACAAAGGGGCCGAGGCGGCGAATGAGCTAAAGAGCTCGACTACTGTATGGTTGACAGCAAACGACACACCATCGAAGATCATGATGGGGAAGACACTACCAAGACTACCTACGGTTTGAGGAAAGACGTCCTGTGAATTCCATGGGCTGCAGTGTGATGATAGCGACGATGCTCCGGAGGAAGCTCATTAAAGGTCGAAACTTGTCTGACCAATGATTCTGCGCTACGGATTGAGGCATGATTCCTTCAGATTGGAGAGCCAATTACGTCGGCGCAATTTCAATTCCTCAATTCCTCATTTCATCGTACCAAAGTTCAGCTTCCTAGCTACCTTGTCTGCCCTGCCGTCTTCTATTTCTCCGCCTCTCATTTTTAGATCGCCGCCCATTTTCTGTGGTCCCCCGCCTTTCCGGGGCAGATCCTCCTTTAAAGTAGGCCGTGGATCACTGGTCCACCATTTATGCTCTAAGACCTGGCGTGACGTACTTCGTTTGCGAGGATCTAAAGTCAACATCGATAGGAGAAGATCCACCCCCACAGGACCAACGGTAGCAAATCCACTGGCCAAATAGGCGTCTTTTCCGCGGACAGGTTGCACTTTATCAAACGGCACAAAGCCTTCCAACTCGGAGACGCCAGGCCAAATATCCTCAGTCGGGGTTCCAATCGCCTGGCATATCAGCTCGATTTGATGCATGTCGGTGTTTCCAGCAACGAAAGGGGTTCGCAGAATGAGTTCAGCGAAAACCAGACCCATTGACCAGACATCGACGGTTCCGGAATAGTACCTAGCTCCGAAAAGCAGCTCTGGTGGCCGGTACCACCTCGTAATGACTTGACTTGTCATGGCACGATACGGATCTGAAAATGATCTTGCCAGACCGAAATCGGCAAGCTTGACCTCTCCATCAGCTGCGATGAGCAGATTGTTAGGCTTGATATCGCGGTGTAGTACGAAATTCTCATGGCAGAACCACACCGCACGAGCAAGCATGCCCATCCAAGCTTTAACTTCCGCCGTCCCGTATCGTATGCCCTCGCTATCTCTAATGAGCATCTCTAAATCACCACGCGGTAGATATTCAAGAACTAGGTTGAGATTCTGATTCTTTGACGAAAACACAGAGTGAAGTGCAATAATATTGGGGTGAGAGAGCTCCTGCAAATACTTTACTTCTCGGATGGAGTCCATAGAGAGACCATCTTTATATTCGGTATTAACCTTAATCTTCTTAATGGCGACAAGAGAGCTAGGATCTGCTTTGAGATGCCCTAAATAGACATTTGCATACATTCCCTCACCGACCTTCTTATCTACACGATATTAGATAGCGTAGAGATCGGAATAGAGAGCATCGATGGCGCACCCTTGACATATTTCTGCTTCGTTTCTTCGTTAAGCTGCTCTGCTAACTCTGCACCTCTTGGTTTTGGGGTCCGTTGCTCGACCTGACCACTTCCAATCGAACTTGTCCTGACAGCCAACGCCTTGGTTTTAGCCGTGATATTGACACTGGCTGCGCCATTCTGGATAACCTGCGGCGAGACCGCCATGGTACCTTTACAGCTGCAATCGATCTCAAGACTTTTCACGGCATCAGTCTAGCGTACAATACTCACCTAGGATGGAGGTCCAACCCCCAAGAATAGCGAGAGTGGTGGGCATAAATGGACTAAGAGCCTCAATTTGACACAAAAATGCTTATATAATCGTAGGGCTGATACCGACATGTCAACTCAGTAACTTTATCACCGCTTTCAACAAATTATAAACATCCGGATTCCACGACGACAATACCTCACAGACCAGTGGCATGGCCGCCCGTCCTATTAAATTGTCCTCGCTACCCTCCACATTACTTGCCTCCATATACAGACCTCAGCGATGCATTCGCCAGCTTCACCAACAAGTTTCTACCAGCCAAATCCCACCGCCAACCCCGTTTGTCCCTGACGCGAAAACTTTCCTCACCTTAATCGGGCGAGGCCTCTCTCAGCATGCCGCAAAGATACCGACATGGCAATCGTTATTCTCACTCACATCCTCTCAGCTACGCGAGCTTGGTGTTGAGCCTGCTAGAAGTCGACGATATTTACTTTGGTGGAGAGACCGATTCCGAAAGGGGTTGCATGGCGTTGGTGGTGATTTAAATAATGTTGTTGATGCGGCAGCACAAATTCGGGTCATTGAGGTGCCTCGACACAAGGTGTCAGATGGCACTCCGACACGTATTCCTGTGAAAAAGAAGCTTGTCGTCAATCTACCATCCGAGGCACCGGTTCAAGGATTACGATTGGAAGAGGTAAACCCGGTTGGTGGGATGAAGGTAGTTGGGGCGCACACGATTGTAGGGCCATATGTCCAGCCAGTGGAGGGCACAGGAGGCAGCGTTGCAACGATCAAAGTACAAGAAGGAATGTGGGAGGTCAAAAGAGGTCAAAAGGTGGATGGTGGAGAGAGGAGAAAGGTACAGGTGCGGCGCAAGCGCAGGCTGGAAGAGAATCGAACCACGAGGAAGTGATAGGGGTATATAAGCGATGTCGATATGGTATAGACGACTACGGTGCCTTCTCCACAACTTGTCGGCATTGATGGACACTGTCAAGGTAGATCCAATCGGGCAGGGAGGAGATCCACTGTATATTGTTTGTTTGGAGATGCACACCGTCGATACATGGTGTACCCCTAGCATGGTGAATATGTACACTGAAACAAGACTTCTCGTATTTGTGTTGCCATATCTGTCGCAGATTTTGTGGCAGATTCAAGCATAGATGCGCTCAGAGTCCATATGTCTGCCGAAGAATAGATATGTTGAATAAACTGGTATCGCATAGAAATCTTAGCAATAGTTGTACAACAGAGGTATCAAGGCCGCCGCCTCCCCGACTCGAGATTGCCGAGTCCCGCGTCGCCCTACGAGGACGCGCATGTCGCTCCTTCCCCATGGACGACGACTTCCTTAAACAATCAAACCCTCAAAAGATTCTTCCTCGTCATCCACTTCCTCTTCTTCTTTCTTCTACTTACATCACTATACTTGCTTGTAGCTTATCGACAACCAGTGAGACTTATCTGTACAACATCTCTTACTTGCATCGCTTTTTCCTTCAAACGTCACACTCTCTCTGTACGAGCAATCGTAGTTTACAGTCGTGTTATTCACTAACAGGACAATCCTTTCATTTTACAATGGGACCATTGGGCAGTTTCATCCGTCTCATTCCTCTCCAGCTAGACGAACTACCATCTCATCCAGCACTAGAAACCCGATTTCGGAATAGCATTGGTAGGGCAGACAGGAAGAATGGCACTCGGCCGGCAGGCAATCCACAAGCTCTGAGAGATGTCTCCAACGTCTCACAAAACCGGCCCAATGTCCAAATGGATACTCCCGCCGACTTAAAGGATGGTTTCAGCTCACCAGGCGAGGATCCAGATCCATTATACGGCTCTACAGAATCAACCCCGGACAGTCTCCACAACCCAGACGACGGAATATCGTCAGACGCCAGTACTTTTGATCATACCGGGCGCCCTAATCTAATCCCTTTCATCAAAGCGATTCTCGACGAGGCAACAACATTCGTCGACATAACCATCCCTCGCACATTCTTCGAAGGTAGTTTGAAGTCGTCATCTCCTTCTACTGCCAAAGTTAGACTATTGAAGCGGACTATCTCTGGCAACGAGCTCTCCCAGATCCCCTGGGAAAGGCCAAGGATTCCTCGAAAAGGCCCCCCAGGCATCAAACCACCTAGCGAGGCATGGTTTGCGCGAAGCAGTACACATACAAATCAGAATCTAAAAGGTAGCGCAGACTTTTCAGAGTTTGACTTCGCTTTGCGAGCAGACCATTCGCAGCATGAGCGAGAGTACACGCCGGATGTTTTCGATGATTTCAAAGTACTAGACTGGGACTTGCGGCCTACGCCATATAATTTGGCCATAGGTAACTATAGACATATCACGATGGGCAGTGAGTATCTCCCGAGATTCCCAGTACATTCCATATCGCTTCTAGCAGGAATAATGCTAATACTCGACCGTTTACTAGTCTACGAGATGTGCCACAAACTTCCTTTTCCACTGGCGCCTCGTGTGTTCCCTGTCCTTGTCATCACTGCTGAAACAGGCGCGGCCGAGTTCGTGGTCGTCCAAATACCCGTTAATCTCGAATCGCTTCCGGAAGCCTTCTATAGCAACGGCCGCAATCTCAAAGAAGGTAGAAGTGCACTGCAGAAGAAGAAGCCTGTGCTTGGGTATGTTAGATCTTGACCGTGCAATAATGTGATTTGAAAAATTAGGACTAATCGGCTTCGGAAACAGCATTTACACCAGCGTCGAGCGCTGCTTGATGGACAAACAAGAGGAAATCGCTGCGAAGAAGGAAATTACCTGGACCATGGCGACAGCTAGTGATGCAAAGGGCTGGCTGCCAATGTGGATGCAGAAGCTGGGAGTCCCTGGGGCCGTGATCAAAGATGTAGGACTTGTGATGAAATGGCTACAGGAGAGGAGGGAAAAATCCCAGCATAGCCCAGTCCCTGCTTGATTGGTCCGATGCGACTCTCTGGAGTATGATGTGAATTGGGGACTTGGTATGAATTGGTGATGGGCGCCGTGATATACCTGGTTTCTTGATGGCGTTTTCTCACACTCAGCAAGATTCCCTCAAGGTGGGTGTTTGCTATGTGCATTGTACATGGAGTACTTTTCTTATCTGGAGGCTTTCTGGCTGGCGATGCCGTGTTAAGTGTACGTTTGTGGTCCGAGTGGCCGTGACTCCTGTAACGTCAGTTAATTACATACGAACAAAGCATTGCTATTATATGAAAACTGGAAGTTCTCCACCTGTAGGATTTATGAGTTACGGTCCTTTTCGGAGATCTAGGACATTGTGAGTCTCGCCCCAGGCTTTCACCTTTATCTCTTTCAGGCCCAGTAACCCTTAATTCGCTCTCCTTCACTCAAACACAACCGCCAAGAATATTAAACCGCCATGATGATGGTAAATACCGTCGAATCCACCCAAGATCTACACCCTTGCCCAAAAGCGAAAAAAATGAAAAGAGCAAATGTAGCGGGATGTAAGGGGCGAAAGTGTAGGAGAGGGTGACATCGAGGGAGTATGAGAGGGAGGGGGAACGAGGGGATAAGGAGAGGGGAAATGGGAAGGGAGGAACAGGTGAGTGCGGGTGAAACTGGGGATGAGAAATTTTTTGTGGGGGGGGGGTTGGGGTGAGATGGAGTGGGAGCGGCAGAAAGGGAAAAGGTGGAGGAGGGAAAGGGAAAGAGAAAAGGTACAGCTGGGTGGGGGGGGGAGGCCGAAGATTAAAAGTGCATCAGAGGTAGTAAATAGCTCCAACTCCAAAAAGGGCAGAGAGAAAGTGGAGACGCAACACAAGCCGAGAAACCAGAGAACGGCAATGGCTTTCGATACGCGGATGGCTACGGTTACGGTTACGGAGCTCCGAAGGGCATACCGAAGCGATGGACGGTTTAGATAAACATTTGATTTTCTATTGACTAGATGAACTGAAGTGATCAGATACATTTGATTTTCTATTGACTAACTGAACTGAAGTAAATCTGATTACAAGAGAGAAGCCGAGGGTTCTCGAACCAAGAGGTAAAGCTGAGCTAAGTATGTTTGAGCTACTGTATGTAGCTGTTTGTGCGTAAGTATGTGTGAAACCAAGTGTGTTGGTAGAAAGAATGGGTTTCCTTTTTTGGTTGGATAAGTATGTTTGGGGCGGATGTGCTGAATCGACATAGATGCCACGCGATCGTGGGTGGGTTGCAAGGAAATGTATGGGCGAGTGGTGCTTCGGGTAAAAGATGTTGTGGGACCGTGTCGTCTGAAATGCTCCTCCTATCCTGTCTATGGTAATCCGAAAGTCTCAACTTTGCTGCTCTCCACCCTCGGTCGCATCCAAGCCACCCCGCCTTCCCCTTAAACCTCTTCGCCACCCCATCACGTCACCCGTTCACCAGATTCATCACTCTAACCCTCCTCCTCTTCCCCGCCAACGCCGCCAATGCCTTCTTCCTCTCCGCCTCAACCTCATCCTCTTCCCTAAACTCCTTGCCCAGAATCTCCTTTCTCAAGACATACTGCTCCACCTCTAGTACCGCCGGTGGCGTCGTAAAGTTCCTCAGCGTGACTTCGCACTTCTTGATTCCCATCTCCTGGAACGCCAGGAAGGGCACCTTCCAGCTAACATTTGGGCCGAAGAAGACAGGGACGTCGTTGATGGTGAGGTCGATACTCAGGTGGTCGAGGCTGACGAGATCGTCGGCGGCGTCCCAGAGGAGGTCGTCCCAGTTTCTGTCGGAGGTGCGTTTCCACTGCTGAAAATCGGTGTAGCGGGGGTTGCCCGCGGTATAGTGTTTGATGGCGATGCTGCAGATGGCATCTTTGGCCGTGGGGCTTAAGGGTTTGAGGAAGGCGCGGAGGATGTTTGGCGCTTTGAAGGAGAAGGTGCTCGAGGCATAGAAGATTGCTGTGGCCTCCTCGTTGACTTTCTTGCAAGTGAGGAGCAGGGCAGCGGGACCTGGAGACAGGCGGTACGGTGGGATGACCTCCTTGCTACGCACGCGACGCGGGTAGTCGAACAAGCGGCGTCGTCGACCAGCAGATGGACCGAGGCAAGGGCCGATTTTGCCGCGTTTGGGAAGAGAATAGGTAAGGTAGCTGTCTGTTTTCTCAATCCATTGAAGCTGGAAGAATTCCTCGGGGAACGCATAGTTGTAGATTTTGTTGCGGAGCTCGCCGGGTAGGAGCAGGAAGTTGAACTGCTTGCACGCGATTGGTTCTGGCGCTGGCTTCGGCAGCGGCAGATTCACCGAGATTCTCAGCGGACAACCGGTAGACTTGGGGATTGGGACTTGGGGCGCCGGAATGGGACGCGGGATGACTTGCAGTGGAGGACGACCACTCTTCTGGTAAGGACGACGGCCAGCTTGGTTGCCAGATACACTGGTTAAGGACTGCCCTGGAAGACGGACAATGGGGCGAACGGCGAAACAAGCATAAGGTCGAGGAGTGGCCGGGTCGAAATGCGCTTTTTTGCGCTCCGAGTCGATGAGCTTTTCGATCTGCGCACGCTTTCCGGCCTGTGCTTTCGTTATTTCGCGTAAGCCTCCGTTTTTCTTCGCCATTGTGGCAGTTACTCGAAAGGCCGAGGTTCAGGCGCAAAAGTGGGGTTGGAGGATATCAAAGTGGAAGGAGCCAAAGATTTGGATTTGGATGTGGATGTGGGTTAGGAATGGAAATATCAAGGAGAAGGAGAAGGAGAAGGAGGAGGAGGTTCAGATCGAGATTTCCAACTAGTCATTGGCGCAACAAACGGACTGCGACGGACTGCGACTAAGGATAACAGTAGGAGTAGGAAGTTGTGAATGGGAGATGAAGGATCAAGGGTACTGCGATTGTTGAGCGGTGGGCAGCGCTCGGAGAATGTGAATAACATCAATGAACTCAATAGCAACCAGGATCCTAAGGTATTGTCGGCAAGTGAACGAGCAAGGGCAACAATCAATTTCTGGCCTTCACTGCTGCGATATCTGTGTGTTATTCTTGGTCGAGAATTGTTCTGTATCGTGACCGTGAATCGTAACGTTATTTGCAACCTTTACTGCTGTAAATGTCGGCAAGACAGCTTCAAGACTCTGTACCATTGCCGGGCAAGTGACGCCTATGGCCAGCCACGAAGTTGAAGTGAGAGCAAAGCCAAAAAAACCCCTTGGATACGTACTTCCATTATCAGGATTGAAGCAAAGCCCTAGGGGTCTGCTAAAGGATTTCCATGGAGCTATCCGGACAGAACAGTATTCGACATGTCTCGAATCGGAACAAAAGCCAAGAAACAAGATCTCAAGAGCGTTGGCAACTTCCTCGATTGTTCACGCGGCTATGAAGATGATGTGGGATAAATGGAATTGACGACTGCGGAAATTGGCTGAGCTTCTTGATGGGTTCGACGACATAGCTAAAAGGAAAACTTCACAGGGGTGTACTAAGGTCTGGCATGTGGTTGAAATAGAAAAGTTGCAGGCGAATATGTCCAGGCATGGCACATCTACCAATGTCTCTTTGATAATCTAGGACATCATGGTGTTTACGGACATTCGAACGGGGCCGAGAGAAGCTAGAACACTTGGAGGCGGGCGCCCTTGTTACGTGGAGTGAGTGAATATTCACAATATGATCATATTCAGGATGTCGTGGACGTCAGGAGCAGGAGGAGGAGGAGGAGGAGGAGGAGGTGGAGGAGGAGATGGAGGAGGAGGACCATGGCGTGTTAGGGTTACGGTGGGTTGGAAGATGATCCGCGCGGAAGTGAAGTCATGCGTAGAACCCGCCTATCTCTACCAACAGCTACCTGGTATCACAAAGCTGCATCCTACCCAACAGATAAACCGCATGTACGTACGACCATTCAGCTTCCTTCTTGCCAGAAGAGCGCAGTTCCCCCCCTCAACCTCTCGCAACCACCAATCCACACTACGCCGGACCTACGCCTTGGGGAAACCCTCCAACCCCGCTGCTCAACCCTTCAAAATCTGGCCCTTTGCCGCAATCTTCGTCGCAGGCACAATATCTTACGTCTTAATGGTGAAGTCCCGCGCCAGCGAAGCCCCTCCGAAACCGCGCTCCAAGAACATAACGTCCTCCTCAACACCCTCCTAAACTCCTGCGGTCCCACCTGAAAACGCCTAAACCCTCCCCAACAACCAAACCAACAATGCCACCTACCACTCCGTCTCAAAACCCCCTCCTCTCCGCCCCCCAAAAATCCACCCCCACCTTCTCCCCCGAAAACGTCTCTGTAATCTACGTCCTGGGCGGCCCCGGCGCGGGAAAAGGCACGCAATGCGAAAACCTTGTCCGTGACTACGGTTTCACACACTTATCCGCCGGAGATCTGCTAAGAGCGGAGCAAGAAAGAAAAGGCAGCCAGTTTGGCGAGATGATCAAAGAGCACATCAGGGAAGGCATCATCGTACCAATGGAAGTAACGGTGCAATTGCTCGAAAACGCGATGACGGAGGTCATGGGCGGGAAAGAGGGCGCCAAGGGTCGTTTTCTAATCGACGGTAAGTCCGCCCACCTTCCCCCCCCCCAAAAACCAACCCTCTCCTCTGACACAAACCGCCGTCTCCACACCAGGCTTCCCCCGCAAAATGGACCAAGCCCTGCACTTCGAATCCTCCGTCTGCCCCAGCCTCTTCACGCTCTTCTTCTCGTGCCCGGAATCCGTCATGCAGCAGCGCTTGCTCAACCGGGGCAAAACGTCCGGGCGCGCCGACGACAACGAGGAGAGCATCAAGAAGCGGTTCAGAGTGTTTGAGGAGACGAGCATGCCGGTGGTGGCGTATTTTGAGAAGCAGGGCAAGGTGGAGAAGGTCGGGGCGGTGGCGACGCCGGAGGAGGTTTATGAGGAGGTGAAGCGGAGGATGGGGGGGAGGGGGTTGTATCCGGTGAGGTGAGGGGGGAGGTTTAGATGGGGATACATCAGGAATAGAAGGCAGTTATCATAGATCAGGCCAGGAAACGGGAGTCTTTCTGAAAAGCATTGGACAAATGTAGTCATCCTAAACGAGTGCCCTAATCCCTGATAAGAAGTTAGTTCCTAGTTGGTCTCTTACATATTACATTCAACCCAACAGAGCCAAGAGAAGTTTGAATCATCTTCCTTGCCTCATTCAACTAGCAACAATGCTACATCAAACATGATCAACATGCCCCCACCCCACTCCCCCAACCAAACCTTGGGCAGACGGAGAGTAGATCATCCGGATAAAACTCCCCAACCCACAAATACATGTCCATGTATAAAAATAACAAAAGAAAAGGTATAGGTGGCTACGCAAGCGAACGACACCCCGAATCCCAACCCATTAGCCACGCCCCAATCCCAATTTTCCCCGAATAAGAAATGCCCAGCAACGGCCACTACCGCAATCCCGCTCTCGGCAATCTCGGACTCGACGGCGGGCTCTCGATCCTGCTCTCCGCCGTATACGCCTGCCCAAGCTGCGCCGCGCCGAAGTTCATGCTCTGCGACTGATGGAAGGCTGGGCTCGCGATCGGGCTGGCGTAGGCGCCAGGGATCGGGACGGAGTCGTAGACCTGTTCGCCCGGGCCGGCGGGGACGTGCTCTTGGACCTTGGGGGCGGGGGCGGGCTCGAAGCCATCTTGCGACATGGCCGGGGTGGCGTTTTGCACGCGGATAGGTGGGGGTTGTAAAGTGAATGGTTTTGGCTGGGCGAAGCTCTGGTGCTTTTGCGCGAATTGGGTGCGTTCGTGGTACTCGCCGTTTTCGGCGGCGGAGTGGGGGTCATTGCCATGCAGGTGCGCGGGGAAGGAGGGGGACATAGGGGTCTTTTGGAAGCCGGGGGTGTTGGGGGCAGATTGGGAGCGGAGCTGTGCGAGATAGAGGTCTGAGCGGGCGCGGTCGCGCAGGTCCATCGATTTGTGGAGCTTGCGTTTTGAATGGAAGCGGTAGAAGACAACGGCGTAGATGGTGATGGTGATGACTTCGACGACGATTTCGATGATGGCGCAGACGAGGGACCAGGACTGGGGGCTTTGTTAGCATTTCGGTATCTTAGGCTAATCCTTAGAAGGGGTGTGCTCACCTGCAGTCTGCATATCAGGTTGTAATCGATTTCGTCCTGGAAGAGTGTTTGACGCTTGCCACCTTTGCAAGACCATCCCCAAACGTCTTTGCCATTGCCGCCTGCTTTGGCCTGATGCAAAACGGCGGCGCCAATGATCCACATGATTGTGCTGAACAAGAAGAATCCAACGGCAAACATGGTATAGTATGCAGCAGCTTTCTGAGCTCGCTTGTGACCGCCTTTTCGATATGCTACCAGGATGCAGATGGTGAAGACCAGTGATACGCAGGATATGCAGAGCAGAAGGATTTGTGGCCAGGTCTTTGTGCCTTGAGCCCACGGTGGGAGGTTACTCCTTGGTGGGATAGCTTTTGTGGCGTTGAAAATGGTTAGAGATGTGGAGAGCATAGCGAGAACGATGAGACTGCAGCTGAAGTTGACGCCCCGGAGAGCCATCTTGGCCATTCGCACGCGAGTCTTGACTTTCAGGTCTTTCGCATTCTGCTTATCTGTGCTCTCTTCCTGCTTTTCCAGTACCTGCTCTTCTTTGAAGGTAGGGCTTAAGGGATTCATGAAGCGTCCTGGCGTCCCGGGAGGCTTTAAGGCGCTTTTCAAGGGTGACGCTGGGGTAAGAGGTACCTCGACCCCAGCGTAGGATGAGTGTTTCGAGGCTTGGTTATCCGCGACATAGCCGAAGCCAACGTCGGAAGGTTGAGGTTGAGGCATGAGGTAGGTTGTTCGAGGACGAGGGTCGGCAAAGGGAGAACGACCTGTTGCGGTTGGGTCGATGGGCGAGTTGACAGACGTTGCTTCAGTGAAGCGTGCCGCTTTCGGCGTCCTCAATGTAAGCCCCGAGGATGAAGTCGATGATCTCCGTGACCGCACAATCACTTGTGGAATTTTGGTTTCCTTGTCGTCTACTGAATGGTCGGCGTCGACAGGTGATACTGGCTGGTAAGTATGAGGTTTCTCGTCCGACATAACTATTATTCCGTATAACGTGAGATGATGATCTGCTAGCTGTTTGACGTGCAACCCCGCTCTTCTTCGTAGGTCACAGTCTTCCTTTCGAAGGCTCTCAAACTACTCTGAAAAGATCCAGCTTCCAAGGAGATCGCAGAGGAGGTTTGATGTTGAGAAATGAAAGATGACTACTAACGTGGGAGCCCGAGAAGGGCGGGTACACTGGGGATTTTGTTCAAGCGCCGAGATTCATCTGAAATCCATAAGTATGACGGTAGCCTATCTAGATCAGTTTCGCATCTCAGTCGTACAACGGACAGCGGTAAAAGATGCACGAATTGTCATGGGAAGGCATACCCAATGTCTAGACTTGGGCGCGAAGGTACCTGCGGGGCAAGACGGTGATAGGTCCAGGGTAAGCCAATCCCCAGAAATAGACGCCGGGGAAGGAAGTCAATAGCGTTGTACGATTTAACCCTAGAGACTTCTTGCATTGGTTCGTATTCGCACCACTTGCAGGTGTCGTGTTGAGGCTGAACCGCATTATTCACCAAATGCTCGTATATAAAACCAAAGCTTCATTCTCTCCATTTTGACATTGACGTTCGAGTCATCTCGACATGAGGATAGGACTCATCGTTCTCTCGAGTACACCTTCATCCCACATCGCGAAGGCCGGGCGCTTCCTTTGGTGGAGCATTTCGGACAGGCCCATTCAGAACAAGGCGGCAAACGATTCCTTATGCAGGTGCAAGTGATTGGAGAACGGGAGCTCATCCCTGTATCTTCATGCAGGTGGTGGAACGGCAAAACGCTTGGTGTAAACGAATGAGTGGCTGCGAGCAGTCCAAGCTAGAATGCAAACTCATCCTCCGATCACGAAACTTCACACCCAGAACGAAACGCATGATTTGTTGCACACAAAACTTCAAAGCGCCAAGATGAGGATTGCAGTGTGGCGATACGTGAACATTCGCAATGCTACCTTCATATCTTGCGTGCCACATTAGGAGTGCTCTTCAATCTTCACTCTCATTTGGCCCTGCAATAGCCACTTTAGCCTTCTGAATTCCCTATTAAAGTGCTTATTGTTTACAAGCGACATTCAGAATTAGCAGCAATTAGTCCCAAAGGAGTAACATCATGGTTTTCCGTATTTGGATATTAACCCTATTTCCTGACGCGCTACCGACCACTGGGCGGGCCTCTTGCGCTCCCGTCGTCACATATGGCATGCTTTGAATGTGAAGGAGATAATGCAACGAGATGGGCAGGACTTCCACTTGTTCTGATAGACACCTCTGGAGTTAGGACCTCACCCAGCTCTTCAGCCTTCGGCTTTTCATTAGCTCTTTATGTATTGATCCTCGTTTGAGTCGCCTGTCCCAGGCTCCCATTTCGAATAATACCAGGAGTCTAAACTTAGTTCGATTCCTTCTTTCATTCACGGTCGAACGCCTTATCACAACGTCGAGGCTCAATTCTTGATGCACCGTCAACGCGAGACGCATCAAAGCAGGAAGCCGTGTTTCAAGGCGTCCAGGGCATTGCTCGCCTCAGCATGCATGAGCATGCACATAGGTCATACAGAGCCTCCTTGATCATCCCGTTCATCCGATACAGTGTTACTGTTGCGTTCCTGTATCAGGATTGTTTGGACTCAATCCTTGACTGTACAGACTTCAAGGATTATCGCCTACTTCTCCGAAAGTAGATGCGAGCAATGAAGCATAGACGTGGTGCAATAGGACTGTGCCTCGACTATAATGCGATCTATTCGCCAACTTGAGATCCTGCCATGAAGGGATGTGGTCCTAAAAGGACAACAGGTATTGGCAAAGTCAAGAGTCGAACAGAAATTACAAGGCCTGTTGGCGGCGTCCTATACAATTCGGTCTTGCCTCGATTCAGTTTTCTAGCCTGACTTGTCTGTTCGTAACTAAACTAATTGTATGGCACGTCTGGTAAGAACTCTGGAATATCACTTGTGAGCAGTCAGATTCATTTCCCAATGTGATGTATAATATTTCGCATACTGCGTCTTCAAGGAACGATTCTAGGTGAGTGAATAGGTAACAAGGCGTTGAAGGCTCTGTGGAAGTTTGAGCATCATCTCGTCAAATGTGTGCTAGAAGAACTGGCAGAGAAGGAGATCAACAAGAGTATGAGCAGCAGAGATTATGACAAGCCCTACTCTACTGGATGAAAAGGGCAAGACGTAGGGCTGACGGAATCGCCCCGCGTGGGGCTTTCCTTCCCTGCCTTGTGCTCCGAACTTCCCAACTTCTGGAAAACTGTAACATCTCCTCGATCGTCAAAGGAAAGCCATCAAGATGCCGTCAGCGACTACCTCAATACCGCGATTTCTTCTCCCCCAGCTTACCTGGAAGGCCACTTTTCCAAAATCTCTAGCCCTCGTTAACCAGAAAATCGTGCGCACGCACCATCCAACTACCCAATACCGGTCCCTCCCTCGAGCGGCATCATACCCAGCAGAACCCTCCCACCATGAAAGCTACAGACCGTACAGGCCCAGCATATCGCGGCTCATCTACCGTTCTCCCCTTCGGCCTTCTGCCCCGCCGAGCCTGCTGCCTACCCTCTTCTGCAGACTCACCTTCCACAAACCCTTCTCCACCACCGTGGCGCTACATAGGGACCACCACTTTGACACCCTAAAGTTCGTCCAACGGCTCAAAGATGAGGGGTTCTCAGAAGAGCAATCCAAAGCCATGATGCTCGTCCTCTCAGACGTGATTGAAGAATCAATCCAAAACCTCACCCGTACCATGGTCTTGCGCGAAGGTCCTTACCCTTACCCCCCCCTCCAACTTGACCCTTAATACCCTCTGAAAACCCTCGTTCGTACTAAAATTCTCTACCCACCAGACGCCGACCGTTCCACCTACACCCAAAAAGTCGATTTCACCAAACTCCGCTCCGAACTCCTCGCCCTCGACTCCAGCGACACAACCATGACCCTCGCCTCCCACGAGCGCCTCTCCAACGACCTCGCCAAGCTCTCGGCCCGCGTGCGCGACGAACTCTCTCGCGCCCAGGCCTCCGTCAAGCTCGACCTGAACCTCGAAAAGGGCCGCATCAGAGAAGAAGCCAAGGGGCAGGAGCTGAAGATCAAGGAAACCGAGACGAGGATCGAGCAGGAGGTGGCGGGTCTGAGGGAGAGGGTGGAGATGGTGAAGTTCAGTACGTTGCAGTGGTTGATGGGGGTTTGTACGGGGACGGCGGCGTTGATTTTGGGGGCGTGGCGGTTGTTGATGTAAGGGTTTGTTGGGTGGTTGTGAGATTAGGGGTGATGGAGGCGTTGTTGATGTAATCGCCAATTGCTGAGAGTGTACAGCGACCCTTGACACCCTTGTGCTCAGTCCAAAAGCTTGAGTGGTGTATATTTGAATAGCAACTGGTACCGGAGACCAGAGACAGCGGCAGGTCATGGCCGAGAATACAACCCAGTGTCTGTCGGTCCTCCGTAGAATATCGTAACCAAGTGTACGATACTTGCGCCCACGCCATTTTGAGACTTCCTGTAAGAACATGGAGAGGGCGAAAATCTTTTCCCAGAGCAAGCCAGCTCCTCTAAACGAATCATATCTCATCTATGCCAGAGCCAACGCTGCCGTCTATCATTGTCGCTTTCAAAAGCCCATCCAGCCGTCATGTTCTCATCCCACATCCTCTCATCTCCGTTATATCCCTTTCCCCCCATTTCTCTACCACATCTCCCACCAGCCCAACCCGCCCAAACTACATCCCAAACAACTCCTTCAACTCCCTCATCGTATCCTCCGGGCCCTCAACACTATGCCCCACGGTCCTCTTATCCTCAAAAATCTCATAATCGTTGCCGCCTTGGTACGTCTTGTCACCAAAAAAGTGGATCGTCGTGTAATCGATGCCGCTGATTTCTTTTTCTTTGGCGAGGTGTTGCAGGCAGTGGGTTTTGTCCCAGCCGGTGGGGAAAACGTCGAAGGATATTTGGCCGCCGATGGAGTAGCTATGGGGGAGGGGTTAGTGTGGAGTGGGTGAGAGAGGGTGGTAAGGGTGACGAGAGGGCATGGGGTATAGGGGCCTTATGGACAGGGCAAAAGGGAGGCGTACGTGAGACCAAAGTGTCCGAATTTCTGTTTTAGGGCTTCGACGAATTTTGTGCGGATGTGGTGCTTCTTGTCGTAGGCTTCGTAATCGTATCTTTCTTGTGTGCTTGCGTTACGGCCGATGGGGGAAATGTTGATCATGCCATTTCTGTAAAGACGAAAATTCAGCACGAGCCGTTGAGCTTCAAACTTACGCCCAAGTCTTCCTCATCACCCCACTCTCTTGTAACCCCTCTCAAATACCCAACAGCTTGGAATCAAACATACCTAAACTCCACGAAAGTTCCCCTCTTCACCGGCAAATCAATCTCACTCATATACCTCAAACAGAAATTCACCAGCTCCTTGTACTTGTCCTCCCCCAACCAACCCACGAAGCTACTACTCGCCAATTCCTCTCCTATCCGGTACGCCGTGAGCCCATTCTCCGCAAAGCAGAAGTCGAACAAGGTGGTCACATTGATCTCTGGGGTGCCGATTTGCTCTTGCTGTTTCACAAGGTTGGAGCCGCCGACGAAGCCAATAGCACATTTGTGGCGGAGGGCGGAGAGGAGCTGGAGCATGGCGGGGGAGATGGACTGTTTGGGGGGGTCAGTGGGGTTCAAGGAGGGTTTGCGGGGGAGCTTTGGGGGGGGAGGGGCATACTCGGCGGGCCGGGGTGAGGGTGCCATCGACGTCGAAGAGGCAGATGGTATTCTTGACCGGGCGGTCGGCCAATGGCGGGTAGACGCTGCCTGCGGCAGCCATGATTGCGGGATTGGATGGTGGTGAAGATTGACTGGTGATTACGATTGAAATGACAGTTTGAACGCCCAAGAACGAGCTCGGTGGGTCAACAGTTTGAACGAGACCAAGATTCTGTGGGTAGCAGCAGGAGTGGAATTTCTAAGCTGAAGAACCACGGAACTAAATAGTATTCTGGTGAGGGGGCTGACTAACCCCCCCCACCCGGAATGAACATCCGAACGGAACAAGTAAGCGAAGGAACAATCGACCGATCCACATCAACAGGCGGTCAAGCGCGGAAGCGAAGGAACGTTTATGGTGGGGGCAGGACCCTGACATAGGCGAGTTTTAAACATCAGCCTCGAGTAGGGAGCGAATAAAACCGTTTATTCTACAATAAACGTGTTTAAAACTCACTAGCGGTTTATTCATGTTTGTTTATTGGTTTTATATTATGTAAGCAAGCTAAATCTATCTGGTTTAGCTCAGAGGGTTTGACCTCGCTGTCATCATTGCTCCATGGAGTAGATCTATCTTTCTACCAGGCTACCACCAGCTATGCCTCCTCAACGCGGTGGCAAACCTCGCAATCAGGCTGTTACTGATGCCTTTCAGAGCATAATTCTACCAAACCGAATCGTTCCTGCAGTGAAGTGCTTATACTGTCACCGTCAAATGACGTCCGAGACTACTCGTCAGCAGACTCTACACAGGGCATTGAAATCGATGAGGAGAAGCTTTTGAATATGGAAGATAGACTGCTGCAGGAGGTAGTTGCTATGGCTAGGCTAAATCTTTCAAACGATGAGGTGCTGGAGGAGTTTCTGAATAACATCGTCGACGGTGAGGTGACAATGGAGCACCCAACTAATTGATGCTATTTATATATACCCCTGTGTTTAAAACATGCTTCAATAAACGTGTTTAAAACACGTTTTTGACTAACCTAATTTGGTTAGGCAATAAACATGTTTAATACATTTCGCACCCTAGCCTCGAGCTTCCTCTCTGGCAATTGCAGATGGCCATGAAGGTTCGTAACAACGGGCGGCGGAATTGTTCAAGCAAAGAATGAGGTATCTATATTTCTATAAGAGATTTGTTTTGAGTGTTCCATTCAGCGGTCAAGCTAAGATGCATACAGTGAGCTTTGAAGAAGCAATTCACCCTGTCGTGCCTGTCTTACCAGCGAAGCCACACCTCCGACCCTCAAAGAGAAGGTTTGATACAAGCTCCTGGTCAGCCTGATTTGCAGTAGATAAGCGATCGGTATCTGGACTACAGTAAGACCTGGCTAAATCGATACTCACATTTCCGTCTAACCTCGTCGTTACCAGAAGAATCTATTTAATAGAACAAGGGGAAGACCACCTCAGCATGAGGTAGTAGGGGGATTTAGGTAGTAATTTAGGTAGTATTTTCCGTAGCAGATCATATGACCGTCAAGTCAGGTCAGATGTTTTCGGTCATGCGAACGCTACATGTTTCTACTTGACAGTCAATATTCCGTAAGACAGCTTATATATCCCTTAAACCGTCGTTATGGCTGCCATCCCAGGATTAACGAAGCTAAGCCTATTTAGGCACCCCACCAAAATATTTTTCGTAAACGACCCTACTACTTCAGCAATTCGAATCCATCAATTTCATCTTCAGCTCAGGAACATCGTTGGAAACACCTTCTTAAAAAGTCCTATTGCACTCGTGCAGTCATAAGATTCACTTCAGGAGCTGGCAAGGGGGTTGAACGCAAGGCATTGAGCGAGGTGACTGGTAATGGTCAGCCAAAGAAACAACGAAAACGTACTGCTCAAACCTGGTATAGGTGCACTTCTGAACAGTGTACGGGGCTAGCAGCCTGCAAAACTGAGGCCTGTTGGAAGGCTCTACATGCATAGGAAGAGAAGGAGCGAAGGGGGCATACACAGGGAGGAAAGGGGAGTTTCATTGATTTTTGAAGCAATTGGGAATTATTGCGGTTTTCCTCATTCTAGCGTGCGGCAGCAGAATGCTACTTTCTCCACGCCGCTCTAGAATAACGATTTACTATGACAGCCCTGGAGACAGTATCTTGTTGTCTTTGCACTTTTACAAGAACATGATCAATCAATCAAGATAAGGCTTCCTCCGCCTTCTACGTCAATTTACCAGCAATCAAAACGGGATCTACGTTTGCAAGTACGTACTTCACAGAACGTCGACTTTCAGACTTCAGAGAGCCATTCAATTGCTAGGGCGGCATGAAGAAAGTAGTGTGGCTGCTCCCGCACGCTATGGATTAACTCCCAAAGGTAGATCACCAAGTACGAAGGTACAACTCACTCACTCACCGTACAAGCAGCTGCGTTAGCTTTGTTACGCCGCGAGACATTTTCTTGATGTACAATATCTTTACATACCCATAAACACAAACAGATGAGCCTGAACATTACACTTTTTTAACAGCAATGTAGCCGAGAATTGAACGAAGCGCTGCAAGGAGAAACGAAGTTTCGACAATGGCTCGAAAAAATAATGAACAAGACGGACCTCCAAGCGATTGACGACAAGGCACAAGCCAAACAAATAATCGATTCTCTCGACAATCAAACGTACGAGAAGCTTGTTGAACTCGTCGAACCGTACTATGCTATCCATATGCTCGACCAGGCTGGGCGAGCCAAGAGAAGTCTGAGAATTGAGAGGACAAAAGGCGTTAGAAAGTTGACCACGGGCTTCATGTGTTTTGCGCAGACATTTCAGGAGTTCTTGAAAGTATACTCTGGCATCGTCGATATCATGGTCAGTCATCATTATCAACACTTCTGACGACCGGGGATAACCTCTTTCTCACAGCAATTGGCAAGTGACCAATATGGCGGAGCAGCTTATGGCACTTTATCTATGCTCTTCAGTGTAAGAAAGAATGAAGCAGTTATGCTACTATAATCTGGTTGACTTTCACACAAGGTAGCGGCCGTCAAACAAGGAATGAAGACTGCACTTCAAGGTGCAATTGAGGATCTCAAGATTCAGCTCGAGGAGATGGCAATCTACAAAAGAGTCTATCCAAATCCCAGTCTGGAAGCTCAGATAGCAAAAGTCTACAAGGGTATTACCGACTTCTCGAGGCATGCTACGAAATATTATAAAGGTCACAGAATTTGTATGTTGCCAATATGAGAGATCAATTCATCGATGGCTTCCAAATCACAAAGAGTGACTAAACTCATCTGTCTATAGATAGATTCGGCAAAGCCGCTGGCAACCCTCATACGTTCGATGAAGAGGTAGCGAATATCAAGAAACATATTTGGGATGTTCAGTCGAGAGGCGAAGCACTGCTAGCCGAGAGATGTTACAGGCTTGAAAAGGATTCAAAAGATGACTAAATCCTATCATTCTACAATAAGCAGACAACACTAACGATCGGCTTGATGACAGAACTCCTAAATCAGAGTGAAATACATCGTTGCGAGCTAATTTGTAAGTCTCATTCATGGCCCGATATCGTCATTGTTCTTACTGCAGAAGCAAGTGTCGAAACTCAGTAGCTGACTCCACCTCAAAAAGATATTAAGAAGCAGAATAAGGAACTCAATAGAAATGTAGATGGGCTCAAAGAACAGAACATTAGTCTTCATAGAAAGGTGAATGGGCTTAAAGAACAGAACACCGATCTCGCACATACGCTAAACAGACGCGAGGAACAACTGTGCAGTCAGTCGGCCAGAGAACTACTCAAGCAACTTGGCGCACCAAACTTCAACGAAGATGAACATCGCAAGGAGGCAGACTCTTGCAAGGTACATCTTCAGCACCTCGCTGAGGATCGAATACGCACACAACGGGACTTGAATACGCTGCAAGCCACACAGCAATTTTCGACTTGATACAGCTCAGGCAAATCCTGCCTTCTCGCTTTGTCGGGTCGCAACGAGCAGAACGTCATCGAGCAATACGGACGATGCTTCTGGCTTTCCCCCGCAGTTCTCGATCTCCTCAAACAGCTCCGCGAGCGCAATCGTTTCGTCATATATCACCTGTGTCTCTTTCACTGCTTGCAATACGATAGCAAAGATCCGAAAGCTCACGAGATAGTGATTAGTTTTATATCCCAGATCGTTACGAAATGCTCGAAAATCCTCACTGAAGAATCCGTGTCCGCACGATTGCGTTCACAGGCACAAAATTTGTCTAAAAAGAGCGATAGTGACGAACTTTGCGATATTAATGAACTTTGCGATTTCCTGCTCAGTATCTTGCAGCTTCTAGACCTCAAGCTGGCGCCGATTTATCTGATCCTGGATCGGATAGATGCGTGTTCCGGCGACACAAGCCAAGGAGAGCTCACGAAGGCGCTGCTTCGAATAGTTCAGAAGGCGCCGTCGACCTGTAAAGTCAAGGTTCTGATTGCTACCTGCGCAACATTTTGGGATCTGATGAAGGAGACAAAGGCGTTGAAGACGCACAAGTTAGAGCCAGGGACGTTCATTCCGTTAGTTTGGGACCAGGAGGTGTCTGATTCTTATTAGGCCTTTGTGCCGAATTGGCATGATGACTCGTCTATCGGGCTTTATCTCTCAGTGACTAGGTCAGCGTTTTGTTCACAGCTTTACTGCTGGATATATATATATATATATATTATATACACTCCGAACATAGGATTGGTGATTGCCGTTTTTCGTTCGGGAAAGGGAGCACAGCCGCTTTGAAGGGAGCAGCAAGGGAGCATAGGAAAGCAAAGGGCAAGCATGAAGGAGCACCGAGGGAGCAACGAGGGAGCATGAGGGAGCATGAGGGAGCAAACAAAGCTTTAGGGAAAAATTCGGCTCAAAAATACAGATACGATACAGACACTATTTATGACGAAAATCGGAAGAATCGCTACATTAGAGTATCTGAAAAATACTCGAATTGCGACCAGAAAATGGCTCTTAGGCACGAAGAACTAATCTGCGAAATGCGAAATGGGAAATAGAAGTAATTTGGATATTTTGAGGAACAACCGCGCTCGTATGCGCGTTTTATCGGGGTGACTACCTACTCAATGGGAAGACATTAAGAATGATTCTGGCCAAATTGCATGTAATTTAGCATACACACAGCGTCTAGATAGTGCCATACATAGCCATAGGCTGCATGCACTTGATGAAGAAAGAAAGAAAAATCACTTGCACGCTATGTGAGTGACAGACATGGCGAATAGTGCGACTGAAGTCGTGGAAGAAAAAGGGGTGAAAGCACACTAACTTTTCGTCAAGCCCAGCAAACGCAAACTCCCTCTCAGGGGCCGATCTAGGGGTTTGGATGGCTCGTCTGTTCTTCTACATTTTGAGCTCTCATATTAAGGATTTCAAGTAAAAAGCAAATTGGACAAGTATACTTGTAGATTAAATAGACCTCAGCCTATGCTCCCCAATATCCGGGTGGAGTGCTAAAATGTACAGCTACAAATTGTAAGGGGAATCTTGTATGTACGACGCTTGCGCCAACAACGCCGAAACCATGCGTCTATTATGATGTCTATAAAACTAGAGGCTTAATGATCAAGCACCGATTGCCTCAATCTTCTTGCCTTTGACCGACTTCCACTCAACTCCTAGCGCTCCAACCAAGGATAGCGAAGCCATGGCAACCGAGACGTAGAACGTCTGGTCGATGGCCTTGTTGTAAGATAGTATGACGTTTGGTAGGTAATTCGGGTTGATGTGCGTGATCGCGTCTTTTAAACTCGTCGCCCCGGTCTTCAGGACAATCGAAGGGTCAAGATTCGGTACGTTCGCGGCAAGGTTGCCCAGAAGGCGGTTGGTAAAGATGTTCTGCGCAACTGAGATAAAGAGGGCCCCTCCGAGCGTTTGTGCGAACATGACGATCGAGGTTCCAACGGGTACATCGTCCAGTTTCAGGACCGTTTGCGCCGCAATCAATGGCTGTTGCATGCCCATGCCGATACCCAAACCGTAGATGATTTGATAACCCATCCAGTGGGCGTGACCGCTGCCTACCGTCAAGGTTGACAACAAGCCGGCTCCAATGGCCATGAAAATGGAGGAGATAATCATGAACGGAGTATAGTATCCGACGTTCGTGATGATGACACCGGCAATGATGGACATCACGACCAAACTCAAGATCATCGGTAGGTTCCTGATACCAGACTCGGTCGCTGTAGTTCCTTTGATAGCCTGGAACCAGATAGGAAGGTAGTAGATCATGACGAAGAACGAGCCTCCAAGACAAAAGACAAACCAAGCAGAGAATGCCACACTCCGCTGCTTCAATATCCTAGGAGGCACTGTCGCGTTTTCTTGTTTCCAGATCTGGATACCGATGAAAGCAATACCAAGGATACCGGCGATGATAAAGAGCAGGATGATCCTCCAGCTCTTCCAGTTGTACTGCGTACCACCCCACTGCAAAGCGAGCAGGAGGCAGATGATTGCGGGGATGAAGACAATAGTTCCAATAGGATCGAATTGCTTGGATCGTTCCTTGAACCCTATCGAATTTTCATTGTGTCGCTTAGGTGACTCGAAAAAGAAGGCAATCGCAGCTATCGTAAAGGCACCAAGGGGTAGATTGATGTAAAAGCACCATCTCCACGACACGTGATCTGTGAATGCTCCTCCCATCAAAGGTCCTGCAACTGAAGCAATGCCGTACATGGCTCCGATGATCCCAGTGTATATAGGCCGCTGGACCAAGGGGACAGTGTAGGCAACAATGACAAGAGCTCCGGAAAAGATTCCAGCGGATCCTATACCAGCAACGGCACGCCCAATGATGAGAGCGACCGAGGTAGGAGCAACACCGCAGATGAGAGACCCAAGTTCAAAGATCCCGATGGCGAAGAGGTATACCCATTTGATGCTAAAGAAGGTGTAGAGTTTACCGAAGAAAAGTTGGAATGCGCAGGTAGTAAGAAGATAAGATGATCCATACCATCCAACATCTAGAGGACAGGGTTAGTGAGATAGCAAAGGTAGAGAGCTAAGAAGGACTCCTTACCGTTGAGAGCCTGAAAATGGTCCGTTATCTTTGGGATGGCAGTGGCGATGATGGTGTTATCCTAATTTCCGTTAGTCAAGTCTGCATGAACATAGTTTTCGTAGTAGGAAGGTTGAAAGTGGGAAGGCTGCGAGGAGTGGCAGATTGTGTGTTGCAGTCCACGATGAACGAAAGGTACTTTACCAGAGCCATCAGAAACACCGATAAGCACAGCGCAGCAGTGATAATTCCGAGCTTCGCCCCCTTTGGATATTCAGGTTCGTCAGACAGCTTATCGAGCGCTGCAGCCTCTTGTATTGCCGTCTCGTCGACGGTCTTGTCTTCACCGCCGTGTAAGACTGTACCATCTCCCGCCGCGGGCGAGGTCTTCTCTTGATCTAGCGACGGCTTTTCTAAGTCTGACATAGAAGTGGTGGGGGTCGAAGGATCCATGGCGGGAGCAGTTGAAGGTTGAGTGCTGGCAGCAGTCTTCTTCTGAAGGAATGTAGGGAGCTTCATGCTTGGGGGAAGTACGGTAACCCAGCAGCTTGAAGGGGCAAGAGGTAGAATCGGAGGTTAGGAACAATGAATGGCTTGAAAGGATAGGGAAGGCAAGAGCATCTTATCTTGTGCTTCGGAAAGGGAGTTGAATACATACTTTCCGCATCAGAGCGACTAACGGCTCTTTGTCGATATAAATGATGATTACATCGGTCCGCCCGGTCTAGCCACATCCAGCGTGTGAACCAATCACAGCATCACAAGAAGGCTGAAAGTCGGACTTATCGTTGGACCGACTCGGCTTTTGCACAATCGTTCCCGGGAAGCGAGATGCATCAGTCAGCGTTTCAATACACTTAGAGGGTAAGGTATTATCATTCTTGAGGTATTATTGTTGCCTAAACCTTCTATTTCGTCCCAAATGCTGTATGGAACCGATCCGATGCCGATTAATTCCGTGCCATGTACCACTAGCCTTTATAGACAAAAGGAAACGACTGTAAAATGAACGTTTAATATTAAGTCTAACGATAAAATACTAAGGTAGATACGCAGTACGGTGTAGAGTCGAGGTCGTCCGTAATTACGGAGGAGTTAGGGCTGCCATGCAGTTTCTCGGACCAAAACCCTTCGGCTCCTCCGCGTCCTCCGTAAGTGACTTTGTTCTTGTTCTTGTTATTCCGTACAGTAGTATTGATAGTTATTGGTTGAGCATCGCTTAGGGGCCTGGCTCGAACAGGCAGTGTTGCGTTTGCATCTCGTGCAATTGCGACTTGATGTCAGGCAATCGTGCCAGGCGTGCTTCCGTGATGGACATGTCCTTGTGACCACTCCATAATCGGACGTCTCTTGTTGAGCAAATCGTGCGTTGATTGCATTCAGACATTGCTTATGGTTTTCCAGTATCATCTCATCTCACCTTACCTACGAACTAACTGAAATTCAATCATTACTGAGCTAAATGTCAAGGCCACCAGTCGATGTCGGTCAAGAGACAATCGATAGTCAGGCTTGCCAGGCCGATCATAACACACTACTCTACTACCTCAAGGGACACTTTGGGTATGCAAAGTCAAGATCATCTCACTCACTCCATACGTTCATTCCTCCCACCAATTCGTCTTATCGCACAAGACTTTGCACTTGAATTCAAGTCAGCGATCATACTGGTTGGAGAAAGCAGTGGGACTAATGGATCATTTGATTGTATACTCCGTACGTGGAGAGTGGTCGCTATTTAGTGATTTCCAATCCCCCTGCGACGGGTCCATGGGTTGCCTGATTTCTTGCCTTGTGCAGGGTTGGCTCAGCCGCAGAAGATGTGTATTTCGATCCCACATTTCACCAACATCACTACCTTTTTCTGTATCAATGTCTGTACAAAAATCCAGACAACAAAGTGTAAAATAATCTACAGCGGAGATCGTCGCTTCCGTGCAGCTACTTCCTTAGATCCTCCGCTGAGGCTAGAATTTGCGCATTCATCAACGTAGCCTGGCGAAACCTGACGGATTCAAGGTGAGTTTATGGGAGGAAGGGCGGGACCAGTTCCTTAAGAATCTCCGAAAACGGGGTGTAGATAAACAGACGGCGGATCAGTTTCTCCAGGATAAAGCTGCGTCGGAAGATGTGAAGCTCAGCTGCCGATCTTTGCAAGCCGACAGTGAACGAAAATATGGCCAGTTTGAGATTGCTGGCAAGGGGATCCCGAAGAAATGGATAGCACGGATTATAGACAACGTGGGAAAGTTCGTGGCTATTGGAGATTTCGCCATGAAAGGTGCCCCGGAAACCGTGGGACTCGCTTGGTTTGCTATTAAGCAAGTACTGAACGCAGTTCAAAACAATTACAAATTGTATGACTTTTTTGGACAGGCTTTGACGAATATCACCGAGATGCTCGTACTTATTCAAACTTATGACAAATTGTACGATGAGAGGAAGAGCTCGAGCTGGCAAGCAAGCGATATTGTAGAAGAGCTCTTCTCTCAGATCCGCAACGTTTACGCGGCCATCCTTGATTTCTCCTACTCTGTGAAGAAGCATATCAAAGGGGGAAAGATGGCAAAAGTGGGACACGCGATCAAGGACATGTTCGGGGCGGACCTTCCAGAATTCGAAGGGAAGATGGGCGCTATTCAGGCACTGAAGGTCAAAATTCTGGAGGCTTCCCAAGGCGCATTCCAAAAGAATACTTTCGAAAAGCTTGATAACGTCAAAGCTAGTTTGACAAACGTGACGGGAACCTTATCATTTCTATCAGAAACCGTGCAGTCATCTCTACAGGGTACCCAAGAGATGAAACAGCTCCTGGAGGACAGCTTGAAATCAAGCAAGTTCAAAAGCATATATGGTAGGGCGAGCCGCTGCGGTTGTTCCGTGAGCTAACAACTCCCAGACTTGGCTGTGCAAGAATTCGAAAAGAACAAAAATAATCTTAATCCTCTGCTAGATTCTCATCAAGATCTTGAGGTTTACACAAGACAGCGCGAAAAGGACACTTGCACTTGGATTCCTGAGCTTGAGGGGTATAAGAGCTGGCGCGAGTCTCAGCTTAGCAGTATTCTCTGCGTCAACGGGGAATCTGGTAGGTTCTATGTTATCTTTACATTTCGGTAAAAGGGGCTGATCACCCGTAAAGGTTCCGGAAAGTCGGTTTTGCTTGCATCGATCATTCAAAGTCTCCAATTAGAATTGAAAGGAGATACGGACCACGCTGTTCAGTACCTTTTCTGTGACTCGAGCAAGGCTGGGGATGAGTCTGCACAGAATCTTGTACGCATAGAGAACACCCTGATATATCAGTTCTACACACTGTGTACATTTAGTGAAGAAGAATCGGTCCTCCTCCAAAGGTGCAACGGTATCTTCAAGAATCCGAAGCATAAGAAAGCACAAAATTCCCTTGCGGCTCCTGGGAAAGACGCTGGGCCGTCAGCACGTCCCAAGAAAGAGGAGACGAGTCCGGGTCTTGGTGATGCATTAGAGAGCCTTGCGCGCGTTCTTAATAAGAAGCTGTTCCTGGTAATTGATGCGGTGGACTGCGTTCCGGACGCTGAACAGGCTGAATTCATGTCTGACCTACAAGACTTGGTCGCCAGGCCAGGGCTTCACATACGAATTCTCTTGTCTTGCCGGCCAACTGAAACGTTTGCCAAGCAGCTGGATGACTATACCATTCCGCAAATCTCCATGGAAGCACACAACCGTGCAGACTTAGATCTCGTTATTGCGAGAGGGCTGAAAGCCATGCCAGGATGGTCTGACCTGGAGAGAGAAGAATCGCAGCGCATGATACGCGAGAAAACCGGTTCCATCTTCAAATACATTGTTCAAATAGCTATGCCGTTCTTGCGCCAGCCGTTTCAGCGTCCTATCTCAAACCGTCTCAAGGAACTTCCAATAGTATGAATGGGACCTACGATCGATTTTTGCACCAGCTGGCTCCAAATTACCTTGGCCTTTTGAGGACAGCCTTGGCGTGGACCCTGCTGGCAGACGCAGATGTGACTGTCCAGGAAATCATGGATGCCTATACCGGTACATATCTTATTCAGACTAAAATAGATAATACAAGGGAGCATGACAGTCTTGAGGACTCTAGCTGCATATCAAACAGATCAGAGACGCCGGCGGTCCATTCCTCAATATCGTGGATAATCGGATTGTGAGGCTTAAGGATCCAACCAGTATCCGGGAATTCTGTCGCCGACTAGCCGACGATGAGCAATCGAACCATGGAACTACTACAGATGTATGCGCAAGATGTAAGACAGAGCTAAACTACTCTCATAGTTTATCACTATCTACAAGGAGTGGGCATCTAGCAATCGCAACAACATGTCGTGAGTAACCGCTACATCGTTACATCCTCTAATCTCGCGTCATGTCCGCAATACTCGTACTCACTCTCCTTAGTTCGGCATCTCAATTCCGCCTCTTTCCAGAACCGATATCTTCCTTCCGGCCCAAGCGATCCCACGACGGAAACAACTGGACTCAATGATCAGCAAGTTGACGACAGTGATCCATTCGAAGGAGACTCCAAAATGGTTATCGAATCCTTGCAAATTCATAGCGACGGTGGCGAAGAGGACTCTACTGATTGACCAGACCATGCCGTTGATTCGAAAGGCGGCAAGACCGTAGACGATGAAGCGACTGGTGGATTTAACGATCAACCTGCCGAAGAAACGGACGATGATGATGAGTCTCAAGACTCAGAGGATAGGGATGCACCCGGGTGGGCTGATAACCGAACTGGAGACGAAGACCTAGAGGATTATGATTGGGACGGCCGGAACCTTCGCTATGAGATCAGCCATTGGTTTTCCCACGTACGACAAGCCGAGGACCTCTGGACACCGGAAGAAAAAAGAGACAGTAACGAATGGCGAGATCTTCTTGCTGAGCTTGACAAATTCATGACCAAAACCCCTGATGCTTTCAATGCTTGGAAACAATTGAAATTCTCCTTTGACGGGGTGTTCTGGGAGCCCCTACATGTTGCAGCGTTCTATGGCCTGGCCAGTCTTGCTGAACACCTTCTATCACAAGGAGCAGACATAAAGACAACTTCTAAAGGAGGTCTCACTTCTCTACACCTTGCGGCTGAAAATGCGTGTCCTATCGACATACTTAAGCTTCTATTACGCCATGGAGCAGAGCCAAACTTCGAGACAGACGAATCAGAAATTCCCGCGTTCCACCACTGGATGTTATACGACGCCGATTTCGCATGCGTTCAAGAGTTGTTACGCCATGGAGCATCCTGCAAGCTCATAGCTCAGAATGGTTCTAACGTCATGCACTACTTCGCTTTCTATGGCTCCGATCCTAGAATACTTGATCTTCTATTGGATAATGAGGAGGACCCAAGCAACCGGGCTAACATCAATGTTGAAGACGACAGTGGAGAAACTCCCCTACACAAATTAATGTCCCGGACGAATATTCCGCTTGAGCTTTTGAAAGCGTTCGTAAAACGAGGCGCTAACCTCGATGCTGAGAGCAAAGCATCTGAATAACCATTGTATGAAGCTGCAATGTACGGAGAAACTGATGCAATTAGCGTGATCATCAACAGTGTAACTGATATCAACGACGATAATAAGTACGGCAGGACCGCTTTGCATGCAGCAGCATGGGAAGGCCAAACGGAGACTGTGAAGTTACTTCTTGAACACAATATGAGTCCCAATAGGATGGACAAGCACAATAGAACACCCTTGTTCTTTGCTTGCCTTTGTTCGTTCGCTCCGCTAGCTTCCTCTGAAGCAACTGCTCAAATCTTGCTGGACAGGTTGCAACAGGATGGTTTCAAACTCCACGAGATAAACCAACGAACTAGACGTGGTAGGACCCCACTACGAGAAGCTTCTGCCCATGGTTTCATCCGAGTTGTTGAAACAATATTGAGCATGATTGAACCGAAGGACACCAAAACAATCGATCTGACAGATACAATGAAAGGTCGCAGTGCACTACATTGCGCCGCACTTCACGGGCATACAGATATCGTAGGGCTATTGCTACGTCATGGAGCCGACGTGACGCTGAAGGACGGACCCGACGCAACAGGGCACACCGCTCTCGAGTTATGTCATGCACAATGGGCTACATTGGCATCTACCCAGCATGAGGCCACGCTATCCACGTTGATCGACTACGATCCAACGGCTGCGGCCCGAAATAAGGACCTTCTTGCGACAGCTGCAATCAACGGAAGCAGATCAATTTTAGAGAAGTTGCTCGACGAGAAAGCAGATTTAAATGAGCCAGACCAGTATGGATGGACACCTCTTCTTCTTGCTCAACAGTTCCAGCGTACCGAGGCAGTGAAACTACTGTCGAGGCGAGTTGCTCAGATTGGCATGAAGCCTACTAGATGGACCTACACCTACAACGATGAATGGATGCAAATATCCGAGGACGGATGCTCTCTGAAGCACCTCCAAAGGTCCCGCCACGTTTGTGTACTCGCGGATAATCCAATACCTGCTGGTCTGCGCAAGTACTACTACGAGATAGAGATCTCTAGGGAACCAGGTAGAAATGGGGTCAATGCAGGTCAAAGTCCTATTTTTGCAATTGGCTTCTGCACTTCATCCGCACACCTCCTTGAATTCCCGGGGTGGCCGAAAGACAATGCGCCAAACTCACACAGCTGGGCTTACCACGGTGACGATGGTGGCTTTTTCAGCTCCGTTGGGACGTCCCGACCAATTAGCTACTCCAAGCTTTATGGCCCGGGTGATACTATCGGATGCGGTGTCAACTATGACGATAGCATCTATCGGGCATCGCCTCCGTTTGAACGAATATATATTATATGTGTTTGGGCAAACCCGGCGGCCCCTGGCGGTCTCCAGGGCTAAAATTTGCCCCGGAAGCCGCCCTGAGGTGCCAAGCACTCC
>JAABUU010001637.1_pt1 | contig 36364 bp, 31 predicted proteins | sample 5559301 | NCBI WGS metagenome assembly JAABUU01 (sample SAMN10711884, study PRJNA513360) | rock metagenome | isolation source: Antarctica rocks | place: Antarctica: Victoria Land, Richard Nunatak white
GCTCGACCGACCACGGCTTCTCAATGTTAAGTAGCCGCTCGAAGACATGCTTCTCGCGCATGGCATCGGATGCGACTCACGTCCCGAAAGCCCATCTTTTCGCCCACTAAGAACCCGGAAGACCCCTATAGCGAACGCACGAGCGCGTTGCACGCTCTCGTCGATAGTAACGTCGACGTTTCGATACCGATCACGGTGCCATCATCGTTGATCTGCGAGGACTTCAGAGCCCTCGCCGCCGACTTCAACAGTTGCGCCAACAGGACGTTCACCCGTCCGGTACCGGATGTATGCAGAGCCACGTTCTGCAAGCTCCAGGATCATTCTCGGCTCACTGCGCAGCCGGGGAGCAAAACACGAGAACGTAGTTTCGCGCTGGCTTCCTCGAAATCGAACGCTTTGGGATCGAAGTCGCGACCACGGCGCCGGCTCCATTCACGAAAATGCTCGTGCTCCTCGTGTCTGGGGCTGCGAAGCACTGACCATCTTCGGTGATCGGCCGGTCGAACTTGAACCATGTGTGGAAGACGCTTTGGCACGCTTCGCTTGCGACCACAGCGGCTTCGCGCCAAACACGCAGCCTACGTCGCGGTCCTTCGTTCGCAGCAGCGCACGCACGCTTCTGAAAGTTGGACGGGCGCTTCGGCGCATAGTGGGGACGGGGCCGCATATCGCGAGGCTTGTGGCGGCGTCCTGATACTCCGATAACGCGAGCCGACCGCGACGACCGCTCAGAGCAGGCGAATGGGCCTTGCGCGAGGCGCTTGCCTTGCCTGCGGGGCGGAGAGTGGCTTCCTGCTTGGACGTCCGGCTCGCTCGCCGACGATCGACCGCCGCACACACGTCAGGTCGCATCCGTGCCGTTTCTCCCCAAATCACCGTGGGCTGTTCACGCGCAAGTTCCGAACGGGAGGCCGGTGGGCCCGGCAACCGCTCGCAGGCCCGGTCGTTTGCGCTTATTGCGCGTGGCCTGTATTCTAGTCGGCATGAGGACGACGGATGCCGCAGCAGCCCGCTCTTCGCGATCGAGGGGACTTGAGAGCGCGTGTGCCGTCTTGCGCCAAGAGGCAGACTACTTGCGGGCGCGGGGTATCGTGCATTTGCACGTATTCGGAAGCGTCGCGCGCCGTGAAGACAACACGGAAAGCGACCTCGACCTTGTCGCCGAGGTGAGGCCCGGGGCCGACAGTATAGACATGCTGCGCGCGGAGGAACATCTCGCGCCACTGATCGGCCGATCGGTGGGGATCATTTCGCGGTCTGGCCTGACGCACGAGCGCCACGGTGGAATTCTCCGTGATATGGTGCAGGTCTTCTGACGTGGCGAAGCGGCCGGCAAAGCAGCGGCTCGCAGATATATATTCGAATATCGAGGCCGCGCGGAAATATCTCGAGGGCGTCGCGTTCCAAAGCTTCGTCGCCAACGATGAAAAACAACAGGCGGTGCTCCACCGTCTTCAGACCGCATCCGAAGCCGCAACGCGGTTAAAAGCGGATTGGCCAGACGAATACGTGCGACTCGAACGCGAGCATCCGGAAATCCCGTGGCGTATGTTCCGCGATCTCGGCAATCGATACCGACACGCTACGATCAGGTAAATCTGGATCTCGTGTGGTCCGACGTGCATGGCTATACCCGCGAAGTGCAGCGTGCCCTCGCGAGCGATCTTGCCTTCGTGGACGATGAATCGAATCGGCGGGAACGGCGCGATCAGAAAGAGCAACCGCTCTAAGCACGTTGCCTCTCCGCCTCGCTTGCTTGCAAATGGCGGAAACGAAAGACCGTCGCCGCAGGAAGTGGGCGATGCTAGAGCTGGCCGGGGAGCAAAACACGAGAACGTAGTTTCGCGTTGGCCTCCTCGAAATCGAACGCTTTGGGATCGAAGTCGTGACCACGGCGCCGGCTCCATTCACGGAAATGCTCGTGCTCCTCGTGTTTGGGGCTGCGAAGCACTCTGAGAAACTCGGCATATCCGCCCGTACCACCGACGTCTTCAGGCGGGCACGCGCGGCTCCCGGCAGTGCAGACCGGATACCGCGCGCCGGGTTGTGGTTCCAGCACCCGCTCGACGCGCACACGATGGCGCCAACCGTCGCCGAAATCGTAGCGGTAGACAAAGTACGATCCCGCGGCGAAATCGAAATTTGCGAGTTTCCGACCGCGTTCGTTGCGGACGTCGCTTGGGTAGTCGGGGTCGGGCATGCCGTACGAGATGCCGTCGATCTCGAACTCGTGGAGATGGTAGCTCTCCCAGCCCATGACCCGCTCCAACGTCTTGCTCAACGTTCCGAGTGTCATTCGCTCGGGAACGAGCAGCCGGCGCCACACCTGCGGCCTCACGTCCTCCAAGGCAATCTTCAGTTGCAAGATGCGATCGCCGCTCGGCATCCGTTCCTCGCGCGGCGAGGTTTTTCGCTTGCGCGGCGGCGAGCGGAACGACGCGAGCCAGCTGCGCTGAATCCACGGCATCACGTCCTTGAAAAACTCTTGGTCCGAGAGGTCGGGCTGTCTCTCGCGCATGGCGCGGTGCGTCAGCTTGAGATGGTGCACCAAATCCAGCATCTCCGCTCGCGGGAATGACGTAACGCCGTGCATCTCGCGCTCGCCTTCCGAACCCTGTATCACTCGGGCGAAAAGCGTGGTGGCGGGCCGCGCGTAGTACGTGGCGACGCGCTCGCTCACGCGCACGACTTCATCGTTCCACAAATCGCGCAGCACGAGTGCCGCATCGAAGACAACCTCGAGAACTTCGTACGGGCGCATGTGGCTCGAACGCATCTGCTCGAGGTAACGCCGCTGCCCCGGAGTCAGTCCGAGCGAATCGTCGCCGAGAAACACGTCGACGAGCAAGTGACCGTCTTCAGTGATCGGCCGGTCGAACATGAACCATGTGTGGAAGACGCTTTGGCACGCTTCGCTCGCGACCACAGTGATGAAGTCTTCGCTTTGGTTATCGACATCCCCGAAGATCTCGGACATCGCGCGATTCATCGGTCCGGCGCACTGCGGGCTGTGGGCGAACCCCATCATCAGATCGGTGACCCGTCGGCTCTCGTCTTGCGTGAACCCCGTGAGAGCGGTAACCTTTCCGCCGAGCTGCCTAGCTTTTGGCATCGGCGTTCTCTCTCGCTTCGGGCCCGTTCATCCTCTCTGGCATGCGAACGGATACGGCCGTGGGCGCGCTCCTCGGCTTATTGCGAACGACGAGAGACGACCGAGACGCCGTCTTGCAGCCGCAGGAGCGACGGTACACGCCGAGTTCATGACGCTCGGCCACTTGTGCGTGCCGTCAGTGGCGCTCTTCGCGAAAGCGGAAGATCGGCGTCGAACCCGGCGCGTACGGAAACGGTCGGCCCGCGGGCAGCAAGCGACACTGCGATCGCCGCTCTCTCGACCGCGCTTGTTACGGGGACTGCGGGCGTGATACATTCGTGTGGGGAGCACGTCATGCAGATTGCGCCGGAGCTCGGCATCCCGGAAGTCAAACCCGCGATCGAGTCGATTCGCGGTCGCTGGCTTCAGAAGGTGAGTCCGCAGAGCCGCCATTCCATCGTGCAGTCGCGTTTGGGCGCGTTGCTCGGCGCGTGGGCGGGGCGCCGCGGTCATGTCGGCACGGAGTGGCGCTGTTACTTCTTGCCCGAAGGCGAGCGCTGGAGCTCGCTCGTTCCCGACGTGGCCTACTTTTCGTTCGAACGCCTACCGCGCGACCTCGGCGAAGCGCGCGAGAAACCGACGGTCGCGCCGGATATCGCCGTTGAAATCGTCTCGCCGGACGATCGCCGCTCGATCCTGGACGAGAAGATCGACCTCTACTTCCGCGGTGGTGCACAGCTCGTGATCGTGGTCGATCCCGAGCGACGCCGTGCCGAACTGCACGAAGGAGGAAGCCGGAACCTGTTCGGCCCGGGAGAGCATGCCCGATCGCGCACGTTCCCCGATCTCACAATCGACGTTAGCGAACTTTTCATCGACCTCTTTTGATGCGTCGTGATCGCGGGTTGGTTCAAGCGCTCCGCTGCAAGCGGCGGCGTGCAGCGCGCGTCGTCAGACGTTGGCCGACGATTCCTATCACGAACAGCGCTGCGAACGCGTAGAGTCCGTTGGCACGTCCCAGCGCCAGAACCGCAATCATACCGAGCGCGATCGCGCCGCTGAAGACTTCGGCGCGCAACCCCGCGCGTAACGACGGAGGAACGCTGCCCACGGTTTTCGGCGCCGGCCGTAACCGCGGCAGGAGCAATGGGACGTCGGCGCGGTACCGCGTGAACTCCTGGCCGTAGCGAGCGCGCAAGCCGCGCTCTTCCCACTGAACGAGTGCAAGCACGAAAAGCCCGACGCCGACGATGATGGTCGCCCACCCCGCCGGCGTGGCGAGCACACCGACGCCGAGTGCCATCAGGAGATTGCCGAGGTAGAGCGGATTGCGCGTAAAGCGGAAGGGTCCGTTCACGAGCAAACGATCGACGCGCGCGTTATCCGACCACACGATGCCTTCGCTTAGATAGCTCGAACCCCACAGCCGCAATGCGAAGCAGGCGACGGTCAGCGCGGTGCCCGCGACCAGGAGGCCGAGGATGCCGCTGCGGCCGGCGAAGCTGCCGCAGACGACGTAGGCCGGGACGTACGTGCCGTAAAACTCGCCCGAGATCAGGCCGCCGGCCATGAACCCGAAGCCGTAGATCATGCCGAAGACGGCATCGCGGCGCCGGTACCACCACGGAGACGAGCGTTCGTTCATCACGAGACGCGGACGCCCCAGCCACGAAAGAGGCCGCGGTCCATCGTATCCGCGATGACGGTGGGGCGCAGCGAGCGCAGTGCGGGATTGCGGAGACCGGCTTGACGGGAAGGGCTGGAAAGCGTCGTCATGATCTTCCTTATACTGAAGCGGTGTTTGGTGCGACCAAGTATCTCGCACTGCCGCAATGCGTTCCAGGGACGCTCGTCAGGATCACGTGATGACTATCGTCATACGGCAAAGATTAGTCTTCGCAGACGCCCGCGGCGGCTTGTCTCGATTCGGTCGCAACACGATCCTTTTCGATTTCGATATCGTGCGCGCCGACGGCCGCGTATTACCGTTGCGCGTGCGGGCGTCTGCGCGTACTCAGGGTGACCGTCCAGGGTGGCGGCATGCTCACTTTCCTTGCGGACCTCGAAAACCGGAGCCTGAGCTTACAATGCGGTCACGAGATTACACCGCGCGCAGCTTCGAAGGAGTACGGACATTCGTATATCGCGCACCTCTTGCGGTGGGTTCGATCGTTCTCGAGGCCGGCGGAAGTGAAGACGAGGCAATCGCGGCGCTGTTACACGATGCGGCAGAGGATCCGGGAGGACGGGAGACTTCGAGCTGGCTGAAGTCATCGAAGCCTCGGTCGGTAAAGACCCGGGGCACGCGCTCCCCGTAGTAGAGGATGTCGCGCATCCGCTTAAGCGCGCGTTCTGCCGAAGTCAACGATCGACGCCGTTAAAACGCGTCGACGGCGTCGCGCAAAATAATGAACGCAGGCCGTCATTCGAGCGGGCTGAAGAGCCGCTCGATATCCTCGGTCCCGAACTGGACGCCGGTGCCGCTTTCTGCGCGAAGATGGAGGCCGCGAGCGCGCGTGGGCGCGATCCGCGGCTTTTATTGCGAACGAGAAGACCCGACCGAGGCGCGGTCTTGCAGCCGCAGGAGCGACGGCACACGCGGTTTCATGACGCTCGGCCACTTGTGCGTGCCGTCAGTGACGCTCTTCGCGAAAACGGAAGATCGGCGTCGAACCCGTCGCGTACAGAAACGGTCGGCCCGCGGGTAACAAGATTGCATGTTTACGGCGCACCACGAAAGCGTCGCAGAAGCCGTCGGTGATGACGAGAATCGGTCCCGTGACGGGGAAGTCACGCGCGCGTTCCAGCAGATCGATGCCGGGTTGCAGCACGGTTCCGCCGCGGCCGCGCAAGATCATACGATCGGCGATCGTTTCCGGCGCAACGTAGCCGTGATCGTAGGCGGCTGCGTCGCACGAGACGACGCGGACGGCGCTAACGTCGCGCGCCGCCGCATACGAGGCGATCGCACCGAGCGATTCGCCGAGCATCGTGCGCCCCATCGAGCCCGATGTGTCGATCACGACGCCGAAGGTCCGGCCCAGATCCGGCTCGGGCGCGACGTACCGGGGCAGGGGAATCTCGCTCGCCGCAGCCTGCCGCCGGCTGGGGCGCGCGTAACTGCGGCGCTTTTCGAGCGGCAAAAGAAAGCTGTCCATCCAGCGCGCGAGTTCGACGTCCAACCCGATGGGCGGCTGCGAGAGGGCGCGGATCGCATCGCTCAAACCCGCCGGCAACAGCCCTCGGCCTTGTACCTCGTGCAGCGCATAGCCCTGCGCGAGCGCGTCGCGGTAGAACGCATCGAGGTCGATCGCCTCGCCGGGTTCGAGCCGACGTGTTGGATCGTCGAGGACGTCGCCGATGCCGATGCCGCGCAACGTCGCGAGTTTGCGCATGCGGCGACTATCGGTCACGATGCGATCGTACACGCTCTCCGCCGACAGACCCGCGAGATCGGGATCGTGCAGTAGGCCGGTCGGCATCTCGCCGACGCCCATCTCGACGAGCCAGCCGTTGATGACGAAATCCGCGGCGACGTTCCAAAGGTAGGGATCGCGTCCGTGCGCGCGGTCGCCCGTTTGGAGCGCGACGTGCAACAGCTCGTGCGCGATCACGAAACGCGTTTGGGGCTCCGTGAGCCCCGCTGCAGCGTTCACGTACAGTTCGCGCAGGCGCGGATTGACGGCGGCAATCGACACGTGCTCACCGACGACGATCTTCGGATCGGTGATGAGATCGAACGATGCCGCGAGCGCGCCCAAGAGCGGATAGTGCGTGACGAACCACTCGCGCGCCCGCGCGACGCGGCGCGCGTTGCGCGTCCCGGCCACTTCGCTATCGTTGCGCGCGATGGCGCGGCCGGTTGCGGCCGTCTCGACGGCCTCCGCGACTGCACGCTGCAAACCGAGCGCAAGCAACTCCGGAAACGGCGTCGCCTTGCCCTTCCACCACGTCGGGCGCACGCGCGGTGCGGGATCGATCGTAAAATCGAGTTCGCGGCCGCCCGAGAGCGCGAAGGACGGAACTCGTGCACCGAGCGGTCCGCGCAGCGCCTCGTACAGCGATGATTCGTCGCCGCCGGGAAGATCGCGCACGAACGGATCGATGTGGTCAGCGAAGCGTGCGGGCGGCTCGCCGAAACGCATGCCGGCGAGGAAGCGATAGACCGCGATATCACAGGCTTGTGCCCACGCGTGCGGGTCCTCGCGCTCGACGAAGTGCCCGAACCCCAAGTGCAGCAGAGCGTGAGCGAGCGCATATGCCCAGCTTCCGGGTGTCTCCCGGCGCGTGGGATGCACGATGATCTGGCCACGCGAGGTCACGCGCAGCCAACCCGCGCTAAGGTACGGCGTACCTTCGCGTCGCACGATCTCGGTGTCGTTGTGCAACGCGGCAAAAAGCGGGTGCCTGGCGACGAGCGCTACGCCGTCGTTGAAGTCGCGCTCGGCGCGGCTCTCAGGCGGTCGCCGCGGCATCGCGCTTGACAACGATGCGCGGCAGATCGCGCACGACCTCGATGAGGAACCAGTTCGGCAGGTCGCGGTCGCGTTCGCCGCTCACGACCATCTGCGCGATCTCGAGATTGATTTCGGCGAGATCGCGTAAGAGCGCCTTTGCCGTGAACGCGAGGTGTTGTGCGTTGCTCGAAAGGTCTTCGCGGCGTTCGGGAAGGTCTTTGAGCAGCAACGCCCGCAGCGACTGCGCCAGGAAGTACAAGACGTCGCGCTCGGCCGGATCGTGCGGCCAGCCCCGTTCGCCCCGCAGGATGTCCGAGAGCGCATACTTATTGCGCAGCTGTTTGTGGAAGGCGCGGAAATTGACGGCATGTTCGGGCGAGAGGCACCCGAAGGCCAACATCTCGAGCGTCGCTTCGTCGATGCGATCGCCGTATTCCAATAACGCATCCGAAAGCATGTGCCAAGCGCGCGGGCTCGAGAACGGCTCTTCGTGCTTGGGCGGCTGCGACCACAGGTGGTCCGGACGCTGCGCGACGTACTCGTAGACCAGCGGATGGACGCCGCTCTCCATCGCCCAGGCAAGCCAATCGCGATGCGACACCTTCAAATGCACGTGGATCATACGATTGACGAGGGCGGAGGACATCGGCTTCACGATCGCGTTGTCCTGCGCGCGATTTCCCGCGCCGATCACGACCGAGCCGCGCGGCAGGACGTACTCGGCGATGCGGCGCTCATGAATCAGTGAGTAGAACGCCTTCTGGACTTCGTGGCTGCAGGCGTTGAGTTCGTCGAGGAACAGGCAGTACGGCTCGTCGCGCGCGATCGTGGTCGGCGGGCAGAAGCGGCTCTTGCCGTCCACGATCTGCGGCACGCCGACGAGGTCCTCGGGCGCGAGTTGGCTACCCAAGAGCGAGACGCACGGAATGCCCACCGCGTGGGCAAAGCGCTGCACGAGCGCCGATTTTCCGATGCCGGGCGCACCCCACACGAACACCGGCCGAACGACGGCGACGTTGAGCAAGAATTCGACCAACTGCGACTGCGTCAGCGTGACGGGTGCGTTCATGTGAGTAGGAGTTCGACGCGCCGGCTCGTGCCACTCGTACGATTACCGATGTGGATCGAGACACCGTTGCCGGCGCTTGCCAACAAGATCCCGCGCGAAGCAGCACGTCAGCGCGCCTTACACAGCGTGCTCGTCGGGCTGTTGAAAGACTCTACGGCGTCGTCCGAACGTAAGTGCCGTAATGGTCAATACGCATACGACTTCTCGTGGATGTGGGCAGAACCCGGCATCGACCCGAAGGATTCCATGAATCTGCGAACACCGCGCACCGTGCAAAGACTTTGTCCTCCGGAGCGGCACGCGTACAAAGCAGAAGTAACGTCTTGCGCAGCTATCCGACGCATTCTCAAAGCGGCGCCGAAAGATGCGACACGATCGATGTTAGCGAAGAAAATCACGATGGAGCATCTTTCTGAGGCCAAGGCGCGCCTGGATGCGATGCGGCCGCTGTGGAGAGAACAAATCGAGCGCCTTTGGCCGATGTGGGTCAAGGAAGACGCGCTGTACGTCTATGCCTCCAACGCAATCGAGGGTAACACGCTCACGCTCGGCGAGACGACGGTCGTCCTCGAAGACGGAGTCACGATCGGCGGTAAAACCGTCAAAGAGCATCTCGAAGTCATCAACGGCGCGAAGGCCTACGCTCTGATGCTTGACATGGCCAAAGCCAACCGCCCGATTACCGTCAATACGCTTCTCGCCATCCATGAAGCGTCGTCTCGGGTGAGGAGTTTGCCGGTATGTTCCGCGATGGACCCGTGTACATTCGCGGGTCGCAGCATGTTCCGCCGAGCGCCGTCAAAGTTCGGCAACTCATCGCTGAAACGTTCGAAACCTACGTGCGCGATGTCGCAAAAGAGCATGCTGTGGTCGCGGGCGCGAAATTGCACTTTGCCATTGCTCACATCCACCCGTTCGTCGACGGAAATGGACGGACGGCTCGCATCGTAAACAACTTGCATTTGATCAGCCATGGGTTTCCACCGGTCCTGATCGATCCGGTCGACGACAAGCCGACATATTTCGAAGCCCTTCGGGCTGCCAGCCTAGCCGGCGAACCAGCCAAGGGCGACCCAACGCCGTTCGTCGACTACTTGATACGGATGGAGTCGCGTTCTCTCGACCGGTACATCAAAGCGCTCGCAACAGCTCACGCTCCCGACGAGCCAACAAGTCGATTTTAAGGCCGCTACTCGATTAAGAACGCTCGGGTCCCCGTCCGAAACTCTCGCCCTGCTGTTTCGAGCCTTTCCTCGTGACCTGCGCGACTTGGTTAGCGGAGCGGCAAGTGACGCCAGCTGAGTCGGTGCTCGCCTCAGGCGCCGATCAGCGGCCCCCCGCCGTATCTACAAAATGAACGCGGGCCGTCATTCGAGCGGGCTGAAGAGCCGCTCGATATCCTCGGTCCCGAACTGGACGCCGGTGCCGCTTTTCTGCGCGAAGATGGCGGCCGCGAGTTCCGCTTTGCGCGCTTGCAGCTCGACGATCTTCTCCTCTACCGTTCCCGCGCCGATGAGCTTGTAGACGAAGATATGCCGGGTTTGACCGATGCGATGTGCTCGATCGGTCGCTTGCCGTTCGACGGCGGGGTTCCACCAGGGATCGTAGTGCACGACCGTATCGGCAGCCGTCAGATTCAAACCCGTCCCACCCGCCCGCAGACTAATGAGAAAGAGCGGAACGTCGCCGCTCTGGAAACGCTTCACGGCGGCTCTGCGGTCGACGGTGTCGCCGGTGAGCAGCGCGTGCGCAATGCCGAGCTCCGCGAGTGCGGGTTCGATAAGCGCAAGCATGCTTGTGAATTGCGAGAAAACAAGGATGCGCCGCCCTTCTTCAATCATCTGCGGCAGCATGTCGAGCAGCAATTCGAGCTTCGCGCTCTCCGCGGTCCCGCGTAGTTTCGGCGGCAGCAGGCGCGGGTCGCAGCACACCTGCCGCAGCTTGAGCAGCGCATCCAAGATGACGATCTGGCTGCGAGCGAGGCCCCGGTCGGCGATCTCGGCTCGCACGCGCTCGTGCATTGCGGCGCGAACGGTTTCGTAGAGGTCGCGCTGCGCTCCGGTCAACTCGACGCGCTGCACGATCTCGGTTTTTTCCGGCAGCTCGCGCGCGACCGTTTCCTTCGTGCGGCGCAGCAGAAAAGGCTTGATGCGTTCCGCCAAACGACGCGCGCGTTCGGCATCGCCGTGCTTTTCGATCGGCGCGCGAAAGAGGCGCCCAAAAAGTTTCCGGTTGCCGAGCGCTCCGGGAAGCACGATCGAGAAAAGCGACCACAGGTCGCCGAGATGGTTCTCGACCGGCGTACCCGTCAAGCCGATGCGGTGCGCGGCTTTCAGCCGCATCGCGACTTGCGCCGCTTTGGCCTGGGGATTCTTGACGTTTTGCGCTTCGTCGAGGATCAGCGCGTGCCACCCTCGTTCGTGCAACGCGCGGTCGCGCGGCAGCAAGGCATACGTCGAGATGACGAGATCGCTTGTGCTAATGTCGCCGAAGCGGCGCGCGCGATCGGGACCGTGCAGCGGGAGCACGCGCAACGTGGGGGTGAAGCGCTCGGCTTCGTCGCGCCAATGGTACACGAGGCTCGTCGGAACGACGAGCAGCACGGGCTTCTCGAGCCGCCCGGCTTCCTTCTCGCAGAGCAGGTGCGCGAGCGTCTGCACGCTCTTGCCCAAACCCATGTCGTCGGCCAGGATGCCGCCGAAACCGTAAGCGCGCAAAAACTGGAGCCAGTCGAGGCCGTCACGCTGGTAGTCGCGCAGCGTGCCGGCAAACGATGCCGGGACATCGACACGCGCAATGCCCGTGAAGCTTTGCAGTGCGTGCCCTAGCTCGCGCACGCGCTCCGGCACGTCCCAGCGAAGTCCCGAGCCGGCTTCGAGTTCTGCCAGCACGTTCGCGCGGGTCCGCGGAAGCTGCAATCGGCCGTTCGGTGCCAAAGCATCAGGATCGCCGAGCTCGAGCAGCGTTCGCACGATCGCGCGCAGACGAGCCATCGGAAACGCGAGCGTCGTCCCGTCCTCGGCGAAGCTAACGAAGAACGTCGGCCGATCCGAATCATCGAGGCGCGCGGAGTCGAGCGGTGAGTCGCGCTGGTTCAACAGATCGCGCAACAGCGGCAAGAGTTCGATGCGGCGGCCGCCGAGATCGAGACCGAGCCCGACGTCGAACCAATCGCCATCGCGCTCTTCGAAGCGTGGCAGCCAGACCGCATCGCCCGCGAGATCGACGACCTTGCGTCGAAAGGTCGTGTCGATGTCGACGCGCCAACCTTCGCTGCGTAACTCCGGCACGGCATGATGCACGAACTCCAGCCACCAGCCTTCGTCTTGCGGCTCGAAGCGCAGGAACAGTCCCGAACCGGACGCACGCTCCTTCGATACCGGGTCTTTGATGAGCGGATAGCGTTGCAAGCGCGCAGCGGCGCGCGTTTCAGCGTTCGTGTCGCGGGGGTGCGACACCGCTACACCGTCGTGCAATGCGCGAACGGCATCGGCGTGCGATGTCGGATCGACGTCGATGCCGCCGTACGTGAAGCTGAACTCCGCGATGTCGATGCGGCTTGGGCCGGACGCGTACCGCCACGATTCCCATTGCGGTACCGGAACGTCGACGGTTCGCAGGCGCAGCACCGGAATCGGCTGCACGGTGACGATGCGTTGCTCAACGAGCGCCGGAGCCGTCAATGCGAAGCGCATCAACTCGGTTTCGAAGGCGCGGCGCACGCCAAGCGCCGCCTCGGGTACGAGCGGCGGCGCAGCGAGCAGCTTGACGAGCACGCTCGCCGGCACTCCCGCATCGATACGCCCGGCTTGCGAATTGTCGCGGTCGACGTACCACGAGGAGGCGGCGGCGAGCTGCTCGAGCGGCTTGCCGTCGCAATGCAAGGTGGGCCGTTGCGCGCCATCGCTGCCCGTTTCCCAGACGAGCTGCGCCCGCCGGTCGGGTCCCGCTGTGAGCGGCGCAGACGAGAGGTCGTCCAGGTACGCCCGCCCCGTTGCGACGACGCGCGCGAAGATGTCGTCGGCGAGCGCCGCACGGGCTTTGTACGTGTCGCCGTACGTTCGCAGAAGACGTCCGATCAGGACGTCGCGTGGGCCGATCGCGCGCGCCTGACCCAGCGCGAGCGATTCCGGCGAGCAGTCGCGAATCTTGCCCAAGCGCTCCGACTTCAAGCGGCGGACGACGATCGCATCGACCGGTAACCGGCGGTCATCGTAGGGCTGACGTTTTTTGGCGAGCATATAAGCGATGTGCTCTTCACCCGTGGAAGGCTGCTCACCGGCAACCGCTTCGCGCAGTTCTTGCAACCAGCTCTCGACGCGCGGATCGCTTGCGACCACGCGCAACTTCGGAGCACCGTTTGCGCCCGTGGTGTTCGCGGAGTCGTTCGCCGAAAGGAGCGAGCATAACACCGCGGCCACGTGCTTACAGTCCACAAGCATCGGACAATCGCACGAGCCGTGCAGCAGCGTGCGTTTGCTTCCGTAACGGCGTGCGACGTGAACCACGATGTTGTACGGCGTCGCGCGGCTGCCGCGAACGCGACCCAGGATCGCGCCGCTCGGCGCGACGGTGGCGTTCAGGACGTGTCCATCGCTAGCGTAGGTGCGGCCGCGCTCGAGGGTCGTCGAGTCGAACGAAGCAACGATGTCGCCAAACGTGAAAGGTGCGAGCGCGCTTTGATTGGGCACCGACGCGCGCTCATTACCGACTAGCGCGCGGCCGCTCCTGCTCGATGAGCCATTACGGCGGCGCCCGAACCCCGAGCGTTACGCGCAGTGATCACAGGGGCTAAAAGGACCTGAACGGGAGCCGGCGTCGCGAACATCGGCGGTCAGCAGTCGGAGCAGAGCGCCCGGTTAACGGTGCCGCCGCCGGAACTGGACTTCCCCCGGTTTGGTGGACACTTCAGTTAAGCCTTTCGAAGAGCGGAGGAACTGAACGTCGGCGTGCTCCATTACGATGCCGACTTCTATTCATCGCTGCAGTCACCGGTCAACGCTGCCGATGGGTCGTGCCGGCCGGCACCCTGAAGTACGGCCGTTCATCAGATACTGATCGTTGATTCGGATCGAGTGCCGGCCGACGCGAAAGCCATGGCATGCTTTCGGCCGGTTTCCGGGTGGGATGCGAGCGGCGTCTTTTAGCGAGGGCGAGAGGATGCGAGTGATGCGCGCATGGCGGCTTCGCTTTGGCAGCCGTATTGCCATTGTGAACGGGCTGATGCGACCGTTATGCGTGCCGCCCACGCGCTGGCGCCTCCGTGCTGCCATCCGTGTTCGACGTGGCCGTCAAAGACAGCAGGTTCATGTTCTGGCTCAACGTCACGGCGCATCAAACGTACACGCACTACGCATTTAGCAACTCGCCGCCGTAGGAGTCGTCGGGCTTTTGCGCATAGGCGCGCAAAGCTCTGGCGTCCGCCTGTCGCCGGCCGCGCATGAACCGCACCGCCGGGGCGGAAAACGGACTGCGTGATTCGCTATGCGGTGCTCGTCGCCGCGCTGCTCGCCGCGCTCGCGCTCGGGCTCTTCGTCGGAGGTTCGGCCCTCGCGCCGAGCGACGTCGCGCGCGCGCTGCTCCACCCGCATGCGGGTGGGGACGCGACGACGATCGTATGGTTGCTGCGGCTGCCGCGGGTGATCATCGCGGCCGTGGTCGGGGCAGCACTTGCGATGTCCGGTTTGCTGCTGCAAGGACTGCTGCGTAACCCGCTCGTCGATCCATTCCTAACCGGCGTCAGCGCGGGCGCGGCCGCCGCGATTGCGCTGGCGATCGCGGCCGGCGTCGCGGCGCCCTTCGTCCCCGCACTCGGCTTTGCCGCGAGCCTTGCGACGGCGCTTTTAGTTGCGGCGCTCGCACGGCGAGGCGCCGGCCTCGATGCCGAACGGCTTATCCTGGCCGGAATTTCGCTCTCCGCGCTGTTTTCGGCCATCGTGGCGCTCGTGCTCCTGCGCCTCGGGCCCGACAGCGGCAACACGATACTCGCATGGCTTGCGGGCTCGCTTGCGTCCAGGAACTGGCCCGATCTCGCGTGGGCGGGGCCGTACCTCGGCGCGGGGCTCGCACTTGCAGCGCTGGCCGCGCCGTCCCTCAATGCGCTACGCCTGGGACCAAGCATCGCGCGAGCGGTCGGGGTCGATCTCGCCCGCACGCAATGGCTCGTGTTGGCTGCGGCGACCTTGCTCGCGGCGGCGTCGGTCGCGCTCGCGGGTATCGTCGGTTTCGTCGGTCTCATCGTGCCGCACATCGCTCGGCGGGTCGTCGGCAGCGACGTTCGCGCATCCCTGATCGCGTCGGCATTGCTCGGTGCCGCCGTCGTGCCGCTCGCGGACGCGCTGGCGCGGTCGGTCGTTGCTCCCGCCGAAGTGCCGCTCGGGGTGCTGCTTGCGTTCGTGGGCGTGCCCGCCTTCTTATATTTGTACTTGCGGCCGGCCGGCGGAGCGCGTTTGTGGGACACGTAACGCTCGAAGCGGTGGGGCTGCGCGTCGACGGTCGCTTCTTGCTCGACGGCGTGAGCTTCGAAGCATTGCCGGGCGAGCTGATCGCCATCGTCGGACCCAACGGCGCCGGCAAGACGACCCTCTTGCGCGCAATCGCCGGTTTCGCGCGCCCGGCTGCGGGCCGCATCCTGTTCGACGGGCGTGACGTCGCGCTGATGCGGCCGCCGGAGCGCGCGCTTGCCGTAACGCTGATCGGGAGCGACGTCGAAGCGCCCGTTGGGACGACCGTCCGTGAGACCGTCGCAACCGGACGCTTCGCTCGGCGCGCATGGTGGGATTGGTCGCAGCCGGGGGACGACGAGGACCTTGTCGTGGCGCGCGCGCTCGAACGTGTGGGGCTCGGCCGGTTCGCCGAACGCCGCTTCGAAACGCTCTCTTCGGGGGAGAAGCAGCGCGCCTGGCTCGCGCTCGCGCTCGCGCAGGACGCGGGCGTCGTGCTGCTGGACGAACCCACCTCGCACCTCGACCCGCGCGCGGCGCTGGAAGTCGCCGGCGTCATGCGCGGCATCGCGCACGCCGACACGACGGCGCTCGTCGTTACGCACGATCTCAATGAGGCAGCCGCCGTAGCCGACCGTATCGCCGTCCTCGGCGACGGTGCCCTCCTTCGCTTTGCGCCGCCGGGCGATGCGCTCGACCCTGACATCCTCGAACGCGCCTACGGTATCGCCTTCGAACGCATCACGCTCGACGGGGGCACCCGCGTGATCCCGCGCGGCTACCCGAAGCGCGCGATGCTTCAGAGGTAATGTATGAGCGCGGCGTGCGGCGAGCAGGCGCCGATCGTACGTTAGCTCGTCGATCGTATAGGTATCTTCGTGACACGCGGATGTAGAGGACACAGCAGAACGTTTCGCTCAGGTGTTGCGAGCGGAATGTATCGGACCGAACGATTAATGCAAGTGAGCGGGCCTGGCCGATCCATTCATCGCCGATCGCAGCGTCGACGGCCGGCGCCGGGATGTGGTTCCAATCGTCGGCAGTTATGATCCCAACGGCATCGGCCGTGAGGGCGACAGCGGGCATCGCTTTTAGGGCTTTTTCAGTCAGATCCGCCGGGAGACGGCGGCGTGGCCGGCAGACCGACTCGCCACATGCGTGTCGCTTTGCAGCACCCATCCGAACCGCCCGCGATAACGTCCGCTTAGCACCTTGACGCCGATCGTCCCCGGCTGCCCCGAAGACGGCGCCGACCGTGAAACCTCCGCACACGAGACAATGACCGCTTGCGTGCCGGGCTCGGCGAGCAGCGTATGCGCGAAGATCGCGCGCGTGTCGCGCCATTGACCGGCCGCATAGGTCAGCAAACGATCGCGGGAATCCCAAACGAAGACGTCGGGGTCGACGGCTTCCGATGCCAGCACGACTCGGTCGGCGTGCGGTCCCCGGCAGCCGGCCGCCTCGGCGGCGGCAAGGCTGAACGCCGCCGCCAACGCTGCCGCCGCGGCGGCAAGGCCGCGCAGGGCGCCGTTCACGCTTTGGCTTCGACGAACCGGCGTTCGCGTAACCACGTTCCGAAATCGGTGGCGGTCATGGGGTGGGCGACAAAAAATCCTTGAATGGCGTTGCAGCCGAGGGTCACGAGTGCATCTTGTTGGGCCGCGGTCTCGACACCCTTCGCGATGACCGTCCATCCGAGTGATCGGGCGACGATCACAGTTCCTTCGACGACCGCTCGGGTCGTTCGGCTCGTTCCGACTTCATCGACGAGCGGCCGCTCGAGCTTGAGCGCCTCGATCGGCAGATGGGCAAGCGACGGCAACGTGCCGAGACCACCGTCGAAACCGTCGAGCGCAAATCCGATTCCGAAGGCCGCGCAGTGGGCAGCGAATGCGGTGACGCGTTCGGCGTCGTCGCCGGCGAACTGGTCGGGCCCAAGCTCGATGCGTAGGCGGCGCACGTCGGAAGCGAGCGTTTCATCGGCGAGCAGCGCGTCGATCTCGCGCTCATCGTAGGCCGCAAGGTTCACGTCGATACGGAGCGGCGTACCGGCTTGCTGCCACGCTCGTGCTTGTGCCGTCGCTTCGTGAAGCACGTAGCGATCCAGAGCCCGGCGTCCCGTTTCATCATGCGCGATCGACCAGCCGCGCTCGGGCGCCAACAGTCCATGCAACGGATCGATGCGGCGGATCAGCGCTTCGGCCGCAACGATGCGACCACTGGTCACGTCGAGAATCGGCTGATAGCAAAGCAGATATCCCGCGTGAGGCGCCGCGCCGGCGGGCTCGCCGTCGTCGGCCGTCGTTTCCGTGAATCCCCCGGCCTCGTCACGGAAGCGCACGCGTGAGCCGCCGTCCTCTTTGGCGGCGTACATAGCGGCGTCGGCGCAGGCCAGCAAATCTTCACGCGAGCCCGCATCGTCGGGATACACCGCCACGCCGATGCTTGCCGAAAGCGAGAAGTCGTGATCGTCGACGTTGAACGGGTGCTGCAAGGTGGCGCCGATGCGCTGCGCGATCGCTTCGATCTCTTCGCGACCGCTGATACGCGGCATCACCACCGCGAACTCGTCGCCGCCCAAGCGTCCAATGTACTCGACGCGCCGTAACGTTCCGCGCAAGCGTTGGGCGACTTCGGCAAGCACGATGTCGCCGCCGCGGTGCCCGACCGTATCGTTGACGCCCTTGAAGCCGTCGATGTCCAAAAAGAGCACGGCGGCATGGCCGGCCAAGCGGTCGGCCTCTTCAAGCGCTTCGTCGAGCCGCGCAAGCAACGCCACGCGATTAGGGAGAGCCGTCAGCGCGTCCGAGTAGGCGAGCCGCTCGATACGCGTATCGTTTTCGCGGCGTTCGATCGAACGTGCCAGCGCCTCGACGACGTGCTCGACATATTGCCAGTCTTCAGGCTCGAAGACCGTCTGCCGCGGCTGTGAGGATGCGAACGTCACAACCCAAAAGTCGGCGCCGACGCGGAACGCCGCACAGAGAAAGGAGCGCGCGTCCGGGGCCGCGGCAGAAAATTCGCGCTCGACTGCCGCATCGAGCACGGCGAAGGTGCCGGCACGATCGAGCGCTGCGCGCGCCGGCGAACCATCGAGCGCAACGCGCGTTCCCGCCTCACTATCGCCGTCGGAAAACTCGACGACCAGTTCCGTACCGTCGACGCGCGCGACCGTTGCCGAGTCCATACCGATGCCGCGCAGCGCCTCACGCAGCAGCGCGCGCACTTGATCGTTACCGGCGATTCCGCGACGCACGACGAGCGTCCAGAGCGACTCGAGGCGCTCTTCACGCACAACGGGCGTGCGCTCCTCGGCTACGGTATCGCTCGTTTGTGAAACGGTGCGCACGACCACCAAGATCGCGCCGACGCTTGCGAAGGCGCCGGTGTGTAGATGCTCGAGCCGGACGCCGAGTTCTTGATCGACTGCACCAAGACGACGATGCGTCACAAACTGACGTGGAGAGAGACTGGCAAGTTCCGGCAACAGATCGGCGGCCTTGGTCGTCTCCAGCGCCTCGTCGCGTAAGCCGAACAATGCGGCGGCGGCGGCATCGATAAACGCAAGGCTTCCGCTCGATGAGTCGAGCACCAAGTGCGCATCGCCTGCGACGTCGCCGACGGCCCGTTCGGTTACGGACGGCGGCTGTACGGACATATTGCATCACTATTGTACGAGCGGTGCCGCTCGGCCCTTTCGAACGGGCGCGGCGCGAACACATCGTCACGCTGCGCGTCGCCCTCGATCCCGATTACAGGGGAGCACGCGCAAGAGGCGAGGAGCCGGCTCGCGCGACCCGAAGCGCGATCGGCATGGCGCCGATCACGGTCCCCGACATCTTCAAGAGCTACGACGTTCGCGGCATCTACCCAGCCGAGATCAACGCAGACCTGGCATATGCGATCGGTAGAGCATTTGTGACCGAGCTCGCGCTCCGGTCGGTCGCAGTCGGGCGCGACATGCGGCCTTCGGGTCAGACGTTGTTCGAAGCGTTCGCGCGCGGCGCGACAGAAGCCGGCGCCGACGTGACGGACATTGGTCTGGTCTCAACCGATGCGCTCTATTTTGCCGTCGGCAAATACGGCTACGGCGGCGGCGTTATGATCACCGCGTCGCACAACCCGGCGAACTATAACGGCATGAAGTTTACGCGCGAGGCGGCACAAGCGATTTCTCTCGAGACCGGGCTCTCCGCGATTCGCGACCGTATCGCGCGCGACGATCTCGGCCCGGTCGCCGCGCAACTCGGCAGCATCGCGCAGCGCGACGTGCTCGAAGACTTTGCCGAGCACTGTCTGAAGTTCGTGGAGCGGGGCGCCGTCAAACCGTTCAAAATCGCCATCGACGCGGGAAACGGAATGGCGGGTCTGACCGTGCCGCGCGTCTTTGCGCATCTGCCCTGCAGCGTGACGCCGCTCTTCTTCGAACTCGACGGCACGTTCCCCAATCATCCGGCGAGCCCGATCGAACCCGATAACATGGTGGACTTACAGAAGGCCGTGCTCGCGGGCGGCTGTGACCTCGGCGCCGCCTTCGACGGCGATGCGGACCGCATGTTCATCGTCGACGAGAAGGGCGGCCTCGTCGGCGGCGACATGGTCACGGCTCTGGTTGCAATAAACACCCTCAAGCGTTACCCCGGCGCGAAGATTCTTTACAATCTGATTTGCAGCCGTAGCGTCCCCGAACAGATCGAGAAGCACGGCGGCATTCCGGTCCGCTCGCAAGTCGGCCATTCGCTCATCAAGAAGACCATGCGCGAAGATGACATCGTGTTCGGCGGAGAACACTCGGGCCATTTCTATTTTCGCGACAACTGGTTCGCCGATTCCGGCATGATCGCGCTGCTGCAGTGTTTGGAGGTGTTCAGCGACGCAGGTAAACCGGTCAGCGAAGTCATTGCGCCCATCGACACGCGCTTTCGTTCTGGTGAGATCAACAGCCGCGTCCACGACATCCCAAGAAAGCTGCAAGAACTGCAAGACCATTACAAGGATGCCCAGATCGATCACCTCGACGGCGTTACGATCAGCTACGACCACTGGTGGTGTAACGTCCGGCCTTCCAACACCGAGCCCTTGCTGCGCCTCAACGTCGAAGGCGATACGAAGGAACTCATGGTGACGCACCGCGATGAGGCACTCCGCCTGATTCGGTCGTAACGCGTGGAACCGGGTTCCGCTGCCTCCGTGCACGATCCGGCTATGCTTGCTGTCCCCGCAGCACTCGTCGCGGCGCTCGATGGGCTCGAAGCGATTCTGGAAAGCACGGTCGGTGCACAGTGGCCGTCGCGCGACGATGATCTCGCGACGCTACGCGCGGCACGAGAACGCCTTAGTCGCCGGTATGCACTCGCGGTCGTCGGCGAATTTTCGAGCGGCAAGTCCTACTTGCTCAACGCCTTGCTCGGAAAAATCGATTACGATGACCGCGGCCGGATCGCGGGCGTCCTTGCGACCGACATCAACCCGTCAACCGCCACGATTACCGAGCTCGAGTACGGCGTGCCGGAAAGCGCCTATGCGAAGTATCCATCGGGACGAACCGAACGCATTCCGCTCGACCGCCTCTCGCGTTTCGTCGCAGTCGGTAAGGATGACGCGCCGGGCGCGCTGCACGATGCAACATCCGACGACGAGGCAGGACCCTCGTTCGTCGTCGTCGCCCTCGATTCGGCGTTCTTACGCGGCGGTTTCGTCGTGGCCGATACGCCGGGGCTCGCATCGCCCAACGCCGCGCACCGCCGAGCAACGCTCGCCTACTTGCCGCGCGCCGATGCCGTCCTGTATCTCATCGATACGCAGCAGCCGTTCAGTGAAGGCGATGCATCGTTTCTGGGACTGATCGGTGAACACGTGCGCACGATCTTCATCGTGCAGACGAAGATCGACCTGTGGCGTATGCACGAAGCCGACGGGCGCGAAGCGTGGGAAGCGGCTCGCGAGCGGATCGTCGCGCGCGCGGCACGCTTCGCTCCCGACGCTGAAGTGTTCGCCGTCTCCGCGCACGATTATGCGCTCGCGACCGTCGAAGGTGACGCGGCGCTCGCCGCACGTAGCGGCTTGCCCACGATGCTCGGGTCACTCGAGCGATCGCTCAAAGCGCGGGCACAAGCGGCGCGCATCGCTCGCACGCTATCGCTCGCGCGCGCAATCGTCGCGCGCAACGCGGCACGCGTCGCGCAAGCAGCCGTACTTGCGCAGAGCGCTGCACCGGCTTTAGAAACGCTACGCCGGCGTGCCGAAGGGGAGCTGAGGGAGCGCGAACGTGCCCTTTCGCGGGAACGCGACGAACTCGAGGCCGCGGGCCGAGCCCGCCGGGTCTGGATCGCGACTGCCGGCACGGCCCTACGCGAGCGGGCCGCACGTGCGCTCGCGACGATGATCGACGTCGCCGATATCGAGCGCATTCGAGATCGCGGAAAGCTTCACGCGCTCGTCGACGCGACGCTGGCGCCGGTTTGGAACGCATTTGCGGCCGAAGTCGCCGGCGATGCCGGGCGCGAGCTCGAGCGAATCGCACGCCGCCACGGCGAACTCCGCATCGCAGACCTCGCCGCAGTGCGCCTGAGCGGCGAGCCCGGTACGGGCGCGTGGTCCCGCGATCTGGCGCGCGGAATTGCATCGACGATCGTGCTCGGTGCAATCGGCGGACCGGCCGTCTCCTTCGTAGCGGCCGTCACGCGCGGCTTCGCCGGTCGGCCGTCCGGCTCGTACATGAAGCGCGAATTGGGCGCAGATCTCAGCGCGACGTTACTGCCCGAATTCGAAGGTGAGTTGGACGCCTTCACCCGTGATCTCGCTGAGCGGCTCGGCGATGTCTACGACGATGCCGCACGTGCGCTCGAGCGAGAACGCTCCCTTGCGCGCGTCGAGACGCTCGGGCCGATCGATCGAGCGCGCGACGTCGCTGACGACGCGCAGCGCCGGCACGACGCCGTCTCCGCACTCTCCGAAGTCAGCGAACGTTTGCGAGAGGTCGAAGCGTCCTTGAGGCAGGTCGACGAGGCCCAGCCGCATATCCTCGATGCGACGACGAACGCGGCGCTCGTTCGGACGCCGGCTGCGACGATTGCGTTCGACACGGACGCCTACGACCGGGCGCTGCGGCCCGAGCGCTATCGGGTCGTACTGCTCGGCGCGCTACGCCGCGGGAAATCGAGCCTCATCAATGCGCTCGCGGGCACGCGTCTGCTGCACGACGACGCGGCGCGTGAAGTGCTGTATCCCGTGCACGTCCGCTACGGCCCCGCAGGACGCGCCTACGCGCTTGGACCCGACGGCGGCTGGCACGAATTCGCACCCCATGAGGCGACGACCCGCGCCGCGCAAACGCCGGTCCTGATCGAAGTACCGTGGACGATGCCGCGAGAACTTGTCATCGTGCATGCTCCCGCCTTCGACTCGGGCAACGCCGAGGCGGAATCAATTGCACTTGCGGCCGCGCGCAATGCGAGCGAAGTGCTGGGACTTTTCTCGCGCCAGCTTTCCGACCGTGAGCTTGCTCTCTACGAGCGCATCGCGGAGTTGGGAAAGCCCATGCTGCTTGCGCATACGATCGCGGACAACGAGTCGGCGAGCGAACGTCGCACGGTTGTGGAAATGGCCGGACGCTACGTGCGCGAGCGCGGCCTACACGTCGCGCGCATTTTTACCATTTCGGCGCTCGATTATCTAACGGCCGCGCAAAGCAGTCACGCGCCCGCGGCTTGGAATGAGCTGGGAGCGCTGCGAGAGACGCTGCAGGCGCACGCCGAGGCGCACATGCATCGCGCGCTCGCGCGTCAACGGCTCGCAACCGACGCTGCGCGCGCGCAGCCGAAATCGGATACTCCACCAGCGAACTTTTCGAGCGGCTTAGCACGTTTTTTCGGGCGCCGATGAAATCGGAGCGGCCGCCGCGCGTCAGGGGCGAAGCCTGTTGTCGCCGCGAATTACACCGCGTGGTACGTTCCTTCACCTTGGGCCCCGCGCGCATCGCCGTCGGTACGGGCGAGGCATCGTTCGGACGCATCCGCATCCAAAACGGACGCATCGCCGACATTCTTCCGCCCGACGGTCCAAGTGACGTTTCGCTGCCCCTCGGCACGACGATTTCCCCCGGCATGATCGACGTGCACACCAACGGAGCACGCGACGCGCTCTTCAATCGCGAGCAAGGCAGCGCGGTCGACGTGGCGGCGCACGCGTACGCAGCCGCCGGTGCGACGGGGTTCGTCGCGACCATCATGACCGCTCCTTGGGAGTCGATGCTGCACGCGGCACGTGAAGTCGCCGAAGCAGCGCACGAGCGCGCCGAGCGCCCGGTCCGCGGAGCCCGCTGCCTCGGCATCCATTTCGAAGGACCCTTTCTCAACAACAAATTTCGGCGCGTTCATCGGCACGATTGGCTGCTTCCCGCCGACGGCGAACGGGCGCGCGCTCTCATCGAAGCGTGCCGCGGGGCGCTCGTCATGGCGACGATGGCGCCCGAAGTCGAAGGCGTCGACGATGTCGCACGTTTCTTCTTCGATCAGGGCATCGTGTGTTCGGCGGGACATACGTCGGCGAAGTACGGCGAGGGCATGCTTGCGATCGCGCTCGGATTTCGCTCGCTGACACATGCGTTCAACGCGATGCCGCCGCTCGACCATCGCGAACCCTCGCTGCTGGCGGCCTTCATTCAACAGCCGCGCACGAGCGTACAGGTTATCTGCGACGGCCATCACGTCGCGCCGGTCATGATCGACATTCTCTACCGGGCGCTCGGTGAGCGGCTCGTGCTCGCCACCGACTACATGGCGCCCGCCGGCGCCGGCTATCGCATCGAAGGCGGCGTCGTACGCGCCGAGGACGGAACGATCGCGGGCGCGGCGCTGCAAGTCGACGAAGCATTACGCAATCTGATGTCCTACGCGTCGCTGTCCTTCGAACGTGCAATCGTCAATGCGACGGCGGCTCCCGCGAAGTTGCTCGGCATCGAGCGCGAGTGCGGAACGCTCGAGCGCGGAAAGCGCGCGGACCTCGCCCTCTGGGACGAACATTACGCAGTTTTCGCGACGCTCGTCGGCGGAGAACCCGTGCATGGATCCCAGCACCTCTTCGGAGATGCGGCACGAGCCGCGTCGTTCTAACGTGGCAGGGCCCTCGACGGCGGCATGAAGCCGATCCAGGAAGTCAGCGAAAGCCTCGACACACACTCTGGTTGTCTCTTGCTCGACGACATGTATGCCGGCGTCGAGGTTCCGCTACTCCTTGCCTTGGATTGATCGAGCGTGTCAACCATCCGGCGCGGCTAGGAGCCTAGCGGTCATACAGCTGAACTCTCACGTTTGAGATTTTGCACCCTCTTGGAGCATCGCAATGAGTGCAGCAAAGAAACCTGAAGTCGTCGTTATCACCGGAGCATCGGCCGGAATCGGTCGCGCGACCGTGGCGGAGTTTGCGAAGGCGGGTGCGCATATCGGTCTGCTTGCGCGAGGTACGGAAGGACTTGAAGCGGCGCGCCGTGAGGTCGAAGCCGCGGGCGGCAAGGCTCTGGCGCTACCGACCGACGTGTCCGACGCCGACGCCGTCGAGGCCGCCGCGGCAAAGGTCGAGGAGACGTTCGGACCGATCGACACTTGGTGAACGACGCGTTCACCAACGTGTTTGCGGAGTTCAAGGATCTCACGCCCAAAGAATATCAACGCATCACCGACGTCTCGTACCTTGGGTTCGTCTTCGGCACGATGGCGGCGCTCAAGCGGATGCTTCCCCGCGACCGCGGCACGGTCGTTCAAGTCGGCTCGGCGCTCGCGTACCGCAGCATCCCGTTGCAGGCGGCGTACTGCGGAGCCAAGAGCGCGATCCGCGGCTTCACGGATTCCATTCGTTGCGAACTCGTCCACCAGAAGAGCCACGTCAAGATCACGATGGTGCAGATGCCGGCGCTCAACACGCCGCAGTTCACCTGGTGCAAAACGAAGTTGCCACGGAAGGCGCAACCGGTTCCGCCGATCTTCCAACCGGAGGTCGCGGCACGCGCCATCTATCACGCGGCGCACCATCATCTCCGGGAATATTGGGTCGGCATACCATCGGTGGAAGCGATCGTCGGTCAGCGCCTCGTGCCCGGCCTGCTCGACCACTATCTCGGAAAAACCGGTTACGCGTCGCAACAGTACGACGGTGCCGTTCCGAGCGACCATCCCGACAATCTCTTCGAGCCCTTGCCGGGCGACTATGGTGCCCACGGTGATTTCGACGCTCGCGCGAAGTCGCGTGCCTGGGAACTATGGGTCGCGATTCACCCGAACGAGGTGCTCGCGCTCGGCATCGGTGCTGTTGCCGTGCTCCTTATAGCGGCGCGTCGCATTCTAGCGTAAGGAGATGTACATCGCCGCGAGAGTCGTTCGCTGTGAGCGGAACGCCCTTACGTCTTCGTAGCGGAACGCTGCATGTGTTCGCGCGGCCCCTGTGAGAGCCCGGGGCGAATTTCATCGTTGGTCACGGGCTGCGACGGGCGGACGTTGCGGATGAGAACGCGCAAGACGCCCGCGACCGGAACCGCGATGATCAGGCCCGGCAGCCCGAAAAGTTCGCCGCCGATGATCAACGCGAAGATGACGGTGAGCGGCGTCACGCCGACCGTTTGGCTGATGATGCGCGGCGAGAGCAGATGGCCTTCGAGTTGGTTGATGATGACGAAGCCGACCGTCACCTCGATCGCGTTCACGACGCCGTTGCTGATGAGGGCAAGCACGACGCCGGGAATCGCTCCCGCAAACGCACCGAGGTACGGAATCACGTCGACGATGCCGGCGATCGTGCCGATGAGCCAAGCGTAGGGGACGTGCAGAATCAAGAGCATGACCGTCACCAGAATGCCCACGACGATCGCCACGATAATCTGCCCGCGGATCCAACCGCCGACCGCACTGTCGAGTTCGGCGATAATGTCGACGGCGTGCCGACGCCTGCTCGGGGGCAGCATGCCGACGAAAAGCCGCTTGAGCATTTCGGCTTCGCCCAGCATGTACATCGAGACGACCGGAACCACGATGAGAAGCGCGCCCAGTGAAAGGACCGAGAAGCCGATCGCGATCCCGCTGCTCGCAAGCCGTGAAGCGTTCTGCCGGATGAGCGTGCCCACTTCGTTCGGGAGATGGGTCGCATACGCCCGCATCATGGGCGGCAGCCGCGCGAGCAGAGGGTTGTTCGGGTTGGTAAGATCGTCCCGGGCGGCGTTCTGCAGGTGCGGCAGCGCGGTGACGAGATTCTGCAGATCGTTCGAGACGGCGGGAGCGATGTACGCGATGCCGAACGCGATCAGCACAAGGACTCCCACATAGATGGTCGCAATCGCGGCCCAGAGCGGGAGTTTGGTATTGAGCCAGCGCACGGCGGGGAAGACGAAGTACGCGACGAGCAGCCCGCCGATGAAGATGTACGCCGTATAGTTGATGCGCGCGACGAACGCCACTGCGTACACGGCGATGACGCCGCCGACAACGATCGTCGCGAACACTTTGAGCGAATAGGCCCACGCGCGTTCCGCGCTTGAGAGCGCTTCTACCTTACAGGCCGGCGTCGCATCATCGGTCATCGGCGTAGCTCCTCGGGGGTACGTTGAATCTAACTCACGCTGTATTGACGAAAAACACTTTACATAAACGCGACGCCGAATCATGGCGGCGTTTGAGCCGTGCAGGCTGGGTAAGGTGACGCCATGAACGTCGGTTCGTCGCGGCTCGATGCCCGTAGCTCGTCGGCGAGGGAAGCGGCGCGGTCGCGCCGCAGTTCTAAGAGATGCTGCCCCTAGGCGGGACCGTACAGTCGCAGTCACTGCACGATATGTGGGTGACCTTCTTCTGGGCGGGAGTCGGCGTCGCGATCGTCGTCTACGGTCTGATCGGCTGGTGCATTCTGCGCTATCGCAGGCGACCATCGGACGTCGCGTATCCTGATCAATTTCGCATAAACAAGCACTGGGAGATTGTGTACACTGCGATCCCGATCCTCATGGTGGTCGCACTCTTCCTCATCACCTACCCCTCCGAACGGCACGTCGAGACGATCGCGCAGCAGCAAGCCGTCGTCGTCAACGTCACCGGGTTTCGCTGGTCGTGGCGGTTTGATTATCCGCAGCTCGGCGTGAGCGTCACGGGCACGCCGCAGGCGCCGCCTGAACTCGTTTTGCCGGTCGGCGAGACGACGCGCCTCAACGTGTCCTCCGTCGACGTCGATCATTCGTTTTGGGTGCCGGCGTTTCTCTTCAAGCGCGACGCGATTCCGGGGCTCGAGAACGTCTTCGATTGGACGCCGAAAAAGCTCGGCACCTTTCGCGGCGAGTGCGGTGAGTTCTGCGGGCTCGACCACGCGTTGATGACCTTTACCGTCCGCGTGCTCACGCCCGCGGACTTTAAGATCTGGTCCCGCTCGCATCGCGGCGTTCCCATCGTGTCCCAGGCGGCAGCGCCTTGAGCGCCGTCGCCGCGCCGCCGATCCCGGCACCCAGAAAACTGGTCGAGCACGGCCTGCTTTCGTGGTTCGCAACGACCGATCACAAACGCATCGGGCTGCTCTACGTCGGCTCAACCTTCACGTTTTTCCTCGTGGCGGGCATTCTCGCGCTCGTGATGCGCACGCAGCTCGCGGCGGCGAACCTGCAGTTCGTCGGGCCGCACGCGTACAACGCGATCTTTACCCTGCATGGGACCGCGATGATCTTCTTGTTCGTCGCGCCGTTCGGCTTCGGCATCGCGAACTATCTGATTCCGCTGCAGATCGGCGCGCCGGACATGGCGTTTCCGCGTCTCAACGCGTTCTCGTTCTGGCTGTTTCTGTTCGGCGGCATCATCGTCTTCTTGGGGGCGATGACTTCGAGCGGGGCGGCCGCTTCAGGCTGGACCGCCTACGCACCGCTCTCGACCCTCAAGTTCGGGTTCGGTGCCGGCCAAGATATGTGGTGCATCGGCGTTCTGCTGATCAGCACCTCGTCGATTCTGACTGCGGTCAACTTCATCACGACGGTTTTTATCTACCGCGCGCCCGGCATGACGATGTGGCGCATCCCGATCTTTACTTGGGAAATGATCGCGACGTCGCTGCTGATCCTGATGGCGTTCCCGATGCTGACCGCGGTGCTGATGATGCTGCTCGTCGACCGGCACTTGGGCGGCCACTTCTTCGATCCCAACCTCGGCGGCAGTGCAATCCTCTATCAGCACCTCTTCTGGTTTTTCGGCCACCCGGAAGTCTATGTGATGATCTTGCCGTATTTCGGCGTCGTCACCGAAATCATCGCCGTCTTCTCGCGCAAGCCGGTCTTTGGATACACGGGGCTCGTGCTCGCCACGTTCGCGATCGCCGGGCTCTCGATGGGCGTCTGGGCTCACCACATGTTCACGACCGGTGCCGCCGTCGACCCGTTTTTCTCCGCCGTCTCGTTCCTGATCGCAGTCCCGACGGGCATCAAATTTTTCAACTGGATCGGCACGATGTGGAAAGGGCAACTGACCTTCCCCACGCCGATGCTTTTTTCGCTCGGCTTCCTCGTCAATTTCTTGATCGGCGGAATCACGGGCGTCATGATCGCGTCCCCGCCGATCGATTTCCAAGCGCGCGACAGCTACTTTCTCGTCGCCCACTTCCACTACGTGCTCGGCGGCGGCAGCTTGTTTGCGATCTTCGCCGCGATCTACTTTTGGTTTCCGAAGATGTTCGGATTCATGCTCGACGACCGCCTCGGCAAGTGGAATTTTTGGCTCGTGTTCGTGGGCTTCAACCTGACGTTCTTTCCGATGCATTTCCTGGGCGTCATGGGCATGGTACGGCGGATCTACACCTATCCGGACCTGCCGAATTGGACCGCGCTCAACGCCGTTGCAACGGCCGGCGCGGCGATTCAAGCGGTCGGCGTCATTCTGTTCATGCTCAACGTCTATCGTTCGGCCTGGGCGCGCATTCCGGCCGGCGATGATCCGTGGGACGGCAACAGCCTCGAATGGGCCACGAGCTCTCCGCCGCCGGAACTAAACTTCGACCAACTGCCGCCGGTGCGCAGCGAACGGCCAGCCTTCGATCTGCACCATCCCGAATTCGCCGCGAAAAACGCACGATGAAAATCGGCGTCACGCTTTTCTTGTCGTCGATGACCTTCGGCATCGTGATCGCGACCATCTACGGCGTGACGACGCACGATGTGGTCGGCATCGTCTTTCTCGGTCTGATGGCCGTCGCGCTTTCGATCGTCGCGCTCTATATCATCGTCGCGGAACGTGAGGCGAATCTGGCCGGCGATCAAACGGACGTGGACCCCTCCGATAGCGCAGGCGAAGAGATCGGGACGTACTCGCTCGAGAGTTACTGGCCGGTCCTTGCGGCCCTCGGGGCCGCCACCTTCGTGCTCGGCGTCGTTTTCGTGCCCGGCGTCGCGTTCGGGTTCATGCTCGCAGGCGCCGCTCTCATTGCCTGGACCCTCCGCTTCCTCGTGCGTGAAAGCACGTGAGCGACGCGAAGTCGGTTGCGGATTATGCGCTGATCGGAGGCCAGCGTTGCGCCCGATCAAGGCCGCGGTGCACGCACGCCGGCTTGATCGACGCGGCCTGCAGGCTTTCGGACCGGCACGCGAGGGCCCCACAAACGGCGAGCGTCGGATCGCTGCGATGAAGCCCGCGCAAGCGCTCGGCTCCCAGCGCATCAACGGCCCGATGCCTTCACGCCAACTCGCGCTGCGCACGCACCCGCTGATCTTCGGCTTGGTGCTCTTTCTTGCATCTGACCTGATGATCTTTGCGGCGTTTATCGCATCCTATTTCAACTTGCGCAGCATCGCGAACGTGTGGCCGCCGCCGGGCGTCGTACTCGACGAAACCTCGGGTACCGTCGGGACCGCGATGCTTGCCGCCTCGAGCGCGACGATGCTCTTGACGACGCATTTCTTGGCGCGCAACAAGTTCACGATCTCGCGTTTGTGGCTCGGCACGACGATGCTGCTCGGGGTCGCGTTCGTCTTTCTCTCGTACGACGACTGGCTCAAGCGCCCGTTCCACATCGATACGAACGCCTACGGTTCGCTCTTCTACATCATGACGGGTTTCCACGTCTGCCACGTCTCGGCAGGCGTGCTGCTGATGACGATGCTTTTCTTCAACATGCGTAAGACCGCATTCCAGCGCGACCGCCGCGCGGGCGCCGAAGCGATCGGCTTTTTCTGGCACTTCGTCTTTCTGATTTGGCTCCTCATATGGGGCTCAATCTTCGTCGTGCATTGAGGAAGGTGAGAGAACGTAACTTGAACGCAAAGGAGAACGCGTGAAAAAAGACGTCGTCGTTGCCGGGTTGTTAATCTTCACGACCTTGTGCGCTATCGCGTTCACTTACGTTTACGCGAGTTTTCCGAGTACGCAGTTGGCCGCGGCATTGCTTGCGTTTGCGTTCGGGTCGTTGGCGGCGGCGCTTGTGGTGTGGGAGCACGAGCTGATGCCGCGCGTCACTACGATCGAGGAGCGCGGCTCGTTGCCTTCGGGTCAGGCCCAGGACGATGCTGCGAGCGATGAGTTCCTGCGCGGCGCGGACGCCGTCGTCGGGCGTCGATCGTGGCTCGTCAAGATGCTCGCCGGCGCCGTAGGCACGCTTGGGATCGCGGTGCTCTTCCCGCTGCGATCGCTTGCGCCGACGTTTGCGAACATCTCCGATCTGACGCACACGTCATGGCGCAAAGGCTCGCGCATGGTGCGCGAAGACGGCCGGCTCGTGCACGCGGACGACCTGGACGTAAATGCGGTTCTTACCGTGTTCCCGGAAGGGCACGTCGGCCCGCAATTTGCAAACGACATGGCGAACGATGCAACGGTGCTCGTGCGCGTGCCGCCGGACGAACTACAATTGCCGGCGGAGCGCGCCGCCTGGGCGCCCGGTGGTCTGCTGGCCTTTTCGAAGGTCTGCACGCATGCCGGTTGTCCGGTCGGGCTCTATCGTGCCGCAGCGCGGCAACTCTTCTGCCCCTGCCATCAATCGACGTTCGACGTCTTGCGCGGGGGCGATCGCATCTTCGGCCCCGCCGCGCGGGGGCTGCCGCAGTTGCCGATTCGTCTTGGCGGCGACGGCACAATCGTTGCGCTCGGCGACTATCCCGAACCGGTCGGTCCGGGCTACTGGGAACGTGGCTATCCTCCGCCTCGGGCGTCATCGCCGCAGCCGTCATGATCGTTCGGCGCACCGTCAAATTCCTCGACGACCGGCTCGGTTCGTCGGCCTTCATCAAAGCAGCGTTGCACAAGGTCTTCCCGGACCATTGGTCCTTCATGCTCGGCGAGATCTGCATGTACGTCTTCATCGTGCTGCTGGGCACGGGGACGTATCTTGCTTTCTTCTTCGACGATTCGAGCACGCCGGTCGTCTACCACGGGCCCTATGCATCGCTCGACGGGCGTTCGGTTCCGGCCTCGTACGCTTCGGTCCTAAACCTTTCGTTCTCGACGCATCTGGGCCTGCTGACTCGGCAGATCCATCACTGGGCGGCGCTGGTCTTCGCCGGCGCGATCATCTTCCACATGATGCGGATCTTTTTCACGGGCGCCTTCCGTAAGCCGCGCGAAATGAACTGGACGATCGGCGTCACCTTGCTGCTGCTGGCGATGGCGGAAGGGTTTTGCGGCTATTCGCTGCCGGGCGACCTGCTCTCGGGCGCCGGGCTACGCATCGCCTATTCCGTCGCCCAATCAATACCGGTCGTAGGCACGTGGCTCGCGTTCTTCTTCTTCGGGGGCAAGTTTCCGACCGATGTGATGACGCAGCGTCTCTACATCTTGCATGTGTGGATCCTTCCGCTGACGTTGACGGGCTTGATCTCGCTGCACCTCGGGATGATCTGGCGACAACACCACACGCAGTTCCGCGTACCGAAGGCGACCGAGGACAACGTCGTCGGCTCGTCGCTCTGGCCGCGCTATACGATCAAGTCGCTGGCGCTCTTCAGCGCGACGATCGGCGTGCTCGCGCTGCTCGGCGGCTTTTTCACGATCAACCCGATCTGGGTCTACGGACCGTTCGATGGGTGGACGGTCGCCTCGCCTGCCCAGCCGGACTGGTACGTCGCCTGGCTCGACGGCGCGCTCCGCATTGGCCCTGCGTTCGCACTGCACGTGTGGGGACACACGGTGCCGCCCGCCTTTTGGGCCGGCATCGTGGTGCCGCTGATTCTGTTCGCGGGACTCTATGCGTGGCCGGAAATCGAGCGTGCGATCACGCGCGACGACCGCGAGCACAACATCGACGACCTGCCGTACGAAAAGCCCTGGCGTCTTGGCCTCGGGGTCGCGGTGTTCACCTTCGGGACGGCGATCGGCTTAGCCGGCAGCGACGACATTCAAGCGAAAGTCTTTCACGTCGACGTCGAGGTCCTCATGTACTTCTACCGGTATCTCGCGTTCGTCGCGCCGATCATCTTCGGTTTGATCGCGGTCGGCATCGGCTATGAGTTGCGGGCACGCTTGGAATCGGAGGCAGGCCGCGAGCACGTCCGGCGTGCGACGATTCGCCGCAACGCGAAAGGAGGCTTCGATGAGGAGCGCCACGCCGAGCCGGTCTGATGTGCGCTTCGCGACCACCGCGCTCCTGACCGTCATCCTGACCGTCGGCGCCCTTGGCGCCGCCGGTCAGGCCGAAGATGCGACGCACTGGCTGACGCCCTCACGGCACGAGACGAGCAAAGGGCTGTTGTTTGAATCCGGCATTCCGCCGGCCGACGAATCGGGGGTGCCGCGCGATCGTGCGCTGCTGATGCGGGAAGGCCGCACGCTTTACGACGTCCACTGCTCGACCTGCCACGGAATCGTTGATACGGGAGGCGGCAAGGGCGTTCCGTCACTGCAGTATGCGGGCGGCGCAACGGTCGATTTTTACGTGGCGACCGGACGCATGCCGCTCGCCGATATCGCCGCCGTCCACGGTACGCCGCAGAATCCGTTCGCGCACAGTTTTGCGGCCGGAACGCAGAACTACCACACTGCCCCGCTCTTCGATGCGCGGCAAACGGCGGCGATCGTCACCTACGTAACGTCGCAGGCGCAGACGACCATTCCGATCCCTGTAGTGCGGCTCGATGCCGCGAGGCTCCAACGCGGCCGGCTGCTGTACGAGGACAATTGTCAAGCCTGTCACGGCGCCGGCGGCCAGGGCGCGACGGCAGGCGAACAATGGACCGCGCTGCCGCTCAATCGTGCGACGCCGACGCAGATCGGTGAAGCGATCCGCATCGGCCCGGGCGTGATGCCGCGCTTCAATTCGCACCAACTCTCGGGTGATGACGTGAACGCCGTGGCGACCTACGTCCGCTACTTGATCGCGAATTCGCAGACCTACGGCGGCACGGTGATGGACTATCTCGGCCCGATCTCGGAGGGCGCGGTGAGCGCCTTCATCGGCGTCGGCTTCCTTTTCTGGGTCATCTATTTCACCGGGACCAAAAGCAACGGTCGCCGCTTCAACGAGATAGATTGAGGAACATAGATCAATGAGGATTGACGATGGCAATGAACGCGACTAATTCGACGGTTCGCTCCGGCGCGGCGGTCGAGCGTATCTCCGTTTCGGCGTACAGCATCCCCACGGCCACACCATACGAGACCGACGGAACTGCGAAGTGGGACAAGACCACGCTCGTCCTCGTGGAGATCGAGGCCGGCGGAAAAGTCGGGCTCGGATACAGCTACGCCGACACGGCGACGGCAACGATGATCAAGGACACGCTTGCAAGCGTCGTCGTGGGTCAGGATGTCATGCAAGGCGGAAAGATATGGGCGAAGCTCGTCGGCACAATTCGCAATATGGGCCGCCCGGGAATTAGCGCGATGGCAATTTCGGCGGTCGACAACGCGCTGTGGGACGCCAAGGCGAAGCTGCTGGACGTTCCGCTCGTCACCGTGCTCGGCGCCGTTCGCGATGCCGCGGAACTATACGGAAGCGGCGGCTTCACCTCGTTCTCGGTACCCGAGTTGCAAAAGCACATGGCGCATTGGATCGAGATCGGTATCCCGCGCGTCAAGATGAAGATCGGCCGCGATCCCGCAGCCGATATCGGGCGCATTCGCGCCGTGCGCGAAGCGATCGGCGAGAAACCCGAGCTCTTCGTCGATGCGAACGGCGCATACAGTCGCAAGCAAGCCCTGGGGCAGGCTGAGCGTTTCGTGCAATACGGAGTGACCTGGTTCGAAGAACCAGTCTATCACCACGATCTCGAGGGACTACGCCTGGTGCGCGACCGCGCACCCGTCGAGATGGAGATATCCGCCGGTGAGTACGGCTACGATCCGATGTATTTCGACAACATGCTGAGAGCCCAGGCGGTCGATGTGCTGCAGGCGGATTGCACGCGCGCCGAAGGCATCACGGGGTTTCTCGTTGCCGACGGGCTGTGCGAGGCGCGCATGATCGCGCTCTCGACGCATTGCGCGCCCGCGCAAAGCCTCCACGCTGCGTGCGCCGCAAAACGCATCCGCAACATGGAGTACTTCTACGATCACGTTCGCATCGAAGAGATGCTTTTCGACGGCGTGCAGACACCGGTCGACGGGCGGCTAAAACCCGACCTCAGTCGGCCCGGGATCGGGCTCGAGTTCAAGCGTTCGGACGCGCAGCAGTACGCGGTTTAGCGCTACCGATAGCCGCGCCTCATGAGCGCGCGTCCAGGCGTGCTCCGAGACGTTGTTCGTGCTTTGCCCACTCGTATCCGACGAGCATGAAGGCAACGAACATCACGAGCGCCCCGCCCACCCACATGATCTCGCCCGCGTTCTGCTGATCGGCAAGCCCAGCGGCCGCGTAGTGCGGATAGAGAATGTGCCGCGCGCTGTAGAGCGCAAAGCCGAGCATCGCCGCGGCGGGCATCGCGACGATCAAGTACAGCATGCGCAGCGGAAAGGACAGCGGGCCGTCGACCCAGGGCGTCGGCCCGATTGCAATCACCGGGAGCCAAAAGAGCAGCGCCGTCGACAGTATAATCGCGTGTTCGAGGAGATGTAGGGGTTCATGCTCGAGCGCAGCTTCGAAGAAGCCGCTAAAATGTATCGTCCACAACACGATGATGAACCCAAACCAGGTCACGAGGGGGAAAGCGAGCACGTGCGCGACCTTGCTGCGCAGGACGGTCACGATGGCGCGCGCGACGCGCGGCGGCGTGGCGCCGAGCGCAAGGAGCAACGGACCGCCGAGTAGCAAGAGCGGCGCCGTCACGTCGGCGAGAATCAGATGCTGCACCATGTGCGGCCCAAAGCGCGCGTCACTCGCAGCGTCGAGCGGCGATTCAAGCGCGAATAGCCCGCTTGCGACTCCTACAAAAAAGCACGTCATGCGTAACGCGGGCCACGGCTTGCCGCGCCGTCGCTCGAACGCACGTACCGCGTATCCGTACGCGACGATGACCGCCGCCGCCGCGACGACGGCGGCTGGATCGAACTGCCAGCGCTCCAAAACCTGCATCGGAAGATCGCGGTAACGTTTCGCGTTCGGCAGCCGTTCCCCGCCGCGAGTTGCACCGTTTGGAAGCGTAGCGCCGGAGTACTCCGCTATATGGTGCAATCGGTCTTCGGGCATTCGGTCTTTTGGCCGCTCGCGATTGGGTTTTCGGTCTGGGAACCGGCCGGCGAGTGGACCCACTAGCAAGCGTTCGAAAATCACACATAAAGCGTAAGGCGTCGGATCGAGATCGAACGCGCGAGACGAGTCGTGAGAGAAACGAGCGCGAGCCCGCGCGAGATTACAAGCGCGACCCCGAGCGGCGCGCCGATCGGCGCGAGGAGCGGCGTCTCGAGCGCGAGCGCCTGTACGCGGACTTTCGCGCCGAGCGGTCGCGCGGCGACGATCGCCGGGCGGCGTGGGATTGAGCAGCGGGAATCCGAACGCGCACGTTACGCCGAGATCACCGCGCGGACGACCGAATACCGGTGTGAGCTGCGCGAGAACGGCTTGGCGCCGCAGATCGCGACATCCCTGGCGGCGTTTCGCGCGGCACAAGAGCGATCGGATTTACGGGACACAATCGTCGCGGAGCGCACCAAGCTCAAACGCGATTTGCAGCTCGAGCCGATCGTCGCCGGCGACATTCGCAGCGAGCATTTCGTCGAGGGGAACCCCGCGCCTATGTTTTGGGACAGACTTTCGGGACACGCAAAGCCGCTTCGGAGCTAGCTCGTTAGATCATCCGGAAACGGTCCGTTGCGAGACACCATTAACTTGTATCCTAGCGTAGCACAAGCGAGCCTTCTTCACACCGTCGGGACGTTTGCGAGGCACCGAGGTTCGTGAGTTTGCCAACGGCTGTGACCGATCGGGACGCTAT
>JAABUU010001645.1_pt1 | contig 36214 bp, 29 predicted proteins | sample 5559301 | NCBI WGS metagenome assembly JAABUU01 (sample SAMN10711884, study PRJNA513360) | rock metagenome | isolation source: Antarctica rocks | place: Antarctica: Victoria Land, Richard Nunatak white
AGCACCTGCGCCTTGGAGCGATGCAGACGATTGCGGGCTGGACGGCGTGGGCGACTGGCTGGCACGGGCAAGGTCTTTGGCTGCCTGGCCGGGGTCGCTGGGGTCTGGGGGCGCGGTTTGGCCCGCCTGGGCAAGCTGCTGCTCTTGCTTGGAAACGGCGGCGAGGGCCTGCGCCCGGTCCATGTGGCCCTGGGCCATGCGCTTGCCCAAAGCTTCCATTTTTTGCGCCTGCCGCTTTGCTTCCGGCTGGTGCTGGGCGTCGGCCTGCTGAGCCGCCTGGTGCGCGGCCTGCGCGAGTTGCCGTCCGGCGAGGCGCACGGCGTCTTGTTCGGCGCGCTGGGCGGAAGTGGGGCCGAACGGCAGGTTGGGCAGGCAGAGTATCAGCGCGAGGGCGAGCAGCAAGAGCGGGACAAGCCAGGCCTCGCGGGGCAGGCGGCGAGGGACAACTTGCCGGGTATTGAGAGCGCGGGCGTGGGCTTCGGCGTCCGCGTGCTGCAAGCCAAGCAGGGGACTTGCTACCGGCGCGTGGCTGAACTCCAGGGCCGACGACAGCCGCTCTTTGAGCGGCAGAGACGCTTCCGCCAGCCGCGCGGCATCCATGAGAGTGATGAGGGAGCGGGAGGCGAAATAGCCGCCCAAGTTTATTCCCGCCAATGGCAGGAGGAACAGCAAAAGAGTGATGGAGGAGCCGTTAGGCAGCAGAGCGGCGCGGGACAGTACCGCGAGGAGAATGTCTACGACCAGCGCGACGAGCAGTCCGCGCACGCCGCCGCGTATCCGGCGCTGACTGCGCACGCGCCCGGCGACCAGGGCGAGCGTTTCGCCGAGTGCGTCCTTCTGCTCCAACGGTGCGCGTGTTTGAAGTGCTGCCATGCCTCGCCGCCTTTTCCCAAGATAGGGTTATTATACCAAGGCGGCGGCTGTTTTGCCCTTGCGGCGCTGTTTGCCAAGTGCGGACAGGAGCACGGCCCGACCTTCGCGGGCGTCAGCGAGGTTAGACTGTTGTCTTTGGGCATCCGGCAGATTGTGGCTTCTCACTTGGCGGGGGCTTTTACCCAAGTGGCGGCCTACTCGGAAGATTAAGTTGTCAAGGTGCATTGGGGATTCCGATGCGCATAGCCTCTGATAAGTTATCGGGGGCGGCTGATAGTGCTGTTGCCACTATGCCATTATAGCACGTTTGTTCGCTTTTATTAAACTGTTTCAGTTACAAAAAAAGCGGTACAGAATTTTCTGCACCACTTTGTCCTTCAGAGGAAAGCATTAATTGCCGCTGATTTGGTGGTAGCGTTTCTCCGCCATTTCTATTAAATGAGGGAGCTGCGCGTGCCGTGCTGAGGCGACCGGGTACATTGTGTACGCCTTTTGATAGTAACTGATTGCCTGCCGATAGTTCTCAGGGGCGTGGTAGAACAGATATTGGGTGTAATACCATGCACCGAGCATATCGTACACTTCAGGCTTATCCGGGTTTCCCTGGATAAGCTGCTGGATATAGGCGTAGCCCTTCTTTTGCTGTCCTCTGTCTTCGTTCTGTGTGTAGATGGCTGCGAGACCTAGTTGGACAGGGAAGTCTTGAGGGGCTTTCGCCAGCAGGCGGTAAGCCATACTTTCTAAGTAGTGGCTGGCTGCGCCCCCCCCAAATTGTAGCCATATAAGATACCGCATACGGTCATAATTGTACGTGTGTGGTGAAGGGGCTAAAGCTAACGCGACGCTGACCGTGCGGAGAAGGTCAAGCCGTTGCTGTTGCGGGAAAGCAATGGCTTTGACTTGCAGCCAGACAGTGTAAGCCCATGCGAACTGTGCCAGCGTGTTATTGGGTACACGTTTTGCTTGCGGAGCGTACTGTGCCACAAGTTCATTCGGCGAAGTGCCCGTTGCTATTGCACTATTTATCTGGTTACGTAGAGAAGCATAGGGCGCATCATTGCCTGTCCATTTCTCGTTTAGCCAGGTATCATTAGACAAAGCACGGGACTCAATCCTCTGCTGTGCCCAGTATTTCGGATCGGTGTAGTCTTGCGATGCGGGCTTGTTAGGTGGGGCGGCATTCATTTTCATCATTGCGCCGCCCAGCAAAGTCACGCCCAATAGACTCAGACAAACTTTTCTTGGCAAGTTCATGTGTAGAGGCTCCTTTTGTCGTCAGGGTGTGAGCGGTACGCCGTTGCCGCCATAATGCCAGACGTACTTCCAGACGAGGCCCCCAGGCCTATGAACGGTAGCAGTGTTGTCCTTGCCGACAAGACCACCTTCGTCATAGGCGTCATAGTGAAAATAGTAGTTCAGCGTCCGGCGGGAAAGTGTTGTATCTACGCTAACTGCGCCATATCTCCCATCAAAATAGCCCTCAAAGTCTTGGTTGCGAGCAAGGAAATCATTAAAATTCGCGTCTACCAGATTAGAGTCATTTTGTGGTTCCCCAGGCGGCACGTTTTGGTTGTACTGATAATTCCCGTATGCTGACTGAAGCAGAGATGGACCGAACGCATCAGGCGGCGAGACTGAATGTGTGCTGGTTGGTAGGCTACTTGCCGTCTGCAACGTTAGCCCCGCGAGACCAAGAGCGACAGAAGGCCAAGTTGGAAGTTTGGAAGACAAAGTAAGCACAGTGCCCGTAGCAGCAAGAACACCTCCCCCAACGTTGCCGGCAACACTCCAATTGACTGAGGGGTCAGAGTAGCTTAAAACCGGTGTCGCGGGCATCTCATGTGTGTCTTGCGCCAGTTGTGTCAGGTCGCCGGGTTCGCCAGGGTCGTTTTGACCCGCACCAATGCCATAAGCATCCACCCTGCGCCAGTTGTCGTATCTGTCGTGAACCTTGAGTTTATAAGTCGCTGTGGCCGATGCGCCATCACCGTTGTCAGTTGCAGTGTAGGTAACATCGTATTCGGAAGTCGCCGTCGGTGAGCCGACATCCTCACCATCTTCTTCATTAACGCTGCCATGCGCCATAGAACAAATGCCAAGGTTCCATGTATCCTGACTCTCATTGGGACTCCATGTCCAACTAACATCAGGCACGTACGTTGGTGGGTCAAGAAGCGTGGGTTTCTGCGTCCAACCACCACCTAAATTGGCATGGAAATATTGCCAGTTCACATGGTCTTCAGCGTAGGAAATGCCGCCTTGAGCGTCATGCATTGTGACATTATATGAATATGTGGTATCCCCATGCACCGTGCCGTCGGCATCAACGGTTTCGCCATGCGCGCCATCCCGGTGCAGCCCTAAGTCGCGGCTGTCAAACTGCGCTGTTGCAGTGATGCTCGCATCGCCTATCGTAGTCATGTCGTAGTAGGTGGAGCCGTTCGTGTCCTTGAACGTGCCGGTGTTCGCGCTGCTGTCCGCATGCCCCGCCACAGACACCGTTGCCAAGCCGCCAGACATCTGCGCCCGCACAAGATGATGCCCTACCACCGGCAGCGGCGCATAATGCCACAGAAACGAACTGTTGTCGATGCTGTCACTCACGCTGTCCCCGAACTGAGACAACCCGGCTGTAGCAGAGGCAGAGCCACCTGTGTAGTTATTCTGGGTGGACGCGTAGAACGAGGCACTGGCGCTTACCACCGTGTTCACCAGCACGTCCAGGTGGTCGGGGGCGGGGGCAGGCGCTTGGCCGTTCGCGGGTGGGTCAGGCACCCACTTGAAATAGGCCTTGAGCGAGCCGTTCACGCTGCTTGTGCTGGTGCCGCCCTGCCTGTGCATGTCAGCAATCTGGTTGCTGGAACTGGGCATGCACTTGCCCTCTACGGAGCTGTAGGCTTGTACGGAACGGCTGTCTTGCGGCGCGGCTTCGATGCCGTACAGCCACGAGGAGAGCGGGTCAGGGCTGCACCAATAAACCTGGTTTGGGTCTCCATAGAACCCAAACGGGCTGTTGGTGGCCTGGCCTGCCAGCGGCCCGGACAGAGTGTAAGTCGGGCCAGGAGAGGAGCCGTTCATCGGGGTGCCGTCTTGGGTGCATTGCTGCCATGACCCACCGGCGGATGACTGTGCCTGCGCAGGCAGGGGGGCGCCAAGCGGCAGGGCAGCGGCGAGGCCAAGGGCCGTGAGGGCACAGGCCTTTCTTTAAGAAAGGCGCCGCAAGAAAGCAGAGCGCGTGAGGGGGTACATCGGCGTGTTCTTTCTCCCGCCTGTACGAGGGGCGGCGGGGGCCTTGCAAAAGAAAGCTAGTGATAGAAAGCCATTTCGCGAGCACTGGTGGTCCGCGTTGCCACCATTGCGCTATGGTATCACACTTCCCGCACCCTGTCAATCCCTTTTTTTATACAATCTTCATTTGGCCTTGTTTTGGTGTTATGGCGTGCGCCAGGGATGTGAAACCCCCGGCGCTTTGCATGGCATCCATCGGTCAAGGCACTACGCAGCAGGCTGTTCTTTCTGCTTTGCGGCTTTGGGGCGCAGGCGGTCGGCGGCGATGCGGGCAGTCAAGACAAGCAGAAACGGCAGGTCGTTCATGAAATATCGGCGGAACAGGCGGCCCGGCTCCTGCGCGAGGCGCCAGCACCATTCCATGCCGCTGGTTTGCATCCACTTGGGGGCGCGCTTGACAATGCCGCCTGCCATCTCAAACGTGCCGCCTACGCCGATGGAAACCGGCACGCCGATCAGTTCTTTGTTGGCTTGTATCCACTTTTCCTGCTTGGGCGCACCGAAGCCGACCAGCAGAATATCCGGCTGCGCATCGCGCACGACTTCCCAAATATGCTGCTGCTCCTGGGGCGTGTCAAACGTTTCTTTGGGCGGACAATACGACCCGCACACGATGGCGCTGGGGTAGCGGCGATGCACCGACTCGGCGGCGCGGGCCGCCGCGCCCGGCGCACCGCCCAGAAAGAACAAGCGCAGGCCGGTCGCTGCCGAGGCCCGTCCCAGTTCCCAAAACAAATCGCTGCCGGCCACGCGCTCTTTCAGCGGCGTGCCGCACAAGCGCGACAGCCAGACAATCGGCGCGCCATCGGCCAGCACCAAGTCTGCCGCTTGGTAGATGGCGTGGAAGTCGCTGTCTTTTTGCAGCATTACCAGATGGTCTAAATTGCCCGTACAGATGACGCGCGGGGTGTCGGTCTTTTGAGCCATCTGCGTGATGCGCACGACGGCTTCTTCCATAGTCACATTGTCAAAGGCGGTGCCTGCTATTAACGCTTTCATGCCCTTTATTCTCGGCACGCTTTGTGCCAGGGCGCGCTGAGAAGATTACCGGAAAATAGCGGGCGTGGGCACAGTGTCGCCTCAAGCGCGGGCCGGGTCAAAGCCGGGAGCATGAAACCCTCGGTAAGGATGAGGCCGGGTTGCTGCCTACTCGGAAGATTAAGTTGTCAAAGAGCGTGCGAAGTACCGACATTAGCCTCTGTGGATGAACTGCCGGGGCAAGGCAAGCGGTGCTGTTGCAGCCACTATGTGATTATAGCACATATGTTCGTTTACGTCAACAAGAAACAGCCGCCCTTCCGCAATTGGAAAGGCGGCTGTCATCATTGAACTTACTTGCCGAGAGTTAGGCTGGCTTCTTGTTCTTCTTCAGCGCCTGCTCTGCTGCCGCTTTCACCTCGCCCTTCGCTATCTTGACCGTCTTCTGAAACGCCGCATTTGCTTGTGCTTTGCGGCCTAGTCGCTGCAAACCGTAGCCGTAGTAGAAGTTTGCTAGATCGGAGTTTGGCGCAAGCTGCAGAGCCTTGGTGTACTCCGACAGAGCCTTATCATCCTGCTGATGTCCCCCCCAGCTACCCGACCAGTTGTAGGTGAGGCCCAGCGCGATGTGGATGGCAGTTCCTAGCGCCGCTGGCTCCAGCACAGCCGCGGAGAAGTGGCTGTTTACCCGCACTAGTTTCCCGTCAGCAAGAGTGGGCAATGCCTTGTTGTAGGCGGCGACAGCTTGTGCCCACTGGCCGGAGTTGAGCAGAAGCAGGGCATAGGGCAGCTGGTTGCGGGGAAAGACGTCGCCCTCGTTTGTCATCTCTTTGTATACCTCAGACGCCTCTTGCTCCTTCCCCTGCGCATTGAGTGCTGATGCTAAGAGTTCTTGAGCCAGGCCGGAGTCATGGCCTATTGATAAAGATTGCCGCGCATTGTCCTCTGCCTCGGCGTACTGCCCTGCGTCTAGAGCCGCCGCTGAGGCTTGGTCAAGACGGTATACCTCGTCCAGCTCTGCCTTCAGCGCGGGCGTCATAGGGGCAAGCTTACTACCGGGAGCAGGCCTACTGACTGAACCCGGCACTGTCGGTTGCTGAGCGTAGCCCAGCGCGACACCCAACGCGCTGAGGACAGCGCTGAAGGTAGCATTGATTATCCACTTACTCTTATACATAGTTTTTCCTTTCGTGCGCTTCATACCGGCCTCTTCTTCCGCCCGAAGAGGTCCGAAGGTACGCCGCCGACGTGCGGGGCGTTTGGCATTGAAGTGGTTACTGGAATTATTGCCAGTGACCACTACTGGCAGGAGGGTTGCCGCTGTTCTGTGTCCATGATGGAAAAGAGTTGCTCTGCGAGAACTTTACGGGTGCGCCACTTGGCGTCACCGATCCCGCTGAACCTGAGCCGAACGCAGCCCAGCCGCCGGGATTTGGCTGAGTAGCACTTCCATTCGTGCCCCAACTGAATGTTGCGAGTGGTACCCATTGGACGTCTGCGCCGGGCGCTACGTACATCAAATAGTCGACAAATTGACTTTGCTCCGTTGCTGCTGTGTCGGTGGACATCAAGGGAGTACCAGGGGTGTCGCCCCCAAAGTAGTTCGGCGCTCCTGAAGTCCAGGGATAAGGACAGGAAGTGTCTAGCCCAGCCTGGCCGTTCAAAGACCAAGCGTGAGTTGTTGTGCCCTCAGTGTAAGTAGCGTTGGGGGTAGTAAGTTGCACAATTTTAATGTCGCCATTTGCAAACAAAGCGGCCTTTGCAGAGGTGACTGTGGCATTCCAGTCCATGCCGCCGGTTTCGCCGGAACCGGCAATTGGGCCAGCCCAGAGTTCGTAGTTGCTATCACCAGGAGCAGATGTGTTGACCTGCATGGTACCCCCCGTGCCAGTGCAGTTCCACCCCGGCACCATAACATGGACTTGCTTTGTTGCTGTTACCGTGAATGGTGAGCCTTCTCCAGCAGGCGGCGTCACCGTCGCTGTGCAGGAGATGGTCTCGGTAGTCGCCGCCTCGTTCCAGTACCAGTGGGCTGTAGGATTGGTCAATGGGCCAGGGCCATCAACGTAGTAGGAAGCGTTCGGGTTGGCGGGAGCAGTGCCAATAGCGGGCGTGGTCGCACTCCATGTTTGGAAGGTGGTGCCGCCGACGCGCCACTGATAGTCGGAGACAATGCAGTCCTCAGTAGTGTACGTGTAGTTGTTGGGAATACCTACTAAGCTTGCCGAGCATCCCTGCCCAACTAAGATGTCTTCTCCGCCACTGCTGTCTTTTGTCGTACCAGTCAACTGGATGGTGACAGGAGAGATGCTGTTGCTGTAGGTAACACTGGCATTGCATTGGCCGCTGTTGATGCTGACACTCGCACTCGGCGAACAAGAAACCGTGAAACTCGCCCCGCCCTGTGTCGTGTAGTGCGTCCCGCTGCTGCTGGCGTTTGCGGCATAGCCATACATCGAGTGGCTTGACGTGACAGTGGGGCTATCCTGCAACCCGTCGGCACAGGTTGGGGCGGCCTGGGCGCTGCTAGAGTAACTGCTCACTGCTTTCGCCGTGCTGGTCTGGGTGACGATCACGCTTTGGGGCGCCGGGTCTGTTCCCTGCCAGGTGTAGGTCTGATCAATCTCCCCGCTGCAGGAGACGCCGGTTGTGCTTCCATTCGAGTAGTTCCCGGCTCCCCCGCCGTAGCTGCCTTGACCACCGCTGTAAGGGTTAGTGGTAGGCCCAAAGGTGGTCTGGCCGCCGGTGGGGCCGGGGCTGGTGTAGGAGCCGGATTGGGCATGGACGGGGGCGGCAAAAAGCAGCAAAGAACAGAGCGGCAGGGCAAAGGCTGTGGGTGCCCTGAACGTGGATGCCTTTACTTAGTAAAGGCGTCTGCGAACAGGCAGCGACGGGAGGGGGTGCGATAAACGATGCGATGCAGGCATAGCGTAAACCTCCGGGTGTTGTTGGTGCGGCGGCTGGGCGGGTTGCTTACAATGCTGTTCTACAAGGATGTCTTGCGGCACTATCTTATCACAACGGCTTGGTTCTGTCAAGCTTTTTTTTTACATCGCGCGCAGTTCTCCCACTGGCGTGAGTTGCCCGCCCAAACAGCAAACAAGAGCGGCGGAGAACCCGTTCATGCGCCGGGGAGTTCTCTCGCCCCCGGTGTTGCTGCGGCTTTACACCGGCATTCCTACGGCGAACCAACGACGGAAGAAACTGTTCCGTCGTTGATGCGCGCTTGCAACAAGGAAGAAATGCCGAAGCAATGGGGGCGCAGGCAAAGCAAAAAGCCCCTGTGTTCTTGGCGACAAGAATGCAGGGGCTTCAAAAAACGCGAGCGGGTTAGGCTTGGGATTGGAGTTTAGGCTTCATCACAGTCCACATCTGCGAGGCGAACGCCATCAGGCGCGTATGCACCTGCGCCTGGGTTTGCGGGTCGCTTGCCAAAGGCTCCATAAAGCGCAGCATGTAGACAGGCCGGTTCTGCTTGCCAATCAGGGCCGCAATCAGCATCTGCATGCGGATTTGGCTGACCGCGCTGATACGCTTGCCGTCCACCACGTAGAGGTACAAAACGTCAAACCCCGGCGTGCCCGGCATGCCGATAGCATGGCACGCGTGGATGTCTACATTGGTGCCGGGCAGGGATTCGGTGTGGTCGCCGGCCAAGGCCCACCCGGCTCCCGTGAGGCACGAGCGCGGGTCATGCAGGTTTTCGCGGCTGTTGCCGCCAAGCAGCACAAAGTCAATATGGTCTTGATCGCGGTTGTAGGTGCGGGACACCGTGTCCGCGCCCTGCAAAAGCGCCTTGACATCGGCGGTCATTTCGTAGTCGGTGGGGGCTGCGTAGCCGCCCACCTCGCGCGGCACATCAGCCGAAGCCAGGCCGTGAAACGGCGGCGGCGGGGCAGGCTTCCACACCTCCGCGGTGAGCAAAGCGGCGGCAAGCACAACAACTAAAAGATAGCCCATCCGGCGAATGTACGGCATCCAAAGACCTTTGCAACCGAAAACAGGGCTGTAAAGCCCAGAACCAAAGTGATAATGCCGCTCCAATCATGGAACACATGGGCGGCGGCATCGCCCACGCACTCGCCCACCACGCCGATCAGCGCAATGCGCACGGCATTAATGACAAGGGCCAAAGGCACGCTCAAGAGAAACAAAAAGATGCGTTTGTTGCGTGACCCATCCACCAGATACGCAAAGGCGGCATCAAACGTCAGCAGCGACAAGAGCAATTTGAAGCCGGAACACGGCACGTCCACAAAGAGGGGGAAGTTATCCATCTGAATGACATTGCCCGCCAGCGTCGTGTGAAAAAACATCAAATGCAGCAGCTTGTTGGCGAAGACCGTGGAGATCATCTGGAGTTTCAGCGTGGCGTCATTAAGCAGCGGGCCAGGCAGCGGCACCATCATCACCACAAACGCGAGCGGCACCCAAAACAGGCGCACAAAGCGCGTGCCCAAAGCCAGCCACACGCCGCTCCACAAAATCAGCAGAAACGCCAGCGACATCAGGGCCAGCGCATAGGACTTGCTGGCAAACACAAACAGCGCCAGGGCAGGCACGAGCAAAGCCAGCGCGGGCAGGAACGGGGTCTTGGGGCAGGCCCGCACGTCCTCGCGCCGATACCAGAACATCAGCGCAATGATAACGGGGATGATGGGCGCGTGGGCGTAGTAAGACTCAGGGGCGAGGTACGCATACGACCAGTCTTTCAGCATGGGAAGGGCGAGGGCCAGCAGCAGGCCCACCGCGACGGCGTAAGGCAGCACGGTCGCCCAGTCCCAGCGCGGCAGGGCAACGCGAGACGGGGCAGCTTGTGCCGCCACCTCTGATGTCGGGGGCGGCGTTGGGGTCAGCGGGTTAAAAGCAGTCGCCATAATCTATATCCTTAGGGAAGCGGGAGAATGCTACTGGGCGCTGGCGGTCTTTTTGGCACCGTTCTGCGCGTTGAACTGCTTCACGTCACCAAAGAATGCCTCGTATTTCTCAACGGCAAACTTGGGCTGCGTCTGCTGGTACAAAGCGGCAATCGTGGCTTGCGGGCTGTCTGCCTTGAGCAGTTTCACCTGACGCACCACCTCGTCATGGATGTCGGACAGGGGGGGCGTCGTGGCGGCGTCGGACTTTTTCACCTTGAATGTCAAAAAGTACTGCCCGTTGGCAAGGCTGACCGGCAGGGTTTTGACGTCGCCGGTCTTCATGGCAAGCACGGTCTTGCCGACCTGTGCGCGGGCGGCAGGCGGAAGAGCGCCCATGTTGATATTGAAGCCATTGACGCCGGCTACGCGCAGGCGAGGCTGGCGGGCAATCACATCCGGGGAGATATTCTGCTGAAGCAAATGCTCTGCCGTGGAAGCATCAGTGGCATACTGGGTGACAACCATCGTGGTCTGCACCTGGGACGGCAGGGTGAACGCGGCTTTGTGGCTGTTGTAAAACGACTGCACTTCCGCGTCGGATGCGGTGACATTGTGGATGCGCAGGTTTTCCAAAGCAAGGTCTGTGCGCAGGTCATTTCGGAAACCAGGGCCGTTGTTGGCGTCGTTGGCCTGCTGAGCCACCTGGGGATTGCGGCGCGAAAGGTCGGCGAGCCGGGCATCCACGTCTTTGTCCGTGGGCATAACCCCGGCTTTTTGGGCCGCTTGAAGCACAAGGTCGGTGTAGACCAGCTTGGTCAGCACGGTTTTGCCGGCTTGTTTATCCAGGGCTGTCTGGTAGTCGTACTTGCTGATAACCTGGTTTCCCACAGTCACTAGGGGGCGGCGGGGCGCCCAGCGCAGATAAGTGAGCAGCGTGGACAGCAGGGCAATCACGGTGACAACCGCCATGATCGGCACGGCGAGCTTCTTGGTATTGTTCATTAAAACTTGCTCTTTCGCAGAGTGCAGGAGTGACAAGGGTAAAGGCGGCGCGTGTGCGCCGCCTTTATTATAACATGATTTTGCAGTTTACGGCGTTTACGAGCCGGTCTTGCGCAGAGCGACCGGGGCGGCGGGCGGCTGGCTCAGGCCGGCAAACGACAGGTCGGGCGCGTCGGCAAGGTCTTCGGGGACATTTTGCAGGGCCTCGGCGAGCCGCGCAGTCCAACGGTCCAGGGTGGCATGCTCCTCAATCCAGCGGCGGGCATTGCGGCCTAGACGCTCGCGCAAGGATGCATCTTCGCGCAGGCGGGTGATGGCGCGCTGCCAGGCAAGGACATCGCCGGGCGGGACTGTCAGGCCGGTCACGCCTTCAATCAGGACATCAGTCTGGCCCGATGTGCGCGTGGCAATCACGGCTTTGCCCATCGCCATTGCTTCCAAAATAGTGGTGACGCCCGCTTGAAAGTCTGTTTCCTTCAGGGGCACCACGACAAACGACGACTGCGCGTACAATGTGCGCAGGCCGTCATAGTCATACCGGCGGGCGTCCACATGGGCAGGCAGGGTGCGATGCTCGGTATCGTTGGCGGATTTGGACCAGGGCGAGGCGGCGGCAAGCTTAACGGATAAATCCGGCATGCTTTCTACCGCTTCTATTAAAGTCGGGTAATCGCGCCATTCCAGCCCCGCCGCGCAGATTTGGTTCTCGTTGACACCAATGCCGGGCAGGGGGCGAAAGAAGTGGTCGTCCACCTGGAACGAGATCAAATCCAGCTTTTGGAACGGAATGCCTAGATGATCTTCGGCAAAGTCGCGCTGGCTTTGCGCATAGACAAAAATGGTGTCAAACTGACGGTCTGCGCGCAGGCCGGTGAAGAACGGACGCTTTTTCCCTGCCGACAAGCGGTGTCCGATAGAGACATGCGTCGGACGGCGGCGCCCGCCCGCCAGCAGCAAAGCCAGCGGAATGCCGACATTCTCGCCGTTGGTAAAGATCGCCCCGTACTCTTTGCGGCGCTGCCAGCCCATCACGGCCAGGGCGGCATCACGTCCGGCTGTGCGCCGCACGAGCCGCACCAGCGGGCTGGGGTCGGCCTCCACGGCGGCATAGTCCAGCAGGTCGGCCTGACTGTCGCCCATCGCCAGGGCAGTTTGCAAAGCGTGGTAATCCATGGCCGGGTGGCGGCCTTGGGCCACCGCCTCGGCGATGTCGGTTTTTTCCATGCTGGGTATCAGCAGCAATGTCTTCATGCGTTTGTCCTCAAACGCTTTGATTGCACGATTTATGCCAAGCCCCCCAATACTTATGCCAAACTTTTTATCACTTATGCCAAACATCTTACGCCCCCGCTTCCCGCACTGTCTGCACCAATTTCCCGTAGTTCTGCGCGGCCCCAAAGCGCGCGCGGGCATCCAAACGCGCCCGCCGCCCCATCGCCCGCCGCTCCCCGCTGTCGCTCGCCAGACGCGCTAATGCCTCGCACAACGCTGGCGCATCATTGGCAGGCACGACCAGCCCGGTTTCGCCCTGCGTGACTGTTTCGGCCAAGGCCCCCACATGGGTGGTGATAATCGGCAGGCCCGTTGCGAGGGCTTCCAGCACAACCAGGGGCGAACAGTCTGCCCGCGTCGGCAGCACAAACATATCCGCGCTTTGGAACAGGCCGCGCAGCGTGTCTGAATTGGGCTTGATATTGCGATAGACGGTGACATTCGCCAAATTGTCTCCCACGCCCTCGGTCTGCGTCACCAGGTGCAGATGCACATTCGCCTGGGCAGGCAGTGCGGCGAACGCTTGCAAAAGCGTGTCGCCCCCTTTGCGCGCAAAGTCGCCCCCGACAAACAAGGCGTTGACCGTCTCGCCTGCCCCTTTGCTGCGCTCGGGGAAGTCCCACAGGTCCAAGTCAATGCCGGGCGGGATCACGGTAATCTTGTCCGCGCTGACCCCGTAGTCTGCCACCAGTGAACTTTTAGCCCACTCAGACCATGTCACCAGGTGCCGGGCGGCGTGAAACGAACGCTGGTTAAGACGCTTCTTGATGTTTTCCAGGCGCGCGCTGCCGCTGGGCACATGCCCGTACAGCGCCCCCAGCGCGTCATACTGTAGGGGCGTCGCATCCAGCGACACTACAGACGGCACGCGCCGCATCAGCCCGGCAGAGAAAAGTGACGTCACCTGCGTGTGAAACAGCGCAGCGTCTAGCTGCCCTGCCTGCGGGCGCAGCATTTGATACGCGGCCAGCGAGGCCCGCACCGACCAGTTTGACCGCACACCCGGCAGTTTGCTCTGCCAGCCGGGCGTGTCATAGTACGGAATATCCATGTAAGACGCCTGATCGTGCGGGTCGTTTGCCAATGTGCGCCGCAGGTTTTGCGCGTGGGTGACGTGCCCCAATGCCTGCTCCAAGACAAAGCCAAGTTTCATTGTATGTGTTCCATTGCGTTTGGAAGTCCCTCGCCCCGCGTGAGGAGTCCCTCCCCCGGCCTCGTAAAACTCGTCCTTCCCCTCCCCTGAAGGAGAGGGGTGCCTGTGTCGGTGAGTTGATCTCGGTAACAAGCCGTTCTAATCTGCCTCACCTTGAAGGATGCACAGCCAATCACCGAAGAGATCAACCTAGCACACTAGGCACCCCTCCCCTTCAGAGGAGGGGAAGGACGAGTTTTACGAGGCCGGGGGAGGGACTCCCAATCCCTTTCCCTCGGCGCTTTTCTTTCTTTCCCAGCCCGCACCGACGACGGATGGTTTTGTTCCGTCGTTGGTTCGCGCTTAATCAGCCTTACAAACCCCTGTGCAATCCCCTTGCGCTGTTAGGACGACGCGGGCGCTTCCCGCGCGCTTTCACTGGGCGGCAGAAGCAGTTCCACCAAAGCGCGCTGGCCCATCTCAGATGCCGCGCCGTCTAGATAGCGCAGGTTGTAGATCACGCTCAGGGCGGCAAAGCTGGCCTGCGCGCGGCCTGCACGATAAGCCGTCAAAGCCGACAAGCGCAGGACATTCCGCAAAGGCGCGGCCAGGCACGGCACAGCCCAGGCCAAACGCGCAAACACTTGCGTCGCGCGCTGCCGGGAACGGTAGCTGTCGCGCACCACATCCCACGAGGCATCGCCCCGCCGGGCGCGGACAACGTCCAGGCGTCCATAGGCCAGCGGCACGGCGAGCCACGAGGCCCACGAGCGGCGGGGGCGGTGCCAGGCGTCGGCCTGCGGGTCAAACACGAACTCAGGGCGAAATTGACGCTCCAAACGGCAGGCCAATTCCACGTCTTCCTGCCGGGTGAAGGACTCATCGTAGCCGCCGACCGCTTGAAGCTGGGCGCGGCGCACGGACGCGTTGCCGGAGTAAAAGTTGCACGGGTTGACTTCGGTAAACAAGCCGGTCGCCCACCCAACGTATTGCTTTTGAAGCATCGCATGCTCCCACGCAATCCACGGCGGCTCTTGGCGGGACTGGGCCGGGTCAGGGGAAAGAGGGCCAATCACGACTGTGTTGCCGCTGCGGTCATGGTGGCGGGCGTGGGCCGAGAGAAAGCCGGGACACGGCTCCACGTCGTCGTCTAAAAAGACAACAACCGTGCCCTGCGCCGCCTCAATGCCACGATTGCGGGCGCGCGCGGGGCCAGCGTTGGCCTGCGTCAAGAGGGACAATTTGTACGGGACTTGGGCGGCCTGCATGCGCACAAAGTCGTCGGTGCCGTCCGTGGAGCCGTCTGAGATGACCAACACTTCAAACTGCGACGCGGGGTAGTCCTGGCGGGCCAGACCCTGCAAAGTCACCGCGAGGCTGTCGCGCCGGTTAAACGTGGGAATGACAATGCTCAGTTGCATAGGAGTGCCTTTGCTGGGTCATTATCATTCACAAGCTGCGCACTCACAGGCGGCGCATCCAAATGGCGAATCAGCTTCGCGGGGACGCCGCCGACAACCGTGCGCGGGGCGACATCCTTGGTGACAACGGCCCCCGCCGCCACCACCGCGCCGTGCCCGATTGTCACGCCCTTGAGCACCGTCACCCGCGCGCCCAGCCAAACATCGTCTTCTAAGACTACGGGGCGGGCTTCCGGCCAGCGCGTGTGGTCGCCGGGCGTGTGGAAATCCGTGTCCATAATCAGCGACATGTTGCCGATAGCGCAGTTGCGGCCAATAGTCACGGACTGCTGCGCGCAGATAGACACGCCTGAGTTGATAAAAGTCTTGTCGCCAATGGTGAGTGTGCCGCCGGGCAGGGAGGCCAGCTCCACGGGCAGGTGGATGGCGCGAATGCGTATCTTGTCGCCCAGGTGAATGGCGCCCTCATTTTCAATCAACACGTGCCCGTTGACCACCAGGGTTGTTTGGCCCCTAGACGTGCAGGCGCGCAGCAGCCAGCGCGAGCGCAGCCAGGGGCCGAGAAACTCGCGCACTTTGCCCGCTTTGCGCAAAAGCTGGGCGAATGCGCTCGGGGGCGCGGGGGCATCTAGAGAAGACATTTCCATACTCATACGACTTTGCTCATGCTTCTTTCAGGGGACGGCGTAGCCGCCTGCGTCTCCGCCTCTATGGGTATAGTGTCGGCGGCGGGCGGGGTTTGCGCGAGGGTATACAGCCGAGTTTTTTTATCTAGGGGATGGTGCAGGCTTTCGGTCAGGCCGCGCCAGTAGCCGCGCAATGTAGACAAATCGCTGTTGGGCGTGCGCCGCAAGAGCCGCTTGCCCGCCGCCCGCGCGCCGTAATATGCCAGATGGTGCGCGATAGTGCGCCATGCCCAACTGTCGCCGCAGCGGGCATGCTTGGCATGAAAGGCCCCGTCGCCCACGCCGTAGCCGTGCAGCACGGTCTGCCAGTGATCCGGCAGCCGGAAGGCGCGGTGCCAGACAGCGAGGGCGGGACGCAGGGCTGCCCGCGCGCCTGCCGCCCGCAGCCGGTACACAAAGTCGCCTTCTTCCCCGGCAGGAAACGGCGCGCCCGGCCCCAGCAGCGGGTCAAACCATGCGCCGTCCAGCCGCTGCAGGGTCGAACGCCGCAGGGCCATGTTCGCGCCCATGCCGCACACCTCGCCCTTTGCCAGCTCGCGCGGCTCGGTAAACGACCACGCAGGGACACACACTTCGTCCAGGTTCTCAATGGCAGGCGACGGCAGGACGGGGCCAAACAAAATATCCATGTGCGGCGAGCGCTCAAATGCCGAGGCAATGCGTACCAGCCAGCATTCGGGGACTTCGCAGTCGTCGTCCGTGAAGGCAAGGATGTCTCCTTGCGCCCGCGCGATGCCCAGGCCGAGAGCGATAGACTTGCCCACGGTATGCGTGGGAACATAAACCAGATGCGGCCAGTTTCGCTGCAAGCGCCGCGCGATTTCGCAGGTCTGGGTGCCCGTGCTCTGGTCTACCAGTATCACTTCGGCGTCGGGAAACGGACAGGCCAGCACAGTCGGCAGACAGGTGGCAACGTCCTGCGGGCGGTTGCGGGTGCAAACAACAACAGACATCTTCCAGGGTTTGCTCATCGGGCACGCATCTTTCTAGACAAGAGGTTACGGAGCGCCTGCACGTCCTGCGCGCTGAGACAGCCCAGGGCAAGACACAAAGGCAGATAGGCAATCAGGCCAGGCACAATCCACACCAGCCCTGATGCCGAGTGGACAAAGTGGAACAAGCCCACCAGGGGCAGGGCGGCCACAAGTGCGCGGCCCAGCACCAAAGCGCTGCGCGGGTGCAAAAGGCGCGGCGGCAAAGCGCGCACGTAGGCTATTAATAGGTAGCCCTCCACCAGCACATCGGAAAGCATCGCGCCGACCGCGCCGTTATGCAGCAGATGCTGTGCCCCCCAGATGCACAGGGCGCAGATGGGGACACTGATAATGGCCGCGATGCCCGCAATGCGGCTCACCGCGCCCTGCCGGTCGGAGGCAATCAAAGCTGTCCCCGCCACCTGAGACAGGAACCACAGGATAACCGCGCCGCCCATCAGCACCAGCACAGGGATGGAATGGCTGAACGAGGCCGGGTAGTGCAGCAGGGCCAGAATGCGCGCGGGGGCCAGTCCCAGGACGGCGGCGAACGGCACGACCGCAATCAGCATCAGGTTCCACAGCCGCTGCACGGAGACGGCAAATTGATCTTTGTTCGTCTCCCACAAGCGGGCCAGGGTGGGCAAAAGCGCACTTGCGAGTGCCACAGGGATCACCATGGTAGAGCCGCCCAGGCGCTTTGCCAGCCCATACCAGCCAATCGCCGCGACGCTGCTCATCTTGGACAGCAGCAAGGCATCGGCCTGCCCATAGACCGCCATAAACACAGCCGTGGTGAGAAACGGCATCCCCGCCATCACCATTGTTTTGAGTGTGCCGGGTGATGGAAACGCAAGGCGCGAGACATGACGCCGCAAGCCTGTCAGCACCACGGCCAGCGAGGCAAGCGAACCCAATGCCACCGCGCCGATAATCAGTGCTAGGGGCGCGCGCAGCACGACCAGCACGATGGTTAAAACAGACGCGACCACTTTCTCGGCCAGCGCAGCCGCGTTCTGGCGGGGGATTTCTTCCAGGCCACGCAGCACGCAGCCCAGGGCTTCAGTAATCTGCCCCATCGCCATAACGCCCAATGCAACCACAATCAGCATGCGCAGGTGCGCATCGTAGCCCAGCGCCCACGATGCCCCCCACCCTAATGCCACCGCCGCCACGCCCAGCGGCACGCGCAGAACCAGGGATGCTAGGGCCAATTCGCCCGCGCGCCCATGGTTTCGCGCGATGTCTTTAATCAGGACGGTGGATGTCCCCAGGCCCACCAGCAGGCTGAAGACAGACGCGAACGAGGCCGCCAGGGTAAGGAAGCCCAGGCCGACATCGCCAATGTAGCGCGGCAGGTAGAGGGTGACCACAAACGTCATGCCCCACGAGAGCAATTGCGTCGCCAGTGTCGTCGCCACATTGCGGGCCACGCGCGGCGCGGCGGCGGGCGCAGGGTTTGCGCTGACGGCTTGCGCGACACTCGGATTGCCCTCGCCCAGCACTGGAATGCTCCCCGCGGCGTCCCTCACCCGGCGCTGCGCGCCACCCTCTCCCGCAAGCGGGCGAAGGTTAGGACTTAGTCTTTCCGGCTTCCGCAGAATTGGGGGCCGCCCGCCGTGCGCCGCCTTCCCCGCATAGCCGTAAAAGCTGGCCCCCGTCGCGGGCAGGCCCCTGCGCTTCTGAACCGCCCCCAGGCCGAGAAACGCCAAGGCCCCGCTCCAGAAGCCCGCCAGCAGCATGTCCCGAAAGTTTGAAAGCTGCAAGTCCAGCAGGCCAAAGATCATCAGCATGCCGACCACCAGCATGGCAAACAGGCCCACGGCTTTTGTTTCGGCGTCGGCCCCGTCCGCCCTAATCGTCAGGCAGCCTTGGATTAGTATCGCGCTGACCATCAGCCAGAAGGCGACAAATCCCAATGTGCCCACACGCATCCACACCCACAGGATTTGGTTGTGGGTCATAATGTCCCACCACGCATAATCCGCGCTGATGTCCACAATAGGCACTGCGTGCAGCATCGGCTTGCCGTAACCGAAGCCCAATGGGGCAGATTTAATCGTTGCCATAAGGTCGGCGTTTTCCGCATCACGGTAAGCGTTGGACGAAGCGTCGCGCGGGTCGGGGCTAATCTGCGATTGAATGGCGCGGGCGGGCTGGGCGATAAACGAGCTGCTGTTGCGAAACAGCGAAAAGTAGACGCTAAACAGTATGGCAAAGCCAACCGTGACCCGCACCACCAGGCGGCGGCGCTGCGGCAAAACCCGAATGGCGCAGGCAATCAAGACCGGCACAACCACGACCAAAGCCGCCGTGGCGGCACGCCGGTTGCAGGCGAGGTTTGCTAGCTGCACGAATGGCAGCAGGAGCCACATGACGCGCTGCAACCGCTTGTGCGCGCCGCACAGCGCAAGCACGGCCAGCAGGACGGCGAAGGCATCAAAGAAAAACGCCTCTTCGTGCGCGCCGACCCCCTGATCTGGAACCGGCAGGCCGTGCAGGGTGACGTAGCGCCGGAACGTTAACAAGATGCCCTTTAGTCCCACGCAGCCCACAAAGAGCCGGAGCAGAACGCCAAGCTGCGCCCGGTCGCGCAGGCTGTTGGCGGCAAGCAAATAGGCAATCCCGAAGTAAAACTGCGAGCGCACTTCCTGCAAGGAGATTTTGAAATCGCCGTGCGTCGCCATTCCCAGCCCCCACGCCGCGACCACAAACGCGAGATACAACCCAATAGGGCCGATTAATGCCCCGCCGCGCAGGTCGGTGGTGCGGCTGAACACAGTGCGAAAGACCGAGCACAGCCCTGCCGTCAGCGCAAACACTTCCATGACGTTCAGGGGGATAGCCTTCACGTCCTGGTGCGCATACACCTGGAAGATGGTGTTGACATTCCAAAAGAACGGCACGCTGTCGGTGAGCGAGTCGGCAAACTCGCTGCGTCCCAGCTCAAACAAGCACGCGGCGGCAAACAGGGTGTACAAACTGGCGCGCGGATAGCGCCACAGCACAATCGGCGTCAGCACGGCGAGCAGCAGGGCGACCGGCACCAGCGGCGTGTCTTTGCCCAGGCCCACAAAAGCGACCCCGACCAGGAGGGCCAGCCCTAGCCCGCCCAAAGCGAGCCACAGTTGGCGGCGGCGGGCCGAAAGCGCAAACTCGTCGGATGAAGGCAGGTTGTGCAGCGAAGCGGTTGTCATAACTGTATGTCGTGATGGTCAGGCAGCGAAACTCGGCAGTGGCCCCCCCGCCCCAATAATGGGGTGCCAGATGAAGACCGGAGTAGGACAGGATAAGACAACTGCCATTAGCATTTATCTGTATTGCTCCCCAGAATTGGGGCGGGGGGGCCTCCGGCATTGCACACGCATTTCTATCGCTGTGCAAGCCACAACCAACGACGGAACAAATCCGTCCGTCGTTGGTACGCGCAGGAAACGCCTCTAAAACGCCTAAGCAATGCCGCTAAAAACTCAGCGGCCCGGAATGCGCAGCAGGGTCATGGAATACGGCGGCAGCGTCAAGGTGTGCGCCGTGCCGGTCCAGACCGCGCTTGGCAAGGGGCGCAAGCGTGCCCGCGCCGGGTCTGCTTTAGTATCGGCAGAAACGCGCCAGGACTGGACAGGAGATTTACCAGGCGTCCAATGGGACAGGGCAAGGGGGACAGTGGCCGAAGCCTGCGGAGATTTGTTGAGCAGAATAATGGTTAAGGCGTGCGCGCGGGTGTCCTGAGCGGCATAGGCGGACACCATGTCGGGGCGGGCGCTTTGGGCGCGGCAGGCGATGTCGCCCAGGCCTTGCCCCTGGCCGTCAGCGTTGCGGAACAGCTTAAACGCGAGGTACGCGGGCGAGCCATTGGGCGGATACGCCCAGTAGCAGGCCATGTCCAAACCTTCGCGCCCAAAGATGCCCAGGGCATCGGCGGCGGCCAGGCCGCCGTTCATGGTGGCGTCTGCGCCGAAGTTCCACTCGGTCAGGGCAAGCTTGGTGCCGGGATAACTTTGCGCCACCCACTGCTTCATGCGCGGGATCAAATAAATAGATTGGGCAATCCAGCTTTCATCTTGATAGCTCGGGTCCCACAAGGCGCGGACGGCGCGCAATCGTCGGGCGTTGGCGTCTTTGTCGGTCGCGCTGCTCGCTCCGTTAAACAGGCCGTCGCCCTGGGGGTAGAAGTGAAGGTCTAAAACGTCCAGCGTGCGCTGCTTGGTTTTGAGGTCGTGGGCATGCACCTGGGACAAAAACCAGGGCACGAACCATTGCCCATTATGCCGGTTCATGTCGGCGTGGGTGTGATAGTTGTCATCGCCCCGGTCTAAGGGCGAGTACTCATAGCCTGTCCAGCCCCAGGAAACGGGGCCGGTGATTTGGGCGTCAGGGTCAACGGCTTTGACAGCAGTGGCGTAGTCCAGGAACGTATGCAGGAGGTCGTCATAGCCCATGCGTGCGGGGTGAACATCGGTATGGGTAGCGTCCCACAGGTCGGGTTCGTTGTCCATGGCGTACAAGCGAACGCCGCCGTGGCTTGCGCCGCCAAAGCGTGTCTTGAGGTGGTTGACCCACTCATCTTGATACACAGGGCCGTCGCCGGGAGTGGGATTGATGTCAAACGCGCGCCCTTTGCGTGCCTGTGACGGCATGGAAGTGAGGGCGCGGTTCGTGTCGGGGTTGTAGCCGTCAATCGCGCCACTGGCTCCTTGCAGGCCTGCCCCGCCCCCATTAGGCACATTCTGCGAGGCGTGGCTGTTGTCGCTGTCGCGGGCCACCCAGCCCAGCGTGGGGATAGTAACTAGCGAGGCCGTGCCCGCCTCCTGGTTCTGAGCCACAAAGCGGTCGGCGGCGGATGAGGGGGCGGCAGGCAAATCAGTGTCAACCGCCTTGCGGTTGCGCCAGCCCCAGTCGCGGGCGGCATTGCAGGCGTTGCCCTGCACCCAGTTGTACCGGCTCTTGTCGTTGCCCCCCCAGCGGTTAACACCCAGGCGCAGGTCAGTCAAATAGGATTGGGGCGCGAACGCCATGCCATAAACGAGCGGCGAGATGGGGTGAATATCGGCTTGCGCATCAACGGAAACAGGCACGACTATCTGCGTGGCGGCAGGCGGCAGGGCCATGTCGGGAAGAAGGCGGATGTCGTCAATGGCGACGGCAGGCTGCTGAGCCTTGCCGTCCGCCTGAAACGAGACGCCCGTAATAGATTCGCCGCCATGTGCGACGCCAAGCAGGGACAGCGGCAAAACGATGTGCGCCCAAGTGTCGCCATGGGGCGCAAAGCGTTTCAGTGAATAGCGCGCCTTGAACTGCTTGTCGCTGTCCACCAGGCACACGGTCAAAGACGCGTTGCCGTGCAGGTAAAACTCCAATGCGCCGTAGCCGACTGTGCTGAGCGCGTCATGGTGAAAGTACAAGCCCTGGTTGTCGCGCGGGGCCATTGTGACGGAGGCCGTGCCGCGATGGACGGGTGCGGATGCCTGCAAATTATGAGTGGCCCACGACCAGTCCTGCCAGCCATCGCCCAATGCATCGCCGTACACCACCAAGGGGGCGTCAGCCCGCTCCGGCGGCGGCAGTTGTGCGGCCAAGGCCCGCTGCCTCTGCGCGTTCTGGAAATGGTGGTACAGCACGCGCGCCCGGTCACGCAGGTGCGCGTGCCCGCCGGAGGCCAGCTTGCCGCCCGCGACAAGAAGCGTGAGCAGGGGAAGGATGACAACCAGTCGTGGGGCGAGACCCTTCTTGGCCTGCCTGTCCTGCGCGCTTCTACTTGACATAATTAACGGCAATCACCAGGGCAATCCACCCAGTCATCAGGCCCCACAAGGCGGGGGTCATGCGGCGCACGCTGAGGCCCAGGCCCACGGCAAAAAAGACAATCGGCAGCACAATGCTCATGGCGTGCGCGCCTCCGTAGGAATGCCCGCCTGCGCTGCGCCGGGCGCAGACAGGGGCGCGCGGGCCGTGCGCACCCACTCGGGCGCGGCGCTTGTGGCGGAAGGCTTGGCACGTTGCCCGGTCAAGGCAAGCATTGCTTTCCAGGCCATATAAAACGGCGCGCGCAGCAGGGCCAGGCACGCCTCACGCGACGCGCCGGCCACGCGCAGGCCGCCCAGCACATAGGCGAACAACCCCATCAGGGCAATCGCGCCTGCGCCTTTCCACAGGGCAGGATAGGGTAATATGTGCCGGCTGACGCCAAAGCCCACGAGCGCCAGCCAAAAGAACAGCAGCCCCGACAACTCGGCCAAGGGCGGCAGAAGCAAGTCCAGGGCACTGTCTATCAACAACAGGCGGCCCCGGCTGATGCCCTCCCACAGCAGGGGCAGGGCGAGGGCACGCACCGAGTGGCGTCGTCCCTGCTCCCAGCGTTGGCGCTGGCTTGCGGCCTGCGCGCCACTGGTCGGCATCTGCGCCCACACGCGCGCTTCCGGCGCATAGCCCACGCGCAGGTTTTGCGTGCGGGCCAGGTCCAGGGCAAAGTCCAGGTCTTCTGTCAGGCTGTCGCCGTGCCAGCGCACGCGCGCCAGGGTTTCGCGGGTAAACGCCATGCCGTTGCCCTTCAGCCCAACAGACAGGCCCAGCCGGTCGCGGCCCAATGGGCGGACATGGTTGACCAGGTCAAACGCCGCGCTCATCAGGGCAGCGCGCCAGCCTTCCGACTGGTTCAGGACGCCGTAGCGTCCCTGCAAGGCGCACAGGCCGCGCGCATCGGTCTGAGCCATCAGGCGGGTGTTGATATGAGAAAGAAAGTCCGGCGCGGCCCATGTGTCGGCGTCCATGATGACGAACGCGTCGGCAGGCAGGGGGCGAGCCAAGAGCTGCGCGATGGCCCAGTCCAGCGCATACCCTTTGCCGCGCTGCGCCGTATCGGTGCGCTCCCAGACAGTCGCGCCGCGCGCACGGGCAATGTCCGCAGTGCTGTCGGTGCAATTGTCGGCAATCACGACGATTTCGTAGCGGGCGGCGGGGTAGTCCTGCTGCGCCAAACTTGCCAGCGAGGCATCCAGCACCAAAGCCTCATCGTGGGCCGGGACAAGCACGACTAGAGAGAGTGGGATGTTATCTATCACGGCAGCTTCCTCAAGGGCGTGGGCGCAGGTAGGCGGCGCGGCGCGCGAGCGGCGGCAAACGTGAGCGTCAGCAGATACGCCAGGCTGCCCAGCACGCCCGCCCCTGCCAGCAACGTGAGTGAGACATAGATTAAAGACAGCATGTGTCAGGTTCTCCCACGGGCTACTTGGCGCGGCCCCAGCGAGGACGGGGCGCGGGCACGCGGTTCAGTGTCACGCCTAAGACTTTGTCGCGGCCCAGCAAGTCCAGGGCGCGGCTGACGATGGCCTGCGGAGTTACCCCCGCGCGCACGACAACCAGCACGCCATCCATGGCTTTGGCAAGCGGGCCGGCATTGTCTGTGGAGACAGAGGGCAGGTCAACAACCACCACGTCAAAGGCATAGCGCGCGCTGACAAGCAGTTGTTCTACGCGCGGCGAGCGGGCGAGCCTAGCGGCATTGGCGGGCGTCCGCCCGGCAGGGATAATGACAAGGTTGTCACAACCGGTGAGCTGCAATGTGGGCACTACAGTGCCGGATGCCTCCAGCACAGACACAACCCCTTCCTCGGACGCGGGCATGCCCAGGCGCGCGGCCAGATCGCTGCCGCCGAGGCTCATGTCCAGCAGGCACACCTTCTTGAAGGTATCGCGGGCAATTGTCATCGCAAGGTGCAGGGCAACCGTGGTTTTGCCTTCCCCGCCCACCGCGCTGGTGACGCCCAGCACATACGGGCTGGTCGTCCCCAAAGCGTCTGCTCCCGCGCCTAGGACCTCGCCCAGCCCTGGGGCTTGGCGCTCCAGTGCGGCGTACAGATGCCCAAACTCGGCAGGCGTTTGTTCCACGCGCAGGCTCACGCCGGACGGCGCGGCTGACGCCTGTCCCTGCACATCTGAAGCCTGCCCGCCCGAGGGCTGCCCGCCCTGATGCAGCAGGGACGAAAGCTCTTCGCCCAGCAGGGTGCGGTTTTGCGTGGCGGGCATGCGCGCCTCGTGCGGCAGGATTGTCGGGTGCGAGACAGGTGGGCTGGCCCCGATCTCGTGGTAGGTTTGCGGCGCGGGCGCGGCTTCTTCTTGCGAATGTGCTCCGTCTTGGTAGGTTCCGTTGCGGTTTTCAGTTCCGTTGCGGCTTGTTGTTGTTTCCATGGGCATCTTTTGGAGGTCTCGGAGAGTTGTTAGAGAATTGTTATTGAGCGGCGCTTTCCAGTTGTGCGTGGGGCCTTTGTTCGTCCGAAGGCGGCGTGGGCAAAGCGGCGCGGGCGGCAGGCAGGGCGGCAAGATGGGTTCTGAACTTGAGGTGGGCGCTGTCGGGCAGCAGGCCCAGCACAGGCACGCCCAGCAGGCGCTCCGCAGCAGCCTCGTCGCGCAGGGAGGGGTCACCCCATTCAGCCAGCACAATCAAGATGATCCCGACTAGAATGCCCAGCGCAACACTGCCTGCCATCAGCCCCAACGTCTTGGAATGCCCTGTGGTCGGCTCCGCGTAAATCTGGCCCAGCGGCGTGAGCAGCGACGATGCGGACACTTTATCTAACGCGCCTTTGACTTTGATCTGCTCGCGCCGCGCCAGCAGGCTCTCATACTGCGCCTTGACAATGCTGTAGTCGCGGGTGCGGTCGGCGAGGTTGCGCTGCTCCGACGGTATCTGCGCGATCCGCGCTTGGTATTGTGCAATCGCCTGCGTGAGATGCTGGATTTGGGCCTGCTGAGTCTGGCCGGAAATGACGGCATCAGTCATCTGCTGCTGCAGGCCCTGGTATTCAGGGTTGTCCTGCAGCTTGGTCTGCGTGACGTTATCGGCTTCCGGCGCATGGGCTTTGACTTTGTCTGCGAGAGCCTTTTGCAGATAGTCAATCTGGCTGGAAAGGCTGGACACCAGCGGGTGCGAGGGCAGCTTGCCTTCGGCCAGCAAAACATCCCGCTTTGCCATCAAGGTTTTAATCTGCGTCTCGTAGGGACTTTCGGACGATGTCTGCTCCAGGATGGACAGCGGCTTGATTTGCGCCATGCGCGTTTGCAGCTCGCTCTTTTTGAGATCATTATCGCGGGCGGTGATTTGCAGGTTGTCCAGCTCGGCTTTGAGGTTGGAAAGCTGGCTGATGTCCGCGCTTTGCGCTTCGGGCAGCTCGCCGGAGTTTTGCTTTTTGTAGTCAATCAAGGCTTGTTCGGCGCGGCGCATGCGGGCGGCATACTCGGAAATCTGGCTGTCTAAGAAGTTGCCTGTCGCGACTGCCTGGGCCGAGCGGCCCTGCCCGACTTCTTCAATGTACTGCTTTTGCAAGGCTCCGACAATGCGTTCGCACTCTGAGGGGTTATCCCAGACAAGGCTGATTGTCCACACCGAGTCGCTTTGCAAAGCCGCCGAAAGCCGCTTTTTCAGCAGGGCATAGCGGGGGTCGGCATCCTTGGGGTCAACGCTCAGCGGGCGTGCCAATTGCGCATGGCGCAGGGCCGTGTCCAGAAACCCGCCCGGCAGGTTGTCGCTGCTCAGGTCTTCAAAGTGGGTGACGTTCTGCTGGGCCGGGGACACATACGACGGGGCCGGGGTTTCGCCAAGCTCGGTCGCGACATCTTCGGTCGTGACCTGTGTCAAGGCCGTGGCCTCGTAGGTCTTGGCGCGCAGCGACAAAATGGTGATGCTTGTCCCGCTGACCACGACGAGCGCGATCAGAAACAGCCATTTGTGCCGGCAAAACGAGTCCCATATTCTTGCAGCAATTGGGGTGCGCACGGGCATCACCGCCTCCTTGTGTTGGTCGAGTCCGAGTTGAAGAGCGTTGCGCGGCCTGCGAAGTATTGCAGGTGCGGTCACTCCCAATGTTCGGCACAGGCGATGCCAAAGAAGAGGGCACGGGTGAAAACCGGTATTTGTGCGAGCGGGGCGGGGGCGTTTTCTGGGCAGACTGTGGGCGTTGCCAAAGCGTGTCCAGCGCATGCCAAGCGCTGAGCAACGACGGAAGAAATCATTCCGTCGTTGGTCTGGGCTTGCAGCGAGCGGGGAATGCCGGAGGGCATGGCTGGAAACAAGGGACAGCGGGGGTGTAAAACCACTGGCCTTGGCGGGAACTGGGGGGTGTAAAGCCATTGGCAGAAGATTGCACAGGGGGTGTAAAACCCCCGGCAAATGAGAGGCCACACCCTCGCGGGTGTAAGAAAGACAATGCCAAGTACTTCTGACGCCCGCGAGGGCCGGGCTTCATCTCTGCCGGGGTTTTACACCCCCAGTTTCAGCCAATGCCAATGGCTTGTTGCCCCCAGTTTCAGCCAATGCCAATGGATTTACACTCCCTGGCACGCGCCATAGCCCAGAACTTGATATTCCCCGGCACGCGCAGCAAAACGCCCCGCTTTGCTTTTTGCAAGCAGAGCAAGGCGCTTCGCCGAGCGGGGGAAGTCAATACGCGCCGTCTCCTTTGAGGACAGCAGGCACCGTCATCAGCAGGATGCGCGTGTTCAGCCACACGCTCTGGTGCTCAATGTAGTGCAGGTCCAGCTCCACCGAGTGCTCAAAGCTGATGCTCGCCCGACCCGACACCTGCCACAAGCCGGTCACCCCCGGCGTAATCCCCAAACGTTGCCGCTGGCGGGGCGTATACTGCGCCACTTCCCGCGGCAGGGCAGGACGAGGCCCAATCAGGCTCATCTCGCCGCGCAGCACATTGAGAAGCTGAGGCAGCTCGTCCAGAGAGTACTTGCGCAGAATGCGTCCGACGCGTGTGATGCGGGGGTCATTCTTCATCTTGAAGACAGGGCCGCTGCGCTCATTCTGCTGCTCAAGCACGAGGCGGCGGGCTTCGGCATCAGCGACCATGGAGCGGAACTTGAAGAAGGGGAACTCGTCGCCGTGCCTGCCGACGCGCGTTTGGATAAAGAGGATGGGTCCGGGGCTGTCGAGGCGCACGAGCAGGGCGAGGAGGGCAAACAGAGGCAGCAGCAGGATAAGCAGCAGCAAGCAAAGAACAAAGTCGCACGCTCGTTGCGCACGCTGAACGCCCACATGCGGGGGCGGGGCGAAACTGAGCGAAGCAGATTGTCCTTGGCTGGGCATAGGCGAGGAATCTAGGGCGGACAGGGGCGGCTTTGGCGTGTTTTCAGTGGCCGTGAGCGTCAAGCTTGGCCGTGAGTAGATTGAGTTTTCCATAGCGCGAACCTCGGTAGTACAAAACGGAACCGTCCATGCGCGTGTTTATTGCATCTAGCCTTCGGGAAGAAGCGCGGCGCGAACCGGGCTGAAGTCACGACGACCAGTAGATGCACAATCCATGCCAAGGCGGACGGCAGGCAAAGGAAAAAAGATTTCAGTCTAAGTTCCTGCCTGCTGTTCCATTTTATTGTAACATGGTTTTGGCGGGAACTGCCGGCTGACACCCTTTGCCTGTCCCGTTTATTATGGCAGGGAGCAGGGATGGTCGTTAGGTCTTAATCGGCCAAAACACGGGCCGTCAAGGAAATAAAAAAATGGCGCCGGGGGTATTCGCGGGAACTCCGCCTGCGGTTGCGGCGTCACAACAGAAAAGCCCTCGCGCTGCAAAACAGTAAAGCCCTACGCGCTGCAAAGCCGCTTTGATGGGAAGAAACTTAAAAAACTATGATAGACCCAGTAATCTTTACCCCACAGCCGCAAGAACGACACCCGGCAGGCGGCGCGCAAGATGAAGCAGGGCCGGTTTCCGCTGCGCCGCAGCGCTACCAAATCCGGCAGGAGCTGGGGCGCGGCTTCTCGTCGATTGTCTATGAAGCCCTGGATACAGTGCGCGCGCGCACAGTGGCATTGAAAGTGCTTACCCTGGGGCAGGCCTTGAGCGACGAGCGGCGTCAGGATATGGCGGAGCGGTTTCTCAGGGAAGCGCGGGCCATTTCTGCCCTGTCGCACCCCAACATCGTGTCCATTTATGAAGTGGGCCAGGCGGGCGATGGACGCCATTTCATTGCGATGGAGCTTCTGGCCGGGGAGTCTTTGCGCGCGCGCCTGGACCGGGAAGCGCCCTTAGGGGCGGAAGATGCCGTGCCGATTGCCCTGCAAGTGGCCGAAGCGTTGGAGTATGCGCATGCGCGGGGAATTGTTCACCGGGATGTCAAGCCGGATAACATTTATGTGCTGCCCGATGGACGCGTCAAGCTGATGGATTTTGGGGTGGCGCACATCCTTTCGGAGGGGGCGCTGACGCAGACCGGGACGGTTGTCGGATCGCCCGCATATATGTCGCCGGAGCAGATCAGCGGGCTGCCCCTGAGCGGGAGCAGCGATGTGTTCTCACTGGGCGTCACCCTGGCCGAGATGCTGACCGGGCACAAGCCTTTTGATGCGCCGTCTATTCCCGCCGTGATGAACCGTATTCTGCACCGCCCGCCGCAGATTGACGGCGTTCAGCCGCGCGCTTTGCGCAAAGTGGTGGAAAAGGCGCTGGCAAAAGTGCAGGCGTCCCGCTATCCCAATGCAGGAGCCTTTGCCGAGGCTTTGCGCCGCCAGGGAGTATCCGGCAGCGCGGGCAGGCTGTCCACCGAAACCATTATTATGCCGTCCCCGCTGCCGCGCCCCCGGCCTGCCGTTCTCACCGAAAGCCCCGGCCTTTCCGACTTGCCGCAGGAGCCGCCGTCGCGGGCCGCTTTGTGGACATTCGGCGTGGCGGGCCTAGCCCTGCTGGCCTGTGCGCCGTTCGCCCTAAGTCATTTGCCTGTCTCGCCTTCGCCCACGGTCAGCGCATCGGTGCGCGCGCTGCCGGCAGGGTCTCGGCAAGTGGCGGAAGCGCCTGCCGCACAGGTGGCCCACATCCCCGCCGCGTGGGGACGCCAGCCTGCCCCCCTGCATGTGCTGTCCCGCAGGCGGGCACGGCCTTTCCATGCCGCTGCCGTGGCAGCGAAGCCTGCCGTGCTTTCCGCGCCTGTTGTGGCAGTCGTGGCGGCACGCAGTCATTCTGTGCCCCCAGCGATTGCGCCGCATTCCGTCGCTGTTCATTCGGCGGCTGCTGCGCCTCCTGCCGTCAGCCACCCAATCGCTGCGGTGCGTCCCCAGCCCGCGCTGGTCGCGAGCGCTGTTCCCACTGCCGCCACAAATCACGCCGCGTTGGTGTCCGCTCTTGCCGCGAGGCACCAAGCCAGAGTGAATGCCATGGCCGCCGCGCACCAGGCTGCGGCCCATGCAAACGCTGCCGCGCGCCAGGCAAGAGCAGTCGCGCTGGGCGGCAGGCACCGGGCCATGCAGCACGCACATCACGCGGGGACAGTTGTGGCCCATGCGACCCCGCATGCCCCCAACACACGCATCGCCGCCGCGCTGCCCGCCACGTCCCTTGCTGCCGGGCGCCCTGTTGTGGTGCGGGTTGGGGCGAGCCGGGAAGAGCAGCACCTTGCTCCGCCCGCGCCGCCAGTTCATGCCACGCCAAGCTTCGCCGCAGCCCTGCCGCGCCCTGTCGTGGTTCCCGATGCCGCTCCGCACCTTTTGCGGCGTGCGGCGGCAGAGTACCCGGCCAGCCTGCGGGCAGGCGGCATCGGCGGGACAGTGCTTGTGCGCTTGTCAGTCAGCGCGCAAGGCCGGGTCACCGAAGCCACCGTGATCCAATCCTCGGGCACCGATGACCTGGACGCCGCCGCTCTGGACTCGGTGGGGCAGTGGTTCTACGAACCCGCCTATCAGGACGGCAAAGCCGTCGCCGCGCAGACAACGGCGCGCATTGACTTCCGTCCCTAGCCGCCGCGTTCGCTGTGTCACGGCTTATGTCACGCTGTGTCACGCCCGTGACATAAGCCAATCTTTGCCTATTAATTCGCACCCAAAACCAGGTATAACAGCCTCAGAACGACGCGAAGAAGACGCGTTTAGGTGTTGATGGGGAGGGCGCGCACACATAATGGGAGCAGTATTTGTCACCGGCGGGGCCGGGTATATCGGCAGCCACACCGCCAAGCTGTTGCTGGCAAAAGGATACGAAGTCGTGATATACGACTCGCTGGAGCTGGGGCACCGGGGCGTTCTGAAGTATCTGCCGGGAGTGAAGTTCGTGCAGGGCGACATCGGTGACGGCGCGCTGGTCGCCCGCACCCTCAAAGAGTATAACGTAGACTCGGTCATCCACTTTGCGGCGTATGCGTCTGTACCCGACAGCGTCGCCGACCCGGTCAAGTACTACCAGAACAACATCGTCAAGACCCTGACATTGCTGGATGCCATCAACGCACAGGGCATCAAGCACGTCCTATTTTCGTCCAGCGCGGCCACATTCGGCGAAACCAAGTATGTGCCGATTGACGAGCAGCACCCTCAGTTCCCTACCAACCCCTACGGGCAGACCAAACTGGACGCCGAGCATATTCTGCACTGGTATGATGTCGCCTTCGGCATCAAAAGCATTTCCCTGCGCTACTTCTGCGCGGCGGGGGCCGACCCGGACGGGCAATTGGGCGAAGACCATACTCCCGAGACGCACATGATCCCCCTGACCCTGCTGACCGCACTGGGCAGGCGCTCCGAGATTAAGATGTTCGGCACGGACTACCCCACGCCCGACGGCACAGGCATTCGCGACTATATCCATGTCACCGACCTGGGGCAGGCGCATATCCTTGGGCTGGAAGCTTTGAAGAATGGGGCAGAGACCACCGCCTACAACCTGGGCAATGGCAAAGGCTACTCGGTGCGTGAGGTGATAGAAACCGGATGGCAGGTGACCGGCAAGCCTATCAACGCTGTGGAAGCGCCTCGCAGGCCGGGCGACCCTGCCGAGCTTGTTGCCAGCAGCGCCAAGATTGAGCGGGAACTGGGATGGAAGCCGCAGTACGGCGACCTGCCAACCATCATGCGCACCGCTTACGAATGGTTTGAGGCCCATCCCAATGGCTACGATGACAATGCGGGCGGCGCGTAACGCACACTCTTCCCCATTGGTTTAACAGCAATGACGCTTACGCCTTGGACAGTGCAAGCCAGCCGTTTGGTGCTCAGTGACCGCTGGCTCCGCGTCCGCGCGGATGACTGCCTCACCGCGCAGGGCACCCCCGTCGCCCCTTACTATGTGCTGGAATACCCGGACTGGGCACACGCGGTTGTCTTCAACGACGAGGGCGAAGTCTTGATTATCCGCCAGTACCGGCATGGCAGCGGGTGCGTGTGCGCCGAGCTGCCCGGCGGCATCATAGACCCAAGTGATGAAACGCCGCTAGCAGGCGCGCAGCGCGAAGTGCGCGAGGAAACCGGATACGCTGCGCGCCAGTGGCATGCGTTGTCTTCGTCCCGCCCGAACCCCGCCACGCACAGCAACACGCTGCATGCGTTTGTCGCGTACAACGCCGCGCGGCTTTCAGCCCCTGCCCCCGAAACCACAGAAGAAATTGAAGTTGGCTGGGTGTCCGTGCCCGCCCTGCTCAGCTTAATAGATGACGGCACGTTCTGTCAGGCGCAGCAGATTGGGAGCGTGTTTCTCGCTCTGCGCCATGCCGGACTGCTGTCTCTCAGCGCTCACCCGCCCCACTTGGCCCCCACCATGCCCCAGGAGAACCTTCCATGATACGCTTTGCGCGCGCACTGGCCTGCTGCGCCCTGCTTTTGCTGCGGATAGGCACGGCCCACGCTGCCCCGGCAAGCATGGGCATCACTGTTAAGCCCTGGGGCACAACGCCTAGCGGCCAGAGCGTCTCGCTGTATACCCTTACCAACAAGCACGGCGTGCAGGCGCGCATCACGAACTATGGCGGCACTTTGGTTTCGCTGCTGGCTCCCGACCGCCGGGGCAGGCTGGCGGATGTCACTCTGGGCTACGATACATTGAGTGGCTATGTCAAAGACATCGGCGGCACCTACTTTGGGGCTTTGGTAGGGCGCTATGCTAATCGCATTGCGCGGGGCCGCTATGTGCTGGACGGCACTCCCTATGCGGCTTATATCAACAACCCGCCTAACAGCCTGCACGGCGGCAGGATTGGCTTCAATAAAAAGGTCTGGACAGCCATGCCGCATGGCGGCGAACGCGGCCCGGCCCTCACCCTGCGCACTGTCAGCCCCGACGGCGACGAGGGCTACCCCGGCACCCTGACAGTTGAAGTCACCTACACCCTGCGCGATGACAACGCTTTGCAGATTGACTACGCCGCCACGACCGACAAAGATACGGTTGTTAATCTTACCAACCATGCTTATTGGAACCTGAATGGGGCAGGCAGCGGCCCTATCTTAACCCAGGTGATGCAGATCAATGCCGACAAGTTCCTTCCCATTGACAAGACTTCTATTCCCCTGGGCGAGCCGGAACCCGTGGCTGGCACGCCGTTTGACTTCCGCCATCCCACCCCCATCGGCGCGCGCATTGGCTCCAAAGACACGCAGATTGCCAACGGCGCGGGCTATGACCATACGTTTATCGTCAGCGGCACGCCCGGCACGCTGCGCCTGGCCGCGCGCGTTTATTCGCCCCAAAGTGGGCGCGTGCTGTCCGTGCTGACGACCGAGCCAGGGGTTCAATTCTACACCGGTAACTTCCTCGGCAAGCAAGTCGGCAAAGGCAATCGGCCTTACGTCCGGCGCTCCGGCTTCGCCCTGGAAGCGCAGCACTTTCCCGACAGCCCCAACCACCCGCGCTTCCCCACCACGGAACTCAAGCCGGGCCAGACCTACCGCCAGACCACGGTGTACGCGTTCTCCACTCGCTAGCCACGCAGCCATGATATGCACACTTTGCAATACTTCAGTGAGGACGGCCAGCCTGCGCGCGATGTTCCCCCTGACCAGATCAGCGAAAGGCTTGCGCAGGGCAAGGGAACGTTGTGGCTCGACATCGCCGAGATGGACGACGACGAAGGACGCCTGCTCGCGTCCGAGTTTCACTTCCACCCCCTGGCCCTGGAAGATTTGACGCAGCCGGGCCAGCGCCCCAAAGTGGTGGAGTATGACGGCTACGTTTTTGTGGTCGCCCACGAGTGGCAGCCCGCCGAGGGACGGGCCGACCTTGACCAGCCCTGCGTTTGCCGCAGTGCGGAACTCCATATCTTCACGGGCCGCAACTATGTGGTTTCCGTGCATAGCGGCACGTCGGAAGCCATCAAGACAGCCCGCAAGCGCTGGGAGCGGGCGTCCGACCTGCGCGGCCAAGGCCCGTACTTTCTGCTGTATCTGATTTTGGACTCGCTGGTGGACGATTATTATCCCGCGATGGATGCCTATGACGAGCGCATAGATACTTTGGAACAAATGGTCTTGAAGCCTGTCAGCGAACAAGAGGCTTTGTTTAAGAAGGCCGGCGCGCCCACGCCTGATGCCGAAAAGCCGCTCACCGTACTGCTTGGCCTGCGCCGCGACCTGCTGGAAATGCGCCGCTACGTCGCGCCGCTGCGCGATGCCGTCAACATTCTGCTGCGCCATGTGGAAGGCGTCCAGGATGACGAACGCGCCGAGACCATGCGCCGTACGCGCGCCCGCGCCTTGTTTGCCTACTATCAAGACATCTATGACCACACGATCCGCGTGGTGGATACCATTGACACCTACCGGGACTTGCTGTCCGGCACGCTGGATGCGCACCTTGCCGTCGCCTCCAACCGCCTGAATGAAGTGGTGAAGGTGCTGACCAGCGTGTCCATTATTCTGATGACCGTGGCTGGCATTTCGGGCATCTACGGCATGAACTTCACCGATATGCCCGAATTGCACTGGCGGCACGGCTACCCCTACGCGCTGGGCCTGATGGGAGGATTGAGCGCCTTGGAGTGGCTTTACTTCAAGCGCCGCAACTGGCTATAATTGGGCCTAGCGACTAAAGCTGGGCGGCAAACGTGCAAACAGCCGGTGCAGGATTGCACCGGCTGTTGTTTTGCGTGTTTGCGGCCCCGCCCCTGATCAGCGCTGGCCCATCCAGGCCAGGCGCTCCAAACAGGCCCCGAGGCTTGCCAGCAGCAGAAGCCCAAAGCTGAGCGCGCTCCACGCTGCGCCATGTCCGGCCTTGCGCCCAATGCGGGCGGATGCGGACAGGCCGTTCTCGCGCACATACACAGGCAGGCGATCCTGCGCCAGCCGCGATACCGATGCGCCATCCTCGCGGGCCTCGGCCACCATGGGCGGCGCGGGAGACTGGGACAGTTCTGCGCTGTCAATGCGCTGCGCGCCCAAAAAACTTTTTTCCGACATGAAAATGCCTCCTTCGGCACTCGGCAAGTCTTCAGTGACTCGCCCTCTTGTCCGGCCCCATTGCCGGAACGCCTTTATTATACCCATTTTGGCCCCTGAAATGTTAAGCTTTCTGGGCTGAATGTTAAACTCCAGTTGAGTTTTCCCCGCCGCTGCCTGCGCCTGTGCCTGCGCCGCGCGGGGGGCTTTCGGGTACAATGCCCGCATGTCTTCTCCACCGCCCGTCTTGTCTTCCCCCTCGGCTGCGGCTTCTCTGCTGCGCTTTTTTCGCGGGCTGAACAGCCTGCTCGTTTTTATCCCCCTCTCCATCGGCCTGCACTACTCGGCGTTCGGGCATCACTACCCTTTGTGGGTGTTTGCCAGCGCCGCGCTTGCGATTGTGCCCCTGGCGGGTTTGATGGGGCAGGCCACGGAAGAGCTGGCAAAACACCTGGGCGCGACCTGGGGCGGCCTGCTCAATGCCACCTTCGGCAATGCCACCGAGCTGATTATCGGCCTGTTCGCACTGGCGGCGGGCGAAGTGCCTTTGGTGCAGGCATCGCTGATTGGCTCCATCATCGGCAACGTTTTGCTGGTGATGGGTGCGAGCATTCTGGCCGGGGGCCTCAAGCACAAAATCCAGACCTTCAACCAGGATTTGGCCGAATCGCAGGCGATTAATCTCTTGGTGGCTGCGCTGTCCTTGTCGGTTCCCGCCATTTTCGCCTCGTCATTTCACCACACCCGCAGCGCGTCCAACCCAGACATTCAGCATTTTTCACTGTGGGTGGCGGGGATTTTGCTGCTGGTTTATGTGGCCTCGCTGTGGTTTTCGCTGCACACCCACGAGGCTATCTTTCGCTCCTACCAGCAGCCCGACGACTGCGAGCCGCCGACCTGGAAAAAGCGCACCGCGTTTTTGGTGCTCGGCATCGCGACTGTTTTGGTGGCGATTGAAAGCGAGTTTCTCGTGTCCAGCGTGGAGGGCGCGGCGCGAAGCTTGGGAGTCAACTCGGTCTTTATCGGCATTGTCATTGTCGCTATTATCGGCAACGCTGCGGAGCATTCCACCGCTGTGTGGATGGCGCTGCGCAACAAAATGGACATTACGATTGCGATTGCGGTCGGCTCGTCCACGCAGATCGCCCTGTTTGTCGCGCCGGTTTTGGTGTTTGCAAGTCTCTTGCTGCACCATCCCATGTCGTTTATTTTCAGCGTGCCCGAGCTGACTGCGGTGGGCTTCAGCGTGGTTATTGCAACGTTTATTGCGGGCGACGGCAAAAGCCACTGGCTGGAAGGGGCGCAGCTGTTGGCGGCGTATGCGATTATCGCGCTGGCGTTCTTCTTTTTGCCGCCGTAGCAAACGGGTGCAGAGGGAATTGCGCAGGGCTTGCCAGGGCATTTGGAACGCGTTGCAACGACGGATGGATTTGTTCCGTCGTTGGTCATGGCTTGCAGCGCGCGAGTAACGCATAAAGAAAGGGCTTAAGCGTCCCTCCCCCGCCTCGGAGTCCCTCCCCCGTGCTCGCATGGCTCGCACGTTCCCCTCCCCTAAAGGGGAGGGGTGCCTGTGTCAGTGAGTTGATCAGTGTAATATAGCGT